>ENA-UOUJ01001649-UOUJ01001649.1-activated-sludge-metagenome-genome-assembly--contig:-NODE-1649-length-11303-cov-8.843528_pt1 | contig 11303 bp, 9 predicted proteins | sample MGYA00249839_ERZ747224 | MGnify/ENA primary metagenome ERZ747224 (study PRJEB28782, sample SAMN03220277) | activated sludge metagenome | biome: wastewater; feature: sewage sludge; material... | reverse complement strand
CAGCAACGCCTCACAGCGTCACAGATCAGATGTCACCTATTCGTGCAGCAGTCCCCCCCCTCCGAGTATTCAGATCAGTGGGAGAACAGAGTGCCGGCCTCCAGTGCCGCCGCTGCTAGCACTTTCTTGGGATCGCGAGCTTCGTCCGGTACGGGCAGGATTCCGCCTTGGCGGAGGTCTTCAGTCGAAATTTGAGGCGAGATGCAAATGCTCGACAGGAGAGTGTCCTGCTTTTTTGACAGTTGGGTCAAGAGGCCCAGCAGGTTTAGTAGATCAATGAGCTGGGACGTGTATTCGGGCAACCAATGATCGCTCTGGATCTTCATGAGCGGAGAGACGGTACGCTCTCCGATCACCGGACGCGTTCGGTCCTTCTGTCGGGAGCTGAACCACTGCTTCAAAACGTTTGTCCCGGAGATCTCGTATTCCCACATCGCAGGTGTGACGTTCTGGATCCGTCCAGAGCCGACATGTAGTTCGCGTCTGTCGGCGTCATAGGTAAGCGCGTCAGGCATTTCATCAGGGGTAACGGGAATCGCTCCTCCCACCGGAATGTGAGGCTGCTCGTCCGCCGGCAACCTGGGGGCGCCGGGAGGTCGTCCCTCGGCTTCACTTACAAAGCGTGTTCCGTAGGAATGTAACCAGAGCACTTCCCTTCCGATTGACACGGCTTCATTGAACAACGCAGCATCTCGGGTCAGCGGAATCCTTAGACCGGGACGTAGAAGGTCAGCTTCGAACGTTTGGGTGTATCCCTCGTGCGCGGCGATAGCGGCCACGTATGCGAACACGTCCGGGTCGCTGACGTCCATGTCCAGCAGGCGGCTTATGAACGTTGCGAGGCCGGCGTTCACATTCGAGACGGTCGCCTGCGCATCCAACCAAAGGGGGTAAGTCCGTCCGCCACGCCCGCAATAGTGGTGAAGGTCCGGTATCAGTCCCGTCGCGGTCAGCGCGGGACCGTTCTTGGGGCTCTCGCTTTCGGGAGCCGTGATCCACACCTGCTTCTCGGATCGAGCACTCCAGAGCGTCGGGCTTGGTCGATTCAGCACCCTCTTATCCGGGATGATTCGTTGCCTGTCGAACGAACGAAAAGCGATCTGTACGGGCTCGTCGCAAGGGTCGGTCTCGTTCATCAAGGCTCGATGCTTGGTCGCGTACCCCGGCAGATTGTCGCTCAGTTTGGTATCGATCCGGCGATCACTTGTGTGCTCTTTCATGAGTTCACGCTTGAGGTCGAGGTCCTTGGCGTCCAGCAGAGCCTTCCAGCGGCGACGCAGCGTGTCGCTGTCCGGGTCAATCACCCAGGTTCGGCCCGGCATGATTCCGGACCCGTCATAGCGGAACAAGTCCTCGAGGCTAGGGAAAGACAGCCAGCTCTCTGCGGAGGTAGGCAGGAAGGGGGCTCGCCAGTCCGAGGGACACTCATCCCAGAGCGGGTCCTTGAGAGTGAGGCTTTCCAGTTCAACGAACTTCTTGGTGCGGTGCCCTGGGGCTAGTTCACGGTACCTAACGGTGGCCGGCGTATCGCGTGAAGTAATGCCCTTCTTGAGCGCCAGGACGATGCAGACTTCGTGCTTCATCGCTTCAAATACACGAGTGTTGGTCGGCGGGGTAAATCCCTCGGGAGAGCAGTCAATGACCCAGATCTCGTCGGCCGACTCTCTAAGGTGTTTACGCATGCCCTCGAAACCCGGCCCGTTGAGAAATCCTGCAACGGTAATGAAGCAAATGACGCCCTTGTCGGCCTGCCGGTGATTGTCAAAGACCTTCCAGGTAGCCCATCGCCAAAAGTAGACGTACATGTTGTACAGGTGCTTGGTGTGGCTCCCGACCTTCCAGTCCTTTTCAGGAAGGAATGCCTCTAGAGGCGGATTCTTTACAGCCTTGGAGCCATGCTCGATCCATCCGCCCTTGCCCTTGGACTTGTCCTTATAAGGGGGATTCCCGATGACGACCAAGATGTCCTCTTCAGCCTTGGCCTTGTTGGCCGCCCGGCGCGCGTCGGTAATGGGCTGATACCAACTGCCAAGGGACGTCTCCTCGACAAACGGATCATCAAGCGTGTTGGTGACGTAGGTTCGGAGTTGGTTTGGATCCGTCGAGGCCGCACCGTATTCGGCCAGCTCCGCCAAGAGGCGGAGTTGAGCCACGGCATAGGGGCCGAGCTGCAGTTCAAAACCAATGAGCCGCTTCAAGACTTCTTCCATGGCTGGTGCCACAGCACCGGGGCCAAGGTCAGCTGCCGTATGGTCTGCGATCTTGCGAATGATCTCCAGCAGGAATGTGCCCGTGCCCATGGCGGGGTCAACAATGGTCACAGCACTGTTGGCAAATCCTGCCGGAAGACCCAGATGGTCTACCAAGGCTTCATCGACCAGCGCCGTCATTGCACGCACTACTTCCACAGGCGTGTAGTACGAGCCTGTCTTCTTGCGCAGTTTTGTGTCGTAAGTCTGGAGGAATCCCTCGTAGAAGTAGAGCCAGGCTTCGGCATTGTTTTTGGAAATTTTGCTCCAGTCCACGACTGCCAAGACGCGGCCCATAGTGGCCACAGACGTTTGCAGTGCGTCTCTCGCCACAGCCGTGTCAACGAGAGCCCGAAGCGCCGAGCCGATGAGCGATTGAGTGCTCACCGAAAGTTCTCGGGCAGCGGGAACAACACCTTGATTGAGGTCGATGCCCCGGGCCCGTGCGAGTAGGAGGCCGAAGGTGACTGATTGGGCGTACCAGTCTGCGAACTGCGCCTCCGTGGCTTCGGGGAATAAGAGGCCCTTCCAGTCATTCATAAGTGCCTGAAGTTCCTCATTCTTCAGTTCGAGCTGTTCTGAAGCTTCATCTCTGAGGAGCCGGCAAAGGCGTGCCGACATTTGGGCCAGCGCCTGAGGAGAACGCGGTGCTATCGGAGCCCATGAGAAGAACGCCTCAATCGTTCTCATCAGCGCCGCTGGAGGGGCGAGCTCGGTACCTGCCGAGAATACATCGCCAGTGAATCTGGCTATTCCGCCCTGCAGTTCGCCGTTTTGCCAGAGAGATAGCTCTTGGCCGTCGAAATAGAGCAGGTTGGGAAGGGCCTGCAATTTCTTCCATTGGGCCCGATCGTGTGGGTCGCGGAACACGCGAGGATCAGCACCCTTGCCTGGAGCTTTCACCTCGAGGAACCCAATGAGAGCGTTCTCGTACTCGATGGCATAGTCAGGCCGAATAGCCAGGTCCGACAGGGACGTTTCTCCAATCAAAGTCAGTCGGCTTGGCTGGCGCCCGGTGGCTTGACATAGGTCCGTCAAGAGTTGCTCTAAGGGAGCGCGAAGTTGGTCCTCCGGCTGCCCGGTGATGGACACAGCGCCGAGCTTGGCTTTCGCAGAAAGGCCGAATCTAGAAACAGCTGCCGCGACATCGTCTTGAGTCCCCATCTGACTATCTTTACCTTCAAAATCTCCAGAGCGGGCAGGCGCGGCGGATTTGACGTGGGAAAAGGCGGAAATGTCCTGACCGGGGCAGAGGTCGAAGGGCCCTCTGATTTCCTGACTGGGTTAGGCGGGCCGCCTGCAGTGTTCCCTGAAGCGCGGTCATGGTGCGGTGCGAGGACGTTCATAACTTAGCCAAAGGAATAACGGTCGCTGCCTCCACGGCGAACGGAGAAGGGGCATTGGGTGGCGAGAAACCGCAAGGCATGAGCTACTGCGTCATGACTAGCGATGACGTTGGTCCGCAGTGGATACATTGAGTACATGGAGCTAGCGACGGAGTTGGTGTTGGGCGCGCTGAACCTGGTCCTGGCGCTGGCGGCAGTGGTCCTTGCACTCTTGGCCTATGACGTAAGCCGGGCGCGCCACCCCTTCACGATGTCCGACGCAGTGGCCGGCGTTGCAGTACTGACGTACAACCACATCCGTCCCGTCTGGGTCGACGAGGTGTGGGTGCATCACTGGAAAGGTCTGCCGCCCATGGATGGGAAAGGTGCATGGGATCGGTGGATACAGCGCGATGAACAAGTCGCCGTGGACTGTAGCGAGATCAGCCCAGGCAACTACTTCGTCATTCAGTACCGGCGGAAGCCCGGCAAGAAAGAGCGTTACTGGACGGCTCCGCTTCGAGTCGTGGATTGAGTGCGCGTCCTTCCTATTGCTGGCCCGCTGGTCGTACTCGCTCGGCTTATCCGGGTGAGGAGAAGTCGATCTGCCGGTCGAGGTTCTGTTTCGTGGTTGCGAGCCCCGCGCGTACCTGAGGTCCATGGGGAGTCCGTGTCGGAAGTCTCTTCCGTACGAACCCGATGGGATGTTGTTTTGGGCTTAATTCTGGAACGGAAATCCATGGCGTGTCGTGGTCCTTGGTCACCGCCGTGGGGGAGTGTCCCAGTTCCAAGGAACTAGGACACTCCATGGGCACCGGAAGTAGACGACGAAGTCTTCGACGATCGGGGTCGCGCGCTGACGCGGTGGCGTGGACTCGGCCTTCGCTAGATATTTGCGCACAGAATCATGTCCTGGTGCTGAGCGCGTCTCTGGCGGGGCACTAGGGGCGCTGCAGCCAGGAACAGTGCGGCTGGCCGGTAGGCTGACTCGTCTCCCATCTCGCTCGAAAGGCCTCCGTGCGCCCTGAAACGTTGTTCGTTGATCCGTTGGCCGAACCGACTCCTTCGGTCAGTCCGGCATCCCCCGAATCGGCTGCTCCCGTAGCTGTGTTCGCCGCCCCTCCGACTCCGAAGGGTTTCGACGAGGATCTATGGGTGGAGCCGGAGATCCCGTTCCGTCCGCAGCCGTCCGAGAAGCAGCCGCCTGGCCGACAGCGAGCCGGGCAGCGCGCCAACCGTTCCGGACGCAACGATCGACGGGGCCAGCACCGCGGCCGGCGAGTCAACTAGTGCCAAGACGCTGTCTGGCCAGTTGAGTGGGACACTCGATCCCTTGGCCGTTCTCGTTAGGTGAGGCAGAGGGTGTTGGCCTATCGCCGATGACCTTGCTGACCAAGAATCAGCGTCCGGCCGATTCCGCACCGCGACGCCACCGACGATCTTTCCCGAGCATGTCCGTATGACGTACCGTCGCGGGACAGGCCACCGGACGGGTCCTACGGGACGCGGTCCGAGGCATGTCGTCCTCCGTCCATGTCGGCTGTGGGGGGGGTGTCTGGTGGGGGTTTGGCTTACGGCATGAATCCACCGCAGGCTCCGCCCAAATCAGCAGCGGTGAACGGAAGCAGCCCGAGACACGTCTTGGGACAACGGGCGTCCGCAGCCGGAGCCCCTAACCATGGCCCCTGATACTGTCCGGACATGGCCACTACTGCCGTCTTCACTGTCGCAGGGACCGAGTATGGAATCGATCAAGCGCTCGACCGTTTCGCGGACTATCCGCGCAAGACGCCCGCCAGGTTCGACTACCCGCTGCGCGGTGACCACGGCACGATCACCCGTGAAGAGATCAGGCGGACTCGGTACGTCAGCTCGAGGATTTCCCACATCGAAGGTGACTATTTCATCACTCGGGCTGCGGATGCTCCTTGGATCCCCACAGGTGCGGATCTGGCCGACGCGGACCCGGAAGCGCGCGGTGGGCTCTTCGACGACATGTCGGCCCTGTACTGGCACTTCGCCGGGACGGCGCCGCGCGGGATTTCCTTCGCGAAGGTTTCTAAGGTCCTACACCTGAAGTTTCCAGCTGTGTTCCCGCTTTTGGATTCGCGTCTGTGGAAGGCGTACCGGGTGGCCGCCCGTGCCCACTCGGCCCGGCACCCAGAGCTACGACAGAGCCAGCTCAGGTGGATTGCAGTGCGCGACGACCTACTCGCTGCCCGTTCATCCGGTGCCATCGAGGGATTACGCGAGGCCTTGATCCGGTACGAACATCACGAGCCAGCCGTCCAGCAGCGCGTCCGCGACATGACGCGACTAACCGATCTGAGACTGCTCGACATCCTCGTTTGGCGACCTTGAAGATCTAAAGAGAGGAAGAGTTCCATGGAGTGGTTGGGATTTGCTGCCCTCATCTTGGTCGTCCTTTTCGCGTTGTTCGCCGGAGGGCAGGGGCAAGATGCCGGCTACCACTCGCCCGAGCGACTCCGGCAACAGGAAAAGCTGCGAGACGAGAGCCGTCAGCGACAGAAGGAGTGGCTCGAACAACGCGCCCTCAGACAGGCCGCGACGCCGCAACCTACACCAGACCCTGATCCGGCACGGTCGGAGAGCTCTGCCCCCTCTCCGTCGCCCGTTCACGCCCCCCAGCTCCCCGACGAACCGACGCAGCACCGGGCAGCCCCGGCGGCAAGCAGCCATGGCGAGATAGTGCGTCGCTGGCAAGCCGTGCGGGACCGGTTCGTGACGGAGCAGAAGCGCATGGCCGCCTATGAGACCGATCCGGCCTTGGCGATCGATTACCCGGCGTTCAACGACGTCACCGTCCCCGAGGTAAAGGCAATGGTCTCCGCCCTGCGGCACGCGACCCACCTGGAAGACGCCAGCTACACAACCGAGGCCGTGGGCGGGGGCCTCGACCTGCTCCGCGAGTTCGAAGCGGCCGTACGCGAATACTCCCTCACCATCGACCTGGCCGAGCGAGCCGCACGCCGACTGCGCTGGTCCCACCTCCCCCAGGACGACCAAAAGGACCTGAACCAGATCAAGGCACTGCTGGACCACGCCATGAACTCTGGTACCCCCGACGAGGCCCGACGCAGCTACTACGCCCAACTCCAGCGGGCGATCAAACGACTGAACCAGCGCCACGGCACCGAACTGATACCGACCACGGCCACCGCTCAAATCGAGAAGCTCGCAAGACCGGAACTCCCCACGGCAGAGCGATAGCTCCCAGATGTTAAGGCAAGTACGCGCATCGCCAGTGCGTTCCGAGAACGCGCTGTAGGTAAAGACGCCCGAATCCGTTACCTTGCCCGATACGCTCCTCACGATCGGTCCTAGCGTCTAGTGAGGCCGAGGGGACTGCTGTCTGGTGCACCGCTCCCACTCAGCGCCGCACCGTGGGTGCGATCGCCACTGACGTCAGGCCCGGGCTACCGACCGTACGCATAAGCTGGACGGTGACCGCCTCACTATTGGCAGCCGCCGTCTCACCTGCACCGTCTCGCATCCAGGAGTACCCCCCGTGAACAAGCACGCCATCCCGTTGACGTTGGTCGTAGCTGCTGCTCTAACCCTGACCGGCTGTGCCGACACCTTGCGCGAACCGGCCGCGATCCCAGCGGCCACTGCCGCCACCGCCTCGTCGGTCTCGGCTACGCCCGTCGCCCAATCCACTTCCACCCCGACCCCTTCGGAGACCTCGCTGGGGTGGACTGAGACGTGCGATCAGCTCGCTGTCGGTGACCAGGCCCTCGTGTACCGGCTGGCCCGCTTCCAGGCTTCCGTCAAGGAGTCCGACACGCTCGGCTTCGCCCACTATTCGGAAGCCTCGGACCTGGTGAGTGAGCTCGACGACTTGGAGCAGCTGGCCCCGTACAGCCTGCAGGCCAACGTCGCTGCAATGAAGATCTACCCCCAGAACTTGGTCGATGCCATCGACGAGCAAGACGGGGAAGGGTCAGTGTCCATGGATCACCGCATCGCTCTGAGTACGGTGATGGATACCGCCACCGAGTGCCTGACGACCGGCACGCCGGAGATGAACGAGTTCCGTGACTTCATCTACGAGCACGTCGTGGGCGAGCCCCTGGAAATGGATTGATCGGCCATTCCACGATCCCTATCTGACAGTGGCTCGCCGAGATCGTGGGGTCGTTTATTGCTGGCAGCTGCTGGAGATGTGCGGCTTGGCCGTGGGAGGACGGGGCCGGTCAACCTACGGTGAACTCTCCGCCTAGTTCGTGGGCGAGTCCGGTCAGGTCCGTGGACGCCGCTTGATGCTGGGCTGCGTCGGTGCCGCCCTGGCCGGCTGCAGAAGTATCCGCCACGAACCAGTGCGTGCTACTGACCATGGGCACGGGGACCTTCGTCGTGAGTAGCAGTTCGCGGGCCTGGTGAATCTGGGCCGGGTCTTCGGACCAGGCCATGAGGATGGTTTCCCCGCACTGGCGCCCCACGAGTTGTTCACCGTTATCGAGGAAGAGGACGGGATCTGGACCGCTGAACCCCTCGGCGGGACCCGGGCAGTCCAGGCGCTGATCGACGGCCTCAAAGAGCTCCTTCAGGCTCCCCACGGGTGTGCCCGCCGGAGAGGACGGCCACGGCCCGAAGCCGGCCGAGATGGTATTGCCCGGGGTGGTCGTCGGGGGTGCAGTCTGCGCCGAGTCTTGTCCGGCGTCATGACCGCAACTGGCCAGCATGAGCCCTGCCGTCAAGACCACCGCTGCGCTGGTCACGGGACGCGACCGCACGTTTGGGGCCATGCGCACTCCTCTGCTCACCGGCCTCGCCGGCGGGTTCAGGGTTCCCACCAGTCCAGGGGCAGCTCTGCCAGGGCCAGGGTCAGCGCGGTCTCGTCGGTGAACAACGGTTCCAGGCGTTGCTGCAGGCTCTTCAGGTAGTCCACCTGGCCATAGGCGGCGAACAGTTCGGTTTCGGGGTCCAAGACGAGGTGCCGGGCCAGGTGTGGCCACCACCGGGTAACGAGCTCGGCCCACATTTCTCGGGTGGAGGCGACCCCGCGGTCCTGCAGCGCCTCGGCGGTCGGCAGGCGGGTCGGATCAAAGATCAACGAGCCCCGGTTCTCGTTCAGCTCCGAGATCGGGCCCACCGGCACGGTGCCGGCCGAGGCGGCCAGACGCAGGACGTCCTCGCTGAAACTGTACGCGGCACTCAGCTGTGCCTCGTATTCGGGGTCTAGGTACCGCAAGGCCTCCAGGATCCAGGGGCAGGTGGCCGGCCGTCCCAACACGTGGACCTCGTGGGCGTTGATGGTCCACAACTGGGCCGGGTCATCCACGGTGTGGATGTCTTCCAGCCAGACCTCCCGCAGTCGGGGCCCGGTGCTCAGCTGGTCCAGATGGGCCAGGTGCTTGATCGTATCGACCCGCACCGAGCGCAGGGCCGGCAGCACCCTCACCCCGGTCAGGTCCAGGTCCCTGCCGTGGGTGAACCAGAGGCGCTCCAAATGCTCCAGTCGCGGCCAGCGCACCGGGCCGGACCACCGGCCGGACTGCAGGGATAAGAATTCAATTGGCACCCCGTCCAGGGCGTCGAGGGTGGTCTGGTCGGGGCGGTGGAGTTCCACCACCCGCAACCGGCTGCCGGTGAGCCAGGAGCCCACCTCCGAGGACCAGGTCGCGGTGAGCCGGGTCAGGGCCGGGAACCGGTGGCCCTCCGGTTTGGGACCGAGCTCGATGCCCTCGGCGACGATCTTGGAGATCTGGTCCGTGGGGCCGATCCGTGCCCAGTCCGGCGGCCCATACAGGGACAGGACCACGTTGTTGGGGCCGCGGCGATCGAGATCGAAACCATCGCGCATCGCTCTGCACTCCTTCCGGTGGCGACTCTTCACCGGCACGCTACGCCGGACGTTGCTGTCCCTGCAGCGTCCCGTGGACGCAGGCGAGTCACGGTTCGTGCTCACGGGGGTGTGGTGGTGTGTTCCGGGGCAGCAGGTTGGCGCAGCACACTCTGGCCACCGCGCCTGCCCCTGTCTATACGTGTGAAGAAGAGAGTGGGAAAGTCATGGCGGAGACCACCCCGGCCGGCGGTTTTGTGCTCAAGGCACAGGAGGGGGCCCGTTCTGGTTCCTGGGCAGTTTGGTGACTGTGAAGGTCGATGGGGCCCGCACTCGCCAGAAGCTCACCATTCTGGACTTCGTCAACCCTCCTGGCTTTGCCCCGCCCGTGCATCGCCACCTCGTGGAGGATGAGGTCTTCTACATCGTCTCGGGACGGGTCCGCTTCGACTGTGATGGCACCGTGTTCGATGCCGCGCCGGGCGACTTCGTCTTTCTGCCGGTCGGCTCCGCCCACACCTTCCTGGTCGGCCCGGACGAGTCCTTGCACACGCTGCAGATCACCGTGCCAGCCGGTTTCGAGGAGTTCACCGCCGAGGCCGGCGCCCCGGCCACCGAGCGGGTGTTGCCGGCGCCGGGTCCGGTGGACCCCGAAGCGCTGGCCGCGGCCGCAGCCCGATACAACATCGAGATCCTCGGACCACCCCCGGCGACGCTGTGAACCCATCGACCACCGCGTCCGTCTCTCACAGCGAGCCCCGCCGGTCCGACAATCGGCCACGACGCAGTTCCTCAATACCGCCCCGCGAGGGATCCTCTCAGGGACGAGATGGCGGGAACGTGTCGGTGGTTCCGTCCAGATGCCACTCGCTCGATGGACGCAGCCTGTAGCGGAAAGCGGGAGGTCCCTGGAGCCTTCGCTCTGGTGCTTCGAGGATGCTGAGGCAGTCGGTCATCAGATCGGCTGCAGTCTTCTGCGCCGTTGCGGCGTGACAGTCTGGTTGCCTACCTGACAGGGCAGCGGCTGGTGGCACGTAGTGTCGCAGCCCTCGCTGCCAGCCAAAACCCCAGGAGCTAGCGTGGTCCTCTCACTTGAGTCCTTCCCGCCGATCCACGGCACCTACCCTGCAGCCCTCGACTGGCTCCACGAGCAGGGCGGGGAGCAGTGGCAGGACGACCTGCGCTACTCACCGGCCTTCAGCGAACAAAGCTTCGATCCTGGAGAGGAGGAGCTGCGCGAGCTCTGGCCGACTGGAGCGCAGGTCTGCTGGCTCGGTGGGCCAGCCGTGGACGTGGGTGCCTGGCCGCACGCGGCAGACGGCACGCCCCTGACGCACGTGGCGACCATCGACCTGGCCGGGCTGGACGGGGCCATCGACCGCGCCGGGAAAGCGACCTGGCCGGCAGAACAGCTGCGGGAAGGGCTGCCACGGACCGGGATCCTGCAGGTCTTCCATGACCTGCGGACCTTCGGGTACGACCCCGGTGATCAAGCCCAGGGTGCCTGGGCCGTCATCGTGACCGGCGATCCCGCGTACCCGGCGGGCGGTCAGTCCCACGATCCGACGGGCCAGCGACCCGCCCTGGTCGAGCCCCCCGGGCCTGGACATACCCCGGGCCAGGTCTGCCAGCTGGCCTTGCCGTTCTCCAGCTTCGCCCTGCCCTCGCCCCTGGATATCTCCGCCCAGGAGGCCGGTGAGTTCAACCGGCTCGAAGAACTCACCGAGACCCTGGAACGGGCGTGGATGACCCAGCGGGGCATCGGCGGGGACGCCGCGATTCCCACCACCCACGCCTACGGATATAGCTCCCGGGGCCACCATGCCGCCACCCTGGACGTCCTGCCCGAGGTCCTGCCGCTCACCGAGGGTGACGAGTACCGGCTCCTCCTGGAGATCGAGGGCTGGACCGTGCTGGAGGGCT
>ENA-UOUJ01001648-UOUJ01001648.1-activated-sludge-metagenome-genome-assembly--contig:-NODE-1648-length-11303-cov-53.930299_pt1 | contig 11303 bp, 9 predicted proteins | sample MGYA00249839_ERZ747224 | MGnify/ENA primary metagenome ERZ747224 (study PRJEB28782, sample SAMN03220277) | activated sludge metagenome | biome: wastewater; feature: sewage sludge; material... | reverse complement strand
GTAACTTTAACCACCGGTATGCTGAAAGAAATTATCATTGCCATACAATCTTATGTAGATGCGCATCGCTTCATTGCGAAGCACCGTCTGTGGAAATGGATCATCATACCCGGCATCATTTACCTGTTGCTGTTTGTTACCGGCATCTACTTCTTCTGGAAAACCGGAAACTTTATGGTGGAGTTTATGCTGCAACACTCCGAAATTCAGAAATGGCTCAGCAGCATCCAGGGTGGTTGGCTAAAATTTTTCTATATCCTCGCCCAAATCATCATCCACTTTATTTTGCTGCTCTTCTATTTTTCGTTGTTCAAATATATTTTCCTCATCATCGGCTCGCCCGTGTTTGCCTACCTCAGCGAAAAAACGGAGAACATCATGGAAGGAAAAGATTTTCCTTTCAATTTCCCTAAACTGCTGTCAGATATCGTGCGCGGGGTACGCCTCGCCGTACGCAACCTATTCTGGCAAACACTTTTTCTGGCCTCCCTGTTTTTGATGTCGGTCATACCGCTCGCGGGATGGATTACCCCATTGATTGCCCTGTTCGTGGAGTTCTATTATGTGGGCTTCTCCATGCTCGATTACAACAGCGAACGCAATAACCTCAACTACCACCAAAGCATCCGTTTTGTGGGTCAGCATAAAGGCCTCGCCATCGGCAACGGTATGGTGTACTATGCCATGCACCTGATTCCCATCGTGGGCTGGCTGCTCGCGCCCAGCTATGCCGTGGTGGCCGCCACGCTGAGCATCCTATCGGCTAAAAAGAAAAATGTAATCTTATCATGACCGGCACCGTTCACCTCATCCCCACCCTGCTGCATGAAACGGGCATCCAAAGCATACCCGCTTATATTCTGCCCGCCGTAAGGCAATGCAAGGTCATCTTCGCGGAAAATGAACGCACCGCCCGCCGGTTCCTGAAACAACTCGACCGCTCCATCGAAATCGATGCCTTTGAATGGCATACCATACACGAAGCCGAAGACGAGGTGCTCCAACCTTTCCTCCGGGCACTGAAAGCCGGAAAACCCGTAGCCATCCTCAGCGAAGCCGGATGCCCCGGCGTAGCCGATCCCGGACAAAAACTCATCCTCGCCGCACAACAGGCCGGTGCCGTGGTTCGCCCCTACACCGGACCCAACGCCATCCTGCTTGCCCTCATGGCCAGCGGCATGAACGGTCAGCACTTCGAGTTTGTAGGCTACCTGCCCATTGATACCGCCGCCCGCGAGAAAAAAATAAAGGAACTGGAAAATGCTTCCGCCCTGAACCAGTCTACCAAAATTTGTATCGAAACTCCATACAGGAATAAACAACTCCTCGATGCATTCCTGAAAGTATGCACCCCTCAAACCCTGCTGTGCATCGCCATGAACATCACCGGTGAAGATGAATTCATAAAAACCAAAACCGTGAGTGAATGGAAGAAATCCCTACCCGACGTGCACAAAAAGCCCGTGGTGTTCCTGCTGTTGAAAAACCGGTAAATTAATTTTCTATATCCTTCATGTTGAGGATCTCGTACACGATGTATTTCGAATATCCGCGCCAGGGTATGGTGCCTTTGTATTCCTTGTATTTTAAATCGAAATGCTTTCCGCTGTTGGCCATGAGGATGTCGGCAATACTGTCGTTCACTACCGAGAACTCAAATTCATACGAGTTGATAGTGCCCGGTGCCTTGGAACGAAACCCCGATTGAATCAGCTTGCCTTCATAGGTTTTAAACACATTGCCCTTCTTCACCAGGTAGTTCAGCTCGCCTGATTTTACACCCAGTCCAAATACATAAAAATATTTCCACCAGATCACCACCGCCAGCAGTACCACGGTAATCATCACAAACCAACGGAGTATTTTTTTCATCACGCTTGTACGTTTTACGGGTGTGTCCTGTATCATAACCTGATTCTGATTTTAAGGAATACAAACATATTGAATTAAAACATAAAGTTGTCGGAAACGGATAAGGGAATTAATCGGTAAATTGCAGTCCTTAATGGTTCCCATGAATATTGCAATTGTTTGCTATCCTACCTTCGGAGGCAGTGGCGTACTGGCTACTGAACTCGGTAAAGTACTGGCTGATAAAGGCCACAACATCCACTTCATCACGTATCAGCAACCCGTTCGGCTGAGCGGGTTTCACACCAATATTTTTTATCACGAAGTGCGCGTACCCACCTATCCGCTGTTTGATTTCCCTCCCTACGAAACAGCCCTGGCTTCTGCCATGGTAGATGTGGTGCTGAACAATCAGATTGATCTGCTGCACGTGCACTATGCCATTCCTCACGCCTCTGCAGCCTACATGGCCAAACAAATCCTGGCCAAGCGCGATGTGCATATACCGGTAATCACCACCTTACACGGAACCGATATCACCCTGGTGGGAAGAGATGAAACCTACAGCCCCGTAGTTACTTTTTCCATGGAAGAAAGTGATGTACTCACGGCCGTGTCGGAAAACTTAAAAGCCGAAACTTACCGTTACTTCAACATCAGCAAACCCATTGAGGTGATTTATAATTTTGTGGATGTTGCACGCTTCAATAAAAAACCGGTGGATGCCTTCAAAAAACTAATCGCCCCGGGCGGTGAAAAAATCATCGTACATGCCTCCAACTTCAGAAAAGTAAAACGTGTGGATGATGTTGTGAAAACGTTTCTCCTGCTGAGGAAAAAAATTCCTGCCAAGTTGTTGCTCATAGGCGACGGACCTGAACGTCCGCACATCGAATCGATGACACGCCATTGTGAGGACTGTGCCGATATTAAATTTCTGGGAAAACAGGAACAGATGGAAGACATCTTACCCATTGCCGATTTGTTTTTACTGCCCAGTGAATATGAAAGTTTCGGATTAGCCGCGCTCGAAGCGATGGCGGCGGAAGTGCCTGTGATTTCAACCAATGCAGGCGGATTGCCGGAAATTAACGTGAACGGTTATTCGGGGTATATGAGTGATATCGGCGATGTGGAAGACATGGCCGCCAATGCAGTGAAAGTGCTGGAAAACGATGAAACTCACCGGAAGTTTAAAAAGCAGGCGCTGGCACAGGCAAAAAAATTCGATATTCAACACATCATCCCAACATACGAAGCAATGTACACCCGCCTGCTGGAAACATCAACGGCGTCGTAGCCAGTGCTCCGGATTAAAGTTTATTTTCTCATCACTGATGATGAAATCAATGGCACCGATACCATCGTAAGTGGGAGCCACTTTACCCAACACCTTACCGGTAGTGATTTTTTCGCCGGGTTGTACGGTAACCCCCTGGAGGTTGCTGTAACTCACGAAGTATCGCCCGTGCTGTACCATTACCACCTGCATATCTTCTATAGTGGTTACTGAACTTACGGTTCCGTTAAAAATAGATTTAACTGGTGCACCTACCTCTGAAGAAACAGTAATACCATAATTTTGAACAACCGTACCACTTGGTAATTTCGTTGAGCCAAACGGCATCAGCACCGTGCCGCGATCTACAGGCCAGGGCAGTGAACCTTTATTCTTTTCAAAACTGGCATTCAATTCAATGTTGTCGGAATTCAGCAGCACGCTTTCACCCGGTTTACGTACGTAACGACCCGGCTCTGTAACTTCTGCCGGTTTAGGTTTTACTTCAGGAGCTTTTGCAGTAGTAGTAGTGGTGGTGGTAGCGGCCCTTTTCCTTTGTTCCTCTTCCAACCGCCTGCGTTCTCTTTCTTCTTCTGCTGCTTTGGCTTTGGCAATACGAATCGCCTCATCCTGTGCCCGTTTGATGGCTGCGGCAATGGCTTTATTTACCTTATCCATCTGCGCCTTTTTGCTGGCTGCCTGTTTGTTGAGTGTTTTGCCCTGCTTTTTCAACTCTGCCACGATGCGGTCTTTTTCCTGTTGTTCTTTGGCCAGTTGCCCCAGCTCGCTGTTCTGGATTTTAAGGGTTTCATTTTTCTTCACCCTCATCTTACTTAGGGCGTCTACTTTTTTCTGACGTTGCTCCTGCGTGCGGATGATGTTTTGTCCCTGCATCTCGCGGTAATTGCGGTAACTTCTTAAATAGGTAACACGCTTGATGGCATCGTTGAAACTTTCGGCAGAGAAAATAAAATTTAAAAAGTCGGAACTGTTTCTGTTTTTATACGCATACACCATGCTTTTAGCGTATTCTTTTTTCAGTGTATCGAGGATGCGGTTGTACAGATTAATTTCTCTTTGCAGCGTGTACATATCATTGTTCAGCGCACGAAGATCTTTGTTGATGTTGTCAACCACCTTACCCTGCAGATTCACTTTTTTACTGATGAGCTGCCATTGAACCAGGTTTTCCTTTTGTTTAGACTGGTTCTGCTTCAGCAAACGTTGTGTTTCTTCAAGCTCTTTACGCAATTGCTGGCGCTGCTTTTCAAGCTGCTCCGTAGTAGGTTGCGCCCAGGCGGTGAAGGAGATGAGTAAACCAAGTACAAAAACGAAAAGGGATTTGTTCATAGTGAATGGGTGTTGGTCAAAAATACTATGCAATCCTTAATAGTTGCTTCACAATAAACAACTATTTTATTTCATAACTTTTTGGAACATTGAATGCCACTGATAATTCTTTGTTAAACTCCACCTGCTTATACTTCATGCGCAAATCAATTTTATGTTTTTCTGCAACGGTGATGTGGCGGTATGTAGAGAACGAAAGTCCGTGTATGTTTTCATAATCTGAATAAGAAATAGTAGCCGTACGGTTACGCGTAACGTTTACATCATCGAGTTTACTATGTACCGGAAGATGGGTACGGTCGTTCATCACCAGCAGGTGTTTGAACACATCTCCCACGGCGGTGAGCATGATTAAACTGCCCTGTTTTCTGGAGGCTACTACCGGTTCTTCAAAATACACCGGATTGCCAATGAGGATGTCCTGCAAGGTTTTAAAATCGGCCGGCAGTGCGGTTACTTCCTGTAAATATTCGAGGGTGCGGTATTGTACAATCTTATCCTGTTTATTCAGCAGGATTACTTCATCGGGTTTGATGAGTATACGATAGACTTCAATATTTAAAAAGGTAGCGGATAAGGAAACCCAGATGGCGCTGTCTTTCACCATGCGAACTACAGCGGTAATCTCCGGTTGTTTGCCTTCCTTGGTTACGGCATCCACTTTAATTTTTGCGGAGAAGGTGCTGAAGTTGATGTAATTATTGCGCAGGGCATTGAGCGCCGGGGTATGTGAGGGCAACTCGCTTCCACCGCGAAAAGTTTCGGAATAATCCTTGGGTTCTATCACCCGTTTGATATCGCGGGTTGATTTACATCCCCATAACATCACACTCATCCATATTGCGAGGCACCATTTCATAGTATGCATTTATTGTGTTCCGCTGTGTCCGAATCCGCCTGAGCCGCGGTTGGTTTCGCCCAGGGTTTCAACAGACTTCCAGTTGGCTGTGGTTACCGGTGCAAATATAATCTGTGCAATGCGGTCATTGTTATCAATCGTGAAAGGTTCATCTCCCAAGTTAATCAGCATCACCTTCACTTCCCCGCGATAATCACTGTCGATGGTGCCGGGGGTATTCAGGCAGGTGATTCCCTGTTTTAGGGCCAGTCCGCTGCGTGGCCTGATCTGTGCTTCATATCCGGCAGGAATTTCGAGGTACAGTCCGGTTGGAATCAACGCCCGCTGCATGGGTTGCAGGGTAAGCGGTACATCGAGCGAAGCCCGGAGGTCCATCCCCGCGGCACCCGCGGTGGCATAGGTTGGTAATGCATTGAGGGTGCGCTGCATTACCGGAACCTTAATAGTATCCGGCTTCATCAATAACGCGGAGGCGTATGCGAAAAGTCCCTCTTCCCTGCCGGCAAATCCCATTTTTTCCGGTGTGGTGGCTTTGATGGAAACTGTGTTTAAGGGTAACCGTAATATATCGGCCATCCCCTGTTGCATGGCACTGATGTACGGGGCAATTTTGGGCGACTGAAGCACCAGGGTAGCATCTACATTCACGGGCTGGAAGCCGTTTGCCTGTATCAGTTTCAGGGTTTCTGCGAGTAAAATTTTACTGTCGATGCCTTTATAACGGTTATCCGTATCCGGAAAATGTTTTCCGATATCGCCCAGGGCCAGTGCGCCCAGCATGGCATCACACACGGCATGCAGCAATACATCGGCATCGCTGTGCCCTACAGCACCGAGGTGGTGGGGAATCTGCACACCACCAATCCATAATTCCCGGCCCGGGGCCAGTTGATGAAAATCTATTCCGGTTCCTGATCTGTACGTCATAAGGGTTGCAAAGATGGGGTAAAAGTAAGACAATAAAAAGAGCGCCCCGAATGACCGGAGCGCTCTTTAACTATAAAAAGTGTTATTACTTAATGTCGAATGACAAACCGAAGCGCAGTGTGTTAGACAGTGGGTTTCTGTTCAAACCGGTACCACTTGGCAACAGGTAAGAAACGTTGAGACCAATCATGTTGTATTTCAAACCGGCACCCAAAGTGAAGAAACGACGGTTTCCTTTGTTGATATCTTCGTAGAAATAACCTGCACGGAAAGAGAATTGATCTTTGTAAGTGAATTCACCACCGATAGCCATGGTAATTTCTTTCAGTTCTTCGCCATCACCGTTACCATCGCTGAATGATTTGAACCAGCTGCTCACCACACCCTGATCTCTGTAATCAGCCAAACCAGCGCTGTCGCCTAAGCTTGGAGGAGTTGGTACCAGCAATTTATTCAGATCCAAAGCGAAAGTCAGTTTATTGTCTTCGTTGAACTTCTTGGTATAAGAAGCACCTACACCGAGGTTAGCCGGGATGAAATCTTTTTGATTGTCATCATCGGTATAAGAAATCTTAGAACCCAGGTTGCTCAGGGTTACACCCCAGTTAAAGCCTGAACCATTGGCCTTGATACCGTGGTGGTATAAATGTAAATCACCGGCAACAGAACTTCCGGCCTTGTAGTTTACACCGTTGAAGTTACCATCTGCCAGATTGGAGTTGATATAACGCAATGAGATACCTAAACCAATTTTAGAAGACAGTTTACGAGAGTAACCCGCATCAATCGCGAACTCACGTGGAGTGTTTCTGCCGATTTCAGCACCCAGGGCGTCAGTAAACTGAATATTACCCAGGCTGAAATAACGGATACCACCGGTGATGGCCTGTGTTTCATCCAGCTTGTAATATCCACCCAGGGTAACTAAGTATACATCTTTCAATTCCAGATCACTCAACCATGGAATATATGTAGCACTGATGGCAGATTTCTTTTCAGCAAATGGCGTTTTACCATTGTTCCAGAAACCTGAATAGGCATCAGGAGAAGTAGCTATACCAACATCTCCCATACCTGCACTGCGTGCATCGGGAGCGATACGTAAAAATGGTACGGCTGTGGTTACAACCGATAAATTTTCAGAACCTGAAGTTTGCGCCACCGCGCCTGTGGTTCCTGCCAACATCAAAGCAAGGGCAGTTAGTTTCAAAGTTGCTTGTTTCATGCGTTTGGTTTGTCTTGATTAGGTAGATTTACCTCTAATAATCTTAATTTTTAATTGGTACTGTTAACTAAATTAATCGTTTCCGCAAATTCGGATTGTGAAATTATAAAAAAACGTTAATTCAGCAAATTCCTTGCGGTAGAATTTAGCTGAAAAACGCTGCATATTAGTTGATTATTGCTAAATATGCAAAAAAATTCTTTTGGGGCAGGATTTTTGTTCAAGACAATCAACCCTTTATAAACGTTGCACCACCCGTTAAAATAATCTGAAAATACCTCCTGGCTGATATTTTTTTTAAAAAATCTGCCTAAGTTGGCAGTTGTAATATAAAGTAGCATATATTCGCAGGCTGTATAACTCCCTATACAATATTAAAGAAAACCTATCGTTAAATATTTTACGCTAAACGATTGAACATGTACAAATTTCTCACAGGAAGAAACATCATCCTGCTACTGGCCGCGTCTGTTGCCGTTACCTCTTGTAAAACATTTGGTAGTAAAAAAGGCAAATCCTCTGTAACCGGTTGGAATTACAATGACAAAAACATGGGTAACTACCATGTAGCGAAGGTGAAATATCCTAAGGCTGGTCCCGGACTTGTTTTCGTTCAGGGGGGTACCTTTGTAATGGGTGCCAAGGATGAGGACGTAATGGGCGACTGGAACAATGTTCCCCGCCGTGTTACTATCCCTTCATTTTTTATTGATGAAACGGAAGTAGCCAACGTACACTACCGCGAGTACCTGTACTGGCTCGAAAATACATTCGACAACGATACCAACATCCTGAAGAAAACCCTTCCGGATACCCTGGTATGGCGCGAAGAACTGGCGTACAACGAACCGTATGTGGAATATTATTTCCGCTACCCTTCTTATAACTATTACCCTGTGGTAGGTGTTACCTGGCAGCAGGCGCATGACTTCAGTGTATGGAGAACGGACCGCGTAAACGAACTCCTGCTCTGGAAAAAAGGCTATCTGAAAAAGGATGCGATTAAAAGAGGTATGAAAGGTGCCGGAGCCGACGGTTCTTTCAACACCGAAACATACCTGATGAATCCTGAACTGATTCAAAACAGAAGTAAGCCTAAGAAATCACCTATTAAAGACGTAAATGGCAAACCTCGTTCTACCGTTAAAATGGAAGATGGTATCCTGAGTATGGGTTACCGCCTGCCTACAGAAGCAGAGTGGGAATATGCCGCTTACGGATTGCTTGCTCAAAACCCTAAACCCCGTAAAAAGGAAAGCAAATCGGGTGAGGAACTGGTTTCTAACCAGCAAATTTATTCCTGGAGCAAAAACCCCAGTGGTTTGCGCGATAACCGCCGTGGCAGCTGGCAAGGTAAGTTTATGGCCAACTTCAAACGCGGCAGTGGTGACAACATGGGTATTGCCGGTGGTTTGAACGACCGTTCCGCTATCCCGGGCCCTATCAAAGCCTTCTACCCGAATGCATTTGGTTTATATAACATGAGTGGTAACGTTAGTGAGTGGGTAGGTGACGTGTACCGTCCGTTAACACCATTGGATGGTCAGGATTTCAACTACTTCCGTGGTAACAAATTCCAGAAATACTACAAAAACAGCAGCGGTGAATATGAGAGAGACAGCATGGGCCGCCTGAAGAAAGTAGATATTGATGATGAAGAAGTGAAAAACCGTTCTAACTATCAACGCAACAACGTAATTGATTACATGGATGGTGACTCTGCTTCAAGCGCATTCTATGGTTATGGCTCCACTACCCTGATCAGCGATAAATCACGCGTAGTAAAAGGTGGTAGCTGGAACGATCGCGCTTACTGGCTTTCTCCTGGAACCAGACGCTTCATGAATGAAGATATGGGTTCAAGCACTGTAGGTTTCCGTTGCGCACAAAGTTATCTTGGTCCGCCGGAAGGTCCTGGCTTTAAAGATGGAAACATCTTTGGCAAGCGCCGCCAGAACAAACGCAAAAAGTAAACCTGTTCTAAAACATATTTTAAAGGCTGATGAAATTCATCAGCCTTTTTTCATGCCCCAAAAAGGTGGCAGCAAATTTTTTCATCCCTACTCTATCCTGCGAATCAAACCAGGGATTATATTTGTTTATGAACATACCATCGCTGTACGCGAAATTTCTGCAACACCCTTCTGTTTGTACGGATACCCGCAAACTGAAAAAAGGAGATATTTTTTTCGCATTAAAAGGACCTCAATTCAACGGGAATGTATTTGTAGAGAAAGCGCTGGAAAGCGGCGCCGCTTTTTGCGTGGCTGATGATGACGTTCCTGTAAACGACCCACGCGTGCTTCGTACGAACGATGCGTTGAAAACATTGCAGGACCTCGCAGCACACCACCGCCGGCAATTCAACATACCGGTGATTGCCATTACCGGCAGCAACGGAAAAACCACCACCAAGGAACTGATGCACGCTGCTCTATCAGCAAAATATAAAACCTACACTACCGAAGGCAACCTCAACAACCACATTGGTATCCCGCTCACCCTGTTGAAAATTAAAGAAGACGCCGAGATAGCGATTGTGGAAATGGGTGCCAACCATCAAAGAGAAATTGCAGGATACTGTACCTACACACAGCCCACCCATGGTTTGATTACCAACTGCGGCAAAGCCCATCTGGAAGGCTTTGGTGGCATCGAAGGCGTACGAAAAGGAAAAGGAGAATTGTATGACTTCCTGAGAGACAATAAACAAACCGCTTTTGTAAACGCACAACTGGATTACCTGGTTGAAATGAGCGCGGGCATTGAGCACATCATATATTACGGTAAGGAACAAACGCAGTTTTCCGGACGGGCATTGCCCGATAGTGCACTGTTGCAGGTAGCGCTCATGAACGGTAAACATATCCGCACCCAACTGGTGGGCAATTACAACATTCATAATGTACTGGCAGCCTATGCCGTGGGCATCACACTGGGTGTAGCGGAAGACGCCCTGATAGCGGCCATTGAAAATTACCATCCCGACAATCACCGTTCACAGATGATACAATGGAAAAACAACACAGTGATACTGGATGCCTACAATGCGAACCCTACCAGCATGAAAGCAGCGATAGAAAATTTTGCCGCCATGAAAGCTACCGGTAAAATACTCGCGCTGGGTAGTATGAAAGAAATGGGCACGGAAAGCGACCGGGAGCACCGGGCACTGGTTGATTTAATTGGTCAGTACCCCTGGGAGAAAGTATTACTCGTAGGCGATGAATTTAAAGAGCTGCCGGGGCATATAATACATTTTTCGAGCAGTAAGGATGCCGGAGTTTGGCTGAAAGCGCAGCAATATCAGGGCATGCATATCCTGGTGAAAGGCTCCAGGGGAACTCAAATGGAAAAAGTACTGGAAGATTGATTTTTTCTTTTCGACTGTTCATAACTGTATGAAAAAAAGTACCTTTGCCCTCCTTTCCGGAATGAATATATAAACGGAGACGTGTCCGAGTGGTTGAAGGAGCACGCCTGGAAAGTGTGTATACGGGAAACTGTATCAAGGGTTCGAATCCCTTCGTCTCCGCTCTTTCTTTTTTAATTTCCTGTTATCATGCGGTTCGAATCTTACGACGAAGCTTCGCTTGTCGCAATGCCGACATACATCGTCGGCACCTTCGTCTCCGCTCTTTCTTTTTAATTTCCTAGTATCATGCGGTTCGAATCTTACGACGAAGCTTCGCTTGTCGCAATGCCGACATCTATCGTCGGCACCTTCGTCTCCGCTCTTTCTTTTTTAATTTCCTGGTATCATGCGGTTCGAATCTTACGACGAAGCTTCGCTTGTTGCAATGCCGACATCT
>ENA-UOUJ01001647-UOUJ01001647.1-activated-sludge-metagenome-genome-assembly--contig:-NODE-1647-length-11304-cov-4.103031_pt1 | contig 11304 bp, 8 predicted proteins | sample MGYA00249839_ERZ747224 | MGnify/ENA primary metagenome ERZ747224 (study PRJEB28782, sample SAMN03220277) | activated sludge metagenome | biome: wastewater; feature: sewage sludge; material... | reverse complement strand
TAGTTGCATTAGAGATTGAACCAGTACCGTTGTGTGTCCATAGAATAGTGCCATTAGTTGCAGACGCTTCAGCGCCTCCTAAAGTATAAGAACCATTAACGCAAATCGCAGTACTACCTCCTGCTGTTGCTGTAGGAAGTGGATCAACATTAACCGTATAGGTTGCGTTAGTAGTTTGGGGAGTACAAGTATTATTGCTTGTCACGGTCATTGTAAGAATAACAGCATTGCCTGCGTCTGTCAAGGCTGGTGTATAAGTTGGGGTAGTGGTAGTTGCATTAGAGATTGAACCAGTACCGTTGTGTGTCCATAGAATAGTGCCATTTGTTGCAGATGCTTCAGCGCCTCCTAAAGTATAAGAACCATTTACACAGATTGCGGTACTGCCACCTGCCGTTGCCGTGGGAAGTCCGTCAATAGCAAATGCTAAAGTGGTATTAAACGTAGGAAAAGCAGGTGTAGTCGCTGTTGCTTCTACACGAATTTGGTAATTTCCGGTTGGGGTTGATGCAGGAATTGTAGCATTGACAGAGCCAGGTAGAGCTACACCAGGAATAGTGGCAATGGTCGTAGCAACTAAAGCACCGTCAATTAGTTTCACAACAAAATCATTTCCAGCATTAAAGATTATCGGATTTAAGAGATCCTCTGAAAGATTGATTGTGATACTTGTTCCTGCGCAAAATGGCGCTGCTCCTGCCAGTGTTGGAGTAATTTGTTGTGCATTTATGCTATAACTTACGAATAACGTTAGCAAGAGCACTAATTTTTTTAGGTAATACATACACGGAAGTTGAATGGTGGTTTGGAAAAATTTTAGACAGACTGTGAACCAAGAGGCCAAAATATAAATTAACTTCATCCCTACAAATGTTGTATAAGAACTATTTTGGATTATCTTCAAATCTGCGATGTGCTGCTCTTTTCCGCGTTTTTTTTGTGGTTGTCATTTTGTTTCAGCCACATAAAGCCCACACACACGAGATTACTTTTTGCGGAGAAGTAATACCTCTTTCTGAAGATTTTGTAGTAAATAAACTCATGAACGTGATACGTAAGCAAATGCCTGGAGCTAACTTACCTGCACTCAAATACAAAGCATCCAGATGGTTTCCCACTATTGAAAAGTATTTGACAAAGCATGGGCTTCCTCTTGATTTCAAATACTTGCCGATAGTTGAAAGTGGATTTGCCAATGTAGAATCGAAAGCTGGAGCTTACGGTTTTTGGCAGCTTATGCCTGAAACCGCCAAAGAGTATAACCTAATTGTAAATGACTTTTTAGATGAACGGGACGACCCTGTGAAATCAACTCATGTTGCGTGTCTGCTGATCAAAAATTATTACAACTATATTAAGCGAAATTCCAACACATCTTCCTGGGTACTTACTGCGGCAGCTTACAATACCGGTATTGGAAATATAATGAAGGCAGTACGCAAACAGGGAAGCAATTATTTTAGAATGGATCTCAATCCTGAAACCGCAGAATATGTTTATAAACTTATTGCAATAAAGGAACTTTTTGAAAACCCGGAGTTATACATGAATGGTTTTGGCAGAAATGTTTTTACAGAAAGTGCAGCCACTCTTAAGAAGGAAAAAGCCAATGCGTCAGCAGCTAATAAAGTAGATGAAGAGTTCAGCGCAATTAGCTTTTCTGTAAAAGACGAAAAAAAACCTCAACCGAAGCAGAAGGAAATTTATTACATCCCTGCGGAAATATTTTCTCCCGGAAAAAAGTTTAAAGATGGGCAACTTGTTTCCATTTTATTGGGAGAAGACTTGAAATTGCCTGGTAAGTTCAATAAAAAAGGAAACGTTATCAAAGGCATAGGTTGGAAAGTGGAAAATCGGGTGTACATAAATTTAGGGTATGGACATGCCGTTCAAGTGATGGATATTAAAATGACGAAAGGAATTCCTGAAGCAGAGATTAGTAAAAAAGGACAAACGCTGTTTTTGAAGGTTGAAGTCTGAATTTTCACGAAAAAAACTCGTGTTCGTGCCAACATTGTAAGCAGCGGATATTATATTTACCCTGTAACTTACCATTGATACCGCTTGTGAGACATCTTTGTTTTTTACTTTGTTTTTTATCTCCTTTTGTTGGTTTAGCTCAAAAACTGAAAATTAATGGCGCAACCATTTATGTTTCTGACAAGACAAAACCAATTCTTGATTTCGGACACAATATTTCCAACGTTACCTACGACGAGTCCAATTACGACAATCCTATTGAAGACAGCCGCATTACATTAAAGGCGAAAAAAGGCAATCCCCCCGAAAGCACTTTGCTTGTAATAGACGAGAAAAAAAACCAATTTTTATTTAAGGTTGTATTTGTAGCTGACAAAAAGTTCACTCCATATATTTCTCTTACCAATGAAGAAGAAATCACAAAATTTTTAGCAGAACAGCAAAGCACCCCCTCAACCGAAAAACCGGCAGTTGAAAAAGTCCAATCTCCACCAAGTAAGCAAGAACCAGCGCAAGAGCAAAAAGTAACAGAACAGGCTAATACAAATCAATCGCAAGGAGAGGACAAAGTGCTTGACATAAAAGATGAAGAGCTGAATGATTACATCAAAAAACTTGTTGATTATTTTTACAAAAATTGTAGCAACATCCACAACGATAAGGCTAATGCCCAAACTTATATTAAGCGTATAATGGAAAGGGTGTTTAATAATTGCGATAGCTGCGTGGTGCAAACAATAAGCAAAAAGGAAAAGATACCAGTACCGCTTAAAATCCCCGCCTATTTAAACCGTCTGAAAATTCTACCGTATAAAAAAATTGACATCACTGCGGAAAACATAACGCTTGCAAGCAATATTCGCAAAGCCGAAGATGGAAAATACTACGCAACCATTAGCATCCTTCAGAAATTTCAAGGCTACTCAGGTAATGAACTTCGAAGAACTTATGAAGACCGAACAGTGAAAACATCGGAAGTGGAAATCGTAATTTTTGATGAAATGGAAGCTGGCATTGTAAAACAGAAATGGCGTGCTTATTTGAGAGACATTAAAGCAACCGAAATTCAAGACTGATGATGAGAAGTTTTTGTTGCCTGACCATTTTATTGTGTGCTTTTCTGGGTGCTAACGCACAGACTTTTTCAGCCGGACCATCAAAAGAAACAGAGACTTTTTTCTATCGGGTAAAAAGTATTGATGACTTTATTGAGCGTTTCAACGACGACCCAAGATCATCAGTGCGACGCGAGTTTAAAAATATGGAAAAGGAGGCAATGGTTTCACGACCAAAATTATTGCTCTCTGTATTCAATTGGCAAAATGAAGCCCTCAAGGCCTCGACCAACACCCAGGATTTTTTCAATCAGATTTTAGATTCTGCCGCACCACTTTTTGTTCGCTTTACAGATAGTAATTGGTATGCAGATGCACTCTGTGATTTTTCCTTCGATGATAAGGTTATTCAAATGCGCCTTGTATTGCATGTGAAGCACATGGGCGAAAAGGGAACGAAATGGATGATTGCAGGAGTACAGGATCATGCTATTCTTGGTAATGCAAATGTTTCAGAAAACGGCAAGTCGCCCGGTGGTCAGGTAAAGCAGTCTATACCGCCAAGTAACTACGCTGTTAATTTCCTTGAACTACGAAAAGTGCTGAACAAGGATATGGACGAAACAAGTTGTTTTGCGTCGGACTTCTTACTCACAAATAAGGGAAAGCAATTAGTACAATTGGTAAAAGAACAAAGGCTAAAATTTGTCCAGGCAACCGAAATGAAATTCTATTTCCTACAATTATCAGATTGGATATTTACGGTTGAGGAGTTTAACAGGAATACAAAAAACAGCGGTTGGCTGATAAATGAGATCAGAAAAGTTAGTGAAGTTGATAAGGACAAGGTCAAGCTTGCACTCTTGTACAGGATATAATATCTCAATTATGAAAGTCTTAAGCCGTCAAAATATTTTTAGAATAGTAACCCTTTCTCTGTTGTGTACGTTTTCAGCACAACTGAAGGCTCAGAAAAAGATAGACGCCGCCGATAAAAGAAAGATTGGCTATGCTATTCAAACTACTTTAGACAACCACAAGGAACTGGTTTCTTTTGTAACCAACCCAGCCAATGTTCAGGAAATTGAAGCCGGAGTTCAAAATGTTGTTCGGGAATATTATTTAAGTGACAACGTAAAAGTAGATGCAGACTACGATGCAACTGTGAAAGGAACAGGCAAGGGACAGGTCACTATTTATGAATATCTTACTGATTTACACAATTATTTTAAACCGCGTGGTGATGTAAATTTTATTCAGATCACTAATGAATGGGACGGAAAGATTTTTGAAGGAGATGCTCCCTGGGTACAAGTAAATTTTCGACAAGAATTTTCCGGTAAAGACAAAAACGGTAAAACCTACGCACCGGTTAGCAAGGTTGCAGAAATGCAACTTAAAAAAGCAGGTAGCGAATGGATTGCGAAAATCTCCAACATTTATTTTGTAGATAAGCTAAGCTCACAATCGCCTCCGAAGGAAATTACTATAGTTGGAGAAACTAACAGAACAGAGGAAATTTCGGACATAGAACATTTTGATGAAAGCTATTATTTGGCTCGTTTAGAACAAGGCAGAATAGCATTTAATAACAGGAAATATGGCAGAGCATATTATTTCCTTAAAGAAGCAGAGGGTGGAAGAAGTCAGAAAGATGCAGCAGAAAGAATAATGACAGATCTCAAGAATAAATTACGTGCCGAAAATGGTTCGTATGAAGAGTACCTTTCGAGTGATCTTTCAAAAGAAGCAAGATTATTTCAGCAAAAGAAAGACTACACTACTGCTCAAAAACTCTATCAGCACGCCTTTATCATCAACAATAAAAATCTTGATGCTCGAACAAATGCAGAATTGCTCTTGCAATATGTCAATAACCAAAGGTCACTCGAACGCCTCTATCGGAACGGACATTATGAAGATGCAATTGCGGGCTATCACCGTTCAATAAACGCAGACAAAAATAACAGCACCCTTCTGCTGGGATTAGCACGCTGCTACGTAAAAACAGGAAATGATTCTTTAGCGGAAATTTATTTTTCAAAGGCTATTGAAAGTAATAATGACAATGTACAGATCTATAAATGGCAAGCAGATTTTTTGAAGCAAAACCATAGGTATGAAGAAGCGGAAAAAGCATTTATCAATTTTTTGAACCATGCTGAAGTAAATGACCCCGATCTTGCCTATATAAATTCTTTGAGAACCTCCATTAAAGGTATAGCTCTTTTCAATTCAGGAAATAAAGCAGAAGCACTCGACTCCCTTCACAAAGCAATAAAGTACTATGAAAAGAACGCCGAAGCTTACTCTTATTTAAGCAGATATTATGCAGAAGATCAAAGAAACTACAAGGAAGCCGAAAAATATGTTGATCTGGCTATTTCAAAAGATACCAATTACGTTCCGGCATACATTCAAAAGGCTGAACTTTTAGTGAAAAAGGTTGCGCTATTAAATCTTTCACCCAACCACTCTTCGGTAGATGATAATAAAAGAGAAGCCGTAAGATTATTGACACAGGCAATTTCTAAAGACCGCAGAAACAATGAAGCTTATTTTAATCGTGGCAAATTATATCTTGACCTCGGCGGAGCTTCAAATCTTGTAGCTGCAAGAGAAGATTTCACAAAAGCTTCCGATGACACACTCAACAACAGGTATAGATACTATGCAATGTGGTATCGTGGAAAATGTCGCTACGCCCTTGGCGGAGAAGAGCTTCGAAAGGCTCTTGAAGATTTCAAGCAGTCGGCGGCAAATTATGGAGCTACGAAACCCTATTGTGTTGATTATGGATTTCTATTATTGAAGTTGGGAGATGCACAAACAGCTATCCAATGGTTTAAAAAAGCTAACAATCCAGAAGCGAACTATGGAGAAATTTTAAGCAATATAAAATTGAATCAGAATTCCATAAATGCCGATAAGGATAAATTGGAAAGAGCTTTTATGACTGGTAGTTTAAAAAGAGATCGTGTTGCAAAAGATTTCTTAGACCTCGGATTGAGCGATATGCTTAAACAAGAACCTATGAAAAGTCTTATGAGAAAGCTAAACTAATTTCATCCGAATGTCAAATACATCCTTCACTACCCAATTACTTAATGAACTACGCTCCATAAGCTATGACTTTAAAGCGAGCGTAATAGCAGGTGAAGTAACTGAGGGCGGGGTAGAGATAGATCAGATTGCTTTTAAAAATTTGAGTATTTTCAGGCGGTTTGTTTCTCGTGAAGTTGAGCGTATCAGGTGGGAACATTCCGGTGCGGACAGCGATTATCTTCTTTTTGAAGTAAATAAAGAAGGTCTGTATGACATGCTTCCTGAAGCTTTGTTTCATGAGGCGAAAAAAAAGGAAAAAGATCAGTCGGATGAGAAGCAAATAAGAGAACAAAAAGTTCAGGAGAAGTACGCCCGAGATTTTTTCAGTCCCATAGAAAATGAGTTTGCACGAAGGTTACTGTTGTTTGATATTATTGAACGCGAACTGTACAAGAATAGCAACCCCGCCAAGAGCAGACAATTTTTTGAGTATTTTTTTGGCAACAGCAAAAACTTAAGTGATGCGCAGGTACTAACGCTCACTTATATTCTGCCACTTTCCTACAAAATCCGTTCAAATGTTGATCTTATCAGCATTACTTTATCCAGAATATTGAATGCGAAGGTTACGGTAACGAAGAAGCATGTTAAAGCATTTATTGCAGCCAATATTAATAGCAAAGAACTCGGCATTGGTACACTCGGCGTAGATACTATTCTGGGGGATCGTTGTGTTACTTACAGTTTTCAGTATGAAATAACAATTGAAGATGTGGCGGCAGAAGATTACAAACAATTTACCACTAACCAACCCCACTATAATGTTATTGCTTTCGTATCACCTTATTTTTTTCCTGCGAATGCAGAAGTAAATCTCACTTTATATCCTTGTAAAGAGGATAGAAAACTAAAACTTTCAGACAGCACACAGCATTCCTTTTTAGGATTTAATTCTTATATTTAAGACCACTTTTTTAAATGGAACTCTTAGTTTACTTAATTACACTTGGTATTATCAGCATTGCCTGTATTGTGGGCTTTTTCATTGTTAGCAAGCAAAACAAAGCCTGGAGCAACAAACAGGTAATCCTCTATTATCTGGCAGTAGGGGTTTTCATTTCCGCATGTGGCTTTTCAGGATTGATACCGGGTCTTACTGGTTCTTTTCTGTATTATGTAATGTTTCAGATTTTCTTTTTCGGTTTGGGCTTTCTGGTTTCCTGGCTTTGGAATAAAGGACTTGGAGAGGACATGCCCAATCAAAGCAAAACGAAGATTAGTAGCATTTTATTTGTATTGATCAATGCCATCATCGGTATGATCGGTTTTACGTTGGTATTTCACTATTGCAACCCCGATGGAATGGCACCTTATTTTGCGATGTCTATAATTCCGTTCGTACTCCCGCAGTTTATCTCAGTGAGTTTTGCAGCCTACAGAGAAATACCTCATGAAATTCATAAAGTCTGGTATTTTCCGCTTGATGCTGATGAAATTGATTTCGACAAAATTGACACGAGTACGATCTATATGCTGGAACTTGAATACTCAAAATCAATTCAGGATCCGCGACTGACAAATACAAAATTGCGGGCGCCACTTGGAATGAAATTTGGCGATTGGTTCAGGTCATTTGTAGAGAACTACAATTACAAGTACGACTCCGACCCTATTCATTACCTGAATCAGGATCACACACCACACGGATGGATTTTTTATGTGAAGCCTTCCTTTTTAGGCGGTGCAAAATATATTGACCCGGATAAGACAATTCTTGAAAATAAGCTTACTGAAAAGCGTTCCATAATTGCACGCAGGGTAGGCTTTGTAGAAGACGTTCAATACAACTAACAGTTTTTAACTACAGATGATTCATGTTACCTAAGCTGAAATTCCACCTCACAAATTGGGTTGACGGTATGAAGATCAACCGTCAGCATTTTGTGGACAGTGAAAACTCGATGCTCGATCAGGTGAGAGACGCTTACGCCACCTCGCTTAATGGCTACAATTATGGACTCTTGCAACCCTTGCCGGGAGAAAAAACTTCACTTGATTGCAATGTACTCCAATCCCAAACAAGGCAATTTAAGATTAGCGTACCTTATTGCAGAGCGGTAACAGCAGGTGGTTGTCGCATAGAATTATTACCTGGTATTCATCCTGAACTTATTAGCGATAGTACACTGTTTTCGGAGGCAGAGGGTTATGAAAGTATGAAGACAGGCAATGGCTCCTACTTTGCTGTGATAAGCGTAGATCCTTATAATCGCCAGGCATTTGGACCGGCCGCTGCCGATGAGTATCCTCCCAGAAATCAATTTAGCATTAGTAGTTACAGGCTTAGTTTAATACCAGAAGATGCCATTCACACGGGTTCTTTTGGCGCTAATAATTTGCCGATTGCAAGATTTAGTTTGAGAAATGGTGAGTTTATAAAAGACAATGATTACATACCACCGTGTGCTGTAGTTGGTGCTCATCCGGGTACCAAGCAACTTTATAACACAATTGCAGAAAGGCTTAATCTGATTCAGGAAACAAGCGCAGACATTGCTCAGAAAGTTGTAGAGCTTGCGCAAAACACATCGCTCGCCATCAATCTGAAAAAAATTTGCGAGCAATCGGTATTGCATATTTCTTCCGAGTTTTTCTTTTTCAGAATGATGTATCGGCAGCAATCACCCATTTATATTGCTAACACAATAATTAAACTGGCAAACCTTATCAATATTTCACTCAATTTTTTGTCTGTAAAAGAAAAAGAAGAGTTGCTTCAGTATTTCAGTTATTGGAACGAGGTAAGTCCAGGCAAGTTTGAAGAAATGATGGCAGCGGTGATTAATGCAGATTACGACCACGAGAATATTTATGATTTTTTTCAGCCTCTTCTTGCTTTCTTAAAAACATGGGTGGATCTGCTTGAGAAACTTAAAGACCTCAAACTGATAGGACAGAAGAATGAGAAATTTGACTTTGGCGGAAGAACGATGGAAACGCCGAAGGAAAAAGGAAAGGGTAAGTTCAGCATATTCGATTAACCAAATTATTACATTAACAGTAGAAAAGATTAGCACCATTATGAAGCCAATAAACAGTAAAGAAAGATCGAAACAAGTATGGCAATTCATCTTTATTTTCTTTGCCCTCGCTATTGTTCCAATAGCTCTTATTTTCTTTTCTTATCATAAAGTGCCGGAGAAGCTTTCAGATATTGAACAGCGAAAGCTTATGAATTATTCCAACTTTGAGCGCTCGCAAAAAGTGTTGATCAAACACCTGACGGAAATTGATTCAAATCTCAACATGCTTGCAAATGAAAGTTCAAATGAACTTCCTGAAGTAATAAACATGCGCATCGGAAAGGGATTGGAAGACATTAAGGAAGCAGACACGAGCAGGTTAGTTTCTATGATTTCATCTGGATACAATAATCACTTGAAACATGTAAATACTTTGATCAAAACGCGAAACGAACTTAAAAATACAGGTAGCGGAACGAAAGAATTGCAACAACAACTACAGGATTGTAAGCAGACAATTCAAATGCTCCAGATGCGTAGTGCCTCTCCAATGCCATAATTATCCACTTAACTTTTTCATCTTTCAATCTTCGTCATGACCACTCTTTCCTTCAGTGAATCGCTAAAGACAGCCGTACAGGTAGCCATTTCTTTCGCTAAAGAATACCGAAATGAAAAATTTTCATTAGCACATTTGTTGCGTGGGCTTTTGCACAAAGATGCAGGACTACACACGTTTCTTTCGTCTCTCGATAAGGACATCAGCTACATGACGGAGTGGGCGGAAATCCGAATTGATGAATATCCAAAGTCGGGTAAAGTTGCGGAGTCAGTAACTGCCGATGAAGCGGTGGCAAACGTGTTTGAAGAAGCAGATAACATTCGGCTGAAACTTGGATTGGATGATATAACTCCCATCTGTACACTTGCCGCTTTGGTAAAGCCCAATGTTGGTTTTTCGGGCGAACAATTGAAATCTTTCCCGCTAAGAGAAAAGGAAATTCTTGATTTATACGTTAGTGATAGTTCCCTCAGCCAGGCAGTTAGTGCGGGCAATGGCGCTACGAATGGTAACGGAACTCAGTCTGCAAAAGGGAACAATGCGCTTTTGAAATATTGCGTTGACAAAACATCCCTTGCCAGAGAAGGAAAAATTGATCCAATCATCGGGCGCGATAAAGAAATGCTGATGATGCTTGAAATTCTCGGCAGAAGAACAAAGCCAAATGTAATTATTACTGGCGATCCCGGAGTAGGTAAAACCGCATTGGTAGATGGCTTTGCATTGGCAATTATCGAAAATCGCGTACCAGACAATTTGAAAAATGCTTTTCTCTATGAACTTGATCTTGGAGCCTTGTTTGCAGGTGCTTCTTATAAAGGAGAAGTGGAGGAGAGGCTGAAAAATATTATTAAGGAAGTAAAACAATTTGATAAGGCAATCCTTTTCATTGATGAAATACACACGTTGCTCGATCCTAAGGGGAGTGCAGGCGGTTCGGCAAATCTTTTGAAACCCGAACTTGCGCGTGGTGAAATAACTGTAATTGGAGCTACCACGCTCGATGAATACCGTAAGATTATTGAGCCAGAGCAGGCTTTCAGCCGTCGTTTTGAATTGGTAAGAGTAGATGAACCCGATCTTCCTACAGCGGCTAAGATGCTCGAAAAATTAGCAAGCGCTTTTGAATCACATCATGGTTTGCAAATAGAGCGCGATGTATTGGCGGAATGTGCGCGGCTTGCCAAGAGATATGTAAAAGACAGAAGATTGCCCGATGCTGCAGTGGACTTGCTCGACAGAACTATGGCCGCTTTAAAAATGATGAATCAAACATCTGTCAATGAGTTGGAGCAACTTACTACCGAGTTTGAAACATTGGTTGCAGATGCTTCTTTGGATGAGGCGACAAGAAGGCTTGAATACAAATGGTTTTACAAATCCCTCAAGAATAGATTAAGTCCTGTATTGTTCGGACGGCTGGAAGACCCTACAGATATTGAAAAGCTGGAGACTGCGACCGAAATGGAACAAAGCATAGCAACTACACTCGACAGTCTGAAATCTTTTGCGAAAGAAATAAAAGACATTGTTACCAAGCAGGAACTTGCGGCAATTGTTGCTTTTAAAACCGGAATCCCTATGGGTAAAATCCAGGCAAAGGAGCAGCAAAAGCTGAATGAAATGGAAAACATTATTA
>ENA-UOUJ01001646-UOUJ01001646.1-activated-sludge-metagenome-genome-assembly--contig:-NODE-1646-length-11311-cov-2.948561_pt1 | contig 11311 bp, 12 predicted proteins | sample MGYA00249839_ERZ747224 | MGnify/ENA primary metagenome ERZ747224 (study PRJEB28782, sample SAMN03220277) | activated sludge metagenome | biome: wastewater; feature: sewage sludge; material... | reverse complement strand
ACATCAACTCCATTAATGTTCGCGCCGTTAAGGAACACTTGGCTAAGGATGCCCCGGTTGTGATCGGCATGATGGTCGGCCAGAGTTTTATGCAGGAAATGATAGGAAAGGAACTGTGGCAACCCGGTGGCATGGATGCGTCACAGGTTGGCATGGGTGGTCATGCCATGTGCGTAATAGGATACGATGATAGAAAATTCGGTGGGGCGTTCCAGATCATGAATAGCTGGGGGCCGCAATGGGGCAAAGAAGGAATCGCCTGGGTCAGGTATGGTGATTTCAAAAATTATGTTCGTGAAGCTTATGGAATCGACCCGCTTCCTAAAAGGGGGGCTGTTGCAAATATACCTCTTGAGTGCACGATTGGACTTGTGGATAATTCAACGAAACAGAATATCCAATTACGCTCAACCTTTGGTAATGAATTTCAGACAGCAAGTCCTATACGCGTTGGTACCAGGTTTAAAATGGAAGTTAAAAATGCAACAGAATGTTATATCTATATTTTCGGACAAGACGAAAGAGGAAAGAGTTTTGTGTTGTTCCCTTATCTAAAGCCTGGTGAAACAGTTTCCAAACATTCACCTTATTGTGGAATAACGGGCTATCGTTTGTTCCCAAAATCACAATCGCTGGAAGCTGATAGTATAGGCACAAAAGATTATATCGCTATTGTTGCGAGTAAAGATGAGCTGGATTACAATAGCCTGAACGCAGCGATTAGTAACAGTAATCAGTCCAGCTATGCTGGTAAGGTGAATGATGCATTGCATAACATCCTGATTCGATCAACCAGTTTTAGCACCGGGGCGAATGGCAGCATTTACTTTAAAGCAAACGCGAATGATAATAAAGCCGTTGCTACGATTGTTGCGTTCGACAAAACAAAGTAATTTATAGGCAATATATTAACTAAATAACGAGTATGAAGTTATTTCTTGTATTAGTTTCAGCGGTTTTCCTTTCAACAACCACCTTGTCCCAGGATCTGAGTAAATTTAATCTGTATAAGCCTGATGAGGATGCTGAAAGGAAATTATCGGAAGCAATTAACCGTGCGGAGCAGGAAAGGAAACATGTTTTTGTTCAAATTGGCGGCAACTGGTGTATTTGGTGTGCCCGTTTCAACGATTTGGCGACTACCAATAAATCTGTGGATTCCGTACTCAACAAGAATTACATAGTCTATCACCTTAATTATAGTAAGGAAAACAAGAATGAAAAGTTGTTGGCACGATTTTCATATCCACAACGATTCGGATTTCCTGTGTTTCTTATTTTAAATGGAAAAGGTGAATTAATTCACACTCAGAATTCAGCCTACCTTGAAGAGGGTAAAGGATACGATGTAAAAACCGTTGTAAGTTTTTTATCAGACTGGTCACCAGAGGCAATTGATCCTAAAAACTATGTGGATCCATGAAAGCAGACGACATTGACTCCTACTTGAAAATGGTGAGACATCCGATCAAATTCAGGATTTTCCTATTAACAAACCTGCCAAGTGCCTTATTTTGCGGCGTGCGTGTCCGAAGTATTGACCAAGCGCATTGCACTGCAAGTGTCCCTTATAAATGGTTATCGCGAAACCCGTTCAGGTCAACATATTTTGCCTGTCTTTCCATGGCTGCAGAATTGAGCACCGGGGCTTTAGCGATGATGTACGTGTATCGTAGAACTCCCGCCGTTTCCATGCTGGTGGTTAGGGTCGAGTCTGAATATTTCAAAAAGGCAACCGGTAGAACCAATTTTAGTTGCGGTGATGGCGAAGCATTTCGAAAGGGAATAAAGGAGTGTATTTCAACTGGCGAAGCACGTGTGGTGAAGGCAAGGTCGATCGGTACAAATGATAAAGGAGAGGTGGTAGCTGAATTTTTAGTAACATGGTCCTTTAAAATTCGAAAGTCTTAACATTGATTTTTTATAACGGCCCAAGAGAATTGTGATTCTTAGGGCTCATCGGTAACAATATGAAGATAGCATTTCACGGGGCGGCGCGAACTGTTACGGGTTCAAAGCACCTGATCACATTAAAGAACGGCAAAAAAATATTACTTGATTGTGGTATGTTTCAGGGTATGGGTCGTGAAACAGATGCACTCAATCGCGACTTTGGTTTTGAACCATCCGAAGTAGACTTAATGATATTATCGCACGCACATATCGACCACAGCGGGCTCATACCAAAACTGGTTAAAGATGGCTTTGCCGGAGATATCTTTTGTACGCATGCTACCAGCGACCTTGCCCGGATACTCCTTGAGGATTCAGGTGAAATTCAGGAAAGTGATGTAAAATATAGTAATAAAAGGCGACTGGCTGAAGGTAAACAGATGTTGCACCCGCTTTATACGGTGGAAGATGCGAAAAGCAGCCTTGAGAGATTTGTTGACGTTCCGTACGGAAGCTGGCAACAGATAATGGAAGGTGTTGAGGTAATGTTTACTGATGCAGGGCATATCATTGGAAGTGCCTGTGTTCATCTTCGAATTACAGAGAACGGGGTAACAAGGCAGATTAGTTTCAGTGGGGATGTAGGTCGCTACAGGGATATTATTTTAAAATCACCTGAAGTATTTCCCCAGGCTGATTATATCATTCTTGAATCGACTTACGGAAATAGTCTGCACGAGGAGATGAGAACTACTCCAGAGCATTTGCTGGAATGGATACAAAAAACCTGTATTGAGAAGAAGGGGAAGTTGATCATGCCGGCCTTCAGCGTGGGTCGAACACAGGAGATATTATTTTCTCTTAACCAGCTTGAGTTGGAGAATCGCCTGCCAAAACTTGATTATTTTCTCGACAGTCCTCTAAGCCTGGAAGCGACTGAACTCACTAAGAGATATCCTGAATATTTCAACCGTTATATCCAGAAGATACTTAAATCAGATTCGGATCCGTTTTCTTTTCAAGGCCTGAAATATATCAAAACTGTTGATCAATCAAAACTGTTGAACTTTAGAAATGAACCCTGTGTTATTATTTCGGCGAGTGGTATGGCCGAAGCCGGCAGAGTAAAGCATCATATAAGTAATAATATCGAGAACAGCAGGAACACCATCCTGATGACGGGGTATTGTGAACCCAGTTCACTTGGAGCCAGGTTAATGGCTGGTGCAAAAGAAGTATCTATTTTTGGTGTCGTACATGAGGTACATGCCGAAGTCGGTTCTGTGCGCAGTATGAGCGCTCATGGGGACTATGAGGACCTTAGTCAGTGGCTTGCTTGCCAGGATCCCCGGGCCGTCAGCAAACTTTTCCTTGTACATGGCGAATACGATGTGCAACAAGCGTTTAAGGATCGGCTTTTGCGAAAAGGTTTCACGGATGTTGAGATACCTTCCCGGCACTCAGAAATTGGCCTGGGTTAAACCTAATTTTCAAATGCCGTTACTGTTTTGTTAATTTCAATTGTAATACTTACCGAACTGGAACCCAGAGCCTAAAGGCCAAATAATTTTCACAACTCCTTAATAAACCCGGCACACAATTTTCCGTTCTTATAGTGTCTTCAGTAAATAAAAGGAGGAACTATGAAGAGCAATTTGAAACTGTGGAGTGGATGGTTAGGAGTCGTCTTCTTGCTTGCAAGTTGTACTTCCACTGCGCATATCGAAAAAGACGACAATACAGATTTTTCTAAATATAAAACTTACGCCTGGGTAGAAAAAGAGCGTAGCGATAAAAGAGAAAGTAGGAAAAATGACCTGGCAGAACAGAAAGTTCGTGATGCAGTCAGCAAGGAATTGGAAAAGACAGCAGGATGGCGCGAATCCAAGTCAAACCCCGATGTATTGCTGAGCTATGATCTATTGGTAGAACGCTCAACAAAACAACAGTCGGATCCCGTGTATTCGAGGCCCTTCGTTCGTACATTTTATAATCCCTACTCCCGAAGGTTTTACAGAGTTTACTATCCTTCAAGATTTATGGGCTACGATCACTTTGACGTAAACACCCGAGAGGGAACGGTTACGATATCCATGATCGATGCAAAAACTGAGAAACTTGTATGGCAGGGCTGGGCTAGCGATGAAGTGAGTAGCAGGAATATGACAAGTAAGGAAATCCAAAATAGTATAAAAGCCATATTCAGGAAGTTTGATATCGCGAAAAACTGATTTATTACCCGGACGGTTGAAAACTTGCCCCGGCATCGGCTGGGGTTTTCTTTTGTAATTGTTGTATAAAATCATCGATTACGAAGTTTATATTTTACCTGGCAGTTTGCACAGAAAAAAGTGCGACGGTTTGTTTTGCCACAATATTTTTTAGTGATGGGAAGATCGCATCTTTGGCAAACCTTTTTAGTATGTGCCAGCCAGTGTTTCTTAAGTACATACTCCTTTTTCCATTCGAGAAAATCAAAGCTATAATTTCTTGCTTCACGTATCAGCTCATTTATCTTTTTTTAGGGGAATATCACCGATGAGTGATTCCGGGTGAACCCGGATCCGATACAAAACCTCGTTTTTAATAATATTACCAACGCCTGAAAATATCTCCTGGTCAAGCAATGCATCGCAGACCATGATATTGGTATCAGCTTTAAAGATAGTCTTGCCTTTTTTTCATTCCAGTTATCACTCATTACGTCTGTTTCCCAATCGTAGAGATCGTCAAGCGAATCATCGATCAGCCGAACCGAACAGGTATAGAAGTACATCGTGCCCTTTTTGGTTGATAATGCGAGTCGCAGACTCCTGTCGGGTTTGGTTTGCTCGTCGATACTGTAGGAGCCGAAAAGTAGAAAATGAATACGAATATTAAGCCCGGTCAAACAGATGAAAAATTGTTTGCCCCAGCTTTTAAATGCTATGATATTTTTATTGGTTAGTCGGTCTTTATCTATTTTAGCATTCCCTTTTGCCGCTATTATCTTTTTACCTTTAAATTTTTCGACCAACTCTTTCAATATAACGATCGAAGGCCCTTCTGGCATTGTCCATCCTTTTAGAAGTATAATACAAATAACAAGCCACTGGCCTGGATGCATTTTTGCATGATTTGGTAAATGCGCTTCAGATGAAATGGTACATCGGTTGTTCAGGCTTTCACTATAAGGAATGGAAGGGTATCTTTTATCCCGAGGGATTGCCACAGCGAAAGTGGTTCGAGTACTATTGTTCAAGATTCGACACCTTGGAACTAAATGTCACATTTTACCGTTTCCCACAACTAAAAATGTTACAAAACTGGTATGATAGTAGCCCGACCCATTTTATTTTCACTGCCAAAGCTCCACGACTCATTACTCATTATAAGCGCTTCAGGGACTGCGATTCGTTACTGAGCGATTTTTATCGGACTACAGTTGACGGCTTAGGTAGTAAACTCGGTGCTGTTCTCTTTCAGCTTCCTGCCATAATGCGTTACGAGCCGGAATTACTGGACAGCATTGTCAAAAGTCTTTCTCGCGACATCACGAACGTGATCGAGTTTCGTCACCCGAGCTGGTGGACAAAGGAGGTGTATAATAAATTAAAAAGGAGGCGCGTGATTTTCTCAGGAATAAGTCATCCTCAATTACCTCGTAACGCTGTTATTAATGGGAGTACAGTTTATTATCGCTTTCATGGGGTGCCACTACTTTATTACTCAGCTTATGAAAATCGGAACCTGAAGTCAGTTATTCAGCCTTATCTTCAGGACGGAAGAATAAAAAAAGCATTTATCTTCTTTAACAATACAGCAAATCAGGCCGCCATTAAGAATGCCGAATGGATGAAGAAGTATACCCGTGGCGAAAGGTAGAGATAAGAATATTCGTCCATTATCTACTTTTTTTAGCGGCTTTTTTTCCTGATGCGGTTTTTTTTGCCGCTCCCCGTTTTCTACTAGTTGTTCTTTTCGATGATGTGCCTTTTCTGGCCGAAGATCTTTTCTTTGATGCGGATTTCTTTTTCGCTGCTTTTTTTACCGCTCCCTTTTTCCGGGGGACTTTTGCCCCTGCTTCTCTTGCTTCAGAAAGACCGATGGCGATGGCCTGTTTACGACTTGTTACTTTTTTCCCACTCCGCCCACTTCTGAGTGTACCTCGCTTTTTTTCATGCATCGCTTTTTCCACCTTTTCCTGGGCTTTTTTTGAATACTTTGCCATATTGATTAATATTAGATAGATATTTTAAGCCGCTGCCATACTCATGCACACTTCGGCACATTGACGACAGATGGCGGCACAGCGAAGACAATGTTCATGTTCATGTTTTTCACATTCCTCGGCGCATGCAATGCAGATATCAGCACAAAGCTGGCATGCAGCGTTGGCATGTGTACTCTGTAAGTGCATAAGCTGTGCTGTTGTCTTACACATGGTGCTGCATTCCAGATCTGACTGAATACAGGCCGACAACATATTTACGTCTTCTTCACGCAGACAAGAAGCTGCACAATGGTCGCAGGCATTTGCACATTGAATACATAGCTCGATACAGGAGTGATAGGTCGATTCCATAATAATTTATTTTTCTATTAGAGATTTTATTTCTATCGGCTCAAGACCCGAGTTAGCTGGGCCCGTAAGTACATCACCACTGGCTGCATACCTCGCGCCATGGCAGGGACAGTCCCGGGACCGTTCGGCATTGTTCCATTTCACTTCACATTTCAGATGCGTGCAAATTGGTGATACGGCTTTTAATTCATTGTTTTCATCCTTAAACAGCGCGATTTTTTGATTGTTGTATTTGATCACTTTACCCTCACCCGCCGCGAGTGCTGAAGTTTCGTCCAGTTCATCATGAGGAAGCCATTTGCCGACAAAATGTTTTACAACATCGGCATTGTGCTTAATGAAGTTTACGAATCCCGCAACTGGTTTGATCCTGTTGGGGTCATATACACGCAGGTACGGACTTTCTTCATTAAGCAGAATGCCTTTAAAGAGTAGGGCGGCAACACTGCTGTAAACCATACCATTACCACCATATCCTGTTGCTGTGTAGATTTTACCAGGATGACCAGGCATCTGTCCTATATAGGGGAGCCCATCGGCAGGCTCAAAATACTGGGAAGACCAACGGTAGGCAATGGTATCAACATCAAAGTGTTTCCGGATATGTGCTTCAAGTTTGCGAAAATTGTTTTCCGTATTCTCATCATGTCCGGTCTTATGATCGTAGCCACCTACAATCAAATAGTTTTTTCCATTTATTTTTTGGCTTCGGTAGTAATGGTATGGATCAAACATATCATAACAAAGTCCTTCAGGGTAGTTATTTGCTTTTAAAGTGACTGCCATTGCATAGCTCCTGTAAGGGGAACATCGCAGGTGTAGGAGGTTCACTGTTGGGGGTATATGAGTAGCATATATCAACGCCTTCCCGGTAAATTCTCCGGCGTTTGTTTCAACTTTTATGGTATCGTTTTCTTCCGCATTGGTAATGCGGGAATTTTCTGCGATCACGCCGCCAGCTTTTTCAAACGCTGAAGCAAGGCCATATACATATTGGGTGGGTATAAACTTTGCCTGCCCGGTGACCTTCAAGCATTTTGTATGGTTTATTGGAACAGGAATGTAGGCTGAATACTCTGCAGTCACGCCGGCTTCTATTGTTGCATCCTTGATTTTGTCGAGTTCTTTTTCCTGTTCTTCCGTCTGTGCAAATAGATATGCATCTGTTTCTTCAAACCCACATTCGATCCCATATTCCTTAATATTGTTCCTGATCAGTGCAATGGCTTCCTTTGTGGACTGAGCAACAAGTTTTGCTGTTTCCTTATTAAAGTTTTTGCTGATCGTTGTATAAGAAGTATCGAGTAATGTGTTGATATGAGCAGTGGTTCCTCCGGTGGTGCCAAAGCATAGCGTATTTGCCTCAAGGACAAGACAGTTTTTACCTGCCTTCTGAAGCGACAAAGCGGTACTGATGCCCGTTATACCTCCTCCGGCGATAATTACATCATAGATTGTTTTGCTGTTAAGTTTATTTGCCGGAGTATAGGGTTGTGCACTATCCTGCCAAAGGCTGACGCAGGCGCCATCTCTGTTTATCATAGCAAAATATTATAGTAAAGCATCGGCAATTACCCTGCCATGATGATCTTTTTTTAGTTGATATCCCCCCGGAGTAAAGACAGTAATTGCTCAAGAACATACCGCGTATAAAATTGGCGTACGAGAAAAGGATCTTGTTTTTCTGCTGTAACCGTTTCGTAAACCAGCGTATTGTCATCACAGGTTATTGCGAAACAGGCAAATAATTCCTCAATATTTTTTTCAGGGACGGGAGAAGCATAACCGGTTATGCCGATGCCCCAGTTGCAATTAAAAAGTCGGGCGACATTTTTAGCCATGGTGATGGCAATTTGCTGGGATACGCAATCGGTGTCCATAGCAAGTATGGGATCTATACCCAGCAATTTTGTTTTTTGCCCAAGATTATATGCAGTGACCCCTCCCTGGAAGAAGTCCAGGGCTCGTTCTGCGATTGATAAGGAGGTCTGCAATTGCCCGGCAGTCACACTTTCTGCAACGGCTATTGTCTGATTCCGCCCCTTCAGCAGGTCTGCGATCTGGTTAGATATATCCTGGTGAGATTCGTGGTGATTGTGCATAGGTTTTTGAGAATGATCAGGGCAAATTGTCTGCCATAGCGATATATACGCATGGGGAAAGATTTTTGAAACATAACCGGGATAAAAACGCCGAATCGAATAATTTTGACGACCATGTCCCTGTTTATAACATCCCTCGGTTCCGGTAGCAATGGAAATTGCTATTTTGTAGGCAATTCAAGCGAAGCAATTCTAGTAGATGCGGGAATTTCGTGCAGGGAAACGGTGCTGCGGATGTCCCGGCTTGGATTATCAATGGACCGGGTTAAAGCGATCTTTGTTTCTCATGAACATGCGGATCATATTTCGGGGATCAGGGTCCTGTCGAAAAAGTACCGGCTGCCGGTATACATAACACCGGACACGCTTCGATCTTCGGGAAGGATACTCGAGAAAGAACATATCAGGCATTTTAGCATAGAAGAACCGGTAACTATCGGAGAGTTGAGTATCAAGGCATTTAAGAAATGTCACGACGCTATAGATCCGCATAGTTTCATGATTTCGTCGCGAGGTATCAATATCGGAGTTTTTACAGATATTGGTAATGCCTGTAAACAAGTCATTACTCACTTTAGTCAATGCGATGCAGCTTTTTTGGAGTCGAATTATTGTGAAAACATGCTGAGAGATGGTAATTATCCATTCATATTAAAGAAAAGAATCAGTGGAGGCGATGGGCATTTATCTAATTCCCAGGCTTTGGAGCTTTTTACAAAGTATCGTGGGAAACAACTGAAGTACCTGATCTTATCACATTTATCTGAAAATAATAACAATCCTTCAATAGTTGAACAGCTTTTCAGCAGGGTCGCGGGTGATACCCATATTGTTATCGCTTCACGATACAAAGAGACAGAGGTGTTTGAAATCCGGCTCGAAGAAAGAGTCACATTCATGCCAACCTCTATTCCGACATACATTCCTGCCCGGCAGCTATCGTTATTTTAATACGTAAATAAAGTATTGTGTATAAAAAATTCCACATTCAACTAATTAACTTTTTGTGGAATCCCGTGGAATAAGGACTGAAGGGATTACAATCTTCTCATTGGAAACAGTGAAATTGGTCTTTCCTAGCGAACGGAATAGCAAGGTTGCAGCGGCACGACCCATTTCAAAAGCGGGTTGTGTTATAGTAGTTAGAGAAGGGTTTAAGATAGGGGCCGTTTCCAGGTTAGAAAAACAAATAACCTTCACATCTTTTGGAATATTGAGTTTTAATTCACTGCAGACCTGGTACACTGGAGCCGTTAACTTCTCAACTGATGCAACAATACCGTCGGGTCGTTTCTTACTTTGTAATAACTTTTTTGTTAGCTGATAATTTTCGTTGGTATCGTTACTGCAAACCAGGATTCTCGTGTCATCAATCAGGCGACCTTGGTCCGACAATGCCTTCTTATAACCTTCGAGTCTTTTGTTACTGATAGACAGACTTTCTGAAATTGCCAGGAAAGCGATATCAATACAACCCTGGTTAATCAGATGTAGCGTAGCCTTGTACCCACTATCGAAATCATCAGTGGTTATTTGCGCGGTCGATACGTTTTCGCAAACCCTGTCGAAAAATATTAGTGGAAGCCCGTTTGAAATCAGATCACTTATATGATCCGTCTGGGAGGTTTCTCTTGAAACGGACATCAGGACACCATCCACCCGGCCGCCCTGGAATTCCTTTAGTATCGTTTTTTCATTTTCAAAACTTTCATGCGTGAGGCAGATCAGCACATGGTATCCTTTTTCCTTGGCCACAGATTCAATGCCATTAATAGCCAGGGAAAAGAAGCTATCCGCCACTTCCGGAATTACCAGTGCGATATTTTTACTTCTGCGGCCGCGCAGGCTGCTGGCGTAAGGATTGGGAATATAATTGAGCCGGGCCGCAGTTGCCAATACTCTTTGCTTGGTTTCATCGCTAATCTCGTAACTATCATTTAGTGCCTTAGAAATAGTAGAGACGGAGAGGTTTAGTTCACTGGCTAGCTCTCTGATATTAATATTCTTCATGGGCAAATAAGCAGTTAAAAACAGCCTTGTAAACGATTTGGCGACGAAAACGGTTTCGTAAATAAAGCTAATGTAATATCGAAAAATTAACTCAAAAAAAACCAAATTGAGAGAGCATTTAACATTCTGGTAAAAGGGTTTGGTTATCCTTGCCATATTAATTAATAACCAAGACTAAACTACTTCCAATGTGTAAACTCCTAACTACGCTGCGATCTTTCGCATCTTTTCCAGCTACGCTATTGTTTTTTGTAAGTTTTTTCTACGCAGGCCATTTACTGGCCGGGGAGCCGCCCGGTGAAAGCCCGGCAGAGCTGACGGTAAGAGGAACTGTTTCGGATGACGCAAGTGCAAAGCCACTTGTTGGTGCCAGCATTGCTGAAAAAGGTACCAACAATGTTGTCCTAACCGATAATAATGGACGGTTCTCCATCAATGTGCGTGACGGCAATGCCGTTTTGGTTGTAAGCTATGTGGGGTATTCCACCCTCGAAGTTCCTGTGGCAAATAGCGAAACGGTCTCGATTTCGCTCAAGGCGACTGCTTCTGACCTGGGTGAGGTAGTTGTTGTCGGATACGGAACCCAGAACCGAAAGGATGTGACAGGTTCTGTAAAAACGTTGAAAAGTGAAGCCTTTAATAAAGGAATTATCAATTCGCCACAGCAATTATTGCAGGGCAAAGTGGCGGGGGTAAACGTAACTTCCGCTACCGGTGAACCCGGCGGAGCGCTGGGTATTAC
>ENA-UOUJ01001645-UOUJ01001645.1-activated-sludge-metagenome-genome-assembly--contig:-NODE-1645-length-11313-cov-3.818973_pt1 | contig 11313 bp, 9 predicted proteins | sample MGYA00249839_ERZ747224 | MGnify/ENA primary metagenome ERZ747224 (study PRJEB28782, sample SAMN03220277) | activated sludge metagenome | biome: wastewater; feature: sewage sludge; material... | reverse complement strand
CTCATGGCATGCCGTTCACGCATGTGCCCACCGAAAGCGGCGTTGTCATGGGAGGGTCATGACACATCCCTTGTCGAAGCTCGGTGGAATGGCCCCCGGGTATCTTTGCGGCCGCCATGCGAACCCCGTCAATCCTTCCCGCCCTTGTAGGCCTGCTCTGCCCCGTCCTGCTCCAGGCCCAGTTGATGCCCGACACGGATGCGCTTGACCAGATGAGCTATGATGTCAAGTACCTGGCGAGCGACCTGCTCGAAGGCCGGGAATCGGGCACCGCCGGTGAGAAGCTGGCGGTGGAGTACATCGCGGCCAAGTTCGGCAACGTGGGCCTGATGCCCTACGGCGACAGCGCCACCTACCTGCAGGCCTTCACCTTCCAAGCCGACCCGGTGCGCGGCCTGCTGAACAACCTGCAGCTCGGTCGCCGCAAGCTCAAGCTGGACGAGAACTGGTACCCGCTGGCCTTCTCCGGTACCGGCAGTGCACGCGGGAAGGTGATCAAGCTGGGTTTCGGCATCAGCGCACCGGACCTGAAGCACGATGACTACGCCGACATCACCGGCCTGAAGGACCGCATCGTGGCCCTGTCCATCGGCTCCCCGGATGGCATCCATCCGCACAGCAAGTTCCTGGCCTACCACGACCTGCAGGCGCGGGCCCAGAAAGCGGCCGACCTCGGCGCCGCCGCCGTGGTCTTCTACAACGACGACCCCACCGCCTCCGCGCCCGAACCCAAGCTCTCGCCCAAGATCAAGCCCATCGGCATCCCGGTGGTGTTCCTGATGGGCGACAGCTACCAGGAGCTGATGGTGGATGGCAACCCGTGCGTGATCGGCGTGGACATCAAGCGCGAGGAACGCACCGGCTACAACGTGGTGGGCCTGCTGGACAATGGCGCCCAGAACGTGGTGGTGATCGGCGCGCACCTGGACCACCTGGGCTGGGGCGATGAGGGCAGCCTGCACCGCGGCGAGAAGGCCATCCACAACGGGGCCGACGACAATGCGAGCGGCGTGGCCGTGCTCCTTCAACTGGCCCGCGACCTGGCCGAGATGGACCACACCCGGGCCAATGACTACCTCTTCATCGCCTTCAGCGGCGAGGAAAAGGGCCTGTACGGGTCCAACTACTGGACCAAGAACCCCACGGTGCCCATCGCCGAGCTCAACTACATGATCAACCTGGACATGGTGGGTCGCCTGGACACCGCCAAGGCGATCGGCGTCAACGGTGTAGGCACCTCGCCCGCCTGGGCCGAGGTGTCGCGGATCCTGGTGGGCGACCTGAAGGTGAAGACCACCACCAGCGGCATCGGCCCGAGTGACCACACCAGCTTCTACCTGCAGGGCGTTCCGGCCATCCACTTCTTCACCGGCACCCATGCCGACTACCACAAGCCCAGCGACGACGAGGAGAAGATCAACTACGACGGCATGCTGCGCATCACGCGCTACATCGAGTCGCTCATCGCCACGCTCAACGATGATGGCAAGCTGGCCTTCACCAAGACCGAGGAGGTGAACACCGAGAACACACCGCGGTTCAAGGTGACGCTGGGCGTGGTGCCCGATTATCTGTACGACGGGAAGGGCATGCGCATCGATGGGGTCACCGAAGGAAAGCCGGCGGCCAATGCAGGCCTGCGGAAAGGCGATGTGGTCATCGCCATCGGCGACCTGCCGGTGACCGACATGATGGGCTACATGAAGGCCCTGGGGCAGTTCAACAAGGGCGACACCGCCCCGGTGAAGGTGCTGCGCGAAGGCCAGGAGGAGGTGGTGCAGGTCACCTTCTGAAGCAGCCCGGCCGTTCCGCGCAACGTGGGGTATTGCACCTGTAGCGTCGACCCACCGGGTCGACCCAGTGGGGTGACGGTGCAAGTGCAATTGATGAGCGATATTCGCCGATGATGAACGATGCACAGAAGATCGCAGTTATCGGCGCCGGCAGCTGGGGCACCGCCCTGGTGAAGCTCCTCTCCACCAATACGACCCGTGTGGGCTGGTGGGTGCGCCGCCCGGAGACCATCGCCCACATCAGCAAGTACGGCCATAACCCGGACTACATCAGCGCCGCCCAGTTCGAGGTGGAACGGCTGGCGATGGACAGCGACATCCATGCCGTGGTGCGCGATGCCGAGGTGCTGGTGATCGCCGTTCCCAGCGCCTTCCTCAAGGCCACCATGGACCAACTGGAACCCGCCGCACTGATAGGCAAGACCGTGTTCAGCGCGGTGAAGGGCATCGTGCCCGAGACCAACCAGATCGTGGGCGAATACCTCTTCCAGCACTGGGGCGTGGCCGAGCACGACTTCGGGGTGATCTGCGGCCCCTGCCACGCCGAGGAGGTGGCCATGGAACGCCTCAGCTACCTCACCATCGCCTGCCAGGACCTGGACAAGTCCCGGAGCATGGGGCAGGCGCTCAACGGTCGCTTCATGAAGACCAGCCTGAGCGACGACATCTACGGTACCGAGTATGCGGCCATCCTGAAGAACGTGATCGCGGTCTGTGCGGGCATCACCGTGGGCCTGGGCTACGGCGACAACTTCCGGGCGGTGCTGGTAAGCCGGGCCATCCAGGAGATCGAGCGCTTCGTGACGGCCGTGCATCCCATCGCCCGCGACATCAATGAGCCGGCCTACCTCGGCGACCTGCTGGTGACCGCCTACTCCACCTTCAGCCGGAACCGTGAGTTCGGCAACATGGTGGGCAAGGGCTACAGCGTGCGCGCAGCCCAGCTGGAGATGAACATGGTGGCCGAAGGCTATTACGCCGTGAAGTGCGTGCACGAGATCAACGCCAAGCTCGGCGTGGACATGCCCATCACCGAGACCACCTACCGCATCCTTTACGAGAAGATGGCGCCTATGATGGAGATGCGCCTGCTCAGCGACCGGCTGGCCTGACCGGTGAAGCTTCAGGGCACCCACCCCTGCGCCCGCAGGAGGCCGTACGCTCCGGACACCAGGAGCAGGACACCGATGCTGCGGAAAAGCCGTCGAAGGCCTACGGGCGAGAGCTTCTCCTGGGCCTTCACCCCCATCCGTACCAGGATCATCAGCAGGATGATGGCCCCAGTGAAAGCGCCCAGCGCGAAGGCGAGCAGGTCCAGCACCCCTTCACCGGTCATTCCCCAGGCGATCACCATGAGCCGCACGCCGCACCAGAACAGAAGCAACTGCGGGTTGGCCATGCCCAGGAGCACCCCGCGCCGCAGATCGCCGGTCAGCTTGTCCTCGCCGGGCGCAGCCGGCCTGGGGTGATAGATCAGCACGAAATACACGCCCAGGACCAGCAGGATCGATGCCACTACCACGGTGATCCCTCGGGTTCCCAGACCCAAGGCCTCCACCAGCCAGTCGGCACCCAGAAAGGCCACGCCCGCATAGATGAATTCGGGAATGGCCCCGCCCACGGCCATGCGCCGTCCGGCATGGCGCCCCCACTTGATCGTGTGCGCCAATACGGCGGTATTCACCACCCCGGCCTGCAACGACCCGATGAAACTGGCCAGCGTGGCCACCAAGAAGAAGATCAGTGTATCCACCTTTGTGCAAAGTTGCCGCTTCCGATCAATGGGCCTCCTTCGCTTCCACTGGGACTTCTTCGGGCCGGATTCCGTGACCACGGCCGAGCACTTCCTGCATCACCTCGATGAGTTCTGCAAGCGCGAGAACGTGAGCGGCTACCGCCATTGGGTATCACCGCAAACCGTGCGCACCACGGCCATCATGGAATGCGACGAGCAGTACCTGAAACTGATCCGTGACGCACTGCGGCCTGTCCGTGGGGAACGGGTGATCGACGCCGGTTAGGGCTCGAGGGTCCGCAGTACGCGGTAGGTGCGGTAGGAGCGTGTATAGGGGTCGAAGAACTCACGCTCCTCATAGCCCCACTTCCCATGGAATCCCCGCGCCTTCGCAGGGTCCTGGCTGACCTGTTCCACGTTCGGGACGTGGTCCAGCAGCAACAGGTCATAGGTGCGGCCATCCTCCGTGCGCACCGTGATGGTGAGGAACTGCGAGGGAGTGACCTCCTGAACGGAGCCATGGACGGTCCGTACCGCGGGTCCGGGTGCGACGGGAGGCGGTGCGTCATCCTCGGCCAGTCGCATCGCCAATGGCATGAAATCAGGGCAGGAGGTGATCAACTTCACTGCGATCAAGCCGCCCAGCTTCTCGCCGCTTTCCCCGTCGAACCGGGCCAGGTCAACACCGTACTTCTTCTTCAACTCCTTCTGGTGCGGCATCGAGGCCTGCAGCATGCACACACCCAGCTTCATGGTGAGGCTGTCCTTGCCCATGGGCGCGCTCAGGTCACCCAGGCAGGGACAAACATCACGGGCGATCGCATCCAGCACATCCTGCGCATGCAGGTCCACCGGGAGAAGGCCGACCACCATCACACAGACCAGGGAAAAGAGGGACTTCCGCATTGGCGCAATGTACCACCTGCACCCAACACCCGACCTACAGGAACCACCGCAGCACACGCTCCTTGGCAGCGGTGTACGGCGGCAGTTGCAGGCCCGGCTCGATCAAGGTGCTCGCATGGACGATGCCCTTGCGATGCGAGAACAGATCAAAACCCGCCTTGCCGTGATAGCGCCCCATGCCACTGGTGCCCACGCCGCCGAACGGCATGTCGGGATTGCCGAACTGGAGCATGCAATGGTTGATGCAGCCCCCTCCAAAGGGGATGCGATCGGTGAAGAACGCCTGCGCCTTGCGGTCACTGCTGAACACGTAGGTGGCAAGCGGATAGGGATTCCGGGCCACGATGTCCAGCACCTCCTCCCGCTCCGTCCAGCGAAGCACCGGCAGCACCGGGCCGAAGATCTCCTCGTTCATGCAGGAGGCACCCAGGGGGACATCTGCGAGCACGGTCGGTGCGATGTACCGATCTGCCGCATCACGTTGACCCCCAACGACCATTTGTCCTTGTGAGAGGTAGCCGGCCACCGTGTTGAAGCGGCGGTCGTTCACCAGGCGGGCAAAATGAGGGCTCTGCTGCGGATCGGGACCATAGAACCGCTTGAGGTGTTCCACCACCGCATCCAGGAAGGCATCGTGCACATCGGCATGCACCAACGCATGGTCGGTGGCGATGCAGGTCTGGCCCGCATTGAAGTACTTGCTCCACGCGATCCGCTGGGCCGCACGGTCCAGGTCCACCTTGCGGTCCACGATGGCCGGGCTCTTGCCGCCAAGCTCCAAGGTGACGGGCGTGAGGTGTGGGGCCGCCATGGCCATGATCTTCCGGCCCACGGCCGGACTGCCGGTGAAGAAGATGTGATCGAAGCGGAAGCGCTCGATCAACCGGGGACCGACCTCGCTGCCGGGCCCTTGCACCACCAGGACCTCATCCGGCAAGGCCTTCCGCAGGATCCGCTCCACCACCGCACTGGTATGGGGGGTCTCGTTGCTGGGCTTCACCACGGCATGGTTGCCGGCCGCGATGGCGGCGATGAGCGGATTGAACACCAACTGGGCGGGGTAGTTCCATGGTGCGATGATCAGCACCACCCCCAAGGGCTCGGGGCGCATCCGGCTGCTGGCCACCTGCAGGGTCAGCGGTGTGGGCGGATGCTCGGTACGCATCCATTCACCGAAGTGCCGCAGGGTATGCCTGAGCTCGCTGTGTACCAGCCCTACATCGGCCAGATAGCCCTCGAACCGGGGCTTCCGCATATCAGCAGCCAGGGCCTTCAGCAGGTCCTCCTCATGCTCCCGCAAGGCATGCCACAAGCGCTCCAAGGCAGCACGCCGGGCTCCAAGGGTGCGAAGCGCACCTTCCCGGTGTCGTTGGCGAAGGGTCTCCAGATGTGGCAGCAGATCGTCCGTGAGTTGCATACCGCGAAGGAACGATGTCCGGGCACCAGGTCCGACAGCGAAAGTGGCGACCAGCCGGGCCTACCTTACGAAACGCACGGTCCGCTGCGTTGCCCCCTGGGTGAACCGCACCAGGTAAGCGCCCTTGGAAAGGTCCCGCACATCGGTGTGGAGCCGCTGTGTGCCCGGCACCATGCGTGCGTCCAGTATGCGGCGGACCAGGCGTCCGTTGCTGTCCAGGAGGTCGATCTCCACCGCGCCGGCCACGGGAGGGGCCACATCGATGTACAGCATGCCGTCCATCTGGCTCACCTGCAGCAGTTCCGACTCCGCCGCATCGGCCGGCGAACCGGTGCTCACATCGTTCACCAGCAGCACGCGGAAGACCCGGGTGCTGGCATCGCTCTGGGTGCCCGTGTTGATGAAGAAGATGTTGGCCGCACTGCTCGCGATGCCCCCCACGACGTACCCGGCCACCACCGTATCCCCGCTGAGGGCATCCAGATCGATGATGCCCCCAAAGACCTGGGGAACATCCTGTCCGATGATGAACTCGGCACCTGAACCCAGCAGTGCCGGCATGGTGCCGATGGCCGACTCGGTCATGCTGCCGTTCGCGGCACGCTCCACGCGACTGATCGTGTTCACGAAGGGCACGTTAGGGTCGTCCCACAACTGGCCTTCCGCGTCGAAATAATACCGACCGATGCCGCCGAAGAAGACCGTGCTCATTCGTTCCGCCTGTGCGGACCAGGCAGGCAGGTGGGCGGTGTGGTACTGGTTCAGCAGCTGCTCGAACCCCGGCACCACCGTGTATCCCTGCGGAGTGATGTCCACTATGTTCAGCCAGGGGATGTTGTCCACGTACTGGAACACCCCCGTAAAGGCCGTGAAGCCCTGCGTTCCAGCCGGGAAGACCTGGGCCACCAGGTTGTAGTCGCGACGATGCAGGTTCACCGTATCGATGGTCTCCACGTAGTCGGTGATGGCGAGGTCCACCCCATCGTCGGCAATGGCGAAGCGTCGAATGGCGTTGGTGTACTCCTGAATGAACCCGGGACCGAAGTCAGGACCCTGCGGATTGTAGCGCCCGATGAACCGTTGACCACCGACCAGGTAGAAGGCATCGTTCAATACACCCAGATAGCCTCCGGTGACCGCCATGCGCACATCGTCGATCTGGCGGAAGTGAGGCACCAGCGGACCGCCGGTCTTGATGGCCGTGATCGCCCCCGGCACATCCACTGCGGTGAGCTTTGCATGCGTAATATGGTCGTTCGCCGTGGGGGAGAAACCGTAGCCGCCGATGATGTACAGCGTATTGCCCCGCTGCTCGAACTCCATGTTGGTGCACTGCAACTGCTCGAACACCGGCACAGGCAGGCTGCTCAGCGGGGCGCTCCAGACCTGCTGTGTGACGGGGTCCACCACATAGGCCGAGGTGTTGTTGTCCGCCGCCAGGAACGCCGCAAAGGGCTGCCGCCGGTGAAGGCCATCGGTACGACCACCGATCAACAGCCACTCCCCATCATGCTGGCCCCAAGCGAAGGAATGAATGCCCGGCATGCCCGGGATGGTCACCTCCTGGAGCACCAATCGGCGTGTACCCAGGTCCTGGGCATTCACACCAACGGCGATCAGGAGCAGGGCAATGAGGGGCAGGCGCATGGGTATTCGTTGTTGTACGAAGGTCCACAGACGGCGCACGCCGGTCGGTAACCAAGGTCACAGAGCTCAGGCGGCCAGGATGAAATCCACGCCTTCCTCCAGGCCGCGAGAAATGAGGAAGGCTGCGATCCGGTCTCCCGTACCCCGCTGGCTGATGAACGAAACGATGAAGGCCTCCCCAGCGGGTGGCAGCGCATGGTGCGGAATGAAGGCATAGCCAGGGACCTCCCGCGGTCTCACATCGGTGAAGCCCATGATGTGGATGCCCTCGGCCTCCAGCATCGCGGCGCGGGCGCGACACAGACCGCTGGTGCCGGCGATGATCACCGGCCGACCGTTCAACGTGCGGTGCATCCATCGTGCCAGCCACTTCGCCTTGGTGGTAAAGAAGGCGTCCACACTGTAATTGGGATGCGTACGGCTCAACCGGCCGGCATGATCGTTCCAGGTGAGCAGCTCCTCGGGCAGCTTCGCGAAGCGCACCCCGGCATCCATCCAGCGCAGCCACAACTCGTGGTCCTCCGGCAGCGGACCGGTATCGTAACCGCCGTGCCGCTCCACCAGTTCGCGGCGGAACAGTACTGTGGGGTGTGCGAGGGGCGCGTCCACGAAGCGCTTCACATCGTGGTAGTGCGGTGTCAGGATCGCGTTCTGCCAGTCCACGAACCATCGCATGCCGCTGCTCTTCTCCACCGTGGTGGCGAATGTCGTGCGTGTCCCGAGCACACCGATCTCCGGGTGTGCTTCCAGATAGCCCACCTGCTTGGCCAGACGTTCGGGGTGGCTCACGTCATCTGCATCCATGCGGGCGATATAGCTGCCCTGGGTATGGGCTAGCCCGGTGTTCAGCGCATGGGCGATGCCGATGCGCGGCTCCTGCAACAGCCGGATACGCGCGTCGCGCTCCACCCAGCTCATCGCGATCGAAGGCCCCCCATCCGTGCTGCCGTTGTCGATCAGCAACAGCTCCAGATCACTATGAGTCTGCCAAGCGATGCTGGCGATCGCCTCGTCGAGACCCTGACCCGCATTGTGGAAGGGCAGCAGAACGGAAACGCACGCCATGCTCCGTTCAATTCGCCTCGGCAAGGGCCTTCAGCACCACTTCCGCCTTCTTCGCACCCACCTCGGCCACCACATCCTCAGGCAGTGCCTCACGTATGCCCTTGATGCTGCCGAAACGGGTGAGCAGCTTCTTCGCCGTTCCGGGGCCGATACCCGGGATCTCCTCCAGCCCCGTTCGGATGATCCGCTTGCTGCGCTTGCCGCGGTGGTGCGTGATGCCGAAGCGGTGCGCCTCGTTGCGCATGTGCTGGATCACCTTCAGCGAGGAGCTGCGCTTGTCTATGTGGAGCGGGAAGGGATCGCCGGGGAAGTAGATCTCCTCCAGCTTCTTGGCGATGCCGATGATGGCGATCTTGCCGCGCAGGCCCAGCCGTTCCAGCGCGTTGAGCGCGGCGCCCAGCTGGCCCTTGCCACCGTCGATGACGATGAGCTGGGGCAGCGGCTCGCCCTCCGTGACGAGCCGGCTGTAGCGGCGCTCCACGGCCTCCTCCATGCTGGCGAAATCGTCCGGCCCTTCCACCGTGCGGATGTTGAAGTGGCGGTAGTCCTTCTTGCTGGGCTTGGCGTCCTTGAAGACCACGCAGGCGCTGACGGGGTCGGTGCCCTGCGTGTTGCTGTTGTCGAAGCACTCGATGTGGCGCGGCAGCTCGCTGAGACGTAGATCCTGCATCAGCTGCTCCAGGATGCGGGTGGTGGCGCCCTCCGGATCGGTGAGCTTCTCCTGCTTCTGCTTGTCCAGCATGAAGTAGCGGGCGTTGCGTTCGCAAAGCTCCAGCAGCTGCTTCTTGTCGCCGCGCTGCGGCACGGTGAAACGCACGCCGGGCACCTCGATCTCCGGATCGAAGGGCACGATGGCCTCGGGGGCGAGGCTCTTGTAGCGCTGGCGCAGTTCGGCGATGGCGGCCTGCAGCATCTCCACATCGCTCTCGTCCAGCTTGCGCTTGAGCTCGATGGTGATGCCGTGCACCACGGCACCGTCGATCACGCGCATGTAGTTGACGTAGGTGCTGCCGGTATCGCTCACCAGCCCGAAGATGTCCACGTCGCCGATGTCGGGGTTGACGACGATGCTCTTGGCGCGATACTGCTCCAGGCGCTCCAGCTTCTGGCGGTAGTCCTCGGCGGCCTCGAACTCCAGCCGCTCGGCATGCAGCTGCATCTGCTCCTTCAGCACCTTGATGAGCCCGCTCACGCGCCCCTTGACGATCTGCAGCACCTGCTCCATGTTGGCATCGTACTCGGCCTGGGGTTGCAGTCCTTCGCAGGGCGCCTTGCAGTTGCCGATGTGGTATTCGAGGCAGCGCTTGAACTTCTTCTGCTCGATGTTCTTCGGCGTGAGGTCGTAGTTGCAGGTGCGGAGCTTGTAGAGCTTGTGCACCAGTCCAAGCACCGTTCTCATGGTGCGCACGCTGGCGTAGGGACCGAAATAGTCGCTGCCGTCGTCCTCGGGGTTGCGCATGCCCTCCACGCGGGGGAAGCGTTCGTTGCGGATGCGGATGAAGGGGAAGCTCTTGTCGTCGCGCAGGTTGATGTTGAAGCGCGGCTGCAGTTCCTTGATGAGGCTGTTCTCCAGCAGCAGCGCCTCGAACTCGGTGGGTACGTGGATCACGTGCAGGTCGGCGATGCGCTTGACCAGCAGGCGTGTCTTGCCGTCGGGGTGGTCCTTGGCGAAGTAGCTGCTCACGCGGTGACGAAGGCTCTTGGCCTTGCCCACGTAGAGGATCTTCCCCTCGGCATCGAAGAACTGGTACACGCCGGGGGTGTGCGGCAGCAGGCGGACCTTTTCGCGGACGTCGATGGGGTTCATCGGAGGGCAAAGATCGGGGTTGGGCAGGTGGGCAACGCACCAGCGTCGATCGCTGCACCTATATGCACTGTCGACCCAATGGGTCGACACTACAGGTGCCCCGGACGATCATTCGTGCCACCCTTCACGGTCTGCCCAGTACCTTGGCGGCACTTCCCAACCCCATGCAATTCACCGCCGCACAGATCGCCCAACTCCTTCAAGGCACCGTGGAAGGCGATCCCAATGCCACCGTCAGCCGGCTCTCGAAGATCGAGGAGGGCGGCGAAGGATCGCTGTCCTTCCTCGCCAATCCGGCCTACACCCAGTACGTCTACGGGACCACGGCCAGCGTGGTGATCATCGGGCAGGCCTTCGAGCTCACAGCCCCGGTGAAGACCACCCTGGTGCGCGTGGCCGATGCGCAGGCGGCCTTCGCGAAGGTGCTGGCGATGTACAACACCATCAAGCTGGACAAGAAGGGCATTGCGCCACAGGCGGTCATCGAGCCCGGTGCCACCCATGGCGACAACTGCTACATCGGCGCGCTGGCCTACATCGGTGCCAATGCCAGGCTGGGCAACAACGTGAAGATCTATCCCCACGCCTACATCGGCGACAACGTGACCATCGGGGACAACACCACCGTCTTCGCCAACGTGACCATCTATTCCGACTGTGTGGTGGGGGCCAACTGCATCATCCACAGCGGCACGGTGATCGGTAGTGACGGCTTCCGCTTCGCCACCGGACCCAATGCGGCGGAGAAGATCCCGCAGATCGGCAACGTGGTGATCGAGGACGATGTGGAGATCGGAGCCAACTGCGCCATCGATCGCGCCACGTTGGGCAGCACCATCCTGCGCAAGGGGGTCAAGTTCGACAACCTGATCCACATCGCGCACAACGTGGAGGTGGGCGAGAACACGTACTACGCGGCAGGCGGTGTGGTGGCGGGCAGCAC
>ENA-UOUJ01001644-UOUJ01001644.1-activated-sludge-metagenome-genome-assembly--contig:-NODE-1644-length-11316-cov-9.239766_pt1 | contig 11316 bp, 9 predicted proteins | sample MGYA00249839_ERZ747224 | MGnify/ENA primary metagenome ERZ747224 (study PRJEB28782, sample SAMN03220277) | activated sludge metagenome | biome: wastewater; feature: sewage sludge; material... | reverse complement strand
GGAAGGGCCGGCTTCGACGGCCCGGCGGCGAGAACCACCGCCGCCGGGCCCCTCGCTTCCCTGATTTGGGACTCACGAAATGCGGGCCCCACGAGATCTGGGGCGGTTGAGGAGCAAAAGATGACCAATACGCGGCCAGCGGACGGCTCGGCTCTGGACGAGACGGCACTTCGCAACGAGCTGAAGGGATTGCGGACACAGATTCCCGATCGGCCCGGACTCAATCCGATCTCTCTCCTGGCCTTCAATCTGTCGCGGCGACTCGAGTCCGGCGACATCAGCTTCGACGATCTCAAGATCCTCTCGACGCGCCTCATGGACAGCGCGTGCGTCCACCGCGCCTTCCTGCTGAAAGAGCAGATCGGCCTCGAGAGCGACGAGAAGACGACGCAGGAATTTTCTGAGTTCGTCGCCAACCTCGCCAAGGATGCGAGCGATGCGGGCGTGGAGGCGTTTCAGAAGCGCTTCGGGCGGGCGCGCAACGGCATCGTCTTCACGGCTCATCCCACGTTCGGACTTTCGGAAGAGCTGTCGAACCGCATCGCCGAGATTGCCGTGTCCGGCACGTCCGACGGCAAGCCGCTCGGCATCCCGCATCGGCCGGATCCCGAGCTGACGCTCGACTACGAGCGCGAGCGCGTCCAGAGCGCGATCCGCAATCTCCGCGACGCCTACACGGAGTTGCTCGGAGACTTCTTCGCCACGGCGCACAAGACCTACGGCGAGCGGGCTTTCAAGCTCAAGCCGCAGCTCGCCACGTTTGCGTCTTGGGTCGGCTACGATCTCGACGGGCGCACCGACATCAAGTGGGCGTTCTCGTTCGTCGTGCGGCTCAAGGAAAAGGCCGCGGCTCTGGCCGACATCCGCGAACGTTTCCTCGCACTCAAGGAGCAGCTCGGAGACGAGCCGGAGATGGTGCGCCTTCAGCGTCAGGTCACCGGCAAGCTCGATCTCGCGATCGCAGCGGTCGAATCGCACATCAAGGCGCTGCAGGCGGTCGGCCCCGAGGGCTCGACGCTCGCGGATGCCGCCAACGTCATTTCTCAGTCCGACGGTCATAACCTGACCAGCATCGAGCCGCTGCTCGCGCTGTTCGATCAGGTTGTGGGGACGACCGGAGATGTGAAGACCAAGATCGCCGTTCTCTCGGTTGCGGGCCTCCTGCGCGCGACCGGCCTCGGCATGAGCCACATTCACGTGCGTGTCAACGCCGTGCAGATCAACAACGCGTTCCGCGCTTTCGTGCACGAGAGCTGGACACGCGATCTGACCGAGCGGCAGGCGCAGGCCCGCATCGTCGAAATGATCGACGCGGTGAAGCCCGAGACAGTCAATTTCGAAACGCTCGATCTCGAGAACGCCACGGCGATCCGCCAGTTCGCCCTCGTCGCGCAGATCATGAAGCATGTGGATGGCGATACGCCGATCCGCTATCTCATCGCGGAGTGCGAGAGCCCGGCGACGATCCTGATCGCGCTCTACTTCGCCAAGCTGTTCGGGGTGTCCGAGATCGTCGACATCTCGCCGTTGTTCGAGACACCCGCCGCTCTCGAAACCGGCCAGCGTCTCGTCGAACGCCTGCTCGCCGAGGAGGCGTATCGCGACTACGTGACGAAGCGTGGGCGCATTGCGGTGCAGACCGGCTATTCGGATGCGGGCCGCTTCATCGGCCAGATCGCCGCCGGCCTCGCGCACGAGCGCCTGCATCACGGCCTGGCGGAAGTCGTGCGCAAGGCCGGGCTCAAGGACGTGGAGACGCTGATCTTCTCCACGCACGGCGAAAGCATGGGGCGCGGCGCCCATCCGGGCAATCTCCGGCGGCGCCTCCGTTATGTGCTCCCCGGCGAATCGCGCTGGCGCTTCTTCCGCGCCGGGCTGCCGGTGAAGCACGAGACGAGCTTCCAGGGCGGCGACGGCTACCTCTACTTCGCGAATACGGACTTCGCGAAGCGCGCGCTCGTCACCATCGTGATGAGCGGCAAGGATCCGGGCTCGGGCGAAGATCCGTTCTATACGGATACCAACCTCGCGCTCGACTTCCAGCTCCGGCTGCGTGACTACCAGCAGCAGCTTTTCGCGCACCCCGGTTATCGGGCGCTGCTCGGCGCATTCGGTGCAAACCTGCTGTTCAAGACCGGCTCGCGGCCGGTGAAGCGGCAAGGCGATCATCACTCCGACAGGGGCGATCCCGCGCGCATGCGTGCGATCCCCAACAACGCCATCCTGCAGCAGTTCGGCTATGTCGCGAACGTGGTGGCGGGGCTCGGCGCGGCTGTCGGCAGCGAGCGGGACCGCTTCATCGAGCTGGCGAAGCAGTCGCAGCGGCTGCGCTCGCTGATCGAGATGATCGCGCGCGCCAAGCAGCTTTCGAGCCTCTACGGGGTGGGCGCCAACGCGAACATCTTCGATCCGGGCTTCTGGGCGCAGCGCGCGTCGTGGGGACGAGAGACGCACCTCGACGCCGCGTTCAAGTTCCTGGCCGAGCACCTGCTCGACGACGACCGCGCCGGTCGGATCACGGGGCTTGCCCACTATCTGAGGCTCGACGCCATCGAGTTGCACTCCATCCTGGAGGAGATCGGACTCGAAGGCGGCAAGATCCCCGACGATCACCGTCTCGAGCTCGACCTGCTGCAGGCGATCCGCGCAGCGCTGATCATGCGCATCTTCATCCTCACCGCGCAGCTTCCGCGCTTCACGCCCACCAACGAGGTGACGCACGACGAGATCGTCGCGAAGGCCCTGGCTCTCGAAATCCCCGACGTGCTCAAAGTCGTGCGCCAGGCGTTCCCGCGGCGCGTCGACGATCATCGCGACGACGACGCTTTTTCCGAGCAGGCGACCTACCTGCCGAAGGGCATCGACGATTACGGGCGTATCGAGACGGAGATACTCGAACCCATGGAGCAAGCCTACGAGCTGGTGCGCGAGATTGGCACGGGCATCTCGCATCACTGGGGCGCGTTCGGCTAGAGCGTGATCATTTTCGATTGAATAGGGATCACGCTCTATCTCTTTCGTGAGACCGATGATTCACGCTTCAGGCTGATAGGGCCTGAAGCGATCATGGTCTAGAGTGCTTCCGGAAAAGTGGAACCGGGTCATGGCGAAGCGGTGCCCTCACGAAGTCCGATAAGAAGCACGATAAAGCAAAAACTTAGAGCCGTTCCGCGGTTCCACCAAAATCGGAACGGCTCTAAGCCTCGCTTTCAGGGGGCGTTCGCGAAAGGCCGGTGCCGTGTGCACCGGTCTTTTCTTTTCGCACGTGGCTCTTCTTCCGCGCTCTTACTCGGCGCACACGGCCGTGACGGCAGCCTTGAGCGACCACACGACCCCGTCCCGTTCGAAGCGCAAGGTGACCTCACCGGCCATCGACGCCACCACCATTTTCTCGATCACCAATCGGCCGAAACCGCTCCGTTCGGGCGCCCTGACATCGGGACCGCCCTCCTCGCGCCACGTCATGGTGAAAACGGCCGCGTCGCGTTCCCAACCGATGTTCACGCGGCCGGACGGGGAGGATAGCGCCCCGTACTTGCAGGCGTTCGTCCCGAGCTCGTGCAGCGCCATGCCGATGGAGCGGGCCGCACCGGGCAGAAGCATTACGTCGGGGCCGTCGAGCACGATCCGCGGATCTCCGACGGGAAGGAACGCGGATAGTTGAAGCCCGATCAGCTCGCGCATGCTGGCGCTTTGGTGCCCGCCGGACGTGAGCGCATCCTGAGAAGCCGCGATGCCCGCGAGCCGCTCCAAGACGGCGCTGCGCAGCGCCTCTTTGGTTTCCGTGTGCAACGAGCACTGGTTGACCACGGCCTGAAGGACGGCCGTCATATTCTTCGTCCGATGCGAGACTTCGCCCAATAGGAAATTGAGGCGCTCCTCGGTGGCCTTCTGGCGCGTGATGTCCTGGACGACGGAGATGAGCTTCGTCGGACGTCCCGTCTCGTCGCGAATGGCGGATACGGTCAGATCCGCCCAGAGAAGCTCTCCGTTCGAGCGGATGTATCTCTTTTCGAGGCGATAGCCCGGGATCTTTCCTTCGATCAGGTCGTCGAGAAGCGCGAGGTTCGTCGCGAGATCGTGCTCGTAGGTCAGATCCTGGAACCGCATCGACGCAAGGGTTTCGCGGGAATGTCCGACCAATTCGCAAAAGCGCGAATTCGCATCCAGGATCGTGCCCGATATGCTGACGTAGGCTATGCCCACGCCGGCATTTTCGAACGTCTCTCTATACTCCGCCCTGGGAATGACACGACCTCCCGGCGATGCGCGTGACTGCCTGGCGGATCAGGGCCTGCCGAGCCGCGCTCCTATTTACCACATATCGTCATCAGACGAACTATTCCGGCCGGAATGCCGCCGTCATGCTTGACGACTTTGGTAAACCCGGAAAATCGGCTTTTATTTCAGCATACCGAGCCAGCGCGGGAAGCCGAGCGAGAGCTCGGGCCAGTAGGTCACCAACATCAGGAACGCCACCATGGTGCCGAGCCATGGAAGCACGGCGCGCGACAGCGTCATGAGCCCAAGCCTCGAAATGCCGCTCGCGACATAGAGGTTGAGCCCGACAGGCGGCGTCAGCATTCCGATTTCCATGTTGACGACCAGGATGATGCCGAAGTGCACCGGATCCACGCCCAGCGCCATCGCGACCGGGAACAGGATCGGCGCGAGGATGAGCATCACGGATGCCGGCTCCATCACGCAACCGGCGATCATCAGGATGATGTTCACGACCAGCAGGAACTCGATGCGGCCGAAGCCCTGCTCGATGATCCAGGCGGCGATGGCTTGCGGGATCTGCTCGTGCGTCAGGAGGAACGTGAACAGCACCGCATTGGTGATGATGTAGAGCAGCATGGCGCTCATGCTGGCGGAGGCCAGCAGCACGCGAGGCACCTCTTTCAGCGTCAAATCCTTGTAGATGTAGACGGCGACGAAGAACGCATAGACCGCGCTCATGGCCGCCGCTTCGGTCGGCGTGAAGATGCCGCCGTAGATGCCGCCCATTACGATGACGATCAGCGCCAGGCCCCAGAAGCAATCGACGAAGGAGCTGAGCCTTTCGCTCCACGGCTGGCGCTCGCCGCGCGGGTAGCCGCGCCGCCATGCGATCCATAGCGTCGTGAGTGCGAGCAGCGCGGCCAGGACGATTCCGGGCACGACACCGGCCATGAAGAGATCGCCCACGGAGGCGCCGTGCACGCGCTGGCCGTCGGGGCCTTCCGCGATCATGCCGGATGTCGCGACGGAATAGAGCACCATCACGATCGACGGCGGAATGAGAATGCCGAGCACGCCGCCGGATGCAATGACACCGGCGGCGAACGGCTTCGGCAGGCCTTGTGCCACCATGGCCGGGATCATGATCGCGCCGATCGCCACGACGGTCGCCGGCGAAGACCCCGAGACCGCCGCGAAAATCGCACACGCCACCACGGACGCAAGCGCGAGGCCGCCGGGCCAGTGTCCCGTCATGGCGGTCGCAAAGCGGATCATGCGCTTGGCGACGCCGCCGTGAGTCATGAACATGCCCGCCAGCACGAAGAACGGGATGCACATCAGCTCGAACTTCTCGAGGCCGGTGAAGAGCTTGAGCGCGATCGCGTCGAGCGGCACGCTCGTCATCGCGAAGAGGAACGTGAGAACGGTGAGGCCGAGCGCGATCGACACCGGCATGCCGACGAGAAGAAGCGCGACGAGGAGAAACGGGATGATGAGGCCGGTCATCGCGCGCCTCCCGCGCCCGACGCGGGCTCGATGCCTTCGACCTGGCCAGGATCGTGATGGGGCAGTTCGCCCGTCCTCCAGAATTGCCAGGCCACCTCGAGGAAGCGGTAGCACATGAGGAACGAGCCGAGCGGGAGCGCCAGATAGACGATCCACATCGGCACCTCGAGATCCGGCGAGATCTGGCCCGTGCCTGCGATGTGCCAGACGAGATGGGCGCCGAGAACGCCCGCAACCGCGGTGAACAAGGCCCCCGCGAGCATGCCTGCGATGACCAACACGCGCCGGGGCGTCCCCACGAGACGGTTGACGAGGATGTCGACGCCCACGTGGATGCCGGTCCGCACGCCATAGGCCGCGCCGAACTTCGCCATCCAGACGATCATGAAGATGCAAAGCTCCTGCGCCCACGTCATGCGCACATAGGCGATGGCGAAAAAGAGGGTGCGGGCGGCGTCGGTCAGCCAGGGAATGTCTTCGGCGCGCGACCATCGATAGACCGAGGCAATGCCGGACAGGCCATAGCGCTGCGTGACGGCCACGAAAATCACCAGCGTTGCGCCAGCCAGAAGCACGGAGACGAGGGTCTCCTCAAGCCGGTCGAGGATGCGCAGAAAGCGGCTCCGCTGCTCCTCCAATGGTCCCCCTTTTTCGAAATCGGGCAATTTGCCTTGTTCTTTCCTCCCGCTATTGCACAGCAGGCAGCGCACGTCATCGAAGTTTTGACTGCGATTTGCACCGAGAGGCCGATATCCCTACGGTATCGTAGGGACGGATTATGCAGAAGGAACGCGCGAATGGCTTACATCGACGGCTACCTGTTGATCGTTCCGAAAAAAAATATCGACGCGTACCGCAAGCTCGCCAAGGCCGCCGGCAAGGTATGGCGGGAGCACGGCGCGCTCGAATACCGGGAGTGCGTCGGCGACGATCTCGACATCCCGTTCGGACGACCTTTTCCCAAGCTCCTGCGGCTCAAGCCGGACGAGACGGCGGTGTTCTCCTGGATCGTCTACCGCTCGCGGGCGCAGCGGGACCGGGTGAACGCCAAAGTGATGAAAGATCCTCGTATCGCATGCATGGACCACAAGGCCGTCCCCTTCGACGCCAAGCGCATGTCGATGGGCGGCTTCTCGGTTCTCGTCTCGGCGTGAGGGGCTCTCGGCCGCCCCCCTAAGCATAACTACTTCCGGGTTTAAGGCATCCGCATGTTGACATTCGCAGGGCAAGCCGGCGTGCTATTCTCTGTGCACTGAAGCAACGTGCGGATTCCCTCCAATGCTCGAAATCATGGCGGTGCTGGTGCTGCTTGGAACCGTCATCTGGTTCTCGGCGGCATCCTTCAGTCATTTCGAACGCAACTCCCCGCCTTCCCGTGGGACGCTCTTCGTCACGGCCATCACGCCTGCGGGAACGATCGTCAACTTCATGGTCTGGCGCCGCCTTCTCGATCCCGTTGCGCCGCATGCGACGCTCCTTGCGCTGGCGCTCGGGCTGCTCGCGGCCTTCATCTTCTGGTCCGCGCAGAAATCGGCGCCCAGCCGCCTGCTCGGGCGGGCATTCAGCGATCATACGCCAGGAACGCTCGTCGATGCGGGCCCCTATGCGTACGTGCGCAACCCGCTCTACACGTCCTACCTCGTCTACTGGCTGGCGTGGGTGCCGCTGATGGGCGGCCACTGGGTCGCGATCGCGATTTTCGCGGTGATGCTTGCGACCTATGTCGGTGCGGCCCTGGGCGAAGAGCGCCAGTTGTCGGCGCGGCTCGGCGCATCGTACCAGGCCTACGTGGCGCGCACGAAACGCTTCATCCCCTGGATCGTCTGAGAATTTCTCGGATCGCGTGACGCGCGCGTTCAGTGCTGCGCCGCACGCCCCGTCGCGGCGTAGATCCGCTCGATCAGCTCGCGGCCGACGCGATGCGCCATCTCGTCGTGAACCGGCGTCAGCGCTGCGATCCACGCGGCGCGCTCTTCGGGCGTGGGCGTGTAGAACGTCACGCGGCCGGAGTTTTTCATCTCCTCCATCGCCTCGTCGTTCTCTTTGCGCGCGAGCGCGTTGGCGACCGGCGTCGTATCCGCAATCGCGCGCTCGAGCGCCTCGCGAATGTCGGCCGGGAGCCCCTTCCAGAACTGCACGTTCGAAATCACGGCGTATCCGAGATAGCCGTGATCGGTGATGGTGGCGTGGCGCTGGACCTCGAACATCTTCTGATTGAACATGTTCGCGGGCGTGTTCTCCGTCCCGTCCACCACGCCCGTCGACAGCGCGTGATAGGCTTCAGAGAACGCCATGGACTGCGGCAGGGCCCCCAGCGCCCACATCTGCGCCTCGATCACTTTCGAAGACTGGATACGCATCTTGTAGCCCAGGACATCGTCGGGCGCGTGGAGCGGCGCGTTGGCCGAGAGGATCTTGAAGCCGTTGTTCCAGTAGGCGAGGCCGATCAGCCCCTTGCCCTCCAATTTATCCAAAAGCTCGCGGCCGATCGGACCCTCCGTCACGACAGAGAGCGCCTCGTAATCCTGGAAGATGTAGGGAAGGTCGAACACCTCGAACGCGCGCACGCCCATGGGGCCGAACTTGGAGACCGACGGGGCGAGCATATGGACGGCACCGAGTTGCAGCGCTTCCAGCTCCTCGCGATCCTTGTAGAGCTGCGAATTCGGAAAGAGCTCAACCCGGACGCGGCCGTTCGTGTAGGCCTCGGCGAGCTTCTTGAAGTGCTCGGCCGCAAGGCTCTTGTGCGCCTGGGGCGCCGCAACGTGGCTGAACTTGATGACGATGGGCTGTTCTGCGGGCTGCTCCGCCGCACGGACAGACAGGCTCTGCCACGCGCCGCACGCGACCATGGCCACCGCCAATAGAAAAGCGCGCATGTCCGGCCTTCCTGGTTCGAGGTCGCCCCTGCGTGACGGGCGGAGCCGCCCAAGTCAAGTTACATGACGCGTTCCATGACGCCTTACATGGCGCGCTTTATGGCCTGGGCAGCGCGCTCGGCTGCGCCTTCTCCCGCTCTTTCCGCTCACGTTCCCAAAAGCGGACGGCACCCCGCGAGATGCGGAACACCCGCTTGGCACGGAAACGATCCTCCCGCGAGAGCCGGATGCAGCAACAGGAAAATTCTGGGTTTCGCGCCACGCGGTACATCAGCTCGCGGCGTTGGGTGACGCTATATCTCGGGGGGCTTGGCATTCCGTTCTCCGGGTCTCGTCAGCGGGCGGGAAGAGCTTCGGCGGACAAGGCGAAGACCTCGCCCTCGCTTTGCTCCGTGTCCAGCCAAAGAAACGGCAGATCGGGGTATTCGGTTTCAAGACGATCGCGCGCCATCCCGACCTCGACAACCAACATGCCGCCCGGCGCAAGATGGGCGGGGGCATCCCTCAGGATCCGGCGCACCAGATCGAGGCCGTCCTGGCCGCCCAGGTGGGCCAGCTCCGGCTCGGCCGCATACTCCGGCGGGAAGGCCGCAACGGCCGCGGACGTCACGTAAGGCGGGTTCGAGATGATCAGGTCGTAGGTCGCGCCCGCGAGCGCCGAGAACAGGTCCGAGCGGTGGAGCGTGATGCGGTCGCCCAGGCCATAATCGGAGAGGTTTTTCGCGGCGACCTCGAGCGCACCCGCCGAAATGTCGGCCGCGTCCACCACGGACTCCGGAAACGTCAGGGCGGAGAGAATGGCCAGGCATCCGGATCCCGTGCAGAGGTCGAGAACCCGCTCCACCCCGTCCGGATCGGGCACGACGGCCGAGAGGGCCTCATCCAAAAGCTCGCCGATAAAGGATCGCGGCACGATCACACGCTCGTCCACGGTAAACCTGCGGCCGCGGATCCACGCCGCACCCACCAGATAGGGCGCGGGCTTCCGCGTCTCGATGCGGGCGGTCACGATTTCGGACAGGCGGCGGCGCTCGGCCCGCGTGAGGCGGGCCTCAAGCCAGGGCTCGAGCTGATCGATCGGCAGGTGGAGCGCGGTCAGGATCAGAAAGGCCGCCTCGTCCAGCGCCGTTTCCGTGCCGTGACCGAACACGAGGCCGGCTTCCGTGAAGCGGCTGGTGGCATACCGCAGCCAGTCGCGGACGGTCAGAAGATCTTCGACGTCCGCCAGTTCCGGCGTCTTCTCCATGGCGCTCCGGCCTCCGATGATTGGAAGCTCTCCCTAAACGAAGGTGGGGGGCCTTGCCAACCGGGCGTCGCAAGGTCGGGCGGCACCCGTCCCCGCCGTCCTCGTTGCGAACGCTTGCGAATGCGCCGTCGTTAATTTGCGGCGCTTGCGAAATCTTCATGCTGCATCGCGTCATCGTGTCCATTTTTCAGGGACCCGCTTGGCGAAGCGCGCGCAAAACGCCAATATCCCGCCAGCTTCGGTCGAGGAACCAAAAAAATCGGCCGTGGATCAGAAACGTCCAAAGCGGAGGGAGCCCTGTGACGGTGAAATCTGACATCGAGATCGCACGTGAAGCCAAGACGAAACCGATCTCGGAGGTGGCGGCCAAGCTGGGGATTCCGGCGGATGCAATCATCCCCTACGGCACGACAAAAGCGAAGCTGTCGTTCGATTTCATCAACGCGCTCAATACGCGCCCCAACGGCAAACTGATCCTGGTCACGGCCATCAGCCCGACGCCGGCCGGCGAAGGAAAAACGACGACCACCGTCGGTCTCACCGACGGCCTCAACCGCATCGGCCAGAAGGCGATGTGCGCGCTGCGCGAACCGTCGCTCGGGCCGAGCTTCGGCATGAAGGGCGGCGCGGCGGGCGGCGGCCATGCGCAGGTCGTGCCGATGGAGGACATCAACCTCCACTTCACCGGCGACTTCCACGCGATCACCAGCGCACACAACCTCCTGTCCGCGCTGATCGACAATCACATCTACTGGGGCAACAAGCTCGGCATCGACACCCGCCGCGTGGAATGGCGCCGCGTGCTCGACATGAACGACCGCGCGCTGCGCTCGATCCTGAACTCGCTCGGCGGCGTGTCGAACGGCTATCCGCGTCAGGACGGCTTCGACATCACCGTCGCGTCGGAAGTGATGGCGATCCTGTGCCTCGCGTCCGACCTCAAGGATCTGCAGAACCGCCTCGGCAACATCATCGTCGCCTATACGCGCGACAAGGCGCCGATCCGGGCCCGCGATCTCAACGCCGACGGCGCGATGACCGTGCTGCTCAAAGACGCGCTGATGCCGAACATGGTGCAGACGCTCGAAAACAACCCGGCGTTCATCCACGGCGGTCCGTTCGCCAACATTGCCCACGGCTGCAACTCGGTGCTCGCCACGAAGAGCGCGCTCAAGGTGGCGGACTATGTCGTGACGGAAGCAGGCTTCGGCGCCGACCTCGGTGCGGAAAAGTTCTTCGACATCAAGTGCCGCAAGGCCGGGCTTGCGCCTGACGCCTGCGTGATCGTGGCGACCGTGCGCGCGCTCAAGATGCACGGCGGCGTCGCGAAGGACGACCTCAAGGCCGAGAACGCGGCCGCTGTCGCGGCAGGCTGCGCGAACCTCAAGCGGCACATCGAGAACGTCAACAAGTTCGGCGTGCCGGCCGTGGTCGCGATCAACCGCTTCATCACCGATACGG
>ENA-UOUJ01001643-UOUJ01001643.1-activated-sludge-metagenome-genome-assembly--contig:-NODE-1643-length-11331-cov-5.023324_pt1 | contig 11331 bp, 12 predicted proteins | sample MGYA00249839_ERZ747224 | MGnify/ENA primary metagenome ERZ747224 (study PRJEB28782, sample SAMN03220277) | activated sludge metagenome | biome: wastewater; feature: sewage sludge; material... | reverse complement strand
TTCCAAATCCACCACCCCCACCCCCGTTATTGTTAAATCCACCTCCTCCATTACCACGTCCAGAAGTCCAGCCTTCATGAGGCCACGTCCCGCAACAGTTAGACTTCATACCGCAACCACAACATGAGGATTGCGGAACGCATACTTGATGAGGTGTAGCTTCGATAGTAAATTGTCCCGAATCTTCATCATCACAATTGAGACCTGCAGTCCAATCTATTTTGCCGCACTTACAACACGACATGTTTTTAACGTTTATTTTTATTGAGCGGATTATTGCTCAAATATGTACGTATTTGTAGACTCAACTAATTTTTCCGGATCATCGAAAAATCTTTGACCAACATTTATGACGTAATTGATTTTCTGAATAGAGTTTTAACTTAGAATAATATCTTTGACGAATGATACCTTTTTCTCTATTACCTCGACGAAGAGTTTCGGTTGATTTAGCTAGAGCATATTTAGCTTCTAAAGGCGTGCCGATAACTAAAATCGATTCATTTATCGAGAGTCATTTTATCGCTACAGGGCTCTTGAACCCCTCGACAGATTGGGATATCATTAAACCAGGTGTTGACCAGATTAGACGATGGGAAGTTATTGCTAATCCATTGAAAGATTGTTTTGAAGATCCTATTGATCCTTACATCGACGAGTTTGGTAGCCCGTTACGTGTTGAAGATGTGCATGAAACAGAAACACGAAGATTTGATGCTACACCACGTCGTTGATTTCGAATAATGATGAAAGTAATGACTTTCATCAGTGGTACCGACGAGATTCAAATCGATGATAAGAAAGACGTTGTACTTCACAAAAAATGATCATGTAAAACATGACGACGTATTCATGGAAAGCAGTCGATACCTATGAGGGATCGAATTTACAGCCTACAGTAATGCAATTCAGTGCTGATGGTAATGTTATTGTTACAGCAAATGCAACAACAACTTTGTTCTTTGAAATTGTTTATGATAACATTACTCCACAAGGATTTGTTGTCGAACAAAATAATATATCAGATGATCGTGTTTGGAATATAGCTGTTTCCGATGATGGAACGAGTATTGCTAAAACTTTAGAGAATAGAGTCGTTACATACAAAAATACAGGCTTTAATACATGGCAATCAACATTAGTGTATCATGCTCCTCATAACGATTTCTATGGAGCCGGATTATCTTACAACACTGGAGCTGCTAATGGCAGCTCGTGGCTAGCTGGAGGGGCTCCTAATGGTTTCTTAGATTCAAATGACGAGGATCCAAAGGGTTATGTTAATGTCTTTGATTACACTACAGGATCTAATATTGGGGGAGATATCATCGGAGAAGACTTTAATGACAGAATTGGTTATATCATTTATCTTCGAAATAACAGATTAGCATTAATGGCAGCAACAGGATTGTTATACTTATATAATTATGATGGGAACAATTGGAATAAACTTAACAGCACTGATATTGGAATTGGAAATCATGGTATCTTAATTTTCGACCCTAATTCAGATACCGTTAGAGCCTCCCAAAGAGTCTATCAATACACAGCTGATTCGTTGTTTGATAATTTTGGATACATTTTTGACTTTGCTACAGCAAGCGGGACAGCACTTTTTGTGTACAATGTGACAGCGAATTCTCAAGTTAGACTCGACGCTGAATCCCCTCAAACATTGGCTTGCATCCAGTTTAACGCAGCGGGTAATAGTCTCTTGGTTAGTTACGTTAATTCGAACTTATTCAGGGTTTATCAATTCGTTAATAGCGCTTGGAAGTTAACAAACACTGTCACAACGTCTAGAATAATTAATGTAACTAGATTTAATGCTGGTGGAACAAGAGTCATGGTAAGTGGGACTGATACGGTAACAGGGAAAGACTACTTGACTTACTATCAATACACATTAGATCCACCACCGGAGCCACCGGTGGCACCACCAGTCACACCACCGGTAGTGCCCCCGGCACCACCAGTCACACCACCGGTAGTGCCCCCGGCACAGCCTGCACAACCCGCGTCAGGAACTCCAACATCGAAATCATCAACGGCTAAATCGACTTCATTACCGGTTATTATTGGGATAGGATCTATCATTGGTATACTTGCTGTGATAGCAGTAATTGTTTTGTTAATCCACTTATCAAAACGCAAATATGAATTTACTCGATTGAATCATTAGTCTAGTCTAGACTTAAGCTTCTCTACATAATCTAAGTACTTGAACTTAACAGATTTCTCATGCAGTAGGATTATAATTCTTAGGGGTACTACAACAACTTCCAAAAAGTAATCAAATAACTCAGGATTCCCTAGCATTCCGTAAACGACATCAGAATCTTCGCATGATTCTATCGGAACTCCAAGATCGATTAATCGACGACATAGATGAGTACTCCCACTTCGAATAGCATATCCTAAAGGACTCAGAGAAGCTTCATCCTTAACGTCAAGTTTAGCCCCTTTAGCAACAAGGGCTTCAAAGACTTCTAAATCTTTAACATCACACACAATGTGGATAGGGCGCTGACCGTCATCGTCTATGATATTTGGATCAGCTCCATGTTCAAGAAGATATACAGCTATTTCGCTATAACCATTAAAGATAGCACCTGACAATGCGTTACTTCTATTCTTCCCAAAGAAGTAATTGGGATTAGCCCCTGAAGCTAATAGCTTCTTACATTGTTTAAGATCTCCGCCCAGTGCACTTTCATAAAGCTGTTTAGCAATTTTCCTCTTTGCAGACATTTTATCTAACAAGTCAGATAAAGTTTAAGGTCCATCCTATTTTATTTCTATAATCAGTAATTGCACGTTTAAATTTAATAGAATCATGTTTGTCAACAGTGTTAGTTATCGAGTATAAATTCATTCTTGTAATATGATATATTTGTTAAAATCTATACGAGGAAATCTCGATATAGATTTTATATTATTTCACAAAAATTCGCGTAGACTGATAGCTCACAGCGTCTATTTTCATGAAAAATGACCCGAGTTGAGTGTCGGGTCAAAAAACGTTCCAAACGCGATTTTTCAATTTTTCGTTAGACAAATTTTGATCACAACAATAGTTATAATCGTTGGGAATATCTCGATAACTTGATATTTCATGTCTTAGAACAATACACATTCGATCGTTGTCGCATATTTTTACATCGAGATCGTAAACCTTCTTTGGATTGAAGGATTCGAATGCAGTTCTGGAATTGGGTTTTTGCACCAAAGACCGTTTCTATTAAAATTCGCTCAACTAAATAGTCAGTAAACATTAATATAGACAAGTAAAACACATGTTTGCGTATAGTTTCGACAATTACAACTATTGTTGTGATCAAAATACATTTGGCCAAATGGCGTCTAGTAACATTATCACTACAATGCAAGCACAGTTCGGTAGTTTAATGTCTAGCATCGCTGTTAATCTTCATCTTGTATCGGTAGGTCTTCGAGAATTGTACATGATAGATCAAGGATTATCCCACCCAACATTATACCCATGGTTAAGCGCTAACGCCCCGAAGTATAATCTGATTGGATTTTCAGACCATAAAGGTAACATTTTTGTTACCAACAAATCTAATTTATCACGCATCCCTGAAATTAAAGCCCGGATACAATCTAAACAAGAACTTGGTAAGATGTTGGGTTATTATTGCCCGACTGATGTTACCAACAACTTCAACTATTCGATGCAAGTGATGTTTACTGATCCCACAACCGGTTGTCAACAGCTGTTATTTACTCAAGGATCTAATATACCATTCGACCCAATGTATATGCAAGCTCTTGAATCGAAGTTCAACAGTATTTCATCTAGCACTGGCATATACTTTCGAACTCAGACGTCTGTTATTCCATTTCATAAGAAATTCTGTCCATGTCCTAATTGTAACTAATAATCTGCGAACTGATATAGTAATGTTCATATCTGAACATTCACAAACATACTATCAAGAAGGGTCACTTCGCGTCTATTGAACACGTCGGTAACCATTCAGAGTCCCCGTCATCCATATCTGGTACGTCAACGTCGTCGATTGAGGAACACCGCGAGCATTCCTCACGGCCGACACGAAGACTATCACAATGACCACATGGAAGATGGACGTATTTCTCGGGAACGCAATCGTCACATTCATCACAATGACGATGGCCGGGCTGGATGCACGTAGCGCAATGGCAGCTAACGAAGACGGAATTGCCGTCTTCGTCTTCTTCGGAAATGTTACGGCCTTCCTTGCAAAAGACAGGATCAACCGCATCTTGCTCGCAAACGTAGCACTTCGGGCTCTCCATGATGTAATATTAAACTTCTAGTAAATATCAGAAAATCAATTTTTCACGCTCATACAATGTATTTATTTTTTCCACTATTTAAGACATAGAAAGCACACCAATTGAATACACAACTCAATCATCGATATCACAAAACTGTGATAACAATCAAAGATGCGTGCTCAAATCCGAAATATGCTCGTTCTTCAAGACAAAATGAATACAAAGATTCATCCCGAGTGGAGAACTCAAGGCTATGAGTATTATCGTGCTGCTTGGACTGAATGCGCTGAATTGATGGACCATCAAGGTTGGAAGTGGTGGAAGAAGCAAGTCCCTGATGTTTCTCAAGTTCATCTTGAAATAGTTGATATTTGGCATTTTGGATTGAGTATGATGATTAGAGATGGCCCAGCACTAGATCTTGATAAGTTAGCAAATCATATAGAAGATGCATTCATAGAAGAACCTATTAATCAAGACGTAAGTGTGGTACGGATGGCTGAATTAATGGCTGCCAATTTGATCATATTTCAGGTTTTTAGTATAGGAGCTTTCCGAGATTTGTATACCAAAGCTGGCATGACGTTCGATGATTTATATCGAATGTACATTGCTAAGAATGTCTTGAACTTTTTCAGACAAGACCATGGCTACAAGACTGGAGAGTACAAGAAACAATGGCTTGACGGTCGTGAGGACAACGAACATTTGGCTGAGATCATGGCTTCACTGGATTCGACAAGTCCTGATTATGCCGATAATATCTATTCGCAACTTCTTACTCGATATTAATGATATTTACTAACAGATTGATGTTATAACATCAATCTTTAAATAACCCCGAGCAATATCAAAATCGCAATAATACTGATTACGGCTGCAATTGCAATCCCTGCTACTTCACCAGCACTAATTCCAGCGGTTGTTTCTATTACGGGTGTTGGTGGTTGAACTGGCGCTGGGAATATTTCCGCGCCTCCTGAAGATGGAACTGGAGGCTCCACAATATCAAAGTTTTGTTGAAGGTTAAATGTCCAACCGTTAAATTCAAATACAATATTTACTTCTTCGGGTCCAGCTTCGGTTGGTGTAATTCGATAATCTCCAAATGGTGGGCTAGTAATTGGAGCTGTTAGTAATTCAGCGACAGTATAACTACGACTTGCCGTGGTAGCATAAGCCGAACCTGATGTTAAGGTAAATGAGATTTCAAGATCGGGGACGCTTTCAAGATCATCAGTAATACGACTTAAGACATCGTTAATAAATGCGGCTGTAACAATAGTTGTTGGCGTATTAACTACAACATCACTAATAGGTGGAATCGTATCGTCGGGTAAATGAATCCCAAAATTAACTACTACGTAGTTAATCGTTGCTAGTTCTGAATCATTGTTGTTTTGATCTGTTACTCTATATCCGATTTCATATGCACCCAGAGGATGATCAAGGGTAACAACAAGGGCGTTTGAACCGTTGACAGAAACTTCAGGATCATTATTATACAAAGTAAATGTTCCAGATTGGTCTGGCTGAGGACTCGTATAATCATCGTTGCTTGACAATGTCGGAACTCCAGTTAAAGCCGTGTCGCTAGTTGGATGAACATTGAAAACATACGTCCCGTCATCGTGAGGCTCCACTAAAGGCGAAACCGGAGTGCGGACAAATGTAGCAAAACCAGATTCAAAAATGCTATTACCATAATCGTTATTTGTGTAAGGACAAGCAATAAGAGTCTTATCGCCAGACATGGCAATATCACGAAGAGCTACTTGACCATAATCTGGAATATTTGCGCTAAGATGGGGAAAGAATTGTAACTCTTGAGTCCACGAGGCGGTACCGCTATCCCATGTCCACACTCCAAAAACAAGACTCTGATAGTTAAAACCTGTAAAACAGATGGTATTTTTGTCAGTAGAAATAGGAATTTTACCGCGAATATATTCAAGATTCAAAGAGATAGGTGTTCGCGCAACCCAATTAGAGCTCGTAGAGTCCCAGTCGAAAACATTTACTGTTGACGGCACTCCTAGGGTCCAATAGTTAAACAAAGCAATAGTATCACCATCAGAAGACATACCACAACCTACATATCGATGTGTACCTCCACCAAGAGCTGACCCTCGTTGAGTCCAAGTAGAGCCGTCCCAATGTGCAACTAAAGCGTTAGTGTTAGGATCTTCAGTGGTTCCGACAATATTATTCATCAATGAATCGCAATCCGAAACATAAGAATAGCTAGCCATTGATGGTAAAACATTTAGTGCCGTATCAAGAGCCCAAGCTGATCCATCGTAAGAATAGAAAGCAACAATATTATTGTTTCCTTGAGTGTAGAAAAATTTATCACCAGCGGAATTACATCGAATCGAAAGACCAAAGAAAGAAGAAGGAGTTGAAGGTGTGGTGAACATTAGTGTCCAAGTCCCCGAAGAATACTCATATACTCTAGCAGTTGAATCGACGCAAGTAGCGAAGATTCGATTTCCTGCATCATTAATTGATACAGTTGTTCCTATACCTCCATTTGTAGGCCCTATAATAACGTTACCCTTGATCGAAAAATCATTTGTGTTGTATACAACTATACGCCCGCTAAAAGAATTTACACTTGAATCGCTATTGCCACCAACTGCCAATGTAGAACCATCAGATGTTATGGCACACGATCCGAAATTGCTAGAATCATTACCTTGATATTTGTTAACATAGCTGTACATTTTTAAAAGACTATATTTCTCAACTATCACAATGAATGTAATTTCGGCCTGTTGTCAAGCATTCTTGTTTCGGCTTGTAATATCATTAGTCGTTTTCTTAGTTCCAGGAATACCATCGTTGTATCGTGGCTTGTTCTTAATTTACATATCGGATTTTTTGGATGGAATCTTCTTCCGTATAAACTATCCGACTGAGAAAGAAAAACTCAATAACACATACCAGTATCATCTTATCGATAAAGTAACCGATGCTTTGAATAATTGGCTTGGACTTATGCTTATCTCTTCAGCTCTTGGATCTGTAGGATTAGATGTGATTTACGTAGCATTAATATGGCGCTGTATTGGAATCATAATGTTTACTCAAATCAAGAGTAGCTATGTCTGGCTATTGTTTCCAGATTTGACCAAAGAACTGTTATTGTGTCGATATGTGTTTGGAGAATTGACGCCAAAGATATTTACAGTAGTGGCAATATTGAAAGCCGGATACGAGTATTATCATCACTTCATAAACAACCAACGAGATTTCGACCAATCGACTAATTTGATAGATGGTCAAATGTGGAGCCTCTACAAAACGCGGTAAAGATTGCCGACAGAATGCTATTGAAAAAAGTCTTTATTGTGAGAATCACCAATCTGAAGAATCGAAAGAACGCATGCCAAAGAGTTCTGTGAAGAGCCGGAAAGCGCCTAATGACGAAGTCAATGCTGTTGAAACCCCAGATCTGGATAACAGCGCAAACTAAGATTGACTTATTTGTACAGTGATTTACTGTACAACAAACGCTGTGTTTCACGGATGTCCCATCATCAAATCAAGGGTTTACTCCATGCCACGAGTCTCGAAAACTTCGAACGAATCATCAGAACAGGGGCGATAATCTGTGAAATGGAGCGTGTTAAACTGAAATTACATCGTCATGTCGGATTTTATGTCGCTGCTTGTGAAGACAATGATCAAATTGAAGATGGACAATACCCAGGAGTTTACATGAGAGCTTTCACCGATTTTCATCACACTAGGAAGATAGACTTCTGTATTGGTGAAGTAATATTTGTCTTTTGTGTAGAGCTCTTGAAACGTGATGATTATCATATTAACGAAGACGATGATGCAGGTCATATAAGCGACACAACCTTTACACAATATTGTCGATCTATCGATCGCGCTACGAAGTGTTGGTATCAAAGTGGTAGTGATGGTCACGAATTTGTTTTTCATCACTTTGTCCCTCTTCGATATGTTTCCGAGATTTGGTTTCAAGACATCTCTAAACTTCGAGGAATGGAAATACCTAAACACATTCGTGTGTTGATTAAAGAAAGATATTTCTATCCGATAGAAGTCATGTCCAAGCCAGATATTTACGTCCCTAAGCTTCAACGACATTACATTCCTCATTTTGATACTACTGATCTCGGTAAACTGCATAAAGAACAATTCCCCGAAACATTAAGAGAATCAACAATTGATAGAATCAAGCGCATGTTAAATTCTTATGAGTTCGAGGACTTGAATGATGATAGAAGCATTATCAGAGATTATGAAGGTCGTTGGCAAATGATAATGCTACCAAATCGAATATGACACTAATTTAGTGTCATTTATTGAATACATAAAATCTTCCTGTGACTTGACAGGGTTCAAAATAATCCGCACGTATGCAGATTAACATCGCTCTGACCAATTTCAGAGTTCGGGGCGGAGGGGGGGGGGGGGGGTAGTCTCAATAACGATAGTGTTATAAAACAGTATGTTCGCCGAACGACAATCCTTCCTGAACATCGCCATCGATACGATGTTCAACAATAGCCATATAATGACCCGGGACAAAGATAATATTAGCATCAACGTCAACTAACTGTCGTTCATCGACAAAAGGACCTGTATCAATATCACCGGACCCTGAACATTTGTAGACAAATAATCCTTTATCTTTTGTTAAATCGATATTCAGAATACGCTTTATGTCTCTTGGATAGAAATAGACTGCAATACTTACACCAAGCAATCGTGATATTACAGGGATTTCATAAAATTCGACCCAAGTGTTACTAATAATGTCCGAAGAACTTTTAGTCGTTAAACATGTCTCGAGATAACTCATGTATCGTATTTCACTACCTGTTAGACAAACACTTAATGCTCTCCAGAAACAATAGCCATCACCTGCGACATTTTTAATTGAATACTTAGGTTTCGTTGGAAGACACTGATTATCTGAAGTCGATTCTGGCTTTGTAGAGACCATTGAGGTCATGTGAAGATGACAGAATTCAAATCCTTTTCGTCTAGGCTTCTTACATTTGCTACCCGCCTTAGTAACGCCTTCACATATCATGTTTTTATAACTAGGCTCAAATATATACAGGGTAATTACAAAAATGGCGATTAAAATGATAAACAATATCATGTCTCCCGATACTGTCTTGACAAAAGAAAGAATTCGTCACAGCACGCTACTTTGACAGTGATTTAATTAATGATCGTTAGATGATTATTTCACTATCGTGAAGTGAATCACCTAATGATCGTGAAGTGATTATCATAATGCCATTGGTGTACAACCTTAGCAAACTTGTCTACATACAATTGGGAATATGGTTCTTCGCTTGAATGATAGTTAGCTTTGTTTCGCAAGAACTCTTTCTCTTCAATAAACGCATCAATGTTAGCTGGATTTAACGCAAATATAACATCACTAGCCGCAATATTGAGATTGTAAAATCCTTGAGTTGCGCGGCCACCAACAACAATGTGGTTAAGAGGTACTTGAAGTGTTAATAACCCCATGTTATTAAGCTGAACGTCATATCTTGACACTAAAATGTAATCATATTCGACACCTGACTCCTTAACTCTCTGCAAGCATTTCTGAACAGCAGTGAATAAATAATTGACGGCCTTCCAAGGCTTTCGAAATACAGCGTCTTCTAACTCAGCTTGTGTAAAGCTTTGTGATCCGATCTCATAATCAGGGTCTAATGCTTCCAAAGTCATCTTCTGACTTGCTGTCAAGAGTTTATCTGATGGAAGAGCATGATGCCATGATAATGTTATAGCATCCGAAGTGTTCCATGTGTGCAAGTACCAATCAATGTTCAATCCACTTGTCTCACACATCAAACGCTCAAGTGTTTGATCAAAAGACCGATAATGCCCTACAAGTACTATGGCTATACGGCGCATCTTTAATGATGTGATATTTTGTTTTACATCACTTGATTGATAACATCGCATCACGATAATTGATCATCGTAACCATTAGACCCTTATTTAAAATGCCAGGCTTTCATTCCCCGATCGCTCGTAGCAGATATTCACATCGTCGACGTGTAAGATTACAAGAGACCCTTGTAGATAATATAGAGCCTTCCACAATTCAAGGTTGTATCGCGTCGATCATCTTCTGGTTCTTAACATAAGATTCCTGATCAATGTCGTGTTCTTACAGAAGTGTATCCTTAACGAGATAAAATTAAAATCCTATGAATTGTAAAGTGAATTTTTATTTCTGAATAATGTTAATAATAAATGGAACGAGATTTTTTACTAGGTGCTTTGGTAGGCGCTAACATCATCATGATGTTATGGAATCTAACTCTGATTAGACTCAACAATAAACTCTTGGCGTCATGAAATGCTCCCGATTGGGAACATTAATCATTATCAAGTTCCAATGCGGTAACAATAACACGATATTGATACGGATAATGAATATCTTACTGTCGAGTGAGATACATAGATTAACAAATGTAGGAAATTCCCTACATTTACAAACTAGCGTTTTCAAGAATTGTTACTTGTGGAAAAATTGAAAAATCGCGTTTGAAACGTTTTTTGACCCGACACTTGACTCGGGTAATTTTTCATGAAAATAGACGCTGTGAGCTATCAGTCACGTCGAAAAATTCCAAAAACAACTTAAAATATTTTTCGAGTCCAACGGTAGTTCATAAAAATCTACAAAGGCGATTTTATGAATCGATGTTCCAGTCCTCATTTTTACACCATAAGATGGTTCGACAGAAGCTTAAAGATTACAAAGATCATTGAAGGCTGTATAATGTTACTCCAACAGAACGTTCCAATCAACGTTTAGGTGCTTTGCAAAGTTACATTCCATAAAAGCTGGATATGAACCGCAAGGATTTCGACATGAATATCTTGAAGGCTATCAACTGTTGACCAAAACCTATCATTTAACCAAAAATTTGGTTAATAAGAACTTTATTAACAGTAAAACCCCCAAACAATGGATGCTGAAACAAAGTCCTTACTGGATTGACTCCAACGTTGAACAATCGAAGAAAA
>ENA-UOUJ01001642-UOUJ01001642.1-activated-sludge-metagenome-genome-assembly--contig:-NODE-1642-length-11335-cov-3.425266_pt1 | contig 11335 bp, 17 predicted proteins | sample MGYA00249839_ERZ747224 | MGnify/ENA primary metagenome ERZ747224 (study PRJEB28782, sample SAMN03220277) | activated sludge metagenome | biome: wastewater; feature: sewage sludge; material... | reverse complement strand
TCGGGATTGCTACGGACACGCTCTACACCTCCGTAGCCAATACGATCCTGCTGCCGCCGGCGAAGCTCAACAGCCTCGCCACCCGTCGTCTTGGCGATACCACCATGACGGTGCTGGAATTCCTTCGCCGGAACAACACCTATACCGCCATGACTGGTCAGCCGCTCGAAATCCGCACCCTTCGCGGGCTGGAGACGGCCGGTGCCGGCCAAACCCAGCGCATGATCGCGTATCGCCGCGATCCGCAGGTGCTGAAGGCGCACATCCCGATGCCGCACCGGTTCCTGCCGGTCTATCAGGATGGCCCGCTGCACTGGGTCGTTCCCGGCGTCTTCCGTCTCGGCGGTCTTGATATCCGCCGTCCGAAGGAAGTCCGCTACATCGACGGCCTGTAAGGGATGGCGAGATGGCTAACATCAAGTCCAACCACTCCGGCCCGCTCGCACTGCCGGGCGGCCCGACCATTCCTCCCGGCGCCACCGTTGCGGTGGAGCGCTGGCGGATCATCCGCGGCAGCTTTGTCGTTCAGTCATGGCTCGCCGCCAAGGTGATCGAGGTGGCCGACGAGGAGCTGGCCACTAAGCTGGAAGGTGAAGGTGGCGGCGGTGGCGGTGCTGGCGACGATCAGCCCAAGACCGCCGTCGAAGTCCTGGCCATGGCCGATACGGTCCACTTCATGACCTTCAAGGTGGAAGCGGCCAAGCTTCTCGGTCCTGACCTGCCGGCCAAGAAGGCCGAGATCGTCGCCATGCTCGATGAGCTGGCCACCAAGCCGGAGTGATCCATGGCCTACGTCCCGCCGACCGCAACCGACCTGAAGGCAAGGTTCCCGGAATTCACTGCCGTGTCCGACACGTTGGTGGACCTGATCCTTGCCGAGGCCATCGGCCAGGTCGGCGAGACGTGGATAGAGCGCGATCGCAAGCCCGCCACGCTTTATCTGGCCGCCCATATGCTCACCATGGAGGGTGAGCCATTCAGGACCAAATCCGGGCAGGGAATGGCCGGAACCGGTCCTGTCCGCCGCCGCAAGGTTGGCGATATCGAAACCGAGTTTGCCGGCTACGGCGCGTCCGAGTATGGGCGCTCCGGCTACGGCGCGTCCGAGTATGGGCGGCGGTTTGCAGAATTGATGCGGCGCAACTTCCCGGCCGTGGCGGTGGTGTGATGGTGGCATCCGTCAAGATCAGGCGGGTTCAGCACAAGCCCGGGTTGCTGCAAAAGCTCGGTCGCGTCTTCACCGGACCGAAGCAGGTCAAGGTCGGCTTTCCCGCCGGCGAAAGTTCGGCCAGCAACATCGAAAAGGCGATCTGGAACCATTTCGGGACCAAAGGCGGAGCCTCGGGTGGTGGCTGGGGCGGCCCGATACCGGAACGGCCATTCCTGTCCAACGCCATGCGCGACAACAAGGGCAAGTATCGCGACGGCATGCAGACGGCAGCGCGGGCGATCCTTCGAGGCCAGTATGACATGCGAAAGGCGCTATCCAGGCTCGGCATCCTGGCGCAAGGCGATGTTCAAAGTGAGATCACATCCCTGTCCTCGCCGCCGAACAGCCCGGTGACCATCGCGCTCAAGGGTTCGGATAACCCGCTGATTGATTCAGGCGAAATGCGCGGCGCGGTTACGTGGAAGGTTGATTGATGATCGACGTTGCGATTGCCATCGACGGTGAGGCCGTCAACGTCACCCTGACCCGGGAAGCTGCTGGCCATTACGACGATGACGGCAACTGGGTGCCAGGCGAGCCGACAAACTCGACCATCAGCGCTGCCATCCAGCCGGCATCAGGGCGCCAACTGGAAGACTTGCCCGACGGCATCCGCAATGAAGCACGGTGGCTTGTGTGGTCGCGGTCTGAACTTCGGCTCGATGACAAGATCACACATGCGGGATCGAGCGATCGCGTCATGCATGTCTGGCCCCGCGCCGACGGGGGCTTCTGGCGCGCAGCAGCGGGATTGATGGCATGACCGACGATGATGTCCATTCCGCGCTTGTGCGCTGGCTCAAGGCTCTGACAGGCCTGACTACGATCAAGACCTACCAGAGCGGCCCGGCGCCGTCCGGAAGCTACATCGCGGTCAATCTGACCGGCACCGCTCAGGTCCGGGAATGGGCGCAGGCGACCGAGTATGAGGAAGATACAGCCGGCGTGACGGCAACTCCGCCTGTAGAGACTGAATGGCGGTTCTCGGTTCATGCATACGGACCAAACCCCACCGGTATTCTTCGGCCTGTAAGATCGGCGGCACAACTGGCCCAGAAAAATGAGGCGCTGTTCCCGGCGCTGGTTATCCACGAATGCAGTCAGGTCCGAAACGTACCAGATTGGATCAATGAGGCATGGGAGCCGCGCGCACAGATGGATATCTACCTGCGCGGCCTCGCACGCGACGGCTTCCTGATCGACGTGATCGAAGAGGCGCCGTTCGACTTCAACCGGACGCATTAGGTCCGATTTTTCACCTGAATCGCCGGTCCCCGGCTCAATCTGAAAGGACTGCAATATGGCAAAGCTGCCGTATAGCCGTGTCGTGAACGTGACGCTGTCGCGCAACGACGCATTTCCGAGCCGCCGGGGTTTCGGCGTTGCTCTCTTCCTGACCTCGCAAGAGGTGAATGGTAAACTCGATGCCACGCATCTGACGCGGACCTATGGGTCCATGGAGGAAGTTGCCGTCGATTTCACGTCCAGCGACGACTTCTACAAGGCAGCGGAGGCCGCGTTCAGCCAGAACCCGCGTCCGATCCAGGTCAAGGCCGGTTACATCCCTGTCGACAGCGCATTCGACGACAACGCCATGAAGGCGGCGCTGGACGATATCTATGACGCGGATGGCGACTGGTATTGGCTCAGCGTCGAAAGTGCTCTCCGTGACGATGCCTCTCTGGATGGCCTGATCGAGTGGGTTGAGGCCAAGAACAAGATGGCCATCCTCGACAGCAACGACACCGGCCACGAAGCGCAGAACAACACGACCTGCATTTCCGCGCGTCACAAAGGCACCGTGGAGCGCTCGGCAGTGTTTTACCACCCTGACGCGACGGAATATGGCGGCTTCGCGCTGGCGGCTTCGCTGGGCACCCGTAACTTCGACGATGCCAATTCAGCATATACGGCGAAATTTCGTCGGCTGCGTGGTGTCACCCCGGTCAATCTGGGTTCGGCCGCTATCCAGGCGATTACCGGCTTCACCCCGCAGATCGGCCAGTCGGAGACAGCCGGCCATATGGCAAATACCTATATCGACATCGGGGGCCGGGATTTCGTCGTGGAAGGCTCGACGCTGACCGCAAACGTGTTCATCGATGAGGTCCACTCGACTGACTGGATCATCGCCAGGACCGAGGAAGAGGCGCTTGGGATCCTGCTTAACAATGACTGCGTTCCGTTTACGGATGCCGGTATGGAGCAGATTGCTTCCGCAGCTCGTACCGTCATGCGCCAGGCAGCGCGCGCCGGACTTGTCGCACAGGACCTGAACCCGCTGACCGGCCTCTATGAACCTGCCGTCGAGATCACCGTTCCGTCGGTGTTCGACGTACCGGAAAGCCAGCGCAAAGCACGTATCGCTCCGGCGATCTCGGTTCGCTTCCGCTATTCCGGTGCAGTGCATTATTGCACCATCAACTATCAGATGACGTTCTAAGGGAGCCGCGACCATGCCCAAGCTTTCCGCCTATAGCTATCTCAATGTGGCCGCCACCCTTGACGGTCTTGCCATCCGCGACCTGTGGGACGGCGACGACGCCATCACTGTCGAACAGGGTGCCGATGTGGGCACCGGCCTCGTCGGCGTCGACGGTTCTGCGATGTTCTCTCAGTCGGCCGATAAGTCGGCTCGCATCACGATCCGCGTCAAGCATACCAGCCCGACACATCGCCAGCTTGTCGAGAAGTGGAAGCAACAGCGCGCCGGCCGCATGCTCGCCTTCCCGTTCGATTTCATCGACAAAGACAGTGGCGAGGGCGGTACTGCCGATCAGTGCTTCATCATGCAGGCGCCGACAGACAGCAAGGGCAAGAATGCCGTCGTTCGTGCGTGGGTGCTGTGGACCGGCGAATATGAGCCGGCAACGCCGAACGGTTAAGGTGACGGATCATGGCTGAAAAGAAAATCGGCGCTCGCCTCTTCAAGGTCGAACCACTCCTGGCAACCGAAGCGATCCGCCTTCAGATGCGGCTGGTCAAAGCGATCGGGCCAGCCATGTCACGGCTGCCGGAAATCCTTTCGGGGATCGGGAAGGATGCTGCGGCCAAGGAAAAGGCCAACGCCGCGGCAGTCACCGCCCTGGCCGATATCATCAGCGACATGGAGCCTGATGCCGCTACCGATCTGGTCCGGGACATCGTCCAGGTCGCCATGATCAAGCGACCCAGCGGTGCCTATGACCAGGTTGATCTGGACGGCGATTTCACCGGGCAGCTCGGGGATGTCGTAGCGGTGGCAACCATCGTGCTGCAGGAACAGTTCGCCGAGGTTTTTTCCGGCGCGCGGGGGAATGGCAGCCTCGCGCGGAAGGGCGGAGCCTAAGCGATAGAGAGGTCGAGCGGATCGCGCCGAACCTGAACATGCTTCTGTGGCGGCCGGTCATGGCCGATCCGCCGATGTATGGACTGCGCGACCTGCGGACATGGGTCACGCTCGTTGATGTCTATGACGCCAACGAGGCTTTGGACCTGAAAGCTGCCATGGTGGAGCGGGCGGGAGAAAGTCAAAAATAGCAGGCAGGGCTTCGTCCGCCTGGCCGGCTGTATGCGGATCGCCCGCCGCAGGAGCGACCGTTGCGCATCAGATCGTATGGGCAGTCACAACTGCCGACGCGCGGCGACCTGCGGGGCTCTCCTGATCGTGATCGTTTGACCGGGGCAGCCAAAGGCATCGCTTGACTGTCGATCTTTGCGGATGGTTTTTCGGCTGCAAGATAGTCGCCACGTATCCAGCCGGTATAGTTGCCGTAAGTGACACTGTGCCATTGCCCGTTGGCTCCGGTGGATTGTACCGATGATCCCGATGGCACAGTGAGAACAATGCGAGACCCTGTTGAAGGCTCGGCCCGAAGCCGAACGCCGGCAGTAGTGAATAAAGTCTGGACAACCAGAGAAGGAGCTTCCGGTGCGGCCGTAACGGGCGGTGTGACAATAGAAGGAACATTCACGGTGCTTTCTAGCGGCTCTCGTGGCGCGGCCTTCTGATCAGGATTGATCGATGTCGGTGCGGGCTCGACGATTACGTTTCGTGAGGTTGGCCCCTGCACGCTTGTTGACGGCTTTTGATTGCTACACCAGCCGATGCCGAAGAGAACGGCAATAACCAGCAATGCTATCGGGCCTTTCGGAGTGGGCTTCGCTTCGTGGTCTAAAAGAGGTGCAGGCTCATATGCTGGCCGCGGCGTCTTTGATGAGACGACCTGAGAATAGGAAATGCCAGTTCCGGGTATCCCTGCGCTAACGCGCTTCTGACCTGTTGAGCTTATAGTGTAGCCGAGCCCTTTCGGACCGATGCGAACACTCGCGCTCTTCTTATTAAAGTTCACCCGAATGCCCGGCGCGATCCTGATAGACCGCCGGAACCTTAATGCCATGCCCCCGATACCCTCCCGGTGTCATGAAAACACCGCGTGGAACGGGAGTCTAGTCACCATAAGGCGTGAGAACGCTATCGCGCGCGCGTCAGCATCGCGAGCAAACCGGTAATGACGGCTCCGCACACCCAAACCACCAGGATAATGCCTGAAACAATGGCGCCGCCGGCCGCCGTTCCGACTTCCTCGGATCCGGTCATCCCTTCGAGCCTGCCGCCAACGTCTGAGATGTAAGACAGCATCCAGATCAGCATCAAGGCATTGAAGCCCAGGAATATGAATAGGAACAGCCATCCGAAGAAGCCGCGACGGCGTTTCACGATGGCGTCCATTCCTGCCCCCAAAATTGGTGATCCATGATCATTGACGAATTAATCGCCATCCTTGGCTATGATGTAAAGGGTGAGGGCGAACTCGACCGCTTTAATCGCGGCCTTGATCGAACCGAGCGTAAGGCGGCAGTTGTCGCAGCTCGCATGAACGCCATTGGCGTGGCGATTGGATCATTCGTCGGGATCATCGCTGCACAAGGTGCAATGCGCCTCGGGAGCATGATCGGCTCGCTGCCGGGTGATGTGCTCAAGGTCGGCCAAGAATTCGAGAACCTTGAAACCGTCCTGACCACGATTGAAGGCAGTTCGACCAAGGCCAAAGAGGCAATGGACTGGGTGCAGGACTTCGCTGCGACCACGCCCTATGACCTTGGCCAGGTTTCGGAAGCATTCGTGCGGATGCGCGCCTACGGCCTCGACCCAATGAACGGGTTGATGAAAAGCGTAGGTGACGCTGCGGCCGGTATGGGTAAGGGCCTGATGCAAGGCGTCGAGGCTGTTGCCGATGCGGTGACTGGCGAGAATGAGCGCCTGAAGGAATTCGGTATCAAAACGAAGGTTGAGGGTGACAAGATCACCTACAACTGGAACGAAAACGGCAAGGAGATGTCGAAGACCGTTCGGAAGAACGGTCCTGAGATCATCGCCGCGCTCACCGAAATCTTTGGCCGCTTCGACGGCGCAATGGATAAGTTGTCGAAGAAGCAGGCTGGCATCATTGCCAACCTTGGCGATAGCTGGACCGGCTTCCTCAAGAAGATCGGGGAGAAGGGCTATTACGACGAGGTAACCCGCCGCCTCGGCGGCGTGAAGGACACCATCGACAAGTGGGAAAAGGACGGCATCCTTGATCGCGTAGCGGAAAGCTTCTCGGGTATTTTCACGGGGGCGATCGAAGCCGGCGCTCACATCGGTAATCAGATTTGGACGATCGGCAAAGGAGCCTTTTACGCCGCGGACGGCATCGTTGAACTGATCAGCCGCGTCACCGGATTAAACAAAGCCGCTTCAGCTGGCGTTCTCGGCGCGGCTGTCCTTGGAAGCAGCTCTTTCGGCCGCGCAGCCATGCTGGCGCTTGCGAGGAAAATTCCCGCCATTGCTGCGCTCCTTCTGGCCGATGACATAATAACCGGCCTGAGTGGGGGCGATTCTTACGTCGGCACGCTGGAGGGCGGCGCCGAAGCCCTGGAGGGGGTAAAGCAGCATTTTACCGAGATGAGGGAGGCGGCCACAGAACTGGCGTCTGCTCTCCACGAAGTCTTTGGTATCAGCATTGATGGCTCCTTCTTGTCGTCTCCCGGGGAATTTATCGATCGGGAACTGGTTAGATTTCTTCACGATCTCGCCCAGGTGTTCCGCGACTTAGCCGCCGCGATTGATGCCGTTCGATCTGCGGCTGAGAAGATCGCGGAGAAGTGGAAAGGCTTCCGCGATGGAAGCGAGATAAAGGTCCCTGAGCCCGGGACGCCCGGCGACATCCTCAATCGCTTGTCCGGCGGAAGGCTCCTTGGAGGAAATCGCGAGCAACCTTCGGCTGAGACGCCTGTAATCCATCCCGACATCGACATCCCGACGATACGCCCTGATGTCGAAAGCCCAACTATCCGGCCAAAGGTAGAACTCCAGTCCGATCGCCATCCTCTCGTCCGTGATCCTGCGCCGAACACACCCGCAGACTACTTCGATCGCATCCGGCAGTGGATGAATGATGCTGATCTGAAGCGGTTCTTTTTGGGCGCGGCTGCCGATCCTGATCATGATGCGAAGGAAAACTTCCGGATATCACTAGCCGGCAAGCCAGATGAGCGCACGGGGGCACTCTCCGAAGGCATCATCTCGGCCGGCGAAACGATCAAATCGGCGCTGTCCAGTGCTGGTTCGTATATCGCTGAGGGCGCAGCCGCTTATGCCGCCGACCGCGCAAAAAAGGGTGATAGGGTTTTCACGCAAGAACCTGATCCGGATCGCTTTGGCGGGGCCGCTCCGCAAGCCTCGGGCATGGATCAGCTTCGCACCATGCTGGAAAATGCAAACGCCAACCTGGCCAAGATGGTCCCGGAGCGGGCCATCCAGGCCACTGTGACTGATGCACGTCAGGACAACCGGCAGTTCCCGGTCACCGTCAATTCGACGGTCAACCAAACTGTCACCCAAGCCTCGCAAGCCCCGGCGGCAGCCGCAAGAGCAACCAGCAACTCAGTTGGTCAGGCGGCGGCACAGCGGGCGTCCCGCTTTGAGATGGAGCCAGCGTTCTGATGTCCGTCATCGCCTTCTCACGTGCAATCGGCCCGGTCCCGATCTCATGCGTTTTAGTTGAAAAGCACATCAGCCAGATCGAGATCTCGGAAATCCCGATAGAAACTGGCGCCAGGATCACTGATCATGCTTACATCATGCCGAAGAAGGTGACGCTCGATATCGCCGATGCCAATGCGGCGGCCACCTTTGCGGCATTGGTCCGGTTCCAGGAGAGCAGAGTGCCCTTCGTCCTGGTCACCGGGCTTTCCGTCTATCGCGACATGCTGATCAAGAGCATAGATGCCGACCGAGATGCCAAAACCTCGCGCATTCTGTCCGCAAAGGTTGAGTGCCAGGAGGCAATCATCGTTGGCACGGCCTACACCGGATCCGAAGGGGAAACCGGCAAGGCCGGCGGCACGAAGAGTACGCGGGCGGCAAAGCCAGGCGCCGGGAATACCGGGGACGCAAATACCGCCAATCGGGCAGCCGGCCCCATTCAGCGCGGAGACGCCGCAGCATCGGCAGCGACCCCACGCGATCGATCGTTCCTTCGCCAAATGGGCTTCTGAGCATGATCACATTCGATATTACAGATCATGCCGATCAGCAGTTCGCTACGGTGTTGAATGGTCGCCGCGTGACCATGCGGCTTCGCTACAACGTGACGACGGACCGGTGGTCGTTGGACTTATCCATCGACGACCTGCCCGTCCTGCATGGCCGCAGGATCGTTTGCGGCGTCGATCTGCTGGAGCCGTTTGATTTCGGTATCGGCATGCTGGTGGCGGTGCCGATCAAGGCAGGTTCAGAGCCGACGAGAGATGACCTTCCGAACGGCAACGTCAAATTGTTCCACATGACCGCTGACGAACTGGCTGCCTGACATGGATCAGTATCTCAGGAAGGTCCGCCTGAAGCTCTCAGGCGGTGGGAGTGGTTTGTCCATAAATCCCGGCGGCATCGCCAAGCATGAGATCAAGATCGAGTTCGATGTCTCGAAGGGGATCGAGAGCAGCCAGAACACAGCATCGATCTCGATCTGGAACCTGAATGAAGGCCATCGAAACGCCGTCGGCAAGGAGTGGGACGACATCACGTTGGAGGCGGGCTACATGCCGCCCGGCGGCGGGGGCAATGTCGGGATCATCTTCAAGGGCCAGATGCGCGATGTCGAGCACAGGCGTGACGGGCCGGACATTGTCACCACGATTTCCTGTGGCGATGGCGACAAGGCATTTCGTCGGGCGACGATCTCCAAATCCTTCCCGAAAGGAACGCCGGTCGAAGAGGTCGTTGAGGAAATCTACAAACAGATGGAACGGGAGGGCGTCGACCGCGGCGAATGGAAGTTCCCCGAGGATCTGCCGAAATACAAGCGCCCATACTCGATGTGCGGCGCCTGCACTCGCGAACTTGATACGATCGGCCGGGGAAGGGGCTTCTACTGGTCGATCCAGAATGGGGCGATGGAGGTCATTCCCTCCGACGGCTACATTGGCGGGATCGTTCTGATCACGCCGCAGACGGGCATGATCGATGTGCCTGCCATCACGGACAATGGCGTCAAGGTGTCCTGCCTTCTCAATCCGGAGATCCGGCCGAATCGCCGCGTTCGGATCGAAAGCGACATGCTCGAAATGAATGCCGAGGGAGGCGAATACCGCGTCTCTCAGTGCGTCTTCGCCGGCGACAATCGGGATGGTGATTTCAAGGTCACGATCCACGGCGAGGCCATCAAAGGCGGCAAGGTGGACGAAGGGAAAAAGCGCTGATGGTCGGACTGTTAGGCAAGACAACGAACCTGTCGCGCGATGTCGTCGGCCAGCAGGCGCAGTCCGAGCGGGAGGCGATCTGGGGCGAGATCGAGGGCGAGATCAGGTCTTTCGACGCCAAGGCCCAGACCGCGACCATTCAGCCGCTCTACAAGCCGAGGCACAACGGCAAGGTCATCGACATGCCGGAATTGCTGGAAGTGCCCGTTCGGTTCACGCGCGGCGGCAATGGCGCAATCACGTTCCCGGTTAAGGCGGGGGACAGGGTGACGTTGCGGCCCAAGATGAGGTCGAGCGAGAAATACCATGACGAAAATAACGGCGAAGCCTCGGATGCCCGGTCGTTCAATTTGTCGGACATGGAAGCTTATCTAGACGGCGGCGAAAGCCTCACCGACCCGATCAAGAACTTTGACGCAGCAAACCTTACCGATCCGATACCGAACTTCGACGGTGCCAATGCACATTTCCGGTTCGATTCCGACGGGAAATACGGCGTCCGCGGATCGAAGGATGGCAAGATCAAGATCGAGGGCAACCAGGGCAACATCTACGACCTCTTGGCCCGGGTGACCGAACTGCTGGAAGAAACCAACAGCTGGCTGAAGCAGGAGCCGGAACTGATCTACAAGCCGCAGTACGCCGCGATCGAAGCGGAAACGTCTGATATCGCCGGCAAGCTGAGGGCGATGCAGCTATGAAGCGGATAGCCCCAGCGGTCGATTCTCGCACGAACGACCTCTATCTGGCTCCGGACGGTAACCTTGCCATGGTCGAAGATGCTCATGCGGTCGGCCAGCATGTCCGGCAGCGGCTGATGACCTTTGAGGGCGAATGGTTCCTCGACACCGCAGCTGGTGTGCCCTGGCTCGATCAGCTCTTGGGCCGGAGCTACGATTCCGCCCTGGCCGAGGCGGTGGTCAAGGCCGAAATCCTCGATACCGACGGCGTCGAGGAGATCACATCCTTCTCCGTTCGCTTCAATCGCGAGCCCCGCAATCTCGACATTCACAGCGTCGAGGTCCTGACCGACTACGATGTGGAGACCCGCATATGACCTACGGCGTTGTCCCTACCGGGTTCAGCCGCAAGCCGCTTCCGGTGATCCTGGCTGAGATCGAAGAGGCGATGATTGCTGCCTTCGGGCCCGGCGTGATCCAGACGAGCCAGTCGCCCCTCGGCCAGATAAACGGCCTTATGGCAGACCTGACGAGCGAAACGCTGGAGATCATCGAAGACGCCTATCAGTCCTTCGATATCGACCAGGTCGAAGGCCCGCGCCTCGACATGCTGTCGAAACTGCGCCGCCTGTCCCGCCATGCTGGCGAGAGCGATACCGATTTCCGGGTCCGCATCACCAATGCCGGCCTGCGCGAAAGCCATGTCCATAATGTCTCGATC
>ENA-UOUJ01001640-UOUJ01001640.1-activated-sludge-metagenome-genome-assembly--contig:-NODE-1640-length-11336-cov-18.077209_pt1 | contig 11336 bp, 8 predicted proteins | sample MGYA00249839_ERZ747224 | MGnify/ENA primary metagenome ERZ747224 (study PRJEB28782, sample SAMN03220277) | activated sludge metagenome | biome: wastewater; feature: sewage sludge; material... | reverse complement strand
ACTAACATTAATGGTTTTACTAACATTAATGGTTTTACTAACATTAATGGTTTTATTAACAATTAACAATTTTGTTAATAATTTTGGTTTGGATTGACTAGATTGGGCTATGTTAATTATTAGTCTTTATTATTTTTGCAATTGTGTATAATATATGTATGTAACTATTAATTTTAACAACTTTGGTTTGGGTTGATTAAATTTTATTCTACTTTTTATTTTATTTTATGTATTTTATAATTATTATAATTTGTTAATTATAAACCATATTTATATATACGTATTTATGGTATTTTTTATGTTTGTTTGTAGTTTTTTTTTTAAAAAAACCAACATTCCTTTATTTAATTGATTCGTAATATTTGTTGTTTTGATTTTTTTTTTTTGATCTTTCTATTATTTTAATTTTTTTTCTTTTAGATATTTTTATTATTTTGATTTTTTTTATTTTGTTTAATATTTTATTCAAATACGTGAAATGTTTTTTCAAAGTGATGCCCTTTTTCTCTTCACACTTAAAATTTATCATTTGTGATATAAAAAATATTGGTTCTGATTTACAATTTTTGTATTCAGGACTTCAAAAGGATTTTACTGATTTTTTATTTCTTAAAAGGTTGAGAAATAATTTTAATCGTTTTAACGATTTAAGAAAATACTTTTTCAAAAAGTATGTTTATACTATTAATCATAAAAGAATAGCTTTAAATTATTTTTATTTTAGTATGTGTTCTGGTTTATCTGGTGCTATTTTAGCTACAATGATTCGTTTAGAATTAGCTTATCCTGGTAGTACTTTTTTTAAAGGTGATTCATTAAGATATTTACAAGTTATTACTGCTCATGGACTTATTATGGTTTTTTTTGTAGCTGTTCCAATTTTTTTTGGTGGTTTTGCTAATTTTTTTATTCCATATCATATTGGTTCTAAAGATGTTGCATTCCCAAGATTAAATAGTATTGGGTTTTGGATACAACCTTGTGGTTGATTATTGTTAGCAAAAACAGCTTTTTTAAGACCACAGTTTTGACGTTATTATGATAAACCTGTATTTTTTTCACCATTATTAGATAAATCAAGAGTGCGTTTATTTACTGAAATTGATGAAACTGGTTTTAATTTTTCTAAATCATTAAAATTGTATGATATTGAAGAATTTTTCATGTTTTGGAAACATCGTAAACAAATTAAATTAAAAGATTATACTGATTTTTCATTTGTACCAAATAAATTAGTATTTTGAACATCAATTTTAAGTTATCCAGAATCACTTTGATTTGCTGCAGACAAAGCTGTAAAAGCTAGAAGAAGAAAAGTATATTTTACTAAATGTTCAAATCGTACTTTAACTATGTCAGGTTGAGCGTTTATAACACCATTTTCTAGTAATACTAAATTTACAGGTGTAGGTAGTCAAGATATTGCAGTAATTGGTGTTATTTTTACAGGTATTAGTACAACTATCTCATTTACCAATTTATTAATTACTAGACGTACATTAAGTATGCCTGGGTTACGTAATAGACGTGTATTACTACCTTTTATTACAATATCATTATTTTTAACAATGCGTATGTTAGCATTAATTACTCCTGTTTTAGGGGCTGCTATGATTATGTTATTATTAGATAGACATTGACAAACTACGTTTTTTGAGTTTGTTTATGGTGGTGATACTGTTTTATTTCAACATTTATTTTGGTTTTTTGGTCACCCAGAAGTTTATGTTCTTATTATTCCTTGTTTTGGTGTTGTTAATATGGTATTACCATTTTCTAATACTAGACGTATTGCTTCAAAACACCATTTAATTTGGGCTATTTATATGATGGCTTACATGGGTTTTGTTGTTTGAGGTCATCATATGTATTTGGTTGGTTTGGATCATAGAAGTCGTGCATTGTATAGTACAATTACTGTTATGATTTCATTACCAGCAACAATTAAAATTGTGAATTGGACAATGACTTTATTGAATGGTGCATTAAAATGAGATGTGGCTTTATTATTTGTTTTTGCATTTATTTTATTTTTTTTATCTGGTGGTTTAACAGGTATGTGGTTATCACATGTAAGTTTAAATGTTTCAATGCATGATACATTTTATGTTATAGCACATTTTCATTTAATGTTTTCTGCAAGTGTATTTTCTGCTGCTTTTGGTGCAATTTATTATTATTTCCCAGCATTATTTGGTATAAAATATTCTAGAATTTTTGCATATATGCATTTTATTTATTTTGTTGGTGGTCAATGGTTAACATTTTTACCAATGTTTTGATTAGGTTATTCAGGTATGCCAAGACGTGTACATGACTATCCTGCATTTATGATGGGTTGACATGGTATGGCATCAACAGGTCATTTAGTAACAATGTTAGGTGTTTTTTTTTTTTTTTGTATGTTATTAGATTCACACATTGAAAGAAGGGTTGCAGTTTATAGTACATTAGGTATTCCTCGTTGACATAAAAGAGTTTTATATTATGTTTATAAAATACGTTATTTACAATACACTAATAAAAATATAAATAGACTACCAAACTCAAAAACTAGAATTTATTTATCCAATTCTTATTTTAGTGAGTTTGAATTTTATAAAATTAATTAAATTTTATAAATACTTTCTATTTTTTAATATTGAGTATTTTAGGAGTGGTTTACACTTTATTAGGAGTGGTTTACACTTTGATTATAAATATTTTATTAATGTTGGTCTTGACAATAATTATTGCGTCGTTAACACTAATTGAAAGAAAATTTCTAGCATTAGTACAAAGACGAATGGGGCCGCATTTCGTTGGTTATAAAGGTAGATTGCAGTATATAGCAGATGCAATAAAGTTATTTATAAAAGGTGCATTCGCCCCTAATGAAACGAATAAGTTTTTATTTGTAACAATACCAAGTATTGCATTAGGAGTGTGTTATTCATTTTGAATAAATAGTTTATGAGGTCCTAGTATTTCAATTTTTGAAATTGAATACAATGTAATTTACACATCATTGTTTTCTGTTTTATTCGGTTTATGTGTAATTTTAACAGGTTATTTCAGTAAAAATAAATACGCTTTATTAGCAGCAATTAGAACTGGTATAGGTATGCTGAATTTAGAAATTTTTTTAGGACTTATGCTATTAAACGTTGTTTTAGTTTCAGAATCATTTTCATTTTCTATGATAGTTATTTATCAAGAATTTTATTGGTTAATTTTTTTGTTTTTTTTTTTGTCAGGTTTAATTGTAATAACTTTTTTATTAGAAACTAGTAGATCACCTTTTGATTTACCAGAAGCTGAATCAGAGTTAGTAACTGGTTATACAACTGAATATGGTGGTTTTTTTTTCGGTTTATATTATTTAGGTGAGTATTTACATTTATTTTTTTTTTCACTTGTAATAATTATTTTATTTTTTGGTGGTTGAGAATTTCCTAATTTTTTATTTGGTTTTTTTTTAAATAATTATTTATTTTTTTAATTTTTAAACTAAAAAACTGATATAAAATATTTTGGTATATTGATTACAGAGTAAAAGTTTTATTTTGGATTGAATAATTTTATCTTTTATAGGTTTTCAAGAATGGTGGCCTTGAATTAATCCTTTTAGTGAAATTTATGTTTTTCAATTTTTTATTATTTTTTTTATATATTTGATTTATTTTTCAATAAATTTTTATATAATATTGTTTTATATTTTTATGCAATTTTTTATTTTTGGTTTATTTTTAGGTTTTTATAATCTAGAATTGTTTACAGCAATTTTATGGTTAACTGAATGTGTTATACTTTTTATAAGTGTTTTGTGCTTATTTTATTTAAATGTTTTTAGTGATACTCAAAAAAATTCTTTTTTTTTAGTTTTCTATAAATATTTAGGTTTATTTATAAGTTTTTTTTTTTTATTTTTTACTATAGATTATTCTTATGTTGTAGAAAATAATTTATTTTTTCAATCTTTATTTTTATCAAATGATGATTATTATGAAGCGTTGTATAATAATAAATTGAATGATTTATCTCCATTAAAATCTAGTTATTATTTAATTAGTAGTTTGGAGTTTATTTTTGCAGGTTTATTATTATTAATTGCAAGTGTTGTTTGTATAAATTTTTTTAGATTAAAAAATAATTTTAAATTATCAAATTATTCTGATTTTTTATCATTATTTAACTTATTTAATGATTTTATAAATTCATCATTTTTAAGAAAACAAAATTTAATTGATCAAAATTTCATTTTAAGTGCTATTAGATTTTTTAAAAAAAAAGAAACCCAAAATTATGATGTTATTTCTTTATAATTTAATAAAATTAGTTATTTTTTTGTAAATGATACAGAAGAGTACTGTTTTTAAACCCGCTGACAATTGTGGTATATTACGTGCTAGAGTTTTTCATGTATATAAGAGTGCAAAAGGTAAATATGCATATATTGGTGATTTTGTTAAATGTTCAGCGTTAGAGGTGTTACCTGATAACCCCTTACGAAAAAAAACAAAATCAAGAGGGATTCTTATTAGGAGTATTTTTAGAAGTCATAGACGTGATGGTCTTGTTGTTGTTTTTAAAAAAAATGCATGCGTTCTTTTAAAAAAACGTATGACTCCTCGTGGTAGTTATTTACGTGGTACAATACCTATTACAATAAGAAGAAAAAAATTTTTGTCATCATTTGCTAAAAAAATTTAATTTTTTTTATAAATAAATTCCTGTCGTCTAATGGTTAGGACGATGAGTTTTCACCTCATAAATTAAGGTTCGATTCCTTGCAGGAATAATTTATACAGATGTTTAATGTTTTATATAAATATTGGTACAATGTTTCAGACTCACCTTCTAATATTTTTAAAATTAATATTTGATCTTATGTTAATATTAGATTTTTTAAAATGAAATTTTCTAGAAATTTAGTTTATTTTATTTTGAGTTTAAAATCATTAAAAGTTAATCAAATTAAAGTTTTTTATAAAGATTGAATTTTTGAGGATTTTTATTACTTTTTATTTAAATTTTTTTTTTTTTTATTAATTATTGTTTTAATATTTTAATAGATTTAATTAGATTTGTTTTTTTTTTTATTAAATTTAAAAAATTTACATTTTTTGAATTTATTCATATTTATTTTTATTTATATTATGTGAATTTTATTAGTTATATTTTTAAAAATTAAATATTGTTTAATTTTCATTTGATTTTTTTTTTAAAAAATTGTATTGAATTTAATTTTTTGTTTTTTATTTTTAGTTTAATTTTATCTATTATTGTTTATTATTTTTCTAAAAAAAATAATTTTTTAAATTTAATTAAAAATTTTGATAATGTGTTTGTTTTAAGATTAATTTTGTTGTGTACACTATTAATTTCTTTTTTTATTTTTTTTTTATCATTTTTAGTTTTTTTGAAATTTTATCAATCTTTGGTTTATGTTTATTTATTTAATAATTTTAATTTTATATATAATGATATTTTGTTTTTAAAAATTCCTATTTTTTTAAATATTTTTAATAAATTTTCTATTGAATTTTTTGGTTTTATTTTTATAATATTAGCTTATATAGTAGGTTTTTTATCGTTTTTAGCTCTTGATACACGTTTATTTTGAAAAAATATTAAATTTATTTTTATTTGTAATTTACTTGTACTTATTATATATTTATATACTGTTGTTAATGATGTTTTATTGTTGTTTATATTATATGAATGTATGTTAATTCCTTCATTTTTATTTGTTTATTTTGTGAGTCCTTATAAACGTGGTATACAAGCATCGCTGTATTTTTTAATATGAACACAATTAGGTTCTTTATTAGTGTTAAGTTCAACAGCTTATGTAATTTATACTACTGGTCACACATCATTTTTAAATTTAAAAAATTTTATTTTTACTTCAGATGAAAATTGGTGAATTTATTTTTTTTTATTTTTTGGTTTTGGCTTCAAAGTTCCTATTTGACCATTTCAATATTGGTTGACTAAAACTCATGTGGAAGCACCTGCAGGATTTTCTATTTATTTAAGTGGTTTTTTGGTTAAAACAGCTATATACGGTTTTTTTAAATTAACTAATGAGTTGTTGGTTGAGGTTGATACTTTTTTTTTTTCAATTTTTGCTATTATGGGTGTTATAGATGCTTCTATTAAAATGTGAGGTCAATTAGATTTGAAAAAATTGGTTGCTTACGGTACAGTTCAAGAAATGAATTTATTATATATTGCATTTTTATGAGGTGATACAGGTTTGTATATAAGTGGTGTTTTATTTTGTGTAACACATGCATTTTTATCATCAATGATGTTTTATATTGTTGATTGTATTCAACGTAGATATAATACAAGAATAATTTCTGAATTATCAGGTATTTTACATATAACCCCTAATTTAGGTATAATGGTAATATTAATGCAAATATTTTATTCAGGGTTACCAGGAACTTTAAAATTTATTTCTGAATTTTATCTTTTTTCAGGTTTAATTAATTTTTCTTTTATTTCTGTTTTTTTATTATTGTTTGTTGCTAATTTTTTAGGTTTAATTGGTTTTAGTAAATGTTGATTTAATATTTTATTTGGTTTAAATTTAAAATTTAAAAATAATATTTTAATTGATTTGACTTTAAAAGAAATTTTTTTTTTTTGTATATGTTTTTTTTCTTTGTTGTTTTTTGGTTTAATATTTAATATAAATGTTTAATATTGATTATTTTTAAAGTTTAAGTGTTATGAGTTTTGACTATGATTCAAATCTCTCAATATCTTTTTTTAAATCATGTGTTTTTATTTTTGAATATGGAGCATATGATTTTTATGTATTTTTCTTCCCAAGAAGGTAAATATCATTTACCTAGAACATTGTTTCATATACATAGGATAGTTTTTTTTGATGAAGATTATAAAGAAATTAGTGTATCTGAAAAAAATGTTTTTTTTTTAAAATTTTATTTTTTATGATCTAGAAATTATATTTATAATAAAAAATTACTTGTAGTTAAAAATCCTACAATTAAAATTAATAAACGTTTAGCTAATATTTATAATTCAGTATGAACTAAGGTTTTCCATTTTTGTAATAATTTTTTATTTAATTTTTTTTTAAATGATATGAAATTAATAATTTTGGATTCTGATTATAAAAATTTTTTTTATTTTTTAATTAATCATTATGGTAAAAAAAATATTTCTGAGAATTGGGATTTTTTTTTTTCAGATCCTAAAAAATTTTCTAAATGGAATTGGTGTTGGTATTTTGATATTTTTTGCAATACTCATAAAATTTCAGCAATTTTTGTTACAGATACAGTTGTAATTAATAATAATGTTACTAAAATTTCTAGATTAGGTCTCCCTATTATTTCTTTTTTAATTCATAAACAGGATGATTTGGTTGATTATTCTTTTTTTTTTAGAGTAAAAGGTAATGAATACTATTATTTATTAGCAAGTACGTTTTTAAATTATACATTTTTTTTAAGTTTGCATTATAAATTAAATTGTTTTAAATTCTCGTATATGAAAAAAATTGGTTATTTTGTAAATCATGTAACATACGAACCTTATTGATGAGATTTTGTAACAAGATTTCCTGACCCAGAACTTAATTTAGAATAATTAATTCTTATGTAATTTACGCAAAATATTTATTGTATATTGTTTTATAAAATGTTGTATAATTTTTTTATTTCTTTTAAATTTAGGAGATTTAATCAATCTGGTTGGTTTTTAGATTTTTTTTTAAAAAAAAATGTTGAAGTTTTTGTTAGAAATATTTTTTTATATTTAGGGCAATTTTTTGCTGAAAAATATATGATTGAGTTTTTAACAAAAAAAATTTTTAATTTTTGTATTTTTTTTTTTAATCGTTATTTGGGTTGGGTGAAATTAGAGTATGTTAATTTTTTTTTACAATTTTTAATTTTTTTTTTTTATATTATTTTATTTTTTAATTTAATTTTGATTTTTTTTTAATTTTTTAAATAATTTTTTAAGATAAAGTTAAATGTTATTATATTTCAGTATTTACTGAAATAGAATATTGGAGAACCTTCTTCAAAAACTATTTTTTAAAAACTTTATAGAGAATAAGTATTGTGAAAGAAAGGTGAAAAGAATTTTTTTAAAAAATTTAAAAGATTCTGAAACTTAATGCATTATCAAATGAAGTTTTTTTATTTCATTGTACCTTTTGTATAATGAACTAGCAAGTTTATTAAAATAGCAAGCTGTATTTATAAATAGCGTATTGAAAAAATTTTTAGTTATTTTAATAAGACCCGAAACGAGGTGATCTAATTATGATCAGGTTGAATTGTGATTTAATATTGTTTGGAAGACCGAACCCATAAATGTTGCAAAATTTTGGGATGAATTGTAATTAGGGGTGAAAGGCTAATCAAACTTCGTGATAGCTGGTTTTCCGCGAAATCTATGTAGGTAGAATTAGTTATTTATTTAAATACAGGTTGTGTAATTTTAATCGTCTGTGGGTTAAGGGTTTACCCTATCTTGCAAATTTTTGAAAATCTTCTAATTGTATTTATAAATGTAACAAGACAGATAGTTAGCGCGAAGGTTAATTATCGAAAAGGAAACAGCCTAGATTAATTGTTAAAGTTTATAAATGTTGCTAAGTACAAGAATCTGGTAATATAAACAAGGTTGGGAGGTAAGCTTGGAAGCAGCTATCCTTTAACGAAAGCGTAACAGCTCACCAATACTTAATGTTAAATTGTTTAATTAACTGTATTTTATTGGATCATAAATTTAAAAGTTAAGCAACATACTGAAACATTAAATTAATTTTTTTAAATTAATGGTAGCGGAATGTTTTGTATATTGTTGAAGATAAGTTGGAAAACTGATTGGAGATATCAATATTATTAATGCTAGTATGAGTAATAAATATAATGTGCGAATCATTATTGCCTTATACCTATGGGTTTCTTTGTTTTGATTTTCTTACAAAGTAAAAATCGGTCCCTAAAACAAAAAAGTTTTTTGAAATTTGTTTATGGGTTAACATTTGTTGTTTAATTAAATATATGATTTAATAAATATGTTTTAACATAACTAAAATTAGATGATTGTTATATTCGATGTCTGATTTTATATTAGATCCAGGAAATAATTTAATTAATAAAACCGTACTTAAACAAACACATGTGGGTAAATTAGTAAATGAAGGCAAAAGAGGTAATAATTCTGAAGGAACTCGGCAAATTGACCCTGTACCTTTGGAATAAGGGGGACCATAAACGGTGTCATAAAAAAAGGAGTAGCGACTGTTTAACAAAAACACAAGATTTTGCTAAATTTTAATGAAGTATAAAATCTGACGCCTGCCCAGTGCTGCAAGGCTAAACTATTGAGGTATTGTGCTTCGATTATAAACCCCAGTAAACGGCGGCCGTAACCCTGACGGTCCTAAGGTAGCGAAATTCCTTGGCGGGTAAGTTCCGTCCCGCATGAATGGCGTAACGACTGCTCCGCTGTCTCCAGAATTATCTCTATGAAATTGAAATAACCGTGAAGATGCGGTTAAGTACAGCTAGACGGAAAGACCCTATGCACCTTTACTTTAAATTTTTTTTTAAAATTACTGTGGTTTATATAGTTATGTGGGAGATTTATCAAAATTGGAAAACCACTTAAATTATGGTTTATTTTAACATAATAATAATATTTATTATATTAATAAAAAAAAATTTGTTAGTTTAGCTGGGGCGGCTATCTTCTAAATAGTAACGAAGATGAACACATGATTCCCTGTAAAATAATTTTTTAATTATTTGAGATATTTAATAACTTTAAGGGGTCTGATTAACATACTTACAAGTAGGTTGAGGACAGTATTGTCTGTTATATTGACCCGGTAATAATGTAAGGAATTATTATCGATCACCGGATAAAAGGTACGCTAGGGATAACAGGCTGATGAATCTTGAGAGTTCCTATTGATGGGTTTGTTTGGCACCTCGATGTCGACTCATCACATCCTGGAGGCGCACAACCTTCCAAGGGTTCGGCTGTTCGCCGATTAAAGTGGTACGTGAGTTGGGTTCAGAACGTCGTGAGACAGTTTGGTCCCTATCTACTGTACTTTAAAAAAATAACCAACATTTTACTTTAGTACGAGAGGACTAGGAAGACTTAACCTATGGTTAACTAATTGCTGAGATTAACAGCACGGTTGGTACGCTACGTTAAGCGCAGTTATAATAGCTGAAATCTATATAAGCTAGAATTAGGGTTGGATTATTTTTTAATAATATTAATTAAAATTAATTTATTTAATTTTTTTTTCATATGAATCTACAATAATTGGGTCAGTAGATATTGGTTGTTTTAGAAAATTCGGCAGAGAATTGTGGTTGAAAGAAAAATTTTAATATTAATGTTTAAATACTGTAGGGTTTGTTTTTGTTAGTATTTAAACTAACAATCGCATTAAGTGGATGCCAATAGTTTTTAAAATTACGTAAATTTATTTACGATAATCGTTTTTAAACAATGTTTTGATATTTAAATTTGTTTGGTATAAACGAGTTTTTTTAATCCTAACGAATTAAATCATTTAAGTAGTTAGTTTAATAAAAATCAATTGAGAAGTATTTAGTGGTGAACGAATATACTAGTTTTAATTTTTTAATTAATTGAATGATTTTGGAATAATCTGCTAAAAAAGGTGATAGTCCTGTAAATTTTAATTTTTTTAATAACAGCTGTTCGACCGGTGTCAGTAGGGGCTCATTACCCCTTTTATTCTTAGAGGTTCGACTCCTCTAAACGGCCTTTTAATTTTTTTATTATTGTTGTGTATTGTATTAATTTTATGTAGGGTTTAATTATCTATTAAAATTGGGTTGTAATGTGCAAATATGAGATTTTTTAATTTTAAAACTTTAGTCGTTCGACCGGTGTCAGTAGGGGCTCATTACCCCTTTTATTCTTAGAGGTTCGACTCCTCTAAACGACCCCATATTTGCACATTATAATTTTATATTAATTTTTTAATTTTAAAACTTTAGTCGTTCGACCGGTGTCAGTAGGGGCTCATTACCCCTTTTATTCTTAGAGGTTCGACTCCTCTAAACGACCCCAATTCATATGGCGGAATAGGTAGACGCGCGAGACTTAAAATCTCGTCCTTTTTGGGTATAGGTTCGATTCCTGTTATGAATAAATAGAAACAAATCCCGAGTGGTGAGGGGGCTGATTGTAACTCAGTTGGTTTGTACCGTTGTAGGTTCGATTCCTACTTGTTTCAAAAAATTAATTTTTTTTTATAGCATAGCAATTGTAAGCGTTAGCATAGCAATTGTAAGCGTTAGCATAGCAAT
>ENA-UOUJ01001639-UOUJ01001639.1-activated-sludge-metagenome-genome-assembly--contig:-NODE-1639-length-11338-cov-3.905433_pt1 | contig 11338 bp, 10 predicted proteins | sample MGYA00249839_ERZ747224 | MGnify/ENA primary metagenome ERZ747224 (study PRJEB28782, sample SAMN03220277) | activated sludge metagenome | biome: wastewater; feature: sewage sludge; material... | reverse complement strand
TCCCCATCGGTTTCACCATGCTCGTGCATAAAACGGTCTCCGATCTCATACTGGAAAGTATGCAAACCCGGCTTTAAACCCTGCCAGGCGATCTCAAATTCCCGGGTATGTTTCATGTTACAATCTCCCTGCTTTAAAATCTGTTAACCACCGACCAAAATTCACTTGTTCAGTGACTACGTAAAATCGCTTACAAAGAACTTTAGGTTAGGAAACGGAATGTCTCAAAACCCTAAAAACGGGTGGCAAAGGTAGTAAAATTTATTTCGCTTAGAGTAATTTATTTCTCTTGATTAAAAAAGAATGTAACACTTGTTCTACAGGCTGAGAAAGGTTTACCGGAATGCGATCAATATTGTACTGATGACAACGGTTTTCTATTAGTTGCTGGAAATTTTTCATTTCGGAGGTGTACTGTTCCCTTATTTGCTGGGGCTGTAGTTTTATCTTTTCCCCGGTTTCCATATCCACAAATTCATAAGGACGGTTTTCAAATTCAAACTCAGATTCCAGTTTCCCCTCAATAGTGTGAAATAAAATCACCTCATGTTTATTATAACGAAGATGCTGTAGTGCAGAAAACAGCGCATCAACATGTTCTGCATCATCCATCATGTCGCTAAACACAACAATTAATGACCGCTTATGCATTTGCTCCGCAATTTGATGCAATGCTTTGGCCGCATTTGTCTTTTTTCCTGTGGGTTTATGCTGCAACAATTTTTCTAACTCATTGGTCAGCAAACGGTAATGAGTGTTTGAAGACCTGCAAGGTGACATAAAACCAATGTCTTCATCAAACAATGCGAGCGTGGCAGCATCAAGTTGCTTTTTTAATAATTGCAAAATACAAACGGCAGCAAGCGCACTGAATTGCAATTTATTAACCTTGTCTTCTTTCTTGGGAAAGTGCATTGACGAGGAGGTATCGATAGCAATGCAACACCGCAGATTTGTTTCCTCTTCAAATCGTTTTACAAAAAGTCTATCCGTTCTTCCATACACCCGCCAATCTATATGCCGAAGCGGATCGCCCTGATTGTAGAGCCGGTGTTCTGCAAATTCTACCGAAAATCCATGAAAAGGACTTTTATGCAAACCAATAATAAAACCCTCCACCACCTGCCTGGCCAAAAGTTCGAGATTTTGAAAATGAGAGTGATTTATGGTAAGTCTATTCTGAGGCATGATGGGTTCAAAGTACGAAGTTCCTATAAAAAGAAAATGATAAAACATTTCCGGTAAAACGGGGAAACTCCCCTGTTATCTTACCCGAAAAATATTTGTTACAGTGCAATAGCTTTGACTTTTTCAATTTTCCTGTTATCTTCAACCGTTCAAATTCTTCTTAAATGAAACTCCGTTTCTCTACTATAATTGCGGCTGCGTTTTTTACCGTTACTGCTTTTAGTTCTTGCACTCGTGAATACATTTGCCAATGCACCATTAAATACACCGGTGAACCAGGCTTACCCGATTCCACAGTTAGAGAATATGAGATTAGAGATACTAAGAAAAAAGCAAAATCTGCCTGCGAAGCCAACTCCTCCACTTCTACCACCGGAAACATAAAAACCGAAGAAACTTGCAAAATCTTTTAAGCAGATCTGTTTTTACATTTGTGCTTGAATTATGCAAAACAGTTTAGCACAAAGAAGAACTAACTCTTTTTATATAAAACGAATTACAGGACTCATACTGTTGCTTTTTACGGCAGCAGTTTTTTTATTTTCCGGCATTAGCAAGCTATACGCCTTCGATCCGTTTGTGTGGAATATTATGGATGCAGGCATTACTAACATGACCTTTGCCTCCATTCTTGCAAGGCTTTTCATAGGTTTTGAATTGTTGCTTGGCCTATTTCTCATCTTTCATTTATTTCTCAAATCGTTTACTTACCCAGCCATTCTTGCCCTGCTTTTCTTGTTCACCATCTATCTTATTATACTCATAGCACGGCAAGGCAATGACGGAAATTGCGGTTGCTTTGGCGATGCCTACGAGATGAAACCATCAGCCGCTATCATCAAAAATGCGGTAATGATTATCGCCACCATAATCTTACTATACATTTACCCCATAAAGTCTTTTAGAAATGCAGAATGGATAGCCGCAATTGTGGGAATGGCGGCACTCATTGCCCCTTTTGTGTTTTTTCCTTTAAGCGGTGAAGACAAACCGGAAGTGAAAAATGAACCCATAATTCTTACCCCCCTCTACCGATCCACCCATCCCGATAATAAACCCGCACCCGTAGAACTTCGCAACGGAAAACATATTGTTGCATTTATGAGCCTTACCTGTTCGCACTGTATTAAAGCAGCTTTTCTTTTGCAGGTCATTCACCGCCAGCACCCCACACTACCCATTTTCTTCGTGCTGAATGGCCACCCCGATTTTCTTTCCGATTTTTTGAAAGAAACCCATGCCGCACACGTGCCCCATATACTATTTCGCGGTGCAGACGAGTTTCAGAGCATGGCGGGCAGCGGCGTACCTTCTATTTACTATATTAACAACAGCGTTATAGAGCGCAAAGCAAACTATTTTCAGCTCGACCCAAAGTATATGTACCAATGGCTTACCGAAAAATAGCTATAGGATTCAATTTGAAAGCTGAAGGATTCAATTTGAAAGGAAAAGGATTTAATTTGAAAGGTGATAGGATTCGATTTGATATCTAAACGCGCCAACCTGACAGGTTTAGGCATCGTTTTAAAAGGTTTAGGATTAAAATTGAAAGGTTTAGGTATCAATTTAATGCCTTTTTGTCAATGAAGATATAAGTGGACTAAAAATGTATTTTCCCGCCACGGCTTAAAAACTGCCAACGCCCTACCCATACGTTGCTTTTATTTTCCACAATTTCAGGTTGGTATCTTTTTATAAGGAAATTCTTCCAAAAGCATTAATTCTATGCAGCAAAAGAAGATAACCTTCAAAGGCATCTGGGAAATACTCAAAGATTCGTTCAACGGATTTGTGGACGATAAAATCACCAAAATGAGTGGAGCGCTGGCTTATTATACCGTGTTTTCTATGGCACCGTTGCTACTCGTCATCATATCGCTCTGCGGTATTTTTCTGGGGCGCGAAGCGGTAGAAGGAGAAGTGTACCGCACTCTTTCCGGCTTTATGGGAAATGATACCGCCGCACAACTTCAGCAACTTATAAAAAACGCATCTTTCAGTGGCAAAGGCCCTATGGCTGCAACGATAGGCATTGTTACATTGCTTGTGGGGGCAACCACTGTTTTTGCGGAAATACAAGATTCTATCAACACTATTTGGCGTATAAAACCCAAGCCCAAAAAAGGCTGGCTGAAAATGCTGCAAAACCGCTTTCTGTCGTTTTCTGTAATTATTTCTCTGGGTTTTATTATGCTTGTATCCCTTGGTCTTTCCAGCCTTATAGATGGCTTCTTCAAAAGTCTTCAGGCGCGTTTTCCCGATGTAGGCGTAGTTATATTTTACATCTTCAATCAAGTCATACTTTTCGCTGTCACCACCCTCATATTTGGTGTGGTTTTCAAAGTATTGCCCGATGCTAAGATTAAATGGAAAGATGTGCTGGCAGGTTCGGTAGTCACTGCTATATTATTTATGCTTGGCAAGTTTGGGATTTCGTTTTACATCTCGCAAAGCGACATTGGAAGCACTTACGGCACTACGGGTTCGCTTGTGGTGTTACTTCTGTGGACTTACTATTCTTCCATTATTCTTTATTTCGGCGCTGAACTTACCAAGGCATACGCTATGAAATACGGCTCCGAAATTCATCCTAACCATTATGCTGTTACCACGCGCGAGGTGGAGGTAGAAGAAAGCGGAAAATCTGTGCAAGAGGTAGAAGGCGTGCCCCGCAACAAACAAAACGATGCAGGCAACTGGGAAATAGGTATTGAGTAGAATTTTTCTTGATCCAGCCATTTATCACGAGATAAGATAGGCAGTTTGTTGCTCCGCCAATTCTTTCGCATTTTTACACACTTAAAAAGATTGATAAATGGCTGAAAACGAAAAAGTACACTGCCTTATCGTAGGCTCTGGACCGGCGGGCTATACCGCTGCTATATACGCATCGCGCGCAGGCTTGAATCCTGTATTATACCAAGGTCTGCAACCCGGCGGACAACTCACTATCACCACCGATGTAGAAAACTATCCCGGCTATCCTGATGGTATTATGGGTCCGCAAATGATGGTGGACTTTGAAAAACAAGCGCAGCGTATGGGTGCAGATATCCGCTGGGGGTTGGCTACGAAAGTTGATTTTTCGAACCGTCCGTTTAAAGTAGAGATAGATGAAGAGAAATGGATAGAAGCAGATTCGGTAATAATTGCCACGGGTGCATCTGCTAAATGGCTCAACATTCCCAGCGAACAAAAGTTGAACGGACACGGCGTATCTGCCTGTGCAGTGTGCGATGGTTTTTTCTTTAAAGGGCAAGATGTAGCAATTGTAGGTGCGGGCGATACCGCTTGCGAAGAAGCTTTGTATCTATCAAAACTTTGCACTACCGTACACATGATAGTGCGTAAAGGCGAAGACGGAATGCGCGCCAGCAAAGTGATGCAAGACCGCGCAAAGAAAACACCCAACATCACCATCCATTGGAATTCTGAAACGGATGAAGTGCTGGGTGATAATAAAGTAAGTGGTGTAAGAATCAAAAACAACTTAACCGGCGAACTGAAGGAAATAGAAGTGAAGGCGTTTTTCGTAGCGATTGGTCACGAACCAAATTCAGGCATATTCAAAGGCTGGCTGGAAATGGATGAAGCAGGTTATATCATCACTACGCCCGGCACATCAAAAACAAACATCGAAGGTGTATTTGCCTGCGGCGATGTGCAGGATAAAACCTACCGTCAGGCGGTAACGGCTGCGGGAAGTGGCTGTATGGCTGCGCTAGATGCTGAACGCTACCTCGGTGCAATAGAGCATGAGTTGGCGGAATTGCATGAGGAGAAATAGCTCATTATTTCTCCTGCGGTTTTTCAAAGTAATTCAACTAAAAAGCCATTCAAAATTGAGATGGCTTTTTAGTTACACATATACTAAACACTAAGTTGCAGCTCAATTTCTGGCATTTCATCGTAAGTTCTTCCATTAAGGATTCGGCCAGCGGCCTTTTTATTTCTTCCTCCCCATTGCTTAAAGAAAAATCTTACATCTGCATTTTCACATTGTTCCTGAATCTCTAAAACCCAATCTGGATTCATGGGACGTGGCTTATGCCCACTTTCCCCTCCAACGATAACCCAATCAATATTCTCAAGATTCAATTCTGGCAGAGGTCCTATGAGTGGCTCTAAAGAAAGAAATTTTACTCTGGCGTTAATTTGTCTTAAATAGTCAATCCTATCTTTCATCTTTTCGTTTTCTACTGAAACTCCCATCCAAATATTATGCGTCCATTTTAAGTCATTATGAAGTTCGAAAAGTCTTTCAGCCCTTTTTGTTAACACTTGAAAAACATGTTGAGGGTTATCATTCATTACCTCAAAAACCTTTTTGATAAAGTCAAACGGAACCTCTTTGTGAAAAAGATCGCTCATTGAATTTACAAACACAACTTTTGACGATTTCCAGGTGTATGGAATATTCAAAGCACTTTCGTGTGCTCGAACTTCAAAATTGTCTTTGTATTTTTCAACACCCATCGCCTGCAACCTTCTTGACATAATTTGAGCATAGCAAAATTTACAACCAGCTGAAATCTTATCACATCCAGTTGTAGGATTCCATGTCATTTCTGTCCATTCTATTGATGACTGTGCCATTGTTATTTGTTGTATTTTTTCACAATATCGCTTCCAATTTTCTCGGCAGTTTTATTGTTAGAGGTTAAAAATAGATGATACATTACTGAATTGCTTGAATTTCGGAGTTCGTAGGGCTTAGAAACATATTCAAACACTTCATTGAGTCTCGATTTGTAAAGTTTAGCTGAATTATCAATAGCATTTCTTTCTTTTTCAATCAACGCGAAATCTTCAAAAAGCGTGGCTGACTTTTTATAAAATGTCTTTTCAATTTGGTCTCTCGACAATCCTAAAAACATTTCGAGCTTTTCGAGCCATGCGTCCGAAATCTGCCCATTCTTTTTTAGAAGACGGTTAACTCCCAGCCCTGTTGGAACGAGAATCCACATGTCTATAGGTAAATACCGCAAGCTTTCAATTGATCTCCACTCAACCTGCATTCCACATGGGTCTATGTATGCCAGCGTTCTTACATTTTTGTTCTTAGGATCGCGTAGAAAATTGCCGAGATCAACTATTTTCTTATTGCAATCTTCACATACAGTATGTATTTTCTTCTTGGGAAAAGCTTCCTGCGTATTTTCTTTCAGTAACTCAAAGTTTTTAGTATCCTTCTCTACAAAATAATAAGTATCGAAAGGTCTGGGTTCATCTATTTCAACTATTCGTCTTGCAGCTCCGATAGTGATGTCGATGTCAATTTTCTTGTCTTTTATGATAAATCCACTACCTGCAAACCCATCGAAATACATAAGCTGAAAATAAGACCTGTCCTTCATAATGGTCAGGTATGCTTTCGCATACTCGACAAGGATTTCAATTTTAATTTTGGTCCAATCACCTCCAAACTTATTCATTGGCTTGAGATTAATGATGTGAGATTAAATTTACAAATTGTTCTTTCTCAGAATACAGCCTCAAAACAACGGCAACTGATTATTCCTTATCCTTCTAAAATCATTCGTATTCCAACTCATCTCTGTTTGGTTTAAGCTATATTTTTTACAGTACAAGTGAAACTGAACTTTGATTAATTCAGCAAATTTTCCATCGCCTACTATTCTGTTGCCCCAACGGCTATCGTTCACTTTTCCCTCATGGCAGGCGCATATCTGGTTCCATACTTTATCAGCACGATCGGGAAAAGCTTTGTACAGCCAGTCTTTAAAAATATCACCGATAGCGCCATTCAATCTTACCACAGTATAGCCCGCCCATTTCGCGCCCGCTTCCGATGCGGCTTTCAACACATCGTGCATGTGCATGTCGTTCAGTCCGGGAATGAGGGGCGCGTTCATAATGCCCGTGGGAATACCATTTTTAGAAAGCGTCTCAACCACTTTCAATCTCGATTTGTACGAAGCAGTTCGCGGCTCTAAAACTCTGCGCAAATCTTCATCCAATGAAGTGATGGAGGTAAACACTCTGATAAGGTTGTGTTTGTTCAATTCTTTAATCACATCGAGATCGCGGAGTACTAGTGCATTCTTCGTCAGTACACCGACAGGATTTCTGTACTCAAGACAAATCTCCAGCAGCTTGCGCGTGATCTTCATTTTGCGTTCAATCGGTTGGTAACAATCCGTATTTCCCGATAAAGAAATTACAGCCGGTTCCCAGTTTTTATTCTCAAAAAACTTCTTCAACAACGCAGGCGCATTTTTCTTCACAACAATCCTGCTCTCAAAATCAATACCTGCGCTGTAACCCCAATACTCGTGCGAATTGCGTGCATAGCAATAAATGCATCCGTGCTCACAACCTTGATAGGGATTGGCAGAATACATCATCCCCACATCAGGGCTGGTTACTTTATTGACAAGCGTTTTGCTATCATCGTAAATGTATTCGGTCTTACGCACTTCTTTTTCCCAATCGTCTATAGATTCGATATGCTCCTGCACATATTCTCCTTTCAGAAAACGATTTTTAGGATTGAACTGCGCACCCCTTCCTTTGTCAAAACGGTTATCTGTTGCTTGATTGATCATAATTCTACGTTTACTCCTCCAGCAAATATTTATTGATCACTTCCTTGTAAGTATTTCCCTCTTTATCTACAAGGCTGCCGTACATATCCTTTACCGAACCAAAACCGATGGCATCTTTGTACTCATTGGGTGCTACGGTTTCGCAGGCTTTTCGCACTATGTCTTTTCCAAAGCGGTCTTTGATGCTGTACATCACCAGGCGTAGTTTGTCCTGCTTCATTTTGTTATCAAAAAGCGTATAAGAAACATGTTCTGTTTTGATAAATTTTGAAATGATTACCCCGAGATGTTGCGTTTGCGGATTGAACATTTCGACACTGTGTGCTTTCTCAAATTCCCGAATTCTGTCTTCCAGATAATGTCTCAAATCCATCGCATCCTGCACGGGATAAGTGAACCGTACATGCGTATCCCACCGCGTAAAATCTTTGTACTTGATGAAAAAACCAGCTTCTCTGCAAAACACGCTTTGCTTTACCATACGCTGCTCCAACCTTGTACAAAGCGAAATGAACAACCCTTCGAGCGCTTGTTTATTTTCTCTTTGTGCTTTTGAAACGGAACGTGTGGCGCTCATTGCCCGATAATTGTTTTCATAAAGATCTACCTCCATGAAATTGAGCCTGCAATGCCAGTAGTGACCCACAATGCCCCCAAATGCTTTTCTTAAAATAGCAGGTGATGAATGGCGCATCTCGTAAGGATTTTTGATGCCGATCATCAGCAATCTTTTCTCATTCGCACGGGCAATGCCGGGAAGGTCGGTGAGCTTCAGTTTCTTCAGATGCTCGTCAACATTTTCAGGGGTAATTTGAACAAGTCCATCTGGTTTCTGTAATTCCGTTCCAAGCTTTGCGAGAAAAGAATTAGGAGCAATTCCAATGGAGCATTTCACAAAATCGCCACAAGCTTTTCGAATATCTTCTTTAATCTTAAAAGCAAGGTCTTTCAAATTCTTATAAACCAGCCTGTAGGAAGTAAGGTTTATTACTGCTTCATCGATGCTTTTTGCCATCACATCGTCGCAATAGCTGTGCAGCACTTTCATGATCTCTATATGATACCAACGATAGCGATGCGGCCGGGCCGAAACAGGAATAATATCGGGGCACAGAGCGCGACACTCATTCAATCGCATACCTGTTTTTACACCGAATTTTTTTGCTTCGATAGAAGGCGCAATCACACAGGCCGTGGGACTCGCAAAAGGACAAACGCCCACAGGTCTTCCACGCAGTTCTTCATTATCCTGCTGCTCACAGCTTGCAAAAAAGCTGTTCATGTCAATATACATGACGATGGCATTTGGATTTGCTATAAAAGAATTGGCGCGCATTTTACGACACTATTAAAGACTTAATTAAGACATCAATAATAGCAAATAAAATCGAGCCTGCACACACAAAAAAAATCCCAGGCATATAAACCGGGGACTACAACTCAATAAAAAGTGGCTCAATCAATGCATCCGATCACCTCGCGGAGCCAACTGCTGTAAAATGTTCTCTTCAATCTTCAACCAGAGTTGCCAGGCTTTTTTAACTTTTTCAGGTGAATAATAAGTTTCTGCCAAGTCAATGAACATGCGGTAATGCCCAGCCTCTGAAACCATGAATTTGTAGTAGAATTTCCGAAGTGCTTCCTCTTCCAGTTTTTCAGAAAGCAACCTGAAACGCTCACAACTTCTGGCTTCTATAAGCGCGCAAATCATCAGTTTATGCAAAAGCTTTTCTTCGTTTGAAATTCCCTTCGGTTCGTTTTGCAACAAAAGATTTACATAATCGTCTTTCCGTTGCTTTCCCAATTCAAAGCCGCGCTTTTTCATTTCAGCCCACACCATGCGAAAATGCCCCCACTCTTCGGTTACAATGGGTGCAAGGGCATTTACCAATTCCACTTTTTCGGGATAGCGCTGAATAAGAGAAATACACTGTGTGGCTGCCTTCTGTTCACAAAATGCGTGATCTGTAAGAATTTCTTCCAGAGAAATGGAGGCAAGATCCACCCAGCGCGGATCGGTTGGCATTTTTAAACCAAGAATAGAATTATCGGAAGTACTCATAACCGAACGCAATTTCTTTAAATAGTCTGAATGTTTCGTTTGTCGAACAAAACTTACGCCGATCGGCTACACCCATCGTTTGCGTATTGCGCCCCTTCAGGGCTATAATATTACCCGTCGGTATTGTCTTTTTTATTCTTTACGCCACAACGCAAAAAGAAGGAAGAACGTTGCGATATTTGCACGCTTTAACCAGGCATAGCACTCAACCTAATGGCATCTTTCTTTTCGCATTTACAGCGTACTTTTACGCCCGCTTCACGCAAGGAGGAGCAACAACCAACCGACATGCTTTCCAAAGATACTTTGCTCAGAGCTTACCGGCTGATGATGACAGCCAGAGCAATGGCTGACACCTACGATGCTAACCGCCAGATTTGCAAATACGTTCACTCAACAAGTCGCGGACACGAAGCAATACAACTGGCTACCGGATTTTTACTTCAGGCTTGCGACTATGTAAGCCCCTACTACCGCGATGAAAGCATAATGCTGGCGATGGGATACCGTCCGTATGAAATGATGCTTCAATTACTTGCAAAAGCTGATGACCCTTTTACCGGAGGACGCGAATACTACAACCACCCAAACATTCGCCGTGAAGGCTACCCTACCATCATCCACCAAAGCAGCGCAACGGGAATGCAAGTGATTCCAACTACGGGCATTGCACAGGGAATTCGCTATATCGAAAGACAAAAACTGAAAGATTATGAAGTGTCGCCTGTGGTTGTGTGCTCGTTGGGCGATGGCAGTGTAACCGAGGGAGAAGTAAGTGAGGCGTTTTCGTTTGCAGCCTTACACCAATTGCCTATCATTTATCTGGTTCAGGATAATGATTGGGGAATTTCGGTAAGCAGCGACGAGGCGCGTACCAACGATGCTTATGAATATGCTGCGGGTTTCAAAGGATTGGAAAGAGTGCGGGTAAATGGGAGCGATTTTGTGGATAGTTATAAAACCATGGAATACACCATTGACTGGGTACGCCGCGAACGGAAGCCGATACTCGTTCATGCAAAAGTTCCATTGTTAGGGCATCATACATCGGGTGTAAGAAAAGAATGGTATCGCACTACAGAAGATTTAGAGAAACATGCGCTCAACGATCCGCTACCAAAACTTCGCAAAGTATTATTGCACCGGGGCGTGAAAGAAGAATTGCTGAATGAAATAGAAACGGAGGAAAAAGCATTTGTAGAGAGAGAATTTCAGGAGGCCGTGAACGCTGTAGAACCTGATCCGTCAACTGTAGCAGAGCATGTATTTGTACCAACCCCGGTAAATACAGAAAAAGGTACTCGCACACCGGAAGGAAGGGAAAAGGTAGTAATGGTGGATGCAGCGCTTCATGCGGTAGAAGAAATATTGCAGGAATATCCTGAGGCGCTTTTTTATGGGCAAGACGTTGGGCGAAGATTGGGCGGTGTGTTTCGTGAAGCGGCTACGCTTGCAGATAAGTTTGGCGATGAACGCGTATTCAATACTGCTATTCAGGAGGCATACATTATTGGTT
>ENA-UOUJ01001638-UOUJ01001638.1-activated-sludge-metagenome-genome-assembly--contig:-NODE-1638-length-11340-cov-5.089942_pt1 | contig 11340 bp, 10 predicted proteins | sample MGYA00249839_ERZ747224 | MGnify/ENA primary metagenome ERZ747224 (study PRJEB28782, sample SAMN03220277) | activated sludge metagenome | biome: wastewater; feature: sewage sludge; material... | reverse complement strand
TATTCTTTATTATCCTTTTAATCTATTATTACCAAATTCTGATTCTGTCTTCCGGTTTTTTATACAATTTATCGCCGGGCTGTACATCAAAGGCTTTATACCAGGCATCCATATTCACCAAGGGTCCGATGGTTCGGTATGGGCCGGGTGAGTGCGGATCGGTTTTTATCACTTGCGCTGCGGTTTCGGGCAAAATGTTTCCTCGCCAAAGCTGCGCCCAGGCAAGGAAGAACCGCTGGTCGGGCGTAAATCCGTCAATTTTTTCATTGCGCAGCCCTTGTTCGGTCATTTTAAACGCTTCGTAAGCCACATTCATTCCACCCAAATCGCCAATATTTTCACCTAAGGTAAAATTACCATTTACATGAAGATCTCCTAACACGGTATAAGCATCATATTGTTTTGCAAGCGCCTGAGTTTTAGCTTCAAAGCGCTTTCTGTCCTCGTCTGTCCACCAGTTGCGCATGTTTCCGTCGGCATCAAATTTGCTGCCCTGATCGTCAAAACCGTGGCTCATTTCGTGACCGATAACAGAACCAATACCGCCGTAATTGACTGCATCATCTGCTTTAGGGTCAAAGAACGGGAACTGCAATATACCTGCCGGAAAAACAATCTCGTTCAGCGTAGCGCTGTAATAAGCATTTACCGTAGGCGGAGTCATTCCAAAGCGTTCTCTGTCCACCGGCTTGCCCAATCTGCTGATCATATAATTATATCCCCAGGCATTGGTATTGCGCAGATTTTTGAAGAAGGTATTTCGGTTCAGCGCCAGGCCATCATAGTTTTGCCATTTATCGGGATATCCTACCTTGGGCCTGAAAGCAGCTAATTTTGCCAGCGCTTTTTGCTTGGTGGCTTCACTCATCCAGTCCAATGCTTTGATGCGGATAGCAAACGCTTTGCGCAGGTTTTCAACCAGCACATTCATTCTGGCTTTGGCTTCGGGTTTGAAATATTCCTTTACATACAACTGACCCAATAGTTCTCCGATGCTGCCATCAGTAAGCTGCGACATCCGCTGCCAGCGTGGGGTCTGCACTTTCTGGCCGGTTATCACCTGATTATAGGTGAAATTGGCATCTACAAACGGACTGCTCAGGTAAGGCGCTGCACCTTTTAAAATATTCCATTGCAGGTAGGTTTTCCAGTCATTGACAGGAATTGTTTTGAGCAAACCGGAAATTGCCTCAAAAAATTTTGGATTATTTACCAATACTGTATCCTCTCCCTTCACTTTAAGTGCTGCCAGAATACTTTTCCATTCGAGACCGGGTGTTTTTTGGTTTAGTTCGCTTAATGATAATTTATTATAAGTTTTGTACGGATCGCGCATCTCCACCCTGCTCATTTGTGCTTCGGCTAATTTTTTTTCAATATTAAAAATGGTTTCGGCTTTCTTTTGTGCTTCGGCCGGTTTAGAACCGGTAAGCGTAAATAAAGTTGTTATATATTTTGAATAAGCATTTTGAATATCTTTGGTGCGCTTGTCCTCCTTGAGGTAATCATCTCTGTCCGAAAGCGTGGTTCCACCCTGCGATAACTGAGGAATCATTACTTCCACATTCTTTCTATCCTGACCCACAAAGAAACCATACAGAGGCGAAGCAATACCGTTGCTGCGCATATAAGCCATTTCATTTAGTACACCAGTAAGGTTTTTAATGGCTTTGATGCGCGCCAAATCCGCTTTGATGGGTGAGTAGCCTAATTTTTCAATGGTAAGGCTGTCCATCCCAGCTGCATAAAAATCGCCTACTCTTTTTTCAACCGAGCCGGGTGCGGCAGATTTTTGTGCTGCGGCCTTTTCCAATATTGATTTTACGGCATTGATGTTAAAATCTCTCAGCATGTTGAAACTTCCCCAGCGGGTTTCTTTTGCAGGCACCGGATTATTTTTTATCCAGGCTCCACTGGCATACTCATAAAAATCATCGCCGGGTTTTACACTCATATCCATATTGGCCGGATCAATAAATTTTTGAACTTTTTCCTGAGCAAACGCTCCTAACGATAGAATCAGCGCTACAACTAACAAGGAAAAATGTTGTTTGAAATTAATTTTAATCATAAATAATTATTTTAATAAACAGCAATGAAGGTACAATTTTAAGTGAATTACAGCGCTACCGCTTATCAATTTTAAAATTATGACTAATTGATTTTTAGAATTTATAAATTTGTCAATTCATAGATGGATTTTTGTTGATAAACCTGTTAATACATGTTGATAACCCCGTATTTTCGGTGCATTACTTTGTACATAACTCGTGCTGATAAAAAGGGTTAAAAATTTGGAATCGGGGTATTTGAAATAGTATCTTCATAGTGCACTCAAAGAGAAAGAAACTGTAGTCGCAAGACGGCAGAAACGTCTCAAAAGTGTACTTAGCAGATTCTTTGACAATTGTAGCATGAAAATCAGGCCCGACAAATGCAGCAATGCAAATGAAAAGCAGGGAGTTTGTGGTACAACCAAATTAGCAAAGTTGAAGCTAAAAAACCCGGTTAAAATCGGGCGCTGACACAATGCAGAGAAAGCAGGGTTCTACAATGACTGAATTACCAAAGTACAGCAATGTGCTGAAGTGCTCAGACTGAGGAAAAATCGGGGCGCTCCGCAAAGTAGAAGCAAAACAGCGGAAGCCTTGCCAATTGTTCTGCGAGTGGAAATTAGAAGGTTGAGAAGCAGCAATGCCTTGAAGCCTGAAAAATGGAAACCTTGCTCTACAGGGACAATGCAGAAGCTATTAAGAAAGCATCGGGTTAGTAAGTGAAAGTTTGGGCAACCAAACCTAAAACAAAACACGATGCTTTTTTTATGCCCTTTATCTATTCCTTACAAATATTTAAGATAGACATTATACAAAATCTTCTTATCATAATCCGACAAGGTGGAAGAAACATCATTTTGAATAAAATGCAATTTGAACGCCTTTATGGCATCCATTGGCTTTTTTGTATCATAACCAATTATTCTTAACGCCATAATAGGATTAAAGTCGGCAGGCGGTTCTTTCAAATTTAAAGTATCGTACCAGTAACCAAAGCCTGCATCTGCAAGTTTTTTCCAGGGAAAATATTTACTGGGGTCATTTTTACGGGAGGGCGCATAGTCTGAGTGTCCTATAAAATTTTCCTGTGGTATCTGATACTCCTTTTTGAGGTAGGTAAGCAGTTTTAGCAACCCGTTTATCTGAGCATCCGAAAATGGCTCAGACCCATTATTATCTATTTCAATCCCCAAACTGCAGGAGTTCATATCGTTTACGCTCCCCCAGCGCCCGGTACCCGAGTGCCAGGCTTTCATATAGTCATTCAGCATTTGATACACAGTACCATCTCTCGATACTACATAGTGAGCGCTCACACCTGTTCTTTGTATTGAAAAAGTGTAAAGCGTTTGCTCGGCAGTAGTCTGGGCGGTATGGTGCAACATCACATAATTGGGTTTGCGAATACTAAAGTTAGGTGTGGTGTACCACTGGGTAAGGTCGATTGCCGGATTTTTGGAATTTACCGGAAGCTGTGTCATCATCCGCATCATAGAATCGGCTATTTGATAATAGGCCGCCTTTGCAGATGCAGCCTGAATACTGTCAGTAATAAACTTATAATACTCTTTTGAGCGGTAAGCAAAGGATGCCGAGGTAACAGTGTTACTATTTACAGATGTCTGGCTAACCGGCTCTTCCGGTTTTATAACCACAGCAGTCGGATTCGCTTCTTTTTTTATTTCTTTTTTAGCTTCCCTTACAGGTGTTTTTCTTTCTGCCGGAGGAGCCGCTTTTGGAAGATTCTTATGATAGTTTTGCATTTCCCATGCCGACATACGTTTATTTCCCTTAACATCAGTTTCAGAACCAGCAGGATTGCTTAAAACATTTGTTTTCGTGGTTGGCTGACTGGGGGTACAGGCATATAAAAAGATAATCAGGATTACGGATCCTATGACTGATTGTAATTTGTACATTTCTTTACTGTTCTAAAATTCAAAATTATCTGAAAATATATCCATTCGATGTGTGAAAATAACGAAAACTATCGTAAAATTCTTTTGTTATGTTAAAAATGTATCTCGAAACAAGATTTTTAGGAATTTGTTAATTGATTTTAGCAATAATTCAGGTTTTTCTAATAACTTGTACAGGTTTTTTTATCAACAAACAAGAAAATGGCACATTTTGGAATGATAGGCCTTGGTACCATGGGCCGAAATATGGTACTAAATTTAGCAGACCACGGTTTCGAAGTTTGTGGTTACGACCCTAATGAAAACCAGCGGCAACGTCTGGAAGAAGAAGCCGCCGGCAAACCGGTAACATCGGCCGGTTCGCTTCAGGATTTGGTAAATAATCTTCAATCGCCAAAAATCATCATGATGCTGGTACCGGCAGGTAAAATTGTAGATGCTGTGATTGATGGCCTGTTGCCACTGCTGCAAAAAGACGAAATAATTATTGATGGCGGCAACTCGCATTTTATTGATACCGAAAGGCGATTTCAATCTTTAAAAACTTCAGGTATCCATTTCATAGGCATGGGCGTTTCGGGCGGAGAAGAAGGCGCACGAAACGGCCCCAGCATGATGCCGGGTGGAGATAAAGAAAGTTATGAACAGGTGAAAAACATTCTGGAGTCAATAGCAGCTAAAGCGGAAGGCGAACCATGCGTAGCATATATGGGTAATACTGCCGCAGGCCACTATGTGAAAATGGTGCACAATGGTATAGAGTACGCCATGATGCAAATGATTAGTGAAGTTTACAGCCTGTTAAAAGTTTCAGGTTTCTCCAATGATGAGTTGAGTACTGTTTTTGGTGAATGGAATCAAGGCGAGTTACAATCATTTTTGGTAGAAATCACCTCTTTAATCTTTAACAAAAAAGACGAAGAAACCGGCAAAGACTTAGTGGACATGATATTAGATCGTGCCCAACAAAAAGGAACCGGCTTGTGGACTACACAGAGCGCTTTGGAACTGAACGTACCCACACCCACCATTGATATTGCAGTTACTATGCGATACCTCTCAGCCTTAAAGGCAGAACGGGTGAAAGCAGCAGGTTACTTCGATTATCATAAAACCAATATCGCAACTGACAAAGAAGCGATAAAAACCATCTGTAGCGAAGCTTTATATTTTGGTTTTGCAATAGCTTATACCCAGGGAATAAAACTTATTCAGGCGGCTTCGGCAACAAGCAATTATGAAATTGACATTAAAAAAGTACTGAAAATCTGGCGGGGAGGCTGCATTATTAGATCAGCCATGCTCAATGACCTACACGAGGCCTACCTGCAGGAGCCCGATTTGCAGATTGTAATTACATCTCCCCTGTTTTCAAAAAAACTATCGGAAAAAAGAAACAGTGTGGCTGCTTTGCTCAAAACGTCTTTGGACACAGGAACTCCCGCAGCCGCTTATGCATCGGCGCTCAATTATTTTGATGCATATACAAGCGCTCAACTTTCGGCTAATCTTATACAGGCACAGCGCGATTTCTTTGGCGCTCACACTTATGAACGAATTGACAAAGAGGGAAGTTTTCATTCAAACTGGGCATCGTAAGCTACTCATTAATTTTTAAACTTATATTTTTTTAAATACATTTAGCAAATAAACAGACAATTTATGGACTTTAAACAGACACCCGCTAACATCGTAATTTTTGGAGGTTTTGGAGATCTTTCCTGGCGCAAATTAATCCCTGCTTTTTACAATCTTTATATCGGTGGCTACATGCCGGATGAATTTGTAATTTTTGCAATGGATTATAAAGGGCTATCTGATGAGGCTTATGATAAACACATGCTGGAAGGCATAAATTCTTTTTCGAGAAACGGTAAAGCTAAAGATGCAGACTGGAATAAATTTAAAGATAAACTTGATTATTTTCAGGGCGACTTCTCTGTTCCCGATACTTTTCCGCGCTTGAAAGCAGCTTTAGAAAAAAATGATAAAAATTGGGGCGTTAGAGGAACCAGATTGTTTTACTATGCTGTTTCACCGAGTTTTATACAAACCATTACCGAAGGCCTTGCAAAATACAAAATGGCCGGTATGGTAAAAAAAGATCGTATAGTAGTAGAAAAACCCTTTGGAACAGACCTGACCTCTGCCCAGGCACTGAACAGGTTACTGACTAAAAATTTTAAAGAAGAGCAGATTTACCGCATTGATCATTATCTGGGTAAAGAAGTGGTTCAAAATATCCTTGCCTTCCGATTTGCAAATAATATTTTCGAGCCATTATGGTGCAACAAATATATTGACCATGTTCAGATAACCGTAGCCGAAGAAGTGAGTGTGGGTACACGTGGAAAATATTATGACAATAGTGGAGCGCTTCGGGATATGATTCAAAACCACCTGTTGCAAATCCTGTCAGTTATCGCCATGGAGCGTCCCTGCGATTATGCAGCCGAATGTATTCGGGATGAAAAAGCAAAGGTGCTGAAAAGCGTTAGTAAAATTTCGGCGCCAGAAGTAGTCAGGGCACAATATACCGAAGGATCAGTAGCAGGCGCTCCTCAAATCGGATATACCGATGAAGCGAATGTGGCTAAGAATTCAAAAACCGAAACCTTTGCAGCCATGAAATTGTTTATTGACAATAAGCGTTGGAAAGGAGTGCCATTCCTGCTGCGTACAGGTAAATGTATGTCTCAGAATTCATCGTTGATTATGATTCAGTTTAAAATGACTCCTCATAAAATTTTCAAAGACGATGAAGTACCCAACAGGTTATTCATCAGCATCCAACCCAATCAAACGATAAATCTGATAGTAGATGGTAAAATTCCGGGCATTCACATGCGCTTAAAACCGGTGAATATGGATTTTACTTATACTGACGCTTTCTGTGAGCCTTCGCCCGAAGCTTATGAAACCCTGCTGTTGGATGTATTAGAAGGCGATGCCACCCTCTTTATTCGTTCGGACCAGGTGGAGGCAGCATGGAAAATAGTGATGCCCATATTGGATTATTGGAAGACGACCTCTAAAGGGCTAAAAAAATACGCGGCGGGTACTGATGGTCCCAAAGAAGCTGATAAGCTGGCTAAAAGCATTGGTGTTCAGTGGGCGCTCACCTCTCCCAACGAAGAAGCACTAAAATGCGATTAATAGTTTTTGAATAAATATTTTGCTTAAAATTTGAACCATGATAAAAGAAGAAATCCTGGTATGGAGCGATGCAGAGGCATTGAGCCGCGCCGCTGCTTATTTTTTTGTAAAATCATGTAAAGAAAGCATAGAACAAAAAGGAAGATTTGCTGTTGCGCTTTCGGGTGGCAATACACCAAAAAGGTTGTATCAATTACTCGCTACACAGGAGTTCAGCCGCAATATAGCCTGGAAAAAAGTGATGTTGTTTTGGGGTGATGAGCGTTTTGTACCACACAAAAGCGATGAAAGTAATTTCAAAATGGTAAAAGAGGCATTGCTGGATAAGGTAAAAATTCCAAAAAAAAATATTTTTCCTGTGCCGGTCAAGGGTAGCCCTAAGGATTGCGCACTACAGTATGAAGCTACTCTGAAAACTGCCTTGGGTAATCGACCTTGCTTCGATCTCACACTTTTGGGTATGGGCGATGATGGTCATACCGCATCACTATTCCCCGGTACAGATATCTTAAATGAAAAAAAACGTTTGATAAAAGAAGTATGGGTAGAAGAAAAACAGACTTACCGCATCAGCGTTACTTATCCGCTAATAAACCACAGTAACGAAGTAATGTTTTTGGTTTCGGGAAAGGCAAAAGCCCCCGTTATCAGAAATATCATCTCTGGTAAGAAACAAAATGGCGCCTATCCGGTTCAGGGTGTGCAACTTAAAAAAGGCAGCACAATCTGGCTGCTGGATGAAGCAGCTATATCATAATATTTTTAAGTATGCTCAATTTTTTTTAAAATCAGGGTTTCTGTCTCATTGTACAAAAATCAATTCCTGGTTCTTTGCAGTAATTGATAAATAAGGCTTCCTAATTTTATCGATCAGCAAGATTGTTGTATTGCCATTTATATCAATAAAATACAGCAAAATATAATGCAGGGTTTTAACTTCGGGAGAAGGAATAAACCAAAAGACCCCCGGCAATATACCGAGGGTCAAACATGAAAAAAACATTAAACAAAACAAAAACTTTTCACCAAAAATAACCGGCATAATAGCTAACTCATTTACAGTTTTAGTAGATAAACAAGATTTTTTTGTACCAATAATATGCGCATGATTATTCACTTGCCAAAGCAATCATCATGGATAGTTTTTCAATTAAGCCTTCCTCACTTCCACTATATCCTATATCTTTAAACTTTATTTTACCATCCTTACCTATGATAATTTTTGTAGGAAGTCCTTCCACTCTATAGTTGCCTACTACTTTATCTTCGTTATCAATTAATACGTGAAAACGGTATTTATTGGAAGAGATGAAATCTTTTGCCGGTGTTACTTTGTCTTCGACACGCTCCCAAGTATCTATAAATAAAAATTTTACATCAGGGTTTTCATTATATTTTATTACCGCTTTTTGCATAGCAGGAAATGAAGCTTTGCAAGGACCGCACCAAGTAGCCCAAAAATCAAGAACAACCACTTTGTTCTTATAATCGGCTAAGTTTACAGTTTTACCGTCTATATCCACCAGTGTAAATTCCGGTGCCGAAATGTTTAGCATCTCCGACCTTAAATCATTAATAACTTTATTTTTGGCTTCGTTTTTTAAACCTGCCAAATAACTTTCAAAATCAGTTTTCGTATTATTAGTTTTGTTATATATTTCTTTGAGAATATCTACTACTCCATTATTTGCTGCCCCGGATTTTACTAAATCCTCAGCTAATACTTTAACCTGCTTATGGTTCAAAATTTTTTGAGCTATTGTAATATAGGTATGGCTGTATATACCGGGCTTTATAGCTGCGGCTTCTTTGGCATACTTGAATGCCTCAGTATATTTACCAGATTTTTCTAATACCTGTGCGTACGTATGGACAGCTCCGGCATAGCTGTTTATTCTGGTTGTTTTCCACTCCGAGTCAACAGCCATTGCGGGCTTTTTTTCTTTAGGCTTATTTACTTCACTTTTAGCCCAATTCATGGCATCTTTTGCAAAAGATATTGCCTGAGGCTGCGTATTGATATCATTCATAAATATTCCGGCAGCATTTTGGCACATCCGGTATTTTATGGTATTATCTGTAATCGTATTGACTACTTTTTTAAAATTAACCGCATCCTTTTTTCTTAAATAATCTCTTGCCACCGCCTGACGCATCATATTTAAGGAAGCCTCGTGCAGACTGGCATCATCTGCATTTTTAAGCAGTACTGTTAGTTCGTCTAAAATTGCCTGTTGCTTTACCGCATCTCCTTCCGTACTAAAGCCTTTTCTAAACAAACGATCTACCTGGCTAAGTGGTGCCTCGGGAAACTTTTAGGTTTTTAGCTTATCAATAAATTTACTTTGGTTATCAAAACTTAATAAATTGTACAAGCTTGACAGGATAGTATAATCTTCTTTGGTTTTCAACATTTTTATAGTTTGCTCAATTTCTTTTTGAACCATTGAAGTACCGGTTATAGGACTCATTTGATATTGTAGCTTAACCATCTTTGTATAATAGCTTTTTTTACCCGCCGGGTAAAGATTTACTTCTTTAACCAAATATGATAATGCTTTTTCTTTATCTCGTAAAATACCAAATCTTGCTTTTCCTGTTATATCATAAAAATTGGACGCATAGGCGTTTGCTTTTTCATAGGGCTGATTTCCGTCATACAACAAAATAATAAAACCATCATCATTGTTGCTGTCATATTTATCATTATCCATAAAGCCCAGTGCCACAAATCTTGTAGCCGTATCCGTAACAAATTTGGCAGTCAATCTTCCATTCAGTCTGGAAAGCTTTATATTGGTTACATTATTGCCATCAGCGGATGATTCCAATATAAATGCTTCAGGTATTTTTAGCAAGCCTTCTAAATCTGCTCCGGGCATATAAGTTATCGTTATTTCATCGCCGGGCTTAGGTTTTTGGGGTATATAGCTGAAATTGTTTTGAGCCTGTATAATTCCAAAACTCAGTATTGCTAAAATGAATAGAATTGATTTCATCTGTTTTTTCTGTCTCTAATTATTAAATGCTATTATTATCAGTGTGCTTCGCCTTCCCACACTAATCATTTTTAAATTATATCCTATCTTAAGTCATCTGTAGCACTTATATAAGTGACTAAAAACAGGCTTTCTCCCAAAAAAAATTTAAATTTCTTTTATACAGTGTTTTTCTTTTGACGATTATGATAAAAACGACAATGAATGACCATTCGACAGCAGCAAGTATTCTATTTCATTTACCAAAGCAAGCTAAATGAGAAAAGGAGATGTCCAATAAGACACCCCCTTTAACATTATAACTACTTATTTAATGTGGTTCTATTTCTTCACCACTTTTACTACTTTAGAATAAGACTTTGTACCATCTTTATCTACTTGTGCGATACGTACAAATAAGTTATCATTGTTTTGAATAGCTGCTTTATCAGATTTAGTGCAAGAATAGCCTAATACCATAATGGATACAGCCATCATTGCCATCATCAGTTTTCTTCTGCGGGCAAATCCTGCTCCCAATGCCAGACCCAGCATTGCCAAACCACCCAATGCCAAACCATTGGCAGATGTAGTAAAATCGTAACTAATAACACTTCCGAATTGCCATCTTTAGCTTTTGAAACTACTTCGCCAAGCTGCCAAACTGTTGTGCCCCAGCATTTCCAACATCGTACAATTCAAAAAATCAACGTATATTTGTATTATGAAAATAACACTTCAATACCTGAACGACATGAATGGCAAAACAAATGCCGTTCAATTACCGTTGACAGAATGGGAAAAAGTGTTGACCAAACTGAAAAAGTATGAGCAGGCATTGAAATTAAAGTCTGACCTAAAAGACGCATTTGAACAAGTTGCTATTCTTAAAAAAGCCAAAGGACATAAACAGACACTAAATGAATTTTTAAATGAACTTTAGTGTTATTCCCAGTGACAAGTTTAAAAAAGAAGCAAAGCGGCTTATTAAAAAGTTCCCTTCTCTAAAACAAGAACTATCCGAACTTAGTGCTACATTGGAAGAACAACCAGATTTTGGGACACCTTTAGGAAACGAAATTTACAAAGTTAGAATTGCTATCAAAAGCAAGGGAAAAGGAAAAAGTGGTGGAGCAAGGGTAATAACTTATATCGTTACAGAAAACAATGAAGTTTACTGTATCCTGTCGGCCAACCCCATATTTTCGGTGCAGTTTGATAAGTTGATATTTG
>ENA-UOUJ01001637-UOUJ01001637.1-activated-sludge-metagenome-genome-assembly--contig:-NODE-1637-length-11341-cov-15.862573_pt1 | contig 11341 bp, 5 predicted proteins | sample MGYA00249839_ERZ747224 | MGnify/ENA primary metagenome ERZ747224 (study PRJEB28782, sample SAMN03220277) | activated sludge metagenome | biome: wastewater; feature: sewage sludge; material... | reverse complement strand
CCTGCCACAGGGCCTGGCGGCGATGGCCGGCGAGGCTGGCGAGCGCGCCGCCGGCGGCCAGTGTGCGCAGCTCGCCGGTGTCGAGCCGGGCACGCGCGGCGAGGTCCTGGGTGTCGGCGAAGGTGCGTTCGCCGCGCGCGGCGACGATGCGGGTGGCGGTGTCGTGGCCGAGGCTGCGGATCATCCGCAGGCCGAGGCGGACCGCGGGCTGCGGGGTCACGGGCGCCGCGTCGCTCGCAGCCACCTGTCCGGGTTCCGCCGTGGTACCCCCCGCAGGCTCCAGCGTGCAGTCCCATGCGCTCGCGCCGACGTCGGCCGCGCGCACCTCCACCCCATGCCGGCGGGCGTCCTGGATCAGCTGCGAGGGCGCATAGAAGCCCATCGGCTGGCTGTTCAGCAGCGCGGCGAGGAAGGCCGCGGGCTCGAAGCACTTGAGCCAGGCCGAGGCATACACCAGCAGCGCGAAGCTGGCGGCGTGCGATTCGGGAAAGCCGTAGCTGCCGAAGCCCTCGATCTGCTGGCACAGGCGCTGGGCGAAGTCGGCGTCGTAGCCCTTGTGGTCCAGGCCGGCGAGCAGCTTCTGGCGGTAGCGCTCGAGCTCGCCCTTGCGTCGCCAGGCGCCCATCGCACGCCGCAGCTGGTCGGCCTCGCCGCCGGTGAAGCCGGCCGCGACCACCGCGAGCTGCATCACCTGCTCCTGGAAGATCGGCACGCCCAGCGTGCGCGCGAGCACACCGCGGATCTCCTCGTTCAGGTCGACGAGCGGGTCCTCGCCGCGCGCCACGCGTTCACGCGCCTGCAGGTAGGGATGGACCATGCCGCCCTGGATCGGGCCGGGGCGCACGATGGCGACCTCCACCACCAGGTCGTAGAAGCGGCGCGGCTTCAGGCGCGGCAGCATGGTCATCTGCGCGCGCGACTCGACCTGGAAAACGCCGACCGAGTCGGCGCGCGACAGCATCGCGTATACCTCCGGCCGTTCGCGCGGGATCGTCGCCAGCGTCAGCGCCCGCCCGCGCCAGGCCGACACCAGGGCCAGCCCGCGGCGCAGCGCCGACAGCATGCCGAGCGCGAGCACGTCGATCTTCATCAGCCCGACCGCGTCGAGGTCGTCCTTGTCCCACTGGATCACGGTGCGCTCGGGCATCGCGGCGTTCTCGACCGGCACCAGCTCGTCGAGGCGGCCGCGGGCGATGACGAAGCCGCCGACGTGCTGCGACAGGTGGCGCGGAAAGCCGATGAGTTCCTCGGTGAGCGCGACCAGCCGCTGCGTGACCGGGCTGGCGGGGTCGAGCCCGGCCTCGGCGAGGCGCTCGGGCAGGATGCGGCGGCCGTCGAACCAGTGGTGCTCGCGGGTGAGACGCTCGATCTGCGCCTCGTCGAGGCCGAGCGCGCGGCCCACGTCGCGCAGCGCGCTGCGCGAACGGTAGCGGATGACGGTGGCGGCGAGTGCAGCGCGTTCGCGGCCGTACTTGCGGTAGAGGTACTGGATGACCTCCTCGCGGCGCTCGTGCTCGAAGTCGACGTCGATGTCGGGCGGCTCGTCGCGCTCGCGCGAGATGAAGCGCTCGACCAGCATGATCCCCAGCTGCGGGTCGACCTCGGTGATGCCGAGCGCCCAGCACACCACCGAGTTCGCCGCCGAGCCGCGGCCCTGGCACAGGATGCCGCGGTCGCGGGCGAAGCGCACGATGTCGTGCACGGTGAGGAAGTAGGGCTCGTAGCCGAGCTCGGCGACGAGCGCGAGCTCGTGCTCGATCTGCGCGCGCACGGTGGGCGGGGCGGGGTCTTCGGCCGGCGGCGGCGCGGCGGCGATGGCGGTGGGCGCCGCCGCGCGGCGATCGCTGCCAGCCTCGTCGTAGCGCCAGGCCAGCCCGCCCTCGACCAGCCGGCGCAGCCAGCTCGTCGGGGTCTCGCCCGCGGGGACGAGCTCGGCGGGGTACTCGTAGCGCAGCGCGTCCAGGTCGAAGCGGCAGCGCGCCGCCACCTCCAGGGTCTCGGCGAGCAGCTCGGGGGGATGGCGGTGGGCGAGGGTCGCGCGTTCGTGCAGGCGCAGCTCGGCGTTGGGTGCGAGCGCCAGGCCGGCCTCGGCCACGCTGCAGTGCAGGCGCAGCGCGGTCATCACGTCGGCGAGCGGACGCCGCGCGGCTTCGTGCATCAGCGCCCCGCCGGCGGCGACCGGGCGGATGCCGGCGGCTTGGGCGATGCGCCGGATCCAGTGCAGGCGGGCGGGATCGCGCCCGTCCAGGCGCGGGGTGTGGGCGATCCAGGCGCGTCCGGGGAAGCGCTTCGCCAGCCAGCGTGCCTCGCTGCGCAGGGCGATGGCCGCGTCGACGGCGGTGCCCGGTGGCGGGAAATCCTCTGGCGGGATCAGCAGCGCCAGGCAGCCGGGCAGGGCCTCGGCAGCCTGGGGCTCGCCCTCGCGGGTGGCGTCGAGCATGGCGCGCGTGAGGTGGTAGCGGCCCTTCTCGGCGTTGCGCCTGGCCTGGGTCACCAGGCGCGAGAGCCGGCCGTAGCCGGCGCGGTCGGCGGCGAGCAGGACGAGGCAGGGGCCGTCGGCGAGTCGCAGCTCGCAGCCGAGGATGAGGCGAGGGCGGCCCTCTTCTGGCAGCGCCTGCAGCGCGCGGTGGGCGCGCACGATGCCGGCGAACGAGCATTCGTCGGTGAGCGCGATCGCGCTGTAGCCGTAGGTCGCCGCCTTCGCGACGAGCTCCTCGGGGTGCGAGGCTCCGCGTTGGAAACTGAAGTTGCTGAGGCAGTGGAGTTCGGCGTAGGCGGGGAACATTCGTGAACTGTAAAAAAATACAGTTTCCGGGGCAAGCGGAATGGAGGTGTGCCATCGCGATTGCGGGTCCACCGCAATCGCGGAATCCGGACCTCCTGTTAAACTCGTGTCCTTTCAACACGGTGCCGGACGAGTTGCCGGCCTGGCCCCTTCTTCGAAGAATTTCCGGTCGCAAGGCCGCAAAGGAGACCTCCATGTCCTTCCCCCTGTCCCGCAAGGTCCTGTTCGGCGCCCTGGTGCTGGCGTTCGCGACGGCGATGCCGGCCCACGCGCAGCAGAAGTCGGTCGCCATCACCGCGATCGTCGAGCACCCGGCGCTCGATTCGGTGCGCGACGGGGTCAAGGAGGCGCTGGCCACGGCTGGCTACGAGGACGGCAAGAACCTCAAGTGGCAGTACCAGAGCGCCCAGGGCAACACCGGCACCGCCGCGCAGATCGCGCGCAAGTTCGTCGGCGACAAGGCCGACGTCATCGTCGCGATCGCCACCCCCTCGGCCCAGGCTGTTGCCGCCGCGACCAAGGACATCCCGCTGGTGTATTCCGCGGTGACCGACCCGGTGGTGGCCAAGCTGGTGCCCTCGATGGCGCCTTCCGGCACCAACGTCACCGGGGTGTCGGATGCGCTCGAGCTCGGCAAGCAGATCGAGCTGATCAAGCGCGTCACGCCTGCCGCCAAGCGTGTGGGCATCGTCTACAACCCGGGCGAGGCGAACTCGGTGGTGGTGGTCGAGCAGCTGCGCGAATTGCTGCCCAAGCAGGGCATGAGCCTGGTCGAGGCCGCCGCACCGCGCTCGGTCGACGTCGGCTCGGCTGCGCGCAGCCTGATCGGCAAGGCCGACGTGTTCTATACCAGCACCGACAACAACGTCGTGTCGGCCTACGAGGCCCTGGTCAAGGTCGGCATGGACGCCAAGATCCCGCTGGTGGCGGCCGATACCGACAGCGTCGCGCGCGGTGCGGTGGCCGCCTACGGCATGGACTACAAGGCACTCGGCGTGCAGACCGGGCAGATGGTGGTGCGCATCCTCAATGGCGAGAAGCCCGGTGCGATCGCTTCCGAGACCAGCAACCGGCTGTCGCTGCACGTGAACCCGGGGGCGGCGCAGAAGCAGGGCATCACCCTGGCCGAGGATCTCGTCAAGTCGGCCGCGAAGGTCGTCCAGTAAAGCGGGCCGCCCGCATCCCCGCTCGGCCGCCCCGCTGCGGCCGCGTGGGACGCCGCCCCGGCGCGCGTCCCGCTCGATCCTCAAGAACGGTAATCCCCCAATGTCGCTCTACACCTTGCTCGGGGCGCTGGAGATCGGCCTGATCTTCAGCCTCGTCGCCCTCGGCGTGTACATCTCCTTCCGGCTGCTGCGCTTTCCCGATCTCACCGTGGATGGCAGCTTTCCGCTCGGCGGTGCCGTCGCCGCCACCCTGATCGCCGCCGGCTACGATCCCTTCACTTCCACCATCGTGGCGACCATCGCCGGCGCGCTCGCCGGCCTGATCACCGGCTGGCTCAACGTCCGGCTGAAGATCATGGACCTGCTCGCGAGCATCCTGATGATGATCGCGCTGTACTCGATCAACCTGCGCATCATGGGCAAGCCCAACGTGCCGCTGATCACGGAGCCGACGGTCTTCAACCTGCTGCAGCCCGAGGCGATGGCCGACTACGTCTTCCGCCCGCTGCTGCTCGTCCTGGTCGTGCTCGTGGTCAAGCTGCTGCTCGACGGCTTCTTCTCCACCGAGAGTGGCCTGGCGATCCGCGCCACGGGCTCGAATGCGCGCATGGCGCGGGCGCAGGGTGTCAATACCGGACTGGCCGTGCTCGCCGGCATGGCGCTGTCGAACGCGCTGGTCGGCCTGGCCGGGGCGCTTTTCGCACAGACCCAGGGCGGGGCGGACATCTCCATGGGCGTTGGCACGATCGTCATCGGCCTCGCTGCGGTGATCGTGGGCGAGAGCCTGTTGCCCTCGCGCAAGCTCTACCTGGCGACGATCGCGGTGATCGTCGGCGCGATCGTCTATCGCTTCTTCATCGCGCTCGCGCTCAACTCCGACTTCATCGGCCTGCAGGCGCAGGACCTCAATCTGGTGACCGCGCTGCTGGTGACGGTCGCACTCGTGGTGCCGAGGCTGCGCGCCCACTGGTCCGGAAAGAAGGGAGCCTGACATGCTTAAAGCAACCGACCTGCGCCTGACCTTCAACCCCGGCACGCCGATCGAGACCCAGGCCCTGCGCGGCATGTCGCTGGAGATCCCGACCGGGCAGTTCGTCACCGTGATCGGCTCCAACGGCGCCGGCAAGTCGACCTTCCTCAACGCCGTCTCGGGCGAGCAGCGCGTCGACAGCGGCACGATCGAGATCGACGGCATCGACATGACCCGCCAGCCGGTGTGGGGGCGCGCGCGTCATGTGGCGCGGGTGTTCCAGGATCCGCTCGCCGGCACCTGCGAGGACCTGACGATCGAGGAGAACATGGCGCTCGCCAAGATGCGCGGCGAGCGCCGCGGCTTCTCCTTCGCGGTCAAGCCGGCGCTGCGCGAGGAATTCCGCGCCCAGCTCGCGACGCTGGGCCTCGGCCTGGAGAACCGCCTGTCCGACCGTATCGGCCTGCTCTCGGGTGGCCAGCGTCAGGCGGTGAGCCTGCTGATGGCCGCGCTGCAGCCCTCGCGGCTGCTGCTGCTCGACGAGCACACCGCGGCGCTCGACCCGCGCACCGCGGCTTTCGTTCTGGAACTCACCGTGCGCATCGTCGCCGAGCACAAGCTCACGACGATGATGGTCACGCACTCGATGCGCCAGGCGCTCGATGTCGGCCAGCGTACCGTGATGCTGCATCAGGGGCGGGTGGTGCTGGATGTGTCGGGCAAGGAGCGCGAGGGCCTCGACGTGCATCACCTGCTGGAGATGTTCGAGAAGGTGCGCGGCGAGGAAATCGACGACGACGCGCTGCTGCTGGGCTAGCGCGTGGGTGTTGCAGGGCGCCGTGCTGCTGACTAACGCCAAGGTGGGGTACCGCAGCCTCGAATAGCCAGGGCATGTCTCGAAATTTACGGTTGTGATAAAGATTTTCGAGATTGTGTCCGCGGTTTATTTCGGCCATGACCTGTCGTTAAAGGTCGCCGATCGAGCGTCCGGAGTGACTGGGTGCTGCCTAATGCCAAAGGCATGCATGATGTCGGGTCCGCTTCGAAACCTGCCGGACAGTCAATTTCAGCACAAACGCCCAAACCCGTTCCGTTATCCCCTTGCTGCAAAGCATGCTCGACGACATGCGGATGCGTCGTCTTCATCCCAAGACACAGTCCGCCTACATCCGCGCCGTGTGAAATTTCACTCGCTATCTGGGGCGCGCACCCCCTCTGGACACGGCAACCGTAGAGGATCTGCGCCCCAACCAGTTGCACCTGGTCGACTGCGGCACCTCGCCGCTGTCGCTCAAAGCCGCTATCAGTGGGCTGAAGTTATTATTCGATGCCAGCGAAGTCGCCGCACTCAAGGTGAGCGACATTGATAGCGAGCGCATGACGGTTCGCGTCGAGCAGGTTAAGGGCGCAAAGACAGTTATGTGATGCTCTCGCCGGTATTAATGGAGCGCCTACGGGTGTGGTGGCGGGTTGCTCGGGCGCAGGGATCCTTAGCGGGTGATGCCCAGCGGCGCCCCAGTAGAGCAAAACCTGTAAGCACCATCAGTACCGTTGATGGTGTGGGTACAGTCGAGTATTCTCCGCCAGATAAGTCTCGTGTAAATCGAATATCGCGTACCGCGAGTGTGCTATCACCAAAATCAGAAATAACACCCAAAGAAAGGCGTATCGCCTCGTTATGCCAAAGGCTTAGATCGATGAGCCCTGTAGTCAGTAGACCGTCTCGCGCCAACAAGCCATCTAGGGTATAAACCAGAGTGTCGTTTACCCAAATACGGAAATCGTCCTCATCGAGTCGTGTTAGCCATTCGAAGTCAATGGTGATGCCAACAAGGTCCTCAGTCACGAAAATGTCATCTGTAAAGGCAAAGACAGGAGAGCCGGTGATGAGGGTCGGCAGCCCGGTTTCGGGATTGATCTCCACCCTTGCATTTTCTGTGCTGAGATAGGTGTCGAAATCCAAAATTGTTCGAAAATCTTCTCTAGCTGCTCCCTCTACGTTGCGAAAGCCATTAGTACGACAGTTGTCTAGACCGTCAAAAGGGCTAAATAGGCGAAGAGTGCAGTCAGTACCGGTCCGCAGGCGCACCAAATCGCCACTCAAGTCGTCGTATCCGATTCCTTCAGGGCGATCACTGCTGTAAGGATAATCAGAAGGTGATTCATTATATCGAATCGTTTCTGGATATAGTTCTGCAACAACCGGGGTATGCTCATATCGAACAGTGCCGATATTTGCCGCGTCTGGGTATGCTTTGCCGAATCCCCCCAGCGGCCCACCGGCCAGACTGTAATAATTTTCGATTGCAAGATCCGGCGACTTATGTCTTATACGACCAAGGTTGTCATCTATGTTGACGACGCCGCCAACCAAAATCGCATTGGTGTCCACTGGCGCATCAAACAGCGTGAGGCGCTCGACGTTTTCCGAAAATCCCTGGTCGATCAGTTCTTCCGTAGCAATCGTTGCCAGGCCAGCACCTAGACTATGACCAAATAAAGAAACGCTTCCCGAATCTGGACGCGATAGTAGCCCAGCCAGTTGAACGGCAAGGGCTTTGCCTTGCCGGTCGATCTGTTCATTAGGCACCCATCTGTCGTCTATGCGGTTATCCCAAGTTGAAAAGGACTGTCGAAACTCTTCTCTCGTTTCGACCAAATCTGGCCTATCGCGAAGAATGAATGCACATGCTATAGCATTGCCAACGCACTCGTTGTCGTTTTTGAGCAGCCTATAATCATCTGTCGAGACACCAAGTTCTGCCATCACCATGTTTTTTACTGCACCGTCCCGGCTATTGGCGGCCTCAGTCCAGTCATAGGCAAGGATATTTGTGTCTTTATTTTTATTGGCAGCGAGGTCCATCGTAAAACCGGCAATCCATTTTTCACTTAATGGGGTGTTGTGTTCCCCTATCCCGTTCCATCCGTGGACCAAGACTTCCGTATTCTTTGTATATTCGAACAGCTCTTGGCCCTCGCTAGATGCCAGAGGAATATATTTAGACCCGCTCCAAATCTTGAGGGCTCCGTAAGGCAAATCCCCCGAGTAAGATTTCGGTTCAAAAAATTTACGAAGCTCACTGTCAGGGTCAGTGTATGGGTCATCTAGCAGTGATAGCTTAATGTTTGCTGGATCTACTGCAGCTTCGAACGCGAAAGACTTTCGATTAAGATCCTGCCCGCTAAATGTCGCGGTTACTGTCCTGGTGGCGTCTAGATTGAAAACATACGTTCCGCTGTATGCGTCGATTGTTGTTATCAGACTTGCACTGGATTGAATAGTGCTTACATCTAGCCACGATTGAAGGATGTTCGCAGGATTTAGGGTCGCAGCCCCCGTCCATCTCAGGCGATCTTGATAATCATCTTGTATCAGCATACTTCCGCTATCCGAGAAAAACTGCTGCCCGCCCAGCTCGTACCCCCACTTAAAGTTGAGGGGATTGTCCAACGGGTTCGTTTCGCCTTCCTTATATGGTGAGGAGTCTTCTATCGGATCCGCGCTGTAGACAATTTGAAATCCTTCGTTCTTGCCTCCAACGTAGGTTCCAAAGGTGATGAAGCCGGAAATGCTGTCACCTACATTGGTGTTGAGGATATAGTCGGGAAGATTCCCGGTCGAACACATCCAACAAGATTTATATGTAATGGAACCCTCAAACGTGATCTGATACTGCTGATCTGGAACGATAGGAATGGTTCCTGCAAATATCGATGAGCTAAAACCCATCGTTAGGGCAAGGCTAGATTTCAGGAGCAAGCGACGTGGAGAGATCACAATGAAGTCCTTATCAAGAAAACGTTGGATCGACGCAAATGTTGAGGGCAGTAGCGGATTCCTGATCCATCTATGGTTCGGGGTCTCCGAACTCGCATAGCATATTGATCTGATCCCCAGCGTGCGCTCCCGCGCGCCGTCATCCCACGCCGCCCCCTTGCGCTTGAGTCGAAGGCCGCTCTTACGCATGTCGGTCTTGTCGGCGCGGATGATGGTGAGAGCGATCTTCCGGAGCAGCGACAGGTTCTGCTGCACATTGTCCTTGGCGACCTTGCTCGCGTCCCTCGCTGAAGCTGGCGTCGAGGACGCAATGAAGCCGGTTCTCGACACCCCAATGCACATGCACCACTGCGGCCAGTTGCTCGGCGGTGAGGGCGCGCGAGGTGATGGAGTAACGCCGATCCAGATCGGACTCCTCGTCGCCGACGACCCGCCACGGAGTCGATGCGCCCGATCGTCAAACACTTTGGCCAGTTGGCCGAGAGCATTGAGGCTATCTGCCCAACGGTGGGCCCATGGCTGCGCTCGATCAGCGCGCTGCGGTCGACCGATTCAACGCAGTGCTGGTCGATAAAGGCGGTCTCGATCGCTTCGAGCAGCTTGGGCTGGTCGCCCTTGACTATCAGCAGGTAGTTGCCCTTCTTCGCAGCAATCTCTTTGGCAATGCTTTTCTGGCAGCCCATGGCGTCGATCGTGACCAGCAGGTCCTTGATCGAGAGCGCCTCAAGCGGCTCGGGAATCGCCGTTGTTTCATCACTCGTTACGGCGACCTTTTCATGGCTAAGGAAGAGCCCCGGTTCGGTGGCGAAGGCGCTGACCATGTGGATCGAGCTCTCGCCATCGGTGCCCGAGGTGGGCACCGTCTTGCCGTCCATGGCGATCGTGCGGCTCAGTCCGGCATCGTCTCTATGCGCGCTCACGACGCCGCCGCCCCAGCGCCTGAACATGTTCTCGAAATACCTCGGATCGGGCGCGCGCAGGATCCGCAGGAAGGTTTCCTCGGACGGGATGCCGTTCTTGAGTACGAGGAAGCGACGCAGCCACGCCTCCTTGGTGCGCGCCCAGAAGGTGATGTCCTCGACCGTGTCGCAGTCCGAGAGCACGGCGGCGATCAGGATCACCAGGATCTCCCGGAAGTCGTGCAAGGTGCCGTTGCTCGGCTTGCGCGGATCATCGATTTCTTCCAGATAGCTCATCAGGGCACCCCTTTGCGTCGCACTCACGCTCTTCGCCCAAAAGGCAAGGGTAGATGCGATTTTCGAAGGGCTCACAAGAATTATGTACAGAGAATTGCGAGTGAACGCCTATTCTCAGTTGGCTATGCGATCAGGGGAAATGCGTTCCGAGTGCGGAGGCCCCGCTCTATGGTTGCAGGCGCCGATTGTGAGTCTTTTAGAGTGGTGAGCCTTTTAATGTTATCTAAAGCAAAAAATGCGCCACATATGAAAATCAACCACTTGCGGGCAAGTTGGCGATACAGGTGTAAAGTTTAGCGACATGGGCGGACGCCGCATTCCATCTGCTTGTTGGTTTATACCCTCGATGGCTTGTTCGGGAGACGGTTTACTCCTGAGTCCGTGTCATCGTTATCGCGCACCGAACCCGTGAGCCCCAGCGCATGATTTTTGAGCTGCCTGACCCGCAACCTCGGCGCACCGCAGCCCAGAGCGCCGTCCTTTCACAGCCCGGGGCCTCGGCTAGCCGAGCTCCCAGAGCGTGTGCCACGTCATTTTCCCGCCCCCCTCGGGAGACGCTGCGCAAGGTTGTGGTGCGCCTTCAAACTCCGTGTGGACTCACTGGGGTGGAGTTGGTGTCACCGACCGGCACATTGGAGCTAGTTGATGATCGGCACATTGAGGCCAGTCCGTGATCGGCATATTGGAGCCAGGCGCGGATCGGCACATAGAGGCCAGCGCCGGATCGGCGTAATGGAGCCACTTTCCCTCTGACGGACGTCTCGACCTTGACCGGTCCATCGCTACCCTGCTGCCTTTTTGTTTGGCAGGAGGTAGGCGGTGGCCCGCAGGAGCATCGAGATGTACGAGTACCGCCAGGCCCTGATGCGCATGCGCCAGGGCGATTCCGAGCGCGAGATCGCGCGCTCGAAACTGATGGGGCGCAGCAAGGCGGCCCGATTCCGCGAGCTGGCTCGCGCCCAGGGTTGGCTCGATCCCGAGCGTCCTTTGCCCGAGGACGCCGAGATCGCCGCTGCGCTCGGGCAGCCGAAGCTGCCGGTGACGGCCCAGTCCTCGATTGCCGCGTACCGGCCGCTGGTCGAGCAGTGGCTCGGGCAGGGCGTCTCCGGCGTGGTGATCCACACCACGCTCAAGCGCGAGCACGGGTTCAGCGGGCACTACGCCAGCGTGCGCCGGCTGATCGCCCAGATCGGCCGCGAGCAGCCCCCCGAGACGACGGTGCGCCTGACCTTTGCGCCGGGCGAAGCCGCGCAGGTGGACTTCGGCGCCGGTCCCCAGCTGGTCGACCCGGCCACGGGGGAGCTGCGCCGCACGTGGGCGTTCGTGATGACGCTCTGTTTCTCGCGGCACCAGTACGTGGAGTTCGTCTGGGACCAGAGCGTGCGCAGCTGGCTCGGTTGCCACCGTCGCGCCTTCGAGTGGTTCGGCGCCGTGCCCGCGCGA
>ENA-UOUJ01001636-UOUJ01001636.1-activated-sludge-metagenome-genome-assembly--contig:-NODE-1636-length-11345-cov-2.700089_pt1 | contig 11345 bp, 9 predicted proteins | sample MGYA00249839_ERZ747224 | MGnify/ENA primary metagenome ERZ747224 (study PRJEB28782, sample SAMN03220277) | activated sludge metagenome | biome: wastewater; feature: sewage sludge; material... | reverse complement strand
ATCATCATCGGCGGCGGCGGGGCTTTGTAGCCCCGGCCTCGCTTCGAGACTATTTTACCAATATAAAGCTGATAAGACGGCTGAAAGCTCACGGTCACGGCGCAAGCCCGTCCGTTGTTTTTTCCGATATAAGGCGCGGCCTTCGGCGGAAGAACTTGGAAAAGGCCCGCGATGAACTGTTGCGCGGTGGAATCCGCGGAGGCGGAAGAAGCGAAAGCCAAAAGGATCAAGGAAAGCGCGAAACTCTTCGTCATAAGGACTCCTCAATTGAATTTGGATCGAAAACGGCGGGATCATAGCCGCAAGCCCCGGCTTTCAGAACAGCTCTCTTTTCAATCTGAACTCTTTTCAGAAGAGGGGCTTCGAGCCGTTCCGAATTCGCTTTCTTTTGTCGAAGAGTTCGCCGCTTCCCGGAACCTCGACTTTGGGCCGGCCGCCGAGTTCCCCGAAACCGTCAGTCCCGTCGACAGCGGCTCAAAAAAAATCAGGAACCCCTCTACAGCTTTCAAAAATCCTCCGACAGAGGTCAGGTCCGGGAAAAGAATTCCCGGATCTGAGTCGAGAAAATGGATTCCCCGCCAAGGACCGGCGGGGTTTTACTGAGGAGGCTGCATATGACATCAAAAACGAATCTCTCGAGAGGTTTCAAGTTCGCGGGGTTGCTCCCTTTGGCGGCTCTCTTGATGGGAAATGAATCTTGTCAAAAGCAGGTCGAAGCCCCGAAAGCGCGTGAGCTCAAAAAGATCGTTGAAATGGGCCGGATGTCCTCTCCGCTGATGGTGATTCCGGGCGTGACGAACTTCGATTTCGGCTTCGTCGCGAATCAGCAGCTTTACGGCGTTCTCATGGAAAGCGACGGATTCGCTCTCCGCTATCTGCCTCCTCTCAGTTCCTCGACCATCGATTCCGCCGTCAGCTCCAATTTGTCCCAGAACGACGTGGCGATCTTCCGGAAAGCCCGTTTGAGCGGCGGCTCGGTCAACCAGGCCGCCAACTGGTCCAAAGAAGCTTCCTGCATGGTGAACTTGCCGATGGCGAAGGTCAGCGGCTCGGTGAACGCTTTCGAAATCGTCGGCGGCGGCGGACTGACCATCGGTTTCACTCCGTCCGGTGCCCATAACGGCGGCGGACTCAGCGGCGATCTCGGCGTGCAGCTTCAGTACGCTCAAATGGATCTCAGCATGATGGCGATCCGTTCTTTGACCAACGGGACGATGGCGGCCGTGAACGTGACGGCCAAACAGACCAAAACCAATATCAATGTCGGCATCAATCTGGGAATGTTCCGTCTGGGCCCCAGCTTCTTCTACCAGACGCCGCTGGCGTCCGTGACGAAGAACGCCCTGATCAAGGCGGTCACTGGTTTGAAAGAAAACCTGGCAAAAGAAGAGTGGTACACCCGCGTTCTCGCCAATCACGACAGCCACTTGACGATCATCGGCGGCCGGAACGTGAATTTGGAAAAAGGCGACCAACTGGCCGTCTATAACGAACTCTATTACTGGCATGGCGAACCCTGCGGTTCCCAGTATATCGGCGGCGCGGCTCAGGATCCGGTGGCCATTGCCGAAGTGGAATCCGTCGGGGATGAAATCAGCATCGTGAAGCTGATCAAGCAGTCAGATGAAAACGCAGTGATCGGCGCGAAGGTCACGGCCTACAAGCTGATCGAAAAACCCAAGACGGGAACGAATACCGACGATCTGACGGATGTCGGCCCGAAAAACTGATCCGACGCTCCCCCCACAGTGAATCTTCGTGAAGGCTTCTCAGGATGAGAGGCCTTTCTCTTTCTGGGGGTTACCTCTCCGAGGGGAGCGTTGTACATCAGGGCCATGTTTTCCGGGATTGTTGAAGCCGTCGTTCCAGCCCTTCGGGGAGAAGCCAAATCCGGCCTCTATCGCCTTGTTTTGCGAAGGCCTACCGAATTCACGGATATCAAGGGCGGCGACAGCATCGCCGTCGATGGCGCCTGCCTGACGGTCGAAGAATTCGACGCCGATTCGATGACTTTCGCGTTGGCCGCCGAAACCTTGAGGGTGCTCAGGTGGAACCCCGACGATCTCCTCAAACGGACCTACAACCTCGAGCGCTCCCTTCGCTTCGGCGATCGCCTGCATGGCCATCTCGTCAGCGGGCATGTGGACGCGCGGCAGGGGGAGTCCCTCTTTCTCGACGTCAGGATTCCGCCGGCTCTTCGCTCTTATGTCTGGAAAAAAGGCAGCCTCGCCATTCACGGCGTGAGCTTGACGATCAACGAACTGAAGGACGACGTCGTTTCGGTGTGTTTGATTCCCGAGACTCAAAAAAGAACCAATCTGTCGAAACTCAAAGTCGGAGACTCCGTTCATTTGGAATCCGACATGATCGCTCGCGCCGTCGTGCGTGCCCTGGAAACGGGAGTCATGACGGCCGCTCCGGCGAAGGAGGGCCTCTCATGAAGTCCGGTCCAGAGACATTCCACGGAATCGAAGAGCTCATCGAAGACATCCGTCAGGGAAAGATGGTCGTCCTCGTGGATGACGAGGACCGGGAAAACGAAGGCGACTTGGTCTTGGCCGCCGACCATGTGAGCGCCTCCGCCATCAACTTCATGGCTTGCGAAGCCCGGGGCCTTGTTTGCCTGGCCCTCGGGGCCGAACAGGTCGACCGTTTGCAACTGCCGCAGATGGTTCGCGACGAGATGAACTTTTCGCCGAACAAAACGGCCTTCACGGTCAGCATCGAAGCCGCCACCGGCGTCACCACCGGAATCTCGGCGGCGGACCGGGCGCACACGATCCGTGTGGCGTCGAGCCCGCAGGCCCGTCCTCAGGACGTGCACATGCCGGGACATATTTTCCCCATTCGCGCCCGCGACGGCGGCGTTTTGAAACGAGCCGGTCACACCGAAGGCAGCGTGGATCTGGCCCGATTGGCGGGATTGAACCCCGCGGCCGTCATCTGCGAAGTCGTTAACCTCGATGGAACCATGGCTCGAGTTCCGGATCTGCGCACCTTCACCAAAAAGCACGACCTCAAAATCGGCACCATCGCGGATCTCATTCAGTACCGCCTCCAGCACGATCTTTTGAACTCCCCCGGAAAGGACCAGGCCCATGAAACGGATGAAAGTCGGCGTCGTCACAAGCCGCTTCAATGAGGAAATCACTTTCTTGCTCGAAGAGGGCGCCATTTCGGCCCTTGAAGATGCGGGAGTCGAGATTCTGAGCGTTCGGGTTCCGGGAGCGGTGGAAATCCCACTGGCCGCCAAAGTGCTGTTGCAAAAAGGCTGCGATGGAGTGGTGGCTTGCGGGGCCGTCATTCGCGGCGAGACCTCCCACTACGACGTCGTCTGCAACAGCGTCGAGCGCGGTCTGACGCACCTGATGCTGGACACGGGAAAACCGATTGGATTTGGCGTTATTACCGTCGAGAATGACGAACAGGCTCAGGATCGGGCCGGAGGCAAACACGGGAACAAGGGAACCGAGGCCGCTCAGGTCACCTTGGAAATGCTCGGCCTCATCAAAGATCTGAAGAAAGGTCTGAAAAAGAAACGTTAATGTCCGCTCACAAGGAATCAGCCCGGAAAAAACGAGCCGTCGAAATGGCTCCGATCAAAACGGAAAATCCCGCCCTCGAGCAGCGCAAGCGCCGCCGCGAGATTCTCATTGTCTTCCTGCTGTCCTTCGTTTTCGTTTTCTTGACCTGGTTCGAGATCCGGTTGTTCGCGACCAGCCAGCAGCTGCCTTTCGTCCACAGTATTTTCTTTTTCGGACTGGTGAACTTCAACATCATCCTGCTCCTGCTTTTGGCGTTCTTGATTTTCAGGAACGTGGTGAAAGTCTTCGTCGAAAGGCGGGGCCGCATTTTCGGAAGCTCCCTCAAAGGGAAACTGATCGCCGCTTTCGCCGCCTTCAGCGTGATCCCGACGCTTCTCATGTTCATCGTCTCCGTTTTCTATATCAACTCGAGCTTCGAAAAATGGTTCAGCGTGAAAACCGTCGGCGTTTTGAAAAGCGCTCTCGAAGTTCAGAACGCCTATTACTTCAACGCGAAGAAAAACAACTACCATTTCGCCCATGAAGCGGCGGCCCGGGTGAGAAGCCTCACCGCTCGTCCCGCGGCGATGGAGCGGGAGCTGGCTCAGCTCCGCCGTCAATTCGCCCTCGACGCCATCGAGTGGTATCCGTCCCTCTTTGGGCGCCGGATTTTGGCGACTTCGGGGGATGAGGCGATCACCGGCATTCCGCCGGTGTCCCTCGAGTTCCTGCAAAAAGGCGTCAGGTCCCAGGCCGAGGCGAGCACGATCCACCAATTCGGTGACGGAAACCTCGTCCGAGTCATCATCCCGGTCGAAGAAGGCAAAGACCGAGGAGCCGTCGTCTCGAGCTTCGTTCCATTGTCCCTCATTTCCCGGATGAACGACGTCAGTTCCGTTTACGAAGAGCTTCGGGACATCAACCCTCTCGAATATCCGCTGAAGTCGATTTACCTGATCATTTTGTTCCTGATGACGTTCGTGATTCTCCTCGCGGCGGTCTGGTTCGGTTTCTATCTCGCGAAACAGCTGGCGGTCCCTCTCGTCCGCTTGGGGCAGGCGACCCGCGAGGTGGCGAAAGGAAACTACGTTCCTCTCGATGTCCGTTCGGGCAGCGAAGAGATCGCGACCTTGATTCAAAGCTTCAACCAGATGATCCAGAACCTCGAGACCTCCGAGAACTCCTTGCGCGAAACGCTCGGCTATCTCGAAGTCGTTCTGGGTTACATCAGCACCGGCGTGATTTCCGTCGATAAGACCGGCAAGATCACGACCATCAACCGTCACGCGGCGGATCTGCTGAAAATCGAAGCCGACTCCCTGATCGGGAAGTCCGTTCGGGAACTTCTGACTCTCGAATCCTTCCGAGTCCTCGCCGAGATGCTGAAGACGATGCAGGAAAACCGCATCGAAAGTTTCCAGCGGGAATTCAAAGTCCACGTTCAGGGCGAAGAGCTGCCGCTTCTCATGACCCTGTCGATCCTGAAGGATGAAAACGGCGAAGAGATCGGGAAGGTCCTCGTTTTCGACGATCTCACTCCGATTCAGAGCGCCCAGCGTGCCGCCGCTTGGACCGAAGTGGCGCGAAGGATCGCTCACGAAATCAAAAACCCTCTGACGCCGATCAAACTCTCCGCCGAACGCTTGCGGAAAAAATTCGGCGAGCAGATCACCGATCCGGCTTTCAACGACTGCACGACGATGATCATCCGTCAGGTCGACGACATGAAAAACCTGGTGAACGAGTTCAGCCAGTTCGCGCGTCTTCCTCAGAGCCGTCCCATCGAAGGCGATCTGAAGGACGCCATCGAAGAATCCCTGACTTTGTTCCGTCAGGCTCACCCGAGCGTGAAATTCGAGGTCGAATACGATCCGCGCATGCCCCGGTTCAGATACGACCCGGATCAGATCAAGCGGGTTTTCGTGAACCTGGTGGACAACTCGGTGGCGGCTTCCCTGAAGGAAAAGCGCCCCTTGGTTTCGGTGAACACGTCCTTCGATCCGGATCTTCGGATCATCCGGTTTTCCGTCACCGACAACGGCGAGGGAATTCCGCAGAGGGACCGCGCCCGCATTTTCGAGCCTTACTACAGCACCAAGGAAACCGGAACGGGCCTTGGGCTTGCCATCGTCAAACGTATTATCGAGGATCATAACGGTTTCATCCGCGCGACGGCGAACGAGCCGAAAGGAACGCGGATGGTGATCGAGCTTCCTCTCCGGCCATCCCATGGAGGTGCCACGTGAAAATTCTGATTATCGACGACGAAGCTCCGATTCGTGACGTCTTGTCCGCGTCCTTGATGGACGAAGGCTACGAAGTGCAAGCCGCCGAAGACGGGGAAAAGGGCCTTTTGGCTCTCCGTCAGTTCCAACCCGACATCGTCTTCCTCGACATCTGGATGCCCGGAAATTTCGACGGAATTCAGGTCTTACAAAAAGCCCGCGAGATGTTCCCGGCGACCGAGTTCATCATGATCTCGGGACACGGAACGATCGAAACCGCCGTCAAGGCGACCAAGCTCGGCGCCTGGGATTTCGTCGAAAAACCTCTGTCCATGGACAAAATTTCGATCATCATCCAAAACGTCAGTCAGTATCGCCAGGAGAAGGAAGAAAAGTCCGCTCTGCTGAACAAACTCCGCCGCTCCATCGCTCTCATCGGAGAAGCTCCTTCGGTCGTGCAGATCAAGCAGGTCATCTCCCGCGTGGCCCCGACACCGTCTTGGATTCTCCTGACCGGAGAGCCGGGCACGGGAAAAGAGCTCGTCGCTCAAAATATCCATTACATGAGTCCTCGCGCGAGCCGTCCGTTCGTGGATCTGAACTGCGCTTCGATCCCGGAAGATCTCCTCGAAGGAGAAATCTTCGGAATCGAAAAAGGCGCGCTCCCTGGTCTCGAAAAAACCAAAAGAGGAAAACTCGATCTCGCCCAAGGCGGAACGCTGTATTTGGAAGACATTTCCGAGATGAACCAAATGGCTCAGGCGAAACTCCTCCGCTATCTCCAAGAGAAAAAATACCAGCGAGTGGGCGGAATGGCTTTCATCGAAAACGACGTTCGCGTGATCGCCTCGTCGTCGAAGGATCTTCAGAAAGAGGTCGCCGAACAACGTTTCCGTCAGGATCTTTACGACCGGTTGAACGTCATTCCGTTCCAGATCCCGACCCTGCGCGAACGTCCCGAAGACATCGCCGTGCTCGTGTCCTACTTCAGCGATCAGTTCTCCCGCGAGTCCGGAATGCCGAAGAAAGTCTTCTCCGAAAAGGCCCTTGAGACCATGCACGGCTACGCTTGGCCGGGGAACGTCCGCGAACTCAAGAATTTCGTCGAGCGCGTCTACATCTTGACGCCGGGCGAATACGTCGACGTTCACGATCTCTATTTCGCTGGTCTCGTCGGCGGCGAAGAGCCGTCTTTGAGCGAAGACCTCGGAACGTTCCGCGAAGCCCGCTCGAAATTCGAACGGGAGTACCTGGTCAAAAAGATCCAGGAGCACAACGGAAATATTTCCAAGACCGCCGAAGCGATCGGACTTGAAAGAAGTTATCTCCATCGTAAGATCAAGGCTTACGGTATTGAAGGCATCGAGCGTTCCGAGCTGAAATAAGCCCGGAACCAAGAAACGAAGGAATTTGTCATGAAATGGTCCCAGTCGATGATCGTCACCCTGAAGGAAGCTCCCTCCGACGCGGAAATCGTGAGTCACAAACTCATGGTTCGCGCCGGCATGATGAAAAAGCTGGCTCCGGGACTTTACACCTACGGCAACATCGCTTTGCGCGCGATCCGTAAATTCGAAAGAATCATTCGCGAAGAACTGGACCGTCGCGGGGGCGTCGAGATCCTGATGCCGATGGTTCAGCCTCGGGAGCTTTGGGAAGAGACGAACCGCTGGACCGAAATGGGCGCGGGTCTGCTCAAGTTTCAAAATCGCAACGACCATTGGTTCTGCCTGGGCGCGACCCACGAAGAGGCCGTCACGGACTACGTTCGTCACGATCTGAAATCCTATCGCGATCTTCCGAAGAACATTTATCAGATCCAAACCAAGTATCGCGACGAGATCCGTCCTCGCTTCGGATTGATGCGCGGTCGCGAGTTCTCGATGAAGGACGCCTACACCTTCGATGCGGACCAAGAGGGCGCGCTGAAGTCCTACGACCTCATGTACAAGGCTTACCAGGCGATCTTCGACCGCATCGGCGTCGACTACCGGATCGTGCAAGCGGATGCCGGAAACATCGGCGGCAGCCAAACCCACGAATTCCAACTCTTGGCGGACGCGGGTGAGGACGCTCTCCTCGTGAGCGACCAAGGCGACTTCGCGGCCAACGTGGAAGTCTGTCCCGCCATCGACGCCGAACCTCATGTCTCCGCCGACAAAGAGGAAAAAGCTCTCGAGAAATTCGCGACGCCGAATCAAAAAACCATCGCGGATCTCGCGAAGCTCACGGGACTTCCGGAAAAAGAACTCGTGAAGACCTTGTTCTTCTCGGGCAACGACGGAACGGATCCGAAGGTCAAGGACCTCAAGCCGATCTGCGTGCTCTTGCGCGGTTCCGACGAGGTCAATCCGGTGAAACTCAAAAACGTTTTGGGCCTCACCAACCCTCCGCTCATGCTGACGGACGAGGAAGTTCGTCAAGTCAGCGGCGCTTCACCGGGTAGCTGCGGTCCCGTCGGTCTCAAAATTCCGATCTATGCGGACAACGGCGTCGCCGGACTTAAAAACTTCATCGTCGGCGCCAACGAAGACGGATTCCATCTCAAGAACGTCAACCGCGGTCGAGATTTCAAAGAAACGAGGCTCGCCGATTTGCGCATGGCTCGGGAAGGGGACAAGTGCCCAGTCTCGAACGGACGTCTCAAGGCCTATCGCGGAATCGAAGTCGGTCACGTTTTCTATCTCGGGAAAAAATACTCCGAGAAGATGAACGCCACCTTTCTCGACAAAGACGGCAAGGCCCGTCCCTTCGAGATGGGTTGTTACGGGATCGGCGTCACTCGCACGGTTCAGGCCTGCATCGAGCAAAGCCACGACAAAGACGGAATCATCTGGCCGAAAGCCATCGCGCCTTTCCATGTCCACATCTGCGCCCTCGATCCGAAGGACGAAAACGTGATGGGACTGGCCGAGACGCTGGAAAAGGAACTGTCCTCGCGCGGATTCGACGTGCTGGTCGACGACCGGGACGAGCGTCCGGGCGTGAAATTCAAAGACGCGGATCTTCTCGGAATGCCGGTTCGGGTGGTGATCGGACGCAAAGGTCTCGACAACAAAGAGATCGAGCTCGTCGAGCGCCGTTCGAAAAACCTGACGAAAGTGGCTCCCGAAAAAGCTTTCGCCGAGATCGTGAAGCTCGTGGAGTCCACGAAGTAAAATCGAGGCGGATCATGTCCGATCTGAGTTCTCTCCAATGGGGACACGATTTTTTCGATCGTTTCCCCCTCGACGAATCCCGCAAGCCGGGCTCTCGCCAAGTGACGGGAGTTTTCGGCTCGTTGGTCGATCCGACACCCGTGAGGCGACCGGCCTTGGTCGGTTGGTCCGAAGCGTTCGCGAAAAACTTCGGAGTGGAGAGACCGAAAGATCCTTCCGTCGATCTTTCCGTGCTCGCGGGAAATCAAATTCTTCCCGGAATGAAACCTCTCGCCGCTTGTTACGGCGGTCATCAGTTCGGCCATTGGGCGGGACAACTCGGCGACGGACGAGCCATCAGTTTGGGAGAGGCTCCCGACCTTCAAGGACATCTCTGGGAGTTTCAACTCAAAGGAGCCGGGCCGACGCCGTACTCCCGTCGCGCCGACGGCCGCGCGGTCTTGAGATCCTCCATTCGTGAATTCATCTGCAGCGAAGCCATGTTCCATCTCGGAGTCCCGACCACGCGGGCTCTCAGTGTCGTTTCCACGGGCGAAGCGGTGGTCCGGGATATGTTCTACGACGGGCACCCGAAGGAAGAACCCGGAGCCGTCGTTTGCCGGGTGTCTCCGAGCTTCGTGCGCTTCGGAAATTTTCAGATTTTTGCGTCACGGAACGAAAAAGAGCTTCTCCGAAAACTGGTCGATGAAACCGTTCGTCGCTATTTTCCCGAGGTGAGGGTCGGAGCTTCCGGTTTCGAAAACGAATGGTTTCGAATCGTTTGCGAAAGAACCGCTCGTCTGATGGCGGAATGGATGCGGGTGGGCTTTGTCCATGGGGTCATGAATACGGACAATCTGTCCATTCTCGGGTTGACGATCGATTACGGTCCCTACGGCTGGCTGGACAATTACGACCCCTCCTGGACGCCGAACACCACGGACCTCCCGGGAAGACGTTACTGCTATGGACGCCAGCCCGCGATCGGACTTTGGAATCTGAGCCGGCTGGCGGAGGCCCTTCTCGTTCTGGTTCCCGAGCGTCGACGGGAATTCGAGGACGCTCTTTCCGATTATCAAGGCGTGTTCCAGCGGGAGTTTCTCGGGGTTCAGGGCAAAAAGCTGGGTCGGACGAGTCTTGATCTCGGGCGGGACGAGCGTTTGGTCGTCGAGTTGGACGGATTGATGACGGCGTCCGAAGCCGACATGACTTTGTTTTACAGGGGGCTTGCCGAGGGCTTCTCGATCGAGTCCGATCCTTCCAGGATTCCTGATTTCCTGGAGTCGACCCTGTATTCGGGGTCCCTGACGCCGCCTCTGAGAACCGAATGGGTCGAGTGGTTTCAGGCGTATCATCGGCGGCTGCTCGAAGAGAAGACGGAAAAATCCGCGCGGGCCGAACTCATGAATTCCGTGAACCCCGTCTATGTCCCGCGCAATTATCTTGTGCAGGAGGCGATTCAGGCCGCGGAGCAGGGGGATTTCGCGCCGGTGGGGCTTTTACTGAACACCCTTGAGAATCCTTATCTCGTTCAAGAGGGGCGGGAGGCATTTTCGAAGATGAGACCCGATTGGGCGAAGTCCGCTCCCGGTTGCTCCACCTTGTCTTGCAGTTCTTGAAGAAGCGTCGTTTTCGGAAAACGGAGAAGGCGGCCGGATGCCTTCTCCGCTCCCGGCGAACGCGCGAAATTCGCGGCTGGAAACGTCAGTTTCCGCGATCGTGCTGTTTGCAAATGTAACCGGCGAAGCACTGAGCGTCGTCCGCCGCATTCACGGTCTTCCATTCGGTTTCTTGCCCGGAAGCGCAATACTGTTGGTTGGCGACGAACCGATCGTAAATATGGTTGCTGCTGTAGATGATGACGGCTCCTTCATCCGCGACCATCTGTTTGAGTTGAGCGCAGCTCATGTGGGGAGCGTAGGCGCGCGCTTTGGCGGCTCCGCCTCCCAGTTGAGCCGTTGCGACGGCTCCGGTGAAAAGAATCGATCCTAAAACTGCCGTCATAAACATGGTTTTCATTGTGTTGCTCCTTTGTTGTTGTTCGGAAAACATCGTTCCGGCCAAGAGGGACACTAATCCCGGCGAGAGAACGGCCGCAATGGGGAGCGAGTTGAAATTACCTTCTTGTGTTTACGGAAGGGAACGTCATCCCGCTTTCTTCTCTGAAACTAATATAGTTTATGGGATATTCGGTGCGGTTTGCTCTTCCCGGGAAAAGGCGATTTTACCGACGACGGGAGGGCTGAAAACAAACCAAGAGGTTTGGACGGCGGACCTTGAGGCGACCCGGTTCCGGCTCCCCCCGTTCCTTGAAAATCCGAAACGTTTTTTTAAGGTCATGATGACGAAGGAAAACTCAACACCATGTTTCGCGCCGCGCCCGACCGCCGCGAGGCGGAAAACCCGGAGGGTTCGGCGAAATCGTGACTTGGAGCGATCTTAAGTTATGATCGGTCATA
>ENA-UOUJ01001635-UOUJ01001635.1-activated-sludge-metagenome-genome-assembly--contig:-NODE-1635-length-11346-cov-6.031352_pt1 | contig 11346 bp, 8 predicted proteins | sample MGYA00249839_ERZ747224 | MGnify/ENA primary metagenome ERZ747224 (study PRJEB28782, sample SAMN03220277) | activated sludge metagenome | biome: wastewater; feature: sewage sludge; material... | reverse complement strand
CCCGCGCGGCACTGACCCGGTTGGATCCGCTGTGGGACGAACTCTTCCCCGCCGAACAGGCGCGCATCGTGGCGCTGCTGGTGGAGCGGGTCGAGATCAACACCGAAGGGCTGAACGTCCGGCTGCGCATGGACGGGTTGGCCGGGCTGGCACGCGAAATTAGCACCGATATTGGAGCAGCCGCATGACCCGCGCCACGCCGATGCCCGACACCGTCACCATCCATGTTCCGTTCCGCCTCGTGAAGCGCGGTGGGAGGAAGGAAATGCAGCTACCCGAGGGCGCACAACAACGGCGCAAGAACGACAGCACGCTGATCAAGGCGCTCGCCCGCGCCTTCCGCTGGAAGCGGATGCTGGAATCCGGCGAGTTCGCCACTATCGCCGAGCTTGCCGAGCGTGAAGGGATCGCGCCGTCCTACATGACACGCGTCATGCGCTTGACGCTCCTTGCGCCCGACATCGTCGCGGCGATCCTCGACGGCAAGCAGGGGCCGGGGGTGACCTTGGCCAGGCTGATGGACGGGTTCCCAGAGGAGTGGGAGAGACAGCATCTCGACACCCTCGGCGCGTGAGGTTAGTAATCGTATGATTTTACCGCCGAATGCATGAAGGTGCGGCCGCAAGATGGCGGAACGAATGACAAAAGAAAGCGAGATCGAGCAGGATCTGATTTCAAAGCTGGCAAGCTTGAACTACTCGCGGCGTGACGACATCAGGGATCGTGCCGCGCTGGAAAGCAATTTCCGCCAGAAATTCGAATCGCTTAACCGTGTAAGACTGACAGACAGCGAGTTCGAGCGGCTACTCGGCGAGATCGTGACCCCGGATGTATTCGCCAATGCGGAGCGGCTGCGGAACTGGAATACTTTTGAACGAGAAGACGGGACGCCACTTCATTATCAGCTCGTGAATCTGAAGGACTGGTGCCGGAACACCTTCGAGGTGGCCAGCCAGTTGCGCATGAACACGCACAGCAGCCATCACCGATATGATGTGCTTATTTTGCTCAACGGCCTGCCGGTGGTGCAGGTCGAGCTCAAATCGCTCCGGGTTTCGCCCCGGAAGGCAATGCAGCAGATCGTCGAATACAAGAACGATCCGGGGAACGGCTATGGCAATAGCCTTCTGTGTTTCTTGCAGCTGTTCATCGTCAGCAATCGAAGCCAGACCTGGTATTTCGCCAACAACAACAACGAGCATTTCCTGTTCAATGTCGAAGAGCGCTTCCTGCCGGTCTATCGTTGGGCAGCGCGCGACAACCGGAAGGTCGAGCACCTGGCGGACTTCGCCGAGCAGTTCCTTGCCAAATGCACGCTCGCCGAGATGATCAGCCGCTACATGGTGCTGATCCAGAACGAGCGAAAGCTCGTCATGATGCGCCCCTATCAGGTCTATGCCGTCAAGGCGATCGTCGATTGCATCCACGAGAATCGTGGAAACGGCTACATCTGGCACACGACCGGCTCGGGCAAGACCTTGACGTCGTTCAAGGCATCCACCCTGTTGAAGGACAACCCCGACATCGAGAAATGCCTCTTCGTCGTCGACCGCAAGGATCTCGACAAACAGACGCGCGAGGAATTCAACCGCTTTCAGCCCGGTTGCGTCGAGGAGAACACGAATACCGAAACCCTGGTTCAGCGGCTCTTGTCTGACGACTACCGCAACAAGGTGATCGTCACCACCATCCAGAAGCTCGGCCTTGCGCTCGACGGCACCAACAGGAAGCAATACCGCGAGCGCCTGGAACCGCTGCGGGACAAGCGTGTGGTCTTCATCTTCGACGAATGCCACCGCTCGCAATTTGGCGAGAACCACCAGGCGATCCGCGAATTCTTCCCCAACGCCCAGCTCTTCGGCTTCACCGGCACGCCGATCTTCGAGCGGAACGCCGGCTACAGCCGGATCGAGGGGCGCGAGGCCAGTCTCGTCACGACGAAGGACATCTTCGACAAGGATCTGCACACCTACACCATCACTCACGCCATCGACGACGGGAACGTTCTTCGCTTCCATGTCGATTACTTCCGTCCCGACGGCGCCGCCGTGAAACCTGGCGAAACCCCGGCCAAGCGCGCGGTGGTCGAGGCAATCCTCGACAAGCACGACGCGGCGACCAACCAGCGCAAGTTCAACGCGCTCTTCGCCACCGCCTCGATCGACGATGCCATCGAATACTACCGCCTGTTCAGGGAAATTCAGGCCGCCCGCGCGGCGCAGGATCCGGAGTTCATGCCGCTCAACATCGCCTGCGTCTTCTCGCCCCCGGCCGAGGGCAACCGCGATGTCGCCCAGCTTCAGGAAGACCTGCCGCAGGAGCTGGAGGACAACCGCAAGGATCCCGGTCGCAAGAAGGCCGCGCTGGCCGAAATCATCGCCGACTACAACGCGCGCTACGGCACCAATCACGATCTGGCGAATTTCGACAGCTACTATCAGGACATCCAGAGCCGCATCAAGGATCAGAAATACCCCAATGCCGACCTGCCGCGCGCGCGCAAGATCGACATCACCATCGTCGTGGACATGCTGCTGACCGGCTTCGATTCGGCCTATCTGAACACGCTCTACGTCGACAAGAACCTGAAATACCACAGCCTGATCCAGGCCTTTTCGCGCACCAACCGGGTGCTGAACGATTCAAAACCCTACGGCAACATTCTCGATTTCCGCGCCCAGCGCGCGGCGGTGGACGAGGCCATCGCGCTTTTTTCCGGCGAGGCGCCCGAGCGCGCCAAGGAAGTCTGGCTCGTCGATCCCGCGCCCCAGGTCATCGAACGGCTGGCCGAGGCCACGCGCAGCCTGACCGAGTTCATGGCGGGCCATGGCTTGCCCGCCCGCCCTGAGGAGGTGAGCAACCTCAAGGGCGATGCCGCGCGCGCGGGTTTCATCGAGCGCTTCAAGGAGGTCCGGCGGCTAGCCACCCAGCTTGAGCAATACACCGACCTTGCGCCCGAGCAGAAGGACCAGATCCAGGCGCTGATCCCCCGCGACGACCTGCGCGCCTTTTCCGCCCGCTATCTGGAGCTGGCCAGGCAGCTTCAGGACAAGGCCCGCAAGTCCGACGACCCGGCCGCGCCCGGCGCCCAGCTCGATTTCGAGTTCGTGCTCTTCGACAGCGCGCTGATCGATTACGACTACATCATGGGCCTGATCGCCCGCTTCAGCCAGGCCGAACCGAGGCGGCAGAAGATGACGCGGGCGGAACTCATGCGCCTGCTCGCCTCCTCGGCCCGGCTGATGGAGGAACGCGAGGATCTCGAGGCCTATGTCGCCACCCTGGCCGAGGGCGAGGGGCTGAGCGAGGCCGATATCCGCAAGGGTTACGAGCGTTTCAAGGCCCAGCGCCAGGCCGAGGAACTGGCCCGCATCGCCGAACGCCACGGGCTTGAAGTTGAGGCCCTGCAGGGCTTCGTCGATATGATCTTGGGGCGGATGATCTTCGACCCCGACGCGCTGACCGAGCTGTTCCGCCCGCGGGGTCTCGGCTGGAAGGCGCGGGCGCAGGCGGAACTGGCGCTGATGGAGGATCTGATCCCCTGGCTGAACCGCAAGGCCGAGGGGCGCGAGATTTCGGGACTCGAGGTCTATGATGTCCGCTGACGGCCTCAGCCCCCACCTGCGGTTCCCCGAATTCCGCGATGCCGGACCGTGGGAGGTGAAGCGGCTCGAGGAGTTGGTAACGACCATCACGCCGCCGAAAAAGCTTCAGACGACGGAGTATCAACAGAGTGGTCAATTCCCGATCATCGACCAGTCGCCGAAGGACATTTGCGGATGGACCGACGACGGGTCCGCGCTTGTCGATGCCGATTTTCCGGTTGTGGTCTTCGGGGATCACTCCTGCGTCGTGAAACTGGCGGAGTCCTCGTTTGCTCAAGGCGCGGACGGCATCAAGATCCTTGCACCGGCCGATGACATCGACGGTCGGTTCCTTTTTCTGTCTCTTGAGGCAAATCCTGTTGAGCAAAAGGGCTACAATCGCCATTTTTCCGATCTCAAAGAAAAGCTCATTCCGTTTCCGCTCAAGGCTTCAGGCGAACAACAGAAAATCGCCGATTGCCTGTCTTCGCTGGACGATCTGATCCGGGCCGAGGGTGCGCGGCTGGGGGCGTTGAAGGACCACAAGCGCGCTCTGATGCAGCGCCTCTTCCCCCGCCCCGGCGAGACCACCCCCCGCCTGCGCTTCCCCGCCTTCCGCGATGCAGGGCCGTGGGAGGTGAAGCGGCTGGGGGAAATGGGAACGATATTGAAAGGCAAGGGAATAGCCAAATCTGACGTCAAGCCGGATGGATCATTGCCGTGCATCCGTTATGGGGAAATCTACACGATCTACGGCGAGACAATCAGTGACGTGGTGTCACGAACCGATGCCGAAGCCGCAGATCTTGTCCTAAGCGAAGAAGGCGACGTCATCATTCCCGCATCTGGCGAAACAAAGGAAGACATCGCGACTGCCTCCTGCGTTGCGAAGGCAGGGGTCGCGTTGGGGAGTGACTTGAATGTTTTCCGCTCTTCGCTGAGCGGCAGCTTTCTTGCATATTACATCCGAGGCAATCTTAAGCCGCTGATACGCAAGGTCGCGCAGGGTGACTCGGTCGTTCACCTTTACCCCGCGCAACTCGACAAACTGCAACTCGCGATCCCTTCCTCACTCCCCGAACAACAGAAGATCGCCGAATGCCTCACCGCGCTCGACGATCTGATCCGGGCGCAGGGCGAACGGATCGAGGCGCTGCGGTCCCACAAGCGCGGGCTCATGCAGCAGCTTTTCCCGAAGGACATCGGCTAGACCATGCCCGACGCCGGACCCTTCGCCACGCTCGATGAACTCGCCGCCCATCTGCGCCAGCAGATCGCGGCGCAGAACAAGAAATGCACCCTGGTCTTCGCCCATAACGGCACCGGCAAGACGCGCCTGGCGATGGCCTTCAAGGACCAGGGCAAGACCCGCGACGCTGATGGCACCGTCACGGCCCGCGACACGCTCTATTTCAACGCCTACACCGAAGACCTGTTCAGCTGGGACAACGACCTGACCCACGACCGCGATCGCGTGCTGCGCATGAACACGGCGTCAGCCTTCTTCGACGGTCTGGCGGAACTGGAGATGGAGAACCGCATCCGTCCGCTTCTGCGCCGCCATGCCGACTTCGATTTCCAGATCGACTATGGCCGGGGCACGATCCTGTTCTGGCGCGAGACGGTAAAGGACGCTGCGGGCGAGGACGTGCCCGTGCCCATCAAGATCTCGCGCGGCGAGGAGAACATCTTCATCTGGTGCTTCTTCCTGGCCGTGGCCCAGCTCGCCATCGACGGGCAGGAGGCCTATGACTGGGTGCGATATCTCTACATCGACGATCCGATTTCGTCGCTCGACGAGAACAACGCCATAGCCGTGGCGGCCCATCTGGCCCGGATGCTGAAGGGGCAGGAGCGGCTGAAGGCCGTGATCTCCTCGCACCACACCTTGTTCTTCAACGTGCTGTGCAACGAGCTGAACAAGCCCTGGCAGTTCTACCTTGGCCGCGAGGCGGCGGGCTGGGTGCTGCGCGACACGGGGCAGACCCCGCGCTTCTACCACGTCGCTATGCTGAAGGAACTGCACGAGGCCGCGCAGGCGGGCAGGCTTTTCACCTATCACTTCACCATCCTGCGCAGCATCATGGAGAAGACGGCGACGTTCCACGGGTTCAGCCACTTCGGCGACGTGATGAAGCGCGCCCCCGATGACGAAGACGGCACGCTGCATTTCCGCTATGTCCAGCTTCTCAGCCACGGCGGCTATTCGCTGTTCGAGCCGGCCGAGATGCTGCCGGAGAACAAGGACATCTTCCGCAGGATCCTTGAGAATTTCATGGCCGATTACCGTTTCAACCCGGCGCTGTTTCCGCAGCCTGCGCCAGAGGGAGCCAACCCATGACCGAACAGGACCAGATCCGGCTGGGCCGCACGCTCTGGGCCATCGCCGACGAGCTGCGCGGGGCGATGAACGCGGACGACTTCCGCGACTACATGCTGTCGTTCCTGTTCCTGCGCTATCTGTCCTCGAACTACGAAGACGCCGCCCGGGCCGAGCTCGGCGCCGACTGGCCCGAACTTGCCCCAGGCGACCGGCGGTCGCCCCTGGCCGTCTGGTATGCGAACAACCCCGAGGATGCGCCGGACTTCGAGACGGTCATGCGCCGCAAGGTGCATTACGTCGTCAAGCCCGAATTCCTCTGGAACTCGATCGCCGAGATGGCTCGGACGCAGAGCGATGCGCTGCTGCGCACGCTGCAGGCGGGTTTCCGTTTCATCGAGACCGAGTCCTTCTCGTCGAACTTCCAGGGCCTCTTCTCCGAGATCAACCTCGACTCGGACAAGCTGGGCCGGACCTATCCGCAGCGCAACGCGCGGCTGTGCACGATCATCCAGAAGATCGCCGAGGGGCTGGCTGAATTCCCTAGCGACCGGGACCTTCTCGGCGACGCCTACGAATACCTAATCGGCCAGTTCGCCGCCGGGTCGGGCAAGAAGGCCGGTGAGTTCTACACCCCACAGCAGATTTCCACCATCCTGTCGCGCATCGTGACGCTCGACAGCCAGGACCCGGCGCTCGGCCCGCGGGCGAAGCTGAACCGCGTCTACGACTTCGCCTGCGGCTCGGGCTCGCTTCTCCTGAACGTGCGCAGGCACATCGGCAAGCACGGGATTGGCAAGATCTACGGGCAGGAAAAGAACATCACCACCTACAACCTCGCCCGCATGAACATGCTGCTGCACGGCGTGCGGGATACCGAGTTCGATATCCACCACGGCGACAGTCTGGAAAACGATTGGGACATCCTGCGCGAGCCGAACCCGGCGAAGAAGGTCGAGTTCGATGCGGTCATCGCCAATCCGCCCTTCAGCTACCGCTGGAGCCCGACCGAGGAGATGGAGAAGGATTTCCGCTTCAGGGATTACGGCCTCGCGCCTAAGTCGGCGGCCGATTTCGCCTTCCTGCTGCACGGGTTCCACTTCCTCGCCAAGGACGGCACCATGGCGATCATCCTGCCGCACGGCGTGCTGTTCCGGGGCGGGGCGGAGAAGAGGATCCGCACAAAACTGCTGAAGGACGGCAATGTCGACACCGTGATCGGTCTGCCCGCGAAACTGTTCTATTCGACCGGCATCCCGGTCTGCATCCTGGTACTCAAGAAGTGCAAGCGCACAGATGACGTGCTGTTCATCAACGCGGCCGAGCATTATCAGCCGGGGAAGCGCCAGAACGCGCTCCTGCCCGAGCATATCGACAAGATCGTCGATACCTACAGCCAGCGGAGGGAAGAAGATCGCTATTCGCGGGTCGTGAGCCTTGAGGAGATCGAGAGGGAGCACGACTTCAATCTGAACATTTCCCGATACGTCAGCACGGCCGAAGTCGAGCCAGAACTCGATCTCGGGCTGGTGCATCGCCAGCTGGCCGACCTGCAGGAGCAGGCTCAGTCTGCGGCGAGAAGGCACAACAGCTTCCTTGAGGAGCTTGGCCTGCCGCCCCTGCCTTTCGGGGCGACAGCTCGGACGGAATAATCGTGCTCCGTGCAGGACATGCCAATGCCGAAGGAGGCCGCGCCGGGTCTCCGCTGCAGTCGAAGCACCTGCAAGCTGCGGTAATTGGCGAAGGTTTGATCCGGGTCGCGTAACCGACCGCGCCACCGGCATCGAAGTGTTCAGCTCGCACCGACGGTTTTTCAATTAAAATCAATATGATGAGAAGAATTCACCAAATCCGCGCAGTCAACAGGTCCGGAGAATATCGGCCCTGAGAGACCACTTCCGGGCCGCTTGGCGCCGCCGCCGGTGCTCAGCCCATCCCGCATAACCCACGAAAACAACGGAAAAATCCGGCGGCAGCCGGATCGGGAGAACGCTTTCGCGAGGGCGAGTGGCGGAGCGAGAGGGATTCGAACCCTCGAGACGGTTCCCCGCCTACACACTTTCCAGGCGTGCGCCTTCGACCACTCGGCCACCGCTCCGTCAGGGGCGATTTAGCCCGGCTGGCTGGCCGGCGCAAGTCAGAGCTTTGCGATACGCGCCTGAAGTTCGGCCAGTTGACGGCGGATCTCGGCCATGTCGGGGGAATCGGCGTCGGCCGGTTGCAGGGCATCAGGCTCGCGCTCGGAACCGGGGCCTGAAGGCGTCCAGCCGGTCATCAGGGCGCGCAGGAACTTCTGCTGCTGGCGCTGCATTTCGGCGAAACCGGGCATCGAGGCCATCGGATGCTGCAAGTTGGCCAGCTGCTCCAGCATCTTGGACTGGCCTTCGCGCAACATTTCGTAACTCGCGGCCAGGAATTCGGGAACGATCGACTGGGCCTGGGCGGTATAGCTGCGGACCAGATCGGTCAGGACGTTCACCGGCAGGACATTTTCCCCGCGGCTTTCATGTTCGGCGATGATCTGCAGCAGATATTGACGCGTCAGGTCATCCCCGCTCTTCAGATCGATGATCTTCACCTCGCGCCCGGCGCGGATGATACGGGCGATCTCTTCCAGCGTGACATAGTCACTGGTCTCGGTGTTGTAGAGCCGGCGGCTGGCATAACGCTTGATCAGCAGCGGCGGGGCGTCGGCTGGCGGGGCGGTGTCGGAGGACATTGCAGGTCGTGGATTTCGCATCTGCCGCATGATGGGGCGCTGCAGGCGCGAATGCAAAGCAAAACCATGCCGCCGGGCCAAAAAGGCTGCATTCATGGAAAAGGGGCGGTCACCCGCCCCTGTCCTGTGATGCCGTTGCAGCCGCGATCAGGCTTTCGGCGTGTTGGTCGTGCCGCCAGCGGCGCCACCGGAGGCCTTTTGCGCGGCGCCCTGCACGTCGCGGGTCACCTGTTCGGCCACACGCTGCACGTCGGCAGCGGCGTCCTTGCCGGCGTTCAGCAGCAGGTCAACGGTGTCCATCTGGACCTTCTTGGCAACCTCGGCATAGGCAGCCATGTTCTGAGCGGCCAGTTCGGCAGCGGCCGAGGCGAAGTCGCTCACAGCCTTGGCATAGTCGGCGGGCTGGTCCTTCGAGGTCGCCAGTTCGCCCATGCGCGCAAGGGTATCCTTGGCCCAGGCGGCGGTGATCTCGGTCGAACGCTCGGCCGCCTGCAGGGCAACGCGGGTCATCTTTTCGCCCAGCGCGCCTTGCGATTTGAACGCCTCGTTCATCGACGAGGTGTCGACGGGGAACTTGGACATCATGTCCTGGAAGGGTTTGGTGAAGTCGGGGGTCTTGGCCATTGTCATCTCCTGTGTAGTCCGGTGCAGGCCCTGCCCGCCACACGGTGAACTCAATATGAATGCTGCAGTGCAGCATTACAAGACGATTCATGCTGCAGTGCAGCAAAAAATCGCCGATCTGCGGCCGCCACTCCCACGGCTTCAGGCCTTTTCATGGACATAGGTCCCCGGCGCCGGTGCCAGCGAATGTGCGGGGTGGCGCGCGGACACCATGGGGCCGGAATGTGCGGCCAGCCATTCCTGCCAGTGCGGCCACCAGGTGCCCGGGGCATGTTGCGCAACCGCGCGCCATTCCTCGGCCGTGCCCTCGAATCCGGCGTCCGATATGTAGTGACCGTACTTGATGCGGCCCGGCGGGTTGATGATTCCCGCGATATGGCCCGATTCCGACAGGACGAAGGTCTTGTCGGCGGACCCCATATGCGCCACCCCCCTCCAGCAGTGCAGCCACGGGGCGATGTGGTCAGCCTCGCAGGCTATCGCGCAGACGGGCAGGGTAACATCCGACAGACGCACCATATGGCCCAGGACCGGAAAGCCCTGATGCATCATGGCATTGCGCTGGCACAACCCGCGAAGATATTCCCGCACCATGCGTCCGGGCAGGTTTGTCCCGTCGCCATTCCAGAACAGAAGATCGAAGGCCGGGGGCGCCTCGCCCAGCATATAGCTGCGGATCGCCGGCGCCCAGACCAGATCGTTTGCCCGCAGGAAGCTGAAGGTGCGCTGCATCAGCTTGGCCGACAGATAGCCGTGGCGCAACACCTCGTCCTCGATCCCGCCGACGAAATCGTCCTGCAGGAAGGTCGTGAATTCGCCCTGGTCGGAAAAATCGGTCAGCGTGGTCAGGAAGGTGGCCGAGTTCACCCGGTCATCGCCGCGCTGCTTCATCATCCCCAGGGTCAGGGCCAGCGTGGTGCCGGCGATGCAATAGCCGATGGCATTCAACTGCGGCTGGTCCGTCAGTTCCAGCACCTTGCCGAACACTTCCAGATAGGCCGAGACATAGTCATCCATGCCCATGCCGGCATGTTCGGCATCCGGGTTCTTCCAGGACACGACAAAGACGCTGTAGCCCTGCCCCACCAGCCAGCGCAGCAGGCTGTTCTGGGGCTTGAGGTCGAGAATGTAGTATTTGTTGATCCAGGGCGGGAATACGACCAGCGGCGTCGCATGGACCTGCTCGGTCGAGGGCGCATACTGGATCAGTTCGTACAGCGGGGTGCGATGGATGACATCCCCCGGCGTCGTGGCGATGTTCTCGCCCACGCTGAAGGCGTCGCGGTCGGCCAGGGACACGATCATCTCGCCCCCGCTGGTTTCGACGTCGCGGACCAGATTTTCAAGTCCCCGCACCAGGCTTTCGCCTTCGGTCTCCAGCGCCTTTTCAAGCGCGTCGGGATTGGTGGCCAGGAAGTTGGTGGGCGCCAGCATGTCGATCATCTGGCGCGTGAACCAGTCGATGCGGCGGCGGTCGACATCATCGTCCACATCCAGATCCGCGGCCGCCTTGCGCATCGCTTCGGCATTGATCTGATACTGCCGGCGCACGAAGCTGTAGAAGGGATTGGAGCGCCACAGCGGATTGGCAAAGCGCCGGTCCTCCGGGGCGTCGTCGTCGGGAGCGGAAAAGCCGCCCAGCAGGAAGGCCTGCTGCGCCTCGGCGACATGGCGCAGCGTGTCGCCCCAGTAATGCACCTGCTGCTCGATGATCCGGGCAGGCTGTTGCGTGGCCATTTTCAGCCAGGCCTGAGTCGCGGTGGCGAAGAAGTCGGGTCCGGGCACCTCGACGCCGGGGCTGCGCAGCGGGCGCTGGCCCAAAGCCGCGGCCAGCCGGCGGCCCAGTCCCTCGATCCGTTCGATGTTCTCGGCCAGACGCGCGGGCAGCGACGGCGAGGCGAAGGGATCGGTCCTCGCCTCGGACGCCTGCTGGTCAGAGACTGCGACCAGCGCCCCCGCTGCGGCGGGCTCGGGCTGCAGCATCTTCATGTCCGGCGCCCGTTCGGCCACGACCGAAAAGCCGGGCTGAACTGCAGCGTCGGGCCGGGCTGCCGTTGCGGTCGCGGTTCGCGCCACCGAAGATCATGCCGAAATTCGCC
>ENA-UOUJ01001634-UOUJ01001634.1-activated-sludge-metagenome-genome-assembly--contig:-NODE-1634-length-11356-cov-66.161313_pt1 | contig 11356 bp, 10 predicted proteins | sample MGYA00249839_ERZ747224 | MGnify/ENA primary metagenome ERZ747224 (study PRJEB28782, sample SAMN03220277) | activated sludge metagenome | biome: wastewater; feature: sewage sludge; material... | reverse complement strand
AAAATTAGATTTTATTCAAAGTTCTTATCTAAGGTTAGGAATGTTATTTTTAGTTTAAATTTTGTACAAAAATGATGTATTTTACTATATGATTTTGATAATTTACGGATTTAATTTTGAGATGGTTGAATAAAAATCTATTTTTTTATTCAAAGTTCTTATCTAAGGCCAGGAATGATATTTTAGTTAAAAATTTGGTCAAAAACGATGTAGTTTTGAGGTCAATTTTTGAAATTTTTGTAAAATAGATTTTGAGATGGTTGAATAAAAATCTATTTTTTTTATTCAAAGTTCTTATCTAAGGCCAGGAATGATATTTTAGTTTAAATTTTGGACAAAAACGATGTAGTTTTGAGGTTAAAATTTGATAATTTAATTTTTAAGATAAGTGAATAAAAATATATTTACTGACATGAAAATCAACGAAATATCAGTTTGCATTACTATATTGTTGGGACACATATATATTTTCGAATTAAATTATACAGATAATTTAATATATTAGCACATTTTTAAAACATACTTTTGTGATTGTCAGTTAAAATATCCACAAATAACATTTTATATTTCAAAATATTTTTCGTAATTTAAATTTGTATTTATGGGATGCAAACAAAGTAGTATGCCTGTTGTTAATAATATTTGTGAAAGTCATATAGGTAGTGAGGTTAATATTACTGGTTCATGTGCTGAGATTGGTTCTGGTGGCGACACAGCAAAGAATAATATTTGTAGTATGATGAGTCGTGCAGGTGAGTGGGTAAGTGAAGGTCATGGTAATGGGACATGTACTTCTCCGAATAGGTCAACAGGTGCACTATGCACAAGTGGGTCTGGTCCAGTTGTTGGGGCAGAAGTCAGATGTAAAAGAGTATCATTTACTGGTAGTCCTATTAGTTGTTGTATGAAAGATTATAATTGCAATCATATTAATCAAAATTGTTTTGATGATTTTAATAATAGTACTAATTTCACATGTGATCCACGTTACAGAACTCTTGCTGATGGAGGATGTGTAGATGCGATGATGGGATATTGCACTGGAGAAGCACATGGAGACACTCCGAATACTAACTGGTTAGAGAGATGGGATCCAAGTATTCCATCAGGTTGTTATGCTTATGTTTTAAAACGATTGTCTCCTAATCACTGTTCTCCAATAGCTATTACTCCTGGAGTATGCGATACAATTACCGCAAATATGAATGCAGCAGGATTTGCTGATGTAAGTTTACTTATTAAAAAAGTTATGGAAAAATATAAAGCAATGGGCTATGAAATTGGAAGTATTCCAGGACAACCATCATACAATGCATTTCAAGACTTCTTATATAATTACATATGTTGTCCTATTCCTGCATTATGTCAATCAGCATTACAAAATGAGTGTAAAGGTGACACATCACAAAGATTACAATATAATCCTGTAAGATTAAAATGGTGTGGCTGTCATTTACCAAGTGAAGAATATCAAGAATATTCGATAAAATATAATATTCAACCTCAATGTTCTTCATTATGTAATAGATCAGATGTAATTAAACAAGCTGGAACAGATTTGAAACCAGTATTATGTACAACAAATAGTTGTATAATTGATAATGTAACAGTTAATTTAGTAAATTCTCAAATTGGAGGAGGAATCAATTTTTCTCAAATATGTGGTGGGTGTAATGAATGTGGTGGTGGAGTATGTACATGTAATTGTATTATTAGTGCAACAGAAGTTGATATATTTAATTCCCAAATTGGAGGAAATGTAATTCCAGCATTAAATAATTGTGGACCAACATCATGTGTTCAACGAAATCCTGGAATAAATGGACCAGAATATGTACCAGTAGATTGTAATAATATAGGTCAAAATATATATACTGAATATGATGCTAAAGTTTTACAAGAACAAGAAAAAGCTACAAAAATATCAGTTATGTGGACAGTAATTATATGTGGAATATTATTATTGATACTTTTTGCTGTTATATGGTTGACATATCCTACTTATAATAAACAATGAAATTCTTATTTATTCTAAAACATTGTTTTTAAATACAGACATAATTTTCGTCAATTTGGTATAAAAAATTAAATTCACATTTTTGTCTTTTTAAAATATATTTTTACATAAAAAATATATTCTGAATTGGACGAATTTAAAAATCTTTTAATTTTCATCATAAAATTCTTCAAACAACATTCTACCATTTTTGTACCATTGTTCAAACAAAATTATACCATTTGGAGAATATTGAATTAGAGCAGGTTCATCTATTCTATGCTTTTTTCCATTCTCATACCATTGTTCAAACAAAATTATACCATTTGGAGAATATTGAATTAGAGCAGGTTTATCTTTTCTATGCCTTTTTCCATTCTCATACCATTCTTCAAACAAAATTTTACCATTTTCATAATATGCAATTTTAGTAGGACCTGAAGCATTTTTTCTATGTAATTTACCATTATCATACCATTCTTCATATTTAATTTTACCATTTTCATAATATGCAATTTTAGCAGGTCCGTCTTCTCTATAAAGTATTCCATTTTTATGATATAGAATTACAGTTGAATTATTACCAAAAAAAGTATAATGAATATTAGGTAAATCTAATATATAATTCAATTTATAATCAAATTTATGATCTTGATTATAATCAAACCCAAAATCATGAACATATTTGGACAATATTTGTGGGTGAAAATAATCAACAAAATAATCAGGAGTAGTAAAATAGTCATCTTGACGTTCATCAAGATATTCATCAATATATTCATCTTCTAAAAGCCAACCTAAAATAACATTATAATTAGAGTTATCTTTATATTTTTGTAAATAAATGCTATTAGTATTATGTACAATATCTATGGGAACAAAATACTTATTTATGTTAAGTTCATATTTTTTAATGTTCGAAAATAATAACATTTATAAATGTTATTATTATTTTTTATTATTAATTTTGTCAAATAACATTCTAAAATGTTATTTTCATGTTGAATTTGACTTATATTATTACATCATGCTCATACCAATTTTCATATTCAATTTGCCCATTTTCATAATAATAAATTTCAGCAGGACCATCTATTCTATGCAATTTATTACTATCATACCATTCTTGACTTAAAAAAATTCCCATTTTCATAATAATAAATTTCAGCAGGACCACCTATTCTATGTTTTTTTTTCATTTTCATAATAATAAATTTCAGCAGGACCGCCTAGTCTATGTAATTTACCATTTTTTACAAACTTAACTAAATATAAGTTGTAATTTTTTTCTATATAACTAGGCAAATCTAATATGTAATTGAAATGAGATTGGTAATTAGATTTATGTATTGAACTATTATTGGAATGTTTTATGACATCCATACTAGTAAAATAGTTATTAGTACTAAGATTGTATTTTTTAATACTAGAAAATAACATTTTTCGGATTTATTATTTTCATTAACATTTTCTGTATTTGGCTATAAATACCATTTTAAATTCTATTTTTGAATTTGGTTGAAAGACTGAATTGAGAAACATATTATAAATTTGTAAATTAAAATGATCAAATAAAATAATATTTTTTCAAATATTAAGTATGGGAGACATACAAAATAAGTATGGAAGTATTTTATTTCTTCGACATGGACCTAAAGCATTTAGCAATCGCAAAGGATTTGAGGGATCAAAACAATTAGATGCTCCTCTTACAAATAATGGTAAAATTCAAGTTGAAAATTGGTCAAATGAATTAATTAATGCATTTGGTCTTCCAGATGCAATTATAACTTCACCTTATTGCAGAACACGTCAAACTGCAGAAATATTATCCAAAACTTGTATAAAATGCGATCATATTCCAGAATTATATATTGATTCAATTATCGGAGAAAATTTATCTTATGTGAACCCACCTCCAAACAAAAATGAATTCTATAATAAAACGTTACTATTTTCTCCAATTATTGATAATTCACATGATGAATGGTTGAATAGAATAAAAACTTATTATAATGATCTTTACATTGAAAATGATAAGAACATAGTAATAATCACTCATGGATTATTTGTACAGAGAATTGAACAATTAATGGGATATAGTGGTAAATATCCTGGTTACTTTGAAGGGTTTCAAATGTTTTATGATGGGAATAAATGGGACATGAAAATGAGAATTATATGGAAATAAATTTATGATTAAATTTTAGCATCATTATCTCCAACAAAATGATTTCATTTAAAAAAATAATATTATATAAAATGGATATTGTGGTAGAGTTGTCTAAAGACTTGTCAGTAAATCTTCATAAAGTTAAAGATAATATCAAGAATTATGGAATTCTTGAAGCTGCACGCATTCTTGGATCAGATTCTTCACATTACGATAATTTTTTACTTGCAGGTAGACTTGTCATTTATAATCAAAAGTTAAATTCTCCAAAAAAATTATCTGATTATGTCGAAAAAATGAAAACTCGTATGGGAAAGAAATTTCGCAATTTTATTCTAAAACATCAAGATGAGCTAGAATCTCTTATCAATAAATATGAACATCTAGATTACGAGTATGATTGGTTCAGTAGTAATACTATGGTAAATTCATATCTTGCTAAAAACAATTTTAAGGAAAGTGTCATTGAAACACCACTTCTTCTTTGGTTGCGATGTGCAGTTCAATTTCATTACCCAAATATCGAAAAAGTAAAAGACTGTATCATTGAACTTGCTGAAGGATATTATACTCCATCTAGTCCAGAAATGTTCAATGCAGCAGAAAGAAAACAATTTCGTCAAATGGCCAGTTGCTTTCTTATGGATATACAAGATGATACCAAAAGTATTGCAGATGCAGTTAAAAATTGTATGTTTATTTCAAAAGGAAATGGTGGCATTGGAATAAATATTGGAAATATTCGTCATTCCAATATTCGTGATGTTGGAGAAAGTTCTGGTATTGTTCCACTTTTAATGATTTTAAATTATACTGCTCGTATGTGGAATCAAAATGGGAAAAGAAAAGCAGCATTTACCACATTTTTACCCGTTTGGCATCTTGATGCTAAACAATTTATTGAAGTAAGTCTGAAAACTGGAGATCCTAATGTAAGAGCACGAGATTTAAATACATGTCTTTGGTTAAATTGGTTGTTTATGAATCGTGTTCAAACAAATGGTAAATGGACACTATTTTGTCCTGCTAAAACAAAGGAATTGAACCAATTATCAGGAGTAGAATTTGCACGAAAATATATTGAATATGAAAAAGACGAAACCATTACTTATAGGGAAGAAGTAAGTGCAGTTGAACTTTGGCGACACGCTCAAAGTTCACAAGTTGGTTCTGGAATGCCTTACATGATGCAAGGTGATGCTTGTCATTTCAAATCAAATCACAAACATCTTGGTAAATTGAGAATGTCAAATTTGTGCTTGGAAGTAATTGAATATGCAGACAAAGATAATATACCTTCATGCAATTTGCATAGTATTTCTATGATCAAATTTGTAAAGAAAAAGATTCAAAATAAGAATTTCAAATTGAGTGAATTAGATACGATCGATGAACTTAAAAATGCGATGGACTTTTCAAAATTAGCTTACATTGTCAAAAAAGTTGTTATTAATTTGAATAATATCATTGATGATAATACTGCTCCTCTTGATGAAATTATTAAAGGGGAAGTTATAGATGGTGTCAAGCAACCAGATACTAAAATTAAAGGTATAATTAGTAAAACTAATGCTCGTCAGCTACCATTGGCAATTGGTGTTACAGGATTTGCTGAAATGTGTCATAGTTTGGATATTCCAGTTGAAACAAATTATGTTAAAATGGTAAATAAAATGTTCTTTGGTTGTATTTATTTTAATGCTGTTGCTCAATCAATACAATTGAGTATTTTGAATGGTCCATGTGAAGTATTTTCAGGAAGTCCTATGAGTGAGGGTAAGCTTCAATTTGATCTTTGGGCAGATGAATTTAAGTTATTGAGCGAAAATGAAGATCTATTTGGAAAAGTCAAACATCGCAAATTTGAAGATGATATTCCACTAGATGCTATCGTTTGGGGACAAGAGAATATCGAATTACTCAACGAAAAAGGTGAAGTTATTGATGTTATATTACCTTCTTGGGAAGATCTAAAAAGATGTATGGTTAAATATGGAATGCGTAATTCTCTATTAACAGCATTGATGCCTACTGCTTCATCTTCTCAAGTTCGTCGTGCATGTGAAAGTTTCGAAATTCATCAAACTAATTTGTATAGTCGCAAAGTATTGAACAGTAATTCTACTGTAATGAATAGATTTATGGTATATGATTTGGATGAAATTAAAGCTTGGAATAATCACACAATTGATTATTTGACTGTCACACAAGGTTCATTACAAAAATTTACTTCATATGTGAAGGATAATAATAAATTGTATCCAGATGTAAATGATTTCGATAGATTAGAATATCTTGAGAAAAAATATAAAACTATGTGGGAAATTTCTCAAAAATTTATGATAGATTTAAATGCCGCCAGAAGTCGTTATATTGATCAATCAACAAGTTTCAATTTATATATTGAAGATGCTGATTCTAAAAAAATTGAAGCAGCATTGCTATATGGAAATGCAGTTGGATTAAAGACTCTTGTGTACTATCTTAGACAAAAAGGAGCAGAGATCGGAAATATAGTAGCTGATGCTTCTTTGAAAAAGAAGATTGATAATGCAAAAAGTGCTCCTCAAGGATGGACATGTACTGATGGAATGTGTTGCTCATCATAATATATAAAAATTTCGATATATAATTTTAAAATTATATAGTTTAATCATATTCCGCTTATATTTATGTAATATATTTTTGTATTAAATTTTTATACTTTTAGTATGTATACTAAATATTTCTATACTAAATATTACTTATACTAAATGTTTTGTATTAAAATTCTATACTAAAATTCTATACTAAATATTTACTTATACTAAATATTTCTATACTAAAATTTTATACTAAAATTCTATACTAAAATTCTATACTAAAATTCTATACTAAAATTCTATACTAAAATTCTATACTAAATATTTCTATACTAAATATTTACTTATACTAAAATTCTATACTAAATTTATATACTAAAATTCTATACTAAATATTTACTTATACTAAATTTATATACTAAAAGTATATAAATTTGTTCTAATACAGACAAAAATGAATTTATATAAATTTACTTGTATATCGCCAATTTTTCATAATTATATCAAATGTGACAATTATATGTATTTTTATAATTAAAATGTAAATTTTAATTTTGTCCTAATTAGTAGAGTTTTCTAAATTTGTATACATTGTTTAAATATTTTTACACTAAATATCTAGATAATTAAATTTCAAACATATTATCGTCTACATCAGTTTCAATTTTTGGTTTTACATAATTTAAATTAGTAATATTAACATCTTTTGTACCCCATTCATCAATAAGTTCTTTCATTCTATTTTCTTCTATTTGTTTTTTGAGTTCACTTGAATTAATGTCAGATTTTGTAATTATTAATACATGATTATTAGAATTTTTAGTAACAACTTTGGTAGTAGCAACTTTCGGTTTAAATTTTTTCACTTTGACCGGTTTATCATATTCATCATTGTAATATTCATCATAATCTCCCATAATTATATATTCTTTGAAAAAAATAATTACAATCATTTTTTGAAAATATTTGATTAAATTAACATAATTATTAATTTAATCTTTGTGGTTAAATTAGGAAAGATATTTAAAAATTACATTATTGAAGGTAAAACAGTGTTTTTTATTTTGCCCTAATAGGACAAAAAATAAATTTATATAAAAATATATAAATTTACATGTATATCTTAAATTTTCAAATTTGAAAATAGTTTAATACAGACAAATTAAAAAAATTAGATTTGACTGCTTATATTGAATATTAAAGTGTGTCTATAATTTATCCTAATACGGACAAAAAATGAATTTATAAACACAGTTTAAATTACACAGAGAATGTTATTTGTTTGCTGTAATTCAATATGACATAAATGGAAAAATATTAATAAAATCATATATGTATATTAAAATTAATTTAAATATACATTTTATTATTATTGAAAATGTTATTAATATCCAATTTAAAAAAGTACATTATTGAAGGTAATAAGTATTTTAATCATATTGATGTGATTCATCATACAAATAATATTAAAATAAATAAATCTTCAACTTTAAATTTACCAAATTATGTTTTAGATTTGCCTGCTTATATCGAAAATGGACAACTTCGTATACAAATTTGGTATAAAAATGGAGAGTATCATAGAGAAGGAAATTTGCCTGCTCTAATTAATTATTACGAAAATGGACAACCTTGGATAGAAAGTTGGTATAAAAATGGTAAATTGCATAGAAAAAGTGATTTGCCTGCTATAATTGCTTACTACTTCTATGGAACTCTTAAGTATGAAAGTTGGTATAAAAATGGTATATTGCATCGAGAAGGTGATTTGCCTAATGTAATTGAATATTGCGAAAAGGCCCTACCATACTCTTAGGATGATTTTTCTAATGTAATATTACGAAAATTTTTTATTGGATTAAAAATAACTTTATTTTTGTGCTAGAACATTTTTGACCAAAAATAAATTAAGATTTTGAAATTTAAAATCTTAATTCCAAAAAGTTAAATTATGAAATTTACATAATTTCTTCTTAAACTATAGTAAAGATTTTGACAAAAATAAATTAATAATTGCAAAAAGTTAAATATGAAACTATAAATTTTTAAGAAATTTATAACAATTTGAAATAAAAATAGTGATAATGATTTATAAAGTCGTAATTGGAATTTGATCTATATATACATTTTCTGGTATATTTCTTTTAGCTAGTGATATTAATATAATAGCTCCAATTAACACCATAATTGACATAATGATGAATATTACTCCAGCTACTAAATTTAAATCTGATTCATACAATAAATTCACATAAAAACCTATACCAACTAAAAAGAAAATTAATGAAACTGCTGCCATAATCAATGCCATAATAGTCATCCAATTCATTTCATTTTAAATGAAAGAATAATATTTAACTATAAAATCATCTGTATTAGTACAAAATTCAATTTATTTTAAAACTGAGATAGTTAACAAATATTCAAAGTAAAATTGTATTTGGACAAAAATGAAAATTTTTATTTTATGCTTAATATACATAAAATATGTATATTCATACTAATATAAATTTGTACAAATATTTCATTTTACAATAAAATAAGTATAAATTCCCTGTTCTAATACAGAAAATTTAAATTTATGATGAAGATACTATATAATTTCATAATATGAAATTATATCATGATGTTTATGATGTACTTTACCATTTATTCTCAATTCAAATATTTTATTTGTACCATTCATATAAAATACGATTACAGAAGAACCATCTTCCCATTTTTATTTATCATAATATGATAATTTAGCAGGACCATTTTTTAAATATTATTGTAGATTTCTTGAACCTGTTATCAGTTTGCATTAAAAAAATGGTGTCCTCTACATTTTTTGTCGAAATATTATCTACTATGATAATATTGTGATATCATATTATGAAATTATTTTATTTCTCTAAAATCGCATTGGATTAGATCTTGACTTCGTACAAAAAGTTGAAACTATCAAAGATCACGATTTTTTCTACAGAAAAAATTGCGCACACTATTTACATTTAAAATCGATCATTCTGACAAAAATAAATTGTATATAATTTTTACGATGGAATATGATGATATTTCACGAAAATGATAAATAAATAATTATTTTTTCATTCATTAATGAATGTGTTAAGTTTAGTTAAAATTCTTGATTTTGATAGATTAGTTAAATATGCAATAAATGACATTACTAAATTTGATTTTTGTCAATATTTTCCATTATCTTTAAAAATAAAAAGAATACCAAAAACGAATATAGTTCTCAATTTGAAGAAATTAAATGATTTGAAAAATATAACTGGTAATCTTGAGAAAGTAAATGATTATTTCATTTCACAAAATTCTATATTTAAAATATGTGTTATTGGAAATTTGTTGAAAGAAATTAAATCTATTTACTTGGAACTTCTTGTATGTAGTGTTTATAATGAAAATAATTATATTGGAATAATATTACCTCTTCAGGACGAAGTAATTATAATTAATATAGAAAATTGGAGGAATAGTGATAATTTTAAGTTATTTGTAAATGAAATTATGCGATTGACGACAAATTATCCCAAAAAATTAATAACAAATGAAAATGTTCAATATTGTGATTTTTCTTCTCATGCTGGTATTCATGGTGTAATCAATGATAAACCATTTCAAATTTCATTAAAATTATTTGAGGACAAATATCATCTTTTGAAAGATAAAATTTGGTACACTCATTCTCCTTTTACTATAAATCTAGCTTCATCAAAAAATTATGTGACTTCAATATTAATTAATGAATTAAATATCACAAAAAAATTATTTGGTAAAGGAGTAGTTGTTCATACTGGAGTAGAATCAGATACTGTAAAACAAGAATGTATTATTTCTAATACAACTGCGTTAGAAATAATGTATAATAATGTTAAAAAGTGTTTAAATTATGCTTCAGAATCTTGTCCACTTTTAATTGAAACTCCTGCAGCAGAAAAAAATGAAATGTGTTGTAATATATTTGAATTGATTGATTTTTTCAATAAATTTACTATTGATGAAAAGAAAGTTTTGGGAGTATGTATAGATACTTGTCATGTATTTTCTGCAGGATATAATCCAATAATTTACTTGAACGAATGGATAAAATATAGTGACATTCCTATTAAATTAGTACATTTCAATGATTGTACAAGAGAATTTGGATGTCGTCATGATGAACATTCAATACCAGGACATGGACATATTGGAACAAATATTATGAAAGAAGTATTTGAATTTTGTATTCAACGAAAGATTGATATGGTAATGGAAGTCAAATTATAAATATTTTTTATTCGTATCTAAAACATATCACTGTGAAAGTCAAATTGTAAATATTTTTTAATCGCATTTAAAAAATATCACGGTAAAAGTCAAATTATTACGATAGAAGTCAAATTATAAATATTTTTTATTCGTATCTAAAACATATCACTGTGAAAGTCAAATTATTACGATAGAAGTCAAATTATAAATTAATTGCATTTAAAAATATCACAACAGTAGTTCAAAATTAATCATATTTAAAAATATCACAACAGTAGTTCAAAATTAATCATATTTAAAAATATCACAACAGTAGTTCAAATTAATTGCATTTAAAAATATCACAAC
>ENA-UOUJ01001633-UOUJ01001633.1-activated-sludge-metagenome-genome-assembly--contig:-NODE-1633-length-11358-cov-2.997169_pt1 | contig 11358 bp, 6 predicted proteins | sample MGYA00249839_ERZ747224 | MGnify/ENA primary metagenome ERZ747224 (study PRJEB28782, sample SAMN03220277) | activated sludge metagenome | biome: wastewater; feature: sewage sludge; material... | reverse complement strand
CCTGGATACCCATGTAAAAAACAATATGCTCACGCGTTATGGAGGAAGGTGGGATTTTTTGGGCGACTGGCTTTGGCCGCACGCTACCGAACAGGGCATGAACAATAATTCTGATGAAAACCTTTTTTTCAATAACTGCTATTGGATCTACAACCTCAAAACGGCGGCAAAGCTGGCACGGGTCATAGGGAGAAATGAAGAGGCGGAACAATGGGAGCAGCAGGCAGGATCGGCGGGCGAAGCGGTTCACCGTACCTGGTATCATGCCAACGACCACAACTATGCCGACAACAGCATGAGAAGTCTTGCCGCCGCATTGTACGGCGATATTATGCCTGCAGAGTTGCGTCCTTTGGTAATGAAACGATTGGAAAAAGAGATCCTGGTGAACCAGGAAGGGCATATTGACGTAGGCATAACCGGGGGAGCCATGTTGTTCAAGGTGCTCCGCGAGGAAGGACGCGATGATCTGCTCTATTCTATGACTTCCCAAACAACCTACCCGGGGTGGGGCTTTATGCGTGAAAACGGCGCTACTACCATGTGGGAGATGTGGGAAAAAGATCTTCCGGGTCATTCCCTGCTGCACAGCTCCTACCTTTATCCGGGGGCATGGTATATTGACGGCGTAGCCGGGATCAGGAAGGATGATGCATTCCCCGGCTTCAGAAAATTCAGCCTGCGTGTTCCCCAACTCACCGGAGAGCAGTTAACCTGGGCAAAAGCAGAGTTTGAAGCTCCTTCCGGGAACATCAAAGCCCACTGGAAGCGCGAAAATAACAAGCTGGTATACGAAGTTACGATACCCCCGAATTGCTCGGCAACCATTTATTTCCCCGATGAGCAGGGAAAAACGGTTCAAGTAAATTCATCCTACGCCAAAAAAACAGGGACCAGTAACGGGTATATTGTATTTGAAGCGCCTGCAGGAACGTACCGGTTTGAGGATCAGGATTGAGCATTCCGCGCCCCGGGGAGGTTGAAAAAAATTAGCCTGACTACAGCAGCACTAACTTTTAAAAACGAACAACCATGAAAGCAGTAATCTGCACCAAATACGGCAGGCCGGAAGAAGTGCTGAAAATTGCCGATGTTGAAAAACCAAGACCCGGAAGCCACGAGCTTTTGATAAAAATAAAGGCTTCAGCAGTTAATTCCGGTGATGTACGGGTGAGAGGGCTGGCTATCCCGGGATTCGCTAAAATAGTGATGCGTTTTGTGCTGGGTTTCAATAAACCCCGCAAACCCATTCTTGGTACGGTATATTCCGGCGTGGTGTCAGAAACAGGAAGTAAAGTAACCGATTTCGCCGTTGGAGATGAAGTGTATGGACTAACAGGTTTCAAATTTAGTGCGCATGCAGAATATATTGCTGTATCTGAAAAAAGTATTGTTACGCTCAAGCCCCGTAACGCGAGCTTTGAAGAAGCAGCGGCCATTTTATTTGGTGGCCAGTCTGCCGTGTATTTTTTGGAAAAAGCAAAAATTGCAGAAATAACAAACCCTTCTGTTTTAATTTATGGAGCTACCGGATCGGTAGGCACTGCAGCGCTGCAAATTTCCAGATATTACAAGGCAAAAATAACAGCCGTTTGCAGTGAACAAGGACAAACCCTTGTGAAGGAATTAGGCGTGGAGAATATTATTCTATACAATAAAGAAGATTTCACCCAAACTGCCGAAAAATTCGATATCATTTTCGATGCGGCAGGCAAAACAACCAGGAAACAATGTGCAGCACTATTAAAGGAAAAGGGCAGGTACGTGACAGTTGGCGGCCTGGATGTGGCTGCAGAACGAAAGGAACAACTGAAGTTTTTACGTACATTATTTGAATCCGGCAATTACAAAGCAACAATTGACCGTATTTACCCACTGGATGAAATTATTGCCGCCCATCAATATGTAGATACCGGCAGGAAAAAAGGAAATGTAGTGATAAAAATTGGGGAATAAAGGATCGCAATTGACCGCTATGCAAAGTCTCTCCCGACTTTGTATACCCTATGTTCTCCCGGGACCCCGTCCCGGAAAACAAAAACACTATTATACGTTTTACCATCTTTTCCGGACTGAATAAGTACTACCTCATAAATATTTTACTTGCTGCGACAAATTCAAACCAGCGTCTCCATAGAAGTCTATTGGAGTTATTGATACTTTGGAAACGAAGTGATCTCCTAATTAATATAACTTTATAGCCAGCAGTAAAATATTACCTGACATGGAAATTTCTGTTAAGGATTTCTTTGAGCCCATAAGCCTTGATTCACCTCCCTCACACCGATTTGAACAAAAAGGTGTTGCGTTGTTGCTTTAATCAGGAAACAACGAAATAACAGGAGTCAGCTTTTTTAAAAACTATAAAAATAGTTATAAAACTAAATTTATAGTTATACATTTATATCAAACTTATCCTTCACACTTAAAATCGGCTGTTATGTTAGCTCTTATAGCATACGTTTATAAGGCAATAATAATATCGTTATTACTCTATATACACCATTCACTATTAAATATTCGTAACATTTATGAAGAAATTATATTTAGTATTATGCCTGCTCTGGTCGTCAATGGCTCATTCGCAAATCACTATACAGGCGACGGTGAATGGATACGGCAACGAGATAATTATCGGGTACTGGAAAGACTTCACTTATACCGGTGATACGCTTCGGCTAAAAAAGAATAAAGCCGGGTTTAAATTCGAATCGCCGGAGCCGGTATATTTTAAACTTCGAACAATAGATCCTGACACCTTTACCCCTTTTCTAATTGGTTTCCCGGGAGATACTATTTATATTGAAAAAGACACGAAGCACCTGGTAATAAAAGGCGGAGCAGAAAACTACAATACATTTTTGATCCGGCTTGAGACGGAAATGAGGAAGAAATTTTCGGGAACATCCCCGGACTATAATACCTTAACCCAATTTTTAGTGGATCGTTCAGAAGATTTTTTTTCAACGTTTACACATCCCCAAAAACAGCTAATAAAAGATATTCATACCCTGTCTATAATCACAAGATCTAAGCTATACCCGATAATGACACAATACAGCGGCAATGCAAGCATAATGAACAGCATAGCTAACTTTATTAAAAGCGAGGGAGCAGCGGAAGTAAATGGAGATGACGAATTGAAGTATCTCGATAAAGTGAATTTTAATAATCCCAACATAGGCTTCGCAACCATAACGGATATCATGATGATGAATAACCTGATCAGGATATTGCGCACGCATGCTATAGAAAAAGATACTGCCCTAAAAAATATGGATGAGTATGTTATAGAAAATAAGATCATAAAAGATCTTTTCAAAGAAAGCCGGTACCGGTCAAGACTGATTGCTTATAACCTGTATTACAGGATCAATTACTATATCGAATATCCCATGCAACTGGCGGGAGCAGATGATTTTATTACGGACTTCAGAAAGGAAAAATTCAATACAGATCTTCTACCCGTCATTAAAAAATTATATTCAAGCCAGTTAGCCTCAATAGGCTCTCTTTCGAAGGGCGCTGTTGCGCCCGCTTTTAAGCTGCCTGATACCAAAGGGAAACCGGTACAACTCTCCGGCTTTAAGGGAAAAGTTGTGTATTTGGATATTTGGGCAACCTGGTGCGGACCCTGTCTTAAAGAAATACCCTACCTGGAACGCCTCAAAGAAAAATTCAGGAATAAGGATGTTGAAATGATCACGATATCAATTGATACAAAAGTAGATGTATGGCTGGCAAAGGTAGCAGCAATGAAAATGCAAGGTATACAGCTTATAGATAGCAATGGGTCCACGAACAGTAAGATTGCGAAAAATTACAAAGTTCATGGTGTGCCGCATTATGTACTGATTGATAAAAATGGGCGTATCGCTTCAGCATCTGCACCAAGACCAAGCATGGAAGCAGAAGTGGAAAAACAAATTAATGAGCTGCTGCAAGAATAGTACAATGCGGGAAATACATTTAATAACGATTAGATGTTGTGTATAAGCAATCCAGACCCAAAATAAAACTTACGACTTCATCACTTGATAACAAACTGAAGCTGCACTCTTATAACAGAACGGCTAAAAGAACTACCTTAAAGGGTAGTAAAAGCCAGCAAAATTGATGATGGAAGAAGGAGTTGATATATTAATTTAGCTTTTATTCAGAACAAAATCAGCCAACTGGTTGATTGACCGTACGGGAGATTGCACAAGAGGCGCGAATAAAGCTAAACAGGACATGAAGTATTTTATTACACATATAATTATTTTAGCTTTAGCAATTGCATACCCGTATGATGCTCTTTGCCAGGCTCCCGATACCAAGATGGATCAGCTTGCAGAACGGTTAGCTACAGGCGATCCTATGACTATCGTTTATATACGGCCAGATAAAGAAACCTATTTGTGCGGCGAGGATCTTTGGTTTAATGCATTTGTATTGAATGCGCAGGACTTTACATCATCCGGTCTTGATAAAACCCTGTATGTTCAATTAAAATGCAGAGAAAAAGATACCACGGTATGGCGGGAAATGTATCCTGTCAATAGCAACGGCGTATCTTCCGGTAAAGTGTACTTGCCTCAAACCTTACCCGAAGGCGATTATATATTAGAAGCGTATTCGGTTCACTCCGCTTTCTTTTATAAGCAAAGATTCTATTCTTCAGTACGGGTAAGATTAGTGAGCGACCTGAAGAGAATCAGGAATAAAAGTACCGGTATTACAAAAACCGTCGAAGGACAAAATGGAGACATCCAGTTTGGAATATATCCAGAAGGAGGAAATCTTGTTACCGGTCTGCAAGGCGTTGTAGCGTTTAAGGCTGTTAATAAGGACGGATCTTTTGCCGACGTATCCGGCTCCCTGTTAAAGGACAATGCGCCTATTGTTAACTTTACAACGGCCCATGCGGGTATGGGTAGCTTTGTGTTTACGCCCGAAAGAGGAGCGAAGTTTAGCATAGTGCTTAAAAACAAAAGCAATTATATATTCCCGGTTACTGATATCCGAGACAGTGGAATAGTGATGAGCCTGCTCAAAAATGAAGGAGACAGCCTTGTTTTCAGGCTCGGCTCCAACTATACGAATAAGAAAAAGATATTTATCAGGCTACAGATAAGAGGCATGGTACAGGCGATAGCAGCCGGGGCGCTTAAAGACAGCCTTATTATAAAAATCCCCATAGCCAACTGCCCGCAGGGCATTGCAGAAGCAACCCTGTTTGATGAGCAACTGCAACCATTGGCAGAGCGTTTGGTGTATGTTCATCCGGAAAAAAAACTCAGCATAAGTGTAAGCCCGGAAAAAGAACGCTTTGCCCCCAAAGAAAAAGTATCCCTGAAAATCAAGACAACCGATGAGAATGGAAATGCGGTGCCGTCAATACTGAATATGCGGGTATATGATGAAATCTTTGGCAACCCCGGCAACACAAGCAACATAGTCAACTATTGTTACTTGTCCAGCCAGTTAAGAGGAAGGATCTATGACCCTTCCTGGTATTTTGACAGTAGCAATAAGGATCGCTTGAAACATCTGGATGTTTTGCTTTTAACACAGGGCTGGAGAAAATATATATGGAATGAAGCAGTTTTGAAAGATCCGTCTTTAAGTGGAGCGATATTACCTTCCGACAGCCTCCCCGCCTTTTTATCTCCGTTAAGAAAACAAACCAAAAGCACACAACCGGTACCCGTTATGTTTTTCAACTATAATAAAAATATAACACAGGTTGGGGTCACAGATGATAAAAGATCTTTTTTTCTTACACCTGAAAACCTAACTATCGGCACCCGTTTTTTTGTTAAATATTTCTCTGATGATGAATACGGTATAACGGTCAATAATCCATTTGATACTTTAGATTCTTTCAACAAAACACTTACTGCGGATGATGTGTTTAGTGAAAAGATATCAGTGCAGGAAAGCTCCCCTGATACAAGCGATCTTTTGCAGTACGGTAAAACGCTTGCCGAAGTGATCATAAAAGGGAAGGGGTATAGCAGCCGTGATAAATACCTGGGGTACTTAGACAGTATTGCTAAATATGAGAACAATACTGATTATGTGGGCGCCTGTGGAGTATTGAACTGCCCTGCATGTAGTGAAGGAACCAGGCCGGTAGAGGGCGTTGTTTATTCGGAGCTGACAGAGTCAAAAAGGAGCCGGGTTTTCCACCATCCTTACTCTTTCACAGCCAACGAGATCAGAAAGGTTACTTATCACTATCCTCAATACAGCGAAGAAGAGCTACTGAAAAAATTCAAAATGGCAATAGTAAAAGGCTATTATCAAAGCAAAGTCTTCTATGAACCCGATTATGATGTGGAGGATCGTTCCTTGCCCGACAATCGCAATGTGATCGCCCAAGACCCGGAGATCATTACAGGTGCGAACGGGGAAGCTGTTATCAGCTTTTTTTGTTCCGATATTCGATCCCGGTTTACCGGTATAGTGGAGGGTGTCGGTCAGAGTGGACTATTGGGTAGCGCTAAGGTTAATTTTACAGTCAGATAGTAATATGGGCTGATCCGAAATAATTGATCAGCATACACACACTAAAAAATCCAACTAATGAAAAAGATCATTTCTCTTTGTTTTACTACAATTTACGTGATGGCCTTACTGGCGCAAACAGGCGTAAGCACAGGAATACAATTCTACAAAGGCGCCTGGAAGGAGGCGCTCAAGGCAGCCCGGAAAGCTGATAAAATGATCTTCATTGATGTATCTACCGACTGGTGCGCCCCCTGCAAATACATGGAGCAATTTATATTCACCAAACAGGCGGTCGGCAAAAAGTACAATGAGGCATTTCTGAATTATAAGATTGATGCCGAAAAAGGAGAAGGGGTGGATATTGCCCGGAAATATGAAGTAAGCGCTTACCCTACTTTTTTGTTTGTGAACAGTGATGGTTATCTTATTTACAAACATACAGGAGAAAGAGATGAAGCTGGTTTTATGGATCTTGTTCAGGAAGCGCAGAAACAGGAAGCCGATCCCAATAATATGGGTAAACTGAAACAAATCTTCGATGAAGGTAATCGCGATTCTTCGTTTCTGCGTCTCTATCTTAACCGTCTGGCGGAAATGCAGGTGAATAACGGCGGGGTGCTGGATGCTTATTTTAATATTCTGACGGATGAACAACTCCGTCAGGATTCTACACTTCTTTACCTCTTAAAGTATATGCCACGAACGCAAACCGCATTCTCAGCGTATTTTATTGATCATTACGACCAACTGACAGCAGACTCTAAGGCTAAACTTACCGGTTTCTTATTCGACAGAATAGTCCGGACATGGGCCGGTACCGCTCTGTCAGAAAAGAGATTACCGGAGTATTTAACGTTAAGAAAATTCGCGGATCAATTAGATGGTTTGGGAAAGGGGGAAAAGACATTGCTAAATATCCTCGATTTGAAATACGGCATTTTGGTCAGAGATTACGACTGTATCAAAAAGGTGGGCTATCTCTTTACCGATGGGCTCCTTTCCATACCGGTTGACAGTATCCGCAGGGAAGATAAACACCGGTTTGAAAAGGCACAATCATTTATAAATGGAGAAACGGACAGTGCAAAAATTGCTGCATTTGAAGAAGAAAAAGAGTACCGGATAAATATATATTCACGGGAGCTCAGCGTTCCCCTGTTCGATGCGGCAGAAGCCTTCACACACCTGCCCTCCACCGAAAAGCAAGCGCTAAAAGATGCGTTGGCTTGGGCAAAAAGGGGCGAAGAACTGATGCCGGGAAAATTTTCCGGGCTGATAAGAAAGCTTGAACAGAAAACAGGATCAATGTAATTTGATCTATGGTATGTGCACAGTTACCTCGCTATATAAAGTAACCTGACTTTGTATCTCCTATGTTCTCCCGGGACTCTGTCCCGCAAAACAAAAGCATCAATATATCGCATCATCCCGGCTATCTTTATTTGTACAACATCAGCTAAAACCGGGTCCCTTCCCGCAAGATCATTCAGCATATGTATTGCCGTCCGGCACATGCCGGCTTTCACTCAACTGTTTTTCTAAAGTTTGTATAGCGGAAGGTGCACCCGCGTATTTCATAAGAACATTTCCGTCTCCGTCAGTTAAGATATGCCATGGAATGGTAAAGGCATCCCCGCCCCGTAATCGCTGTAAATCATCTATGAGCTTGCTGCCTGCTCTCACATGATACCCCTCCAACTGATAGTATTTCATCATTTCCATCCATTTCCCGTGCTTTTCATCTTTGTCTACTGACACATAAAGCATGGCAATCCCTTCTTTTTTCAATAGTTCATATAATGCGCTGTTGTGTGTAAACTCTTTTTTACACGGGCCGCACCAGGTTGCCCAAACATCTACATAAACTCTTTCTGCATCCAGTTTTTTTGCCGCCTCTTTAAGAGAACTGATGCTTTCGAAGCTATCCAAAACGTGTATTCTTTCATTTGGCGCCTCGTTTTGCTTTTTGTGAAATGTAATGATTGGAATGATTTCAGACTCTACAAAATGGGTATATTCACTCAGGGCATAGTGATCCTTGAAATCCTCAAAAAGTTCAATAAGTTCCTTTTCATAATTCTTATTGGCTGCCTCGTAATAAAGATACGCAGCATAATAATACTCAAGTTGTGTTCCCGACAAGTACTTCCTGGCGATGTTGATATTATGTGTATGGATTAACCCTTGCTTTCTTATTTCTGATAATGTATTGAAGTTTATGCCATTTTCAATTAGCGCTTTATATCTCAAATAGGATTGTGTAAAATAGAAGAACCAGGGAGAACGCATCAGGCCCGGATCAGAAACAGGATAGTCCTCAAAAACTTCACCCCATAAGATAGAATACGCTTGTACGTCTAAAGTATTTAAATTTCTTTCGCTGAGCAGATGGTTCAATAAGGCTACACTGCTTTGGGCGCCGGCATAAAAATAAGACCTGTCTGCACTTACCAGATTATAAAAATCTTCTGAAATAACACCGGCGCTTAGCAATTTCCTATATTTGGCGATTTCAGTTTCATGTCTTTTTTTAATGCTTTCCTTAATCCTGTCCGGGTTAGAGTCATTCCTGTATTCTGCTGCTGCTTCCTCAAAATTCCCGGTGATCATGCTTCGGTTAATATTTTGATTGTACAACTGTTGCCCTTCTTTGCTTTTACACGCAATAACAAAGCCTTTTTTTTTGTTTTCAGTATTGATATTAAGCGTGTAATTCATTCCGGGCTCGGCAATTACAGTTCCATAGGCGTCATACCCGTTTGACAATTCTATAAAACAGGCTTTTTCTATAGAAAGAAATATTTTAAAATTACCCAAAGTGTCAGGTTGTACCGAATTTTCAAACCCAAAATAGGTAATGCCATTAACCGGCAGGGTATATTCTATTCGGTCAGGGATTGTTCCTGTTATTTTACCTGTTATTATTACTCTGGGATCAGGCATATGCTTACCCGCACAAAGGGAGAGTAAACCGATTAAAATTAATAGCAATCGCTGCATTTTGATGATTTAATATGCCCTGACGCTGGAGCATTTGTGTTGATGACAGGTTCTTAACTTCGGGATGAAATATTTATGACATGTAAAAGTACCGGGTAAATATACAAAAGTTCATTGTTAATCCTGTGACTGACTTAAAACGAAAACATCAATAGTATCGCATCATTTAAAAACCCATGGACAGGCAGCTATATCAATTTTTCACAAAAGACTACCGCCGCATCAAGGAATTATTATAAAAGGCGAACGGAGCATCTGAAATAACCCTCATTATCAGGGAGCACAAGATTGGACATCGATACGCAAGGCACAGATGCCTCCTGTGTCAGCACGTTTATTTTAATTGCATAAAGTAAAAGCCGGCGCAGAAAGATTGATAAAGCTTAATGAATTAAATTGCCGGATATTTGATTACAGATTAATAACCAGCTTTTCATCCATGCATTTGTTTTTTCGGATCTGCAGCCGCTCATTGATAACCTGTTTTTTCTTTCTGCCGGTTACGGTTGGGGTTTCCCAATCTATACAGGTTCCGGCGCCACTCCGTGCCTATATTCAGTCCATCAACAGCCAGCCGCTCGGGAACTATAAACCTGTAACGAGGCTAGAACAATTGTCAGATACTTTATTCCATCTGCAAATGGATTGGGTGCTAAAAGATACCCTTAAACAGAACGACTGGCAGTTGCAGATCATCCCGGCATTTCAACCCGATTTCCATTGGGCGCCTCATCTTACCCCAACGCCCGATCATATTATCAACCAGCATGTTTTTCGTACGCCGGCTATGCTGGTAACAAAAGGGCGGTTACAGCTGGCCGTTATCCCGGACCCGGATATATTGTCAAAGAACCAGGGACCGGATTGGTATATGGATCTGGATGCACCAAAGAACAGGCTTACCCTCGGTATGAGCCTCGCGGATGTACCGGAACATACGGCTTTTGTCCGGGCGCCCGGGGGTGTTTATCCGCCCGGAACTTTTCGGTTCGGATGTTACCTGATGATCCATAAGGCACCCGATAAAACAGTAGCAGATCCCTGGCGCCCTATCCTGTCTTTTTTCTGGAAGAACTGGGGTGAAAAAGCATGGGATGATATAAAAGTTACCGCTCCTCTTGACCTTGATCTGCAGTGCAAACGTGCTTACGACTGGGCTTTTGTAAATTGGAAGCCAACAGTATGGCAGGAGTTTGAATTGAATGGACAAACTGTTGGCGCACCCCAGTTTATTGTAAATGTAACCCAAAGTCCGAATTATCCGGGTGAGGTAGATGAACGGGAATTCCGTTCCATCTGGAATCAGGCCTGGTTTAATTCGCTTCGGTCGGCAGCCGGATTATACCGGTATGCCAGGCGGCACCAGGTTCCTGCATGGCTTGAGTATGCACGGAAAACCAAAGAGCTTGCACTGGCATTTCCGCAAACACGGGGTTTTTTCCCTGGGCTGATCGGAACAGAAATGGAGAAGGTTTTGATCGATGGCAAATACTATAACCGATCGAAAGGATGGTCTACCCGTTTTTTCGGCAATTCCGACCGTAACCCGTATTTCCGCGACGCCAGGCTGGCTCCCTATCATATTCTGGATATGAGCTTTACAGCTAACCAGATGTTGATCTGGTATACCGACCTGGAAAAAGACGAGCGCCTGCTGAACTATGCTATTACCTATGCAGATGCATTGCTGGGTATTCAGGACAAAACCGGTTTTTTCCCTGCCTGGCTGGACCTGAAGACCCTGCAACCGCTGGCACATTTAAATCGGTCACCCGAAACTTCTCTTTCAGTTAGCTTTCTATTGCGCTTATACGGCATTGTTAAAGAGGAGAAATACAAGAAGGCTGCCCTGAAAGCTCTGTC
>ENA-UOUJ01001631-UOUJ01001631.1-activated-sludge-metagenome-genome-assembly--contig:-NODE-1631-length-11396-cov-4.217970_pt1 | contig 11396 bp, 10 predicted proteins | sample MGYA00249839_ERZ747224 | MGnify/ENA primary metagenome ERZ747224 (study PRJEB28782, sample SAMN03220277) | activated sludge metagenome | biome: wastewater; feature: sewage sludge; material... | reverse complement strand
ACTACATTCATTTTTTTAACGCTCAGGCATCAAGGCCGTTTGGCTTCGCACGATATCGCTGCGCATGATCGTTGCTTGCCGATTATTACCGCTGCGGAGGCGAAAAGTAGGAATGAAATGCTCATGGAATAAAAATTTACACTTTTCAAATAAGGTTAGCTAACCGTACGAGCAGAGGATGCTAACGGATTTTCTTTTATAATAGCACCTCATAAAAGGAATTAGTCAGTAAAAACGATGATTCTGAAAGGTTTATTTTAATTCGCCTACCAGAAATACACTGCCACAAACTAAAATAAGGTCATTTTTGTGTGCATGGGCCATTGCGTCTTCAAGGGCAAGGTTTACATTTTCATATATATTCCCCAAAAGCCCGTTTTTGCCGGCCTTTTCGCGAAGCTCTTCCTTAGAAATTGCTCTTGGAACAAAAGCATTGGTAAAATAGTACTGTGCATTTTTGGGCAGCAAGGATAAAACGGTATCTACGTCTTTATCTTTAACCATCCCCAAAACAATATGCAGCCGGTGATAGGTTGTAATCTCTATTTGTTCCAGAAGCTTTTTAATGCCATCGGGATTATGTGCTACATCCAATACAATTCTTGGGTGGTGATGAATTGTTTCCCACCGACCATGCAGACCGGTCAGTTTCTTTACATTTTTCAAACCCTTTTTAATTTGTTCCTGCGAAATATGAAACCCTTTTTGGTTCATAACTTTTATAGCAGAGAGAACCGGAAGGATATTTTTGGTTTGGTAAATGCCCGTTAAGTCAAGATGGTATTTTTTGTGTTCGGCTTGATTGTTTTCACTTATGTAAATAATTAACTCCTCATTTTCAAAAAACCATTCTGACACCTGTAATTCTTTGTCCGAAAAGTGAATTTCTGCATCATTTTGTGAAGCAATTTTAATAAAAACCGCATCTGTTTCAGGGTGAGATGCTCCAATTATAACGGGCGTTTGCGGTTTGATAATGCCCGCTTTTTCACCGGCAATTTTTGCTAATGTTTCGCCTAATATTTGTGTGTGATCGAGACCTATATTGGTGATTATCGAAACGATGGGATTGATAATATTGGTGCTGTCCAAACGCCCGCCCAATCCGGTTTCTATGATGTTAATATCTGTTTCATGCTTTGCAAAATGGTCGAATGCCATTGCTACTGTTATTTCAAAAAAACTGGGTTTGATCTTTTCAATTAATGGTTTTATTTTTTCGGTAAATGATATTACTTCTGCCTCTTCAATCATTTTCCCGTCAATCTTTATCCGCTCTCTGAAATCTTTCAGATGAGGCGAAGTATAAAGACCGGTTTTGTAACCGGCAGATTGCAATATTGCTGCCAGAATATTACTTACGGAACCTTTGCCATTAGTGCCGGCAATATGTACAAATTTCCCTTTTTGATGTGGATTGTTTATGCTATCGCAAAGGTCAATAATATTTGAAAGTCCGCTTTTTATTGCCTGGCTGCCCACACGGCTGAAAAGAGGTAGTTTTGAAAAAAGATAATCCAGAGTCTCGGCGTAAGTCATTTTATTACTTTTATCTAAAATGATTGATGAAAAACGAATTATTAATCAGTAACTCTAAAATTAAACTGCACAGTAACTGTTGATTCGTTATCTGTTTTATTGAACCGTATTTTTTGAAGATATTGAACAATTGCATTCCGGTAGTTGCTGCTGGTGGCAGTAGAACCCTTTGCAAAGCGTAGAAAGGTACCTACCCCTTCGGGCGATACTTTTACATCTGCATATATTGTGGCTCTTCCCAAATTGCCCTGAAAGTTGTATGCCTGCACAATTCGCCTGTCGCCTCTTGTAATCATTGGCCCGCTGTTTACCCCAACTCCGCTGCCTGTTCCGCCTCCGCTGCCGGTGCCACTGCCGCCACCTGTTCCGCTTCCACGACCCACCCCACTGCCGGTTCCGGTACCGCCACTCCGGTTGGCATTAGTTTCACTGCCACCGCCGGTTCCGCTGCCTTCAACCGTTTTACCCATTACCGCCTTTGGCCTTGTAGGAGCGGGAGTGGCCGTTACCGGTTTTGGAGTTGTTTTTATCGGTGTAGTGTTGACATTAACCTTTTTTGCCTGAGGTTTGGGATTGTCCGGTTTCAGAATAGCAGGGGTTTTAGTCTCTTTCGGGTCTTCTTCAATATCTTTTGCCGGAATATCTTCTCCTTCCTGTGGAGGTGAATAAGCTGTTCCTTTTTCTCCGGTAGCCTCCACAGGGTTGCCACCACCACCGCCACCCGATTTACCTACCTCAACAGGTTTTTCAGGTTCTTCGGGAATATTCAATTCAACATAAATTCCTTCATCTTCCTGCGGTTTAATAACGTCATACAATTTCCATTTCCACACAAAGGAAAGCAATAGAAATAAAGCGGCAATTACGAAGGTGTATATTGCTGCTTTTATATTTTTTTGTATTTCAAACCCGTCAGTCATGCTACAAATTTAACCTTAAAGGCTTTAATTTCTTTTAGATAGTTTTTTCACCGGGGTTATTTAACAAATTTGTAAGGACTATTTTATTGATTACAAGTCATTTCTTTTAAATATTTTTGACGCTTATGGACAAAATTGCAATTATAGTAGCCGGAGGTGCCGGAACAAGATTGGGAAGCGGACTTCCCAAACAATTTTTACACCTGAAAGGCAAACCGATTTTATATTATACGTTAAGCACTTTCCTGAATTCTTACCCCGACATGGAAGTGATATTAGTATTGCCGCTTGATTTTACAGATATGGGCAAGGAAATCATTGATGCCTATTTTGATAAAGATCGTATAAGAGTAACAGTAGGAGGGAGCAGTCGTTTTGAATCGGTTAAAAACGGATTGAAGTTGGTGGATAAGGAAGCAATAGTTTTTGTTCATGATGCGGTCAGATGCTTAGTTACAGAGGAGTTGATACATCGTTGTTATAATGCTGCTTTGGAAAGCGGAACGGCTATTCCTGTAATTAAAAGCAGCGATAGTTTGCGTATTTTAACAGAAGAAGGAAATGATGCTTTGGACAGAGATAAAGTAGTGTTGGTACAAACGCCTCAGGTGTTTCATAGTAAAATATTGATACCTGCTTTCAATATTGATTATAAGGATAAATTTACTGATGAAGCTACGGTGGTTGAGGCCTTCGGACTAAAACTGCATCTGGTAGAAGGAGAAAAGAACAATATCAAAATAACCAATCCTGTGGATATGATTGTTGCGGAAAACCTGATTACCTGATTTATTTTTTAAATAGCCGCAAAGGCAACGGAAGGTTATTCCAGCTTACTGCATAATAAGGTTCTAATTGGGCACCAAAACTCTGGTTAAATTTTTCAATACCCGGGATATTACTGCCTTCGAAGTCAAAAATATAATCGGTGTCGGAATGTTTTTCTAATACATGGTCAATTAAAAAAGGATGAGCTTCCAGATCTCTTCCTTTTTTGTTGAAGGCTGCAGCTATTTCATAAATTCTTTTTGTATCTTTAAAATAAACAGCATTACCCAGAAATTCATCATTACAATCAAATGCTTCTAAAACAAAGGATTGTCCGGTTTTAGAAAATTGGTTAAATAAAATTTTCAAGAAATCGTAAATTTTTCCTTCTGATTTAATTCTGGAAATATGGATTGCTTTGATTTTTTGAACTGAAACATCAATTTCAGAACTGGTTTTTAGGCTTAAATTTATTTTTTTTGATTTCCTGATATTTGCACGGACACTTCTGGAGTATCCATTATTGATTTGAATATATTGCCTTTTTAAAGAGAGGATATAATTTTTTCTTTTTGTAACAGCGTATCCTTCGGGATGAAAATTATGATAGACATTTATGTTACCATAAGAAAATAGCGATATCATTTTTTGATAGAAGACCTCTAATATTTTAATATCAATTTCTGAAAGGCTATAAAAACCTAATTGCTGGGTAAGAGGAGGTTGTGCCAGATAACGGATTCCGAATTTTCTTTTTACTGGTAAGGGCATTAATATTTCCCAATCTCCGTAAATAAGCGCATCCCAGTTAGGTGAAACACAATCTAACCACAAGGAAGTGGCATAAATACGTCCTTGGATACTTTTCTCTATCACTTCATCCCATCTGGATTTATCAATTTCATGGTGTTTCAGATGATGAATTTTTTCCAAGTTTGCTTATTTGATTTAACAAAGTATTACCTGCTGATGGAAGCATTTCCGATTTTTGCCAGAATCTGATGTGCCACATCCATTGCTTTCAGCCCGTCAATTTCTGATACTATAGTCTGAGTGTTATTTTCAATGGCTTCTTTAAACTCCTCCAACTCTTTTAAAATAGCATTCACTTCAGGCACAATGGGATTGGCAACAGCAATGGTCTTTTTGCCGGTAGCAGTTTCGATGTCAAAGGTAAAAGCGTTTTTATCCTGATCATCTTTTAATTTGATAACTTCTGTCTTTTTGTTCAAAAAATCAATTCCGATGTAGGCATCTTTTTGAAACAGACGCATTTTACGCATTTTTTTCATGGAAATACGGCTGCTGGTAAGGTTGGCTACACAGCCGTTGTCAAACTCGATACGCACATTGGCAATATCCGGCGTCTCGGTCATTACAGCTACGCCACTTGCCGATATTTTTTTTACGTCACTCTTTACGATGCTCAGGATAATATCAATATCGTGAATCATCAGGTCAAGAATCACACTCACTTCTGTACCTCGGGGATTGAACTGTGCCAGACGATGTACTTCAATAAACATAGGTTTCAAATCCAAGCCTTTTAATGCCAGAAATGCAGGATTAAACCGCTCCACATGACCTACTTGTAGTTTAATGTTTGATTCTTTGGCCAGTTTCACCAGTTCACGGGCTTCATCCATAGTGTGAGCAAATGGTTTTTCCACAAAGACGTGCTTCCCATTCTTCATGGCTTTTTCGCACCAGTCGTAGTGATAATTGGTGGGTGTAACAATATCAATCGCATCGCATTTGCTCAAAAAGTCATCTGCATCAAAAAAACGCTTTATTCCATATTTCTCGATTACCTCAGCGGCGATCTCTTCATTAGGGTCCATGAAGCCAATAACTTCTACATCGGATATTTCGAGCCAGTTGTTGAGATGAAACTTTCCTAAATGTCCTACACCAACGATTCCTATTTTTAGCATAAAAGATAATTATTGTTCAAAGATAATTAAAGCTGAGATTCAAAAAGTATGCAGATAATAGTGTTTTAGGTTTGGCTACTTAGTTATAGTGACTGATAATCTATTAAAAGCAAAAGAGAGTACCGTTTTTCTTGATACTCTCTTAGTTGACCCATAAGGATTCGAACCTTAACTGACTGAACCAAAATCAGTAGTGCTACCGTTACACCATGGGTCAGCGCACCCTTTTTTCTTGTTTTGGGTGTGCAAAGATATGGATTTCGGTTATTGGAAGCAAATAGTTTTTAAAATATTTTTTATGGAGATCAGCTAACTAATTGATAAAAATCATATTATGATATTCGGTTTCTTGACCCTTATGAGTTAATTTTGCAAATAGTCTCTTTTATTAAATAATTAAAATTTTTATATCATGAAAGTTACAGTTGTAGGCGCAGGAGCAGTGGGCGCCAGTTGTGCAGAATACATTGCTATGAAAAACTTTTGTTCCGAAGTGGTTTTAGTGGATATTAAAGAAGGCTTTGCCGAAGGTAAAGCTATGGACCTGATGCAAACTGCTTCCCTGAATGGTTTTGATACCAAAATTACCGGCACCACCGGCGATTACAGCAAAACCGCCGGCTCACAGATAGCAGTAATTACTTCGGGTATTCCTCGTAAACCCGGTATGACTCGTGAAGAACTGATTGGAATTAATGCAGGAATTGTGAAAGAAGTAACCTCAAATCTTGTCCAACATTCACCTGACGTAATTATCATTGTAGTAAGTAACCCTATGGACACAATGGCCTATTTAGTTCATAAAACATCCGGCTTACCCAAAAATCGTATCATAGGAATGGGAGGTGCATTGGATAGCGCCCGTTTCAAATACAGGTTGGCAGAAGCTATGGGTTGCCCCAGCTCTGACGTGGATGGTATGGTGATTGCTGCACACAGTGATACAGGAATGGTTCCACTGATGTCTAAAGCTACCCGTAATGGCGTGCCTGCCACAGCTTTCCTTAGCGAAGAGCAACAAAACAGTGTTGTGGAAGCTACTAAAGTGGGCGGCGCTACACTTACCAAACTGTTGGGCACGTCTGCCTGGTATGCCCCGGGGGCTGCTGTTTCAGTGATTGTACAAGCTATTGCCTGCGATCAAAAGAAAATGATTCCCTGCTCTGTAATGCTGGAAGGTGAATATGGTCAAAGCGATATTTGCCTAGGTGTACCTTGTATTATTGGCGCCAATGGAATAGAAAAAATTGTAGAAATTGAGCTGACTGAGGCTGAAAAGGAAAAATTTGCTACAGCAGCCAATGCAGTAAGAGAGGTAAACGGCGACTTAAAAAACCTGTAATTTTTAATTGAATTATATTGAATCCCGGCATAGTTCCGGGATTTTTTATTTATTGATTTTATAACACCACCTTTTCAATTTGCCTTCAAAATCAAACGGAGTGGTTGCTTTGGTGATATCTTTTATGATACTCGCATTAATTTTTGAACTATCTATTTCAAATTTTGTAAAATTCGTACTGAAAAACAAAACACCTTCCGGCGACAGAATATTCATGCAATCATTAATCAGTTCCACATAATCTCTTTGGATATCCAGAATTCCTTCCATTTTCTTACTGTTGCTAAAAGTAGGAGGGTCCATAATAATGATGTCAAAGCTGTTTTTTTCTGCTGTTTTCAAAAAAGACATTACATCTGCCACAATGAATCCGTATTTTTTTTCATCTGAAAAACCATTTAATTCAAAATTTCGTTTTGCCCAGTTAATGTAGGTATTTGACAAGTCAACCGTAGTGACCGAATTGGCGCCACCTGCAGCGGCATAAACTGAAAAAGATCCGGTGTAGGCAAACAGATTCAGCACATTTTTTGCATTACTTTCATCCCTAATCATTTTTCGGGTGATGCGATGGTCCAAAAAGAGGCCGGTATCCAAATAATCAGAAAGGTTTACAATAAATTTCAGGTCATTTTCAGTAATTATTAACTCGCTCTTACTAAAATCTTTTTTTCTGTATTGACCGCTTCTGCCAGCTTTCCTCTGTCTCAGTTTTGTAAAAATGTTTTTTTCTTCAATTCCGGTAACTTCCGAAATAGTTTTTAGGCTGGTTCTTAGCCAATTCTTGTATGCTTCTTCCTGCAGGTTGTGTTTTCTTTTATATTCTGATACATAAGCCTTGCCTTCATAAATATCAATTATCAGAGGAAATTCGGGGAGGTCATGATCGTAAATACGGTAGCAACCGATGCCTTGTTTACGAGCGGTTTTTGACAAATGTTTGAAAACTTTTGTCAGCCTGTTTTTGAACATAATTTGTTTTTCCTCACCAATCATTTAGTATTTTTTACGAAATTAGCAGTTTGTAAGCCTAAAAACAAAGTTTCAATTTGTATGCAATAGTTGACATAGAAACAACGGGCAGTTATGCTGCTGCAAACGGCATCACTGAAATTTGTATCCAGATTTTTGATGGAGAAAAGGTGATAGAACGTTTCGATTCGCTGGTAAATCCTTTGCAATCTATTTCGCCCTACATACAGGCGATGACGGGTATTACCAATGAAATGGTAGTAAGTGCGCCTACCTTTGATGAAATCGCACATCGGGTTTATGAACTTTTGCAGGATAACATTTTTGTAGCGCATAACGTTAATTTCGATTACTCTTTTGTCAGAAGTCAGTTGCAATACGCCGGTTATCAATATGATGCACAAAGGCTATGTACCGTGCGACTCAGCCGAAAAATATTCCCCGGCTTTCAATCCTATAGTTTGGGAAGGCTTTGCCAGTCGCTGCAAATCAGGCACCAAAACCAGCACAGGGCCGGCGGCGATACCGATGCTACAGTTATTCTTTTTAAAAAATTATTGGAGAACGATAAAGATGGTCTTATTGATAAAAGTTTGAAACGCGCCTCCAAAGAGCAGGTGCTGCCGCCCAATGTGCCGAAAACTGATTTTGATAAGCTACCCTACACAGCAGGCATTTATTATTTTCATGACGAAAAGGGGAATGTAGTGTATGTGGGCAAAGCAAAAAATATCAGGTATCGTGTCAGCAGTCATTTCAGCAATAATTCAAGCGGTCGCCAGCGGCAGAATTTTTTGCGCTACGTTTATTCCATCAGTTATGAAGAATGTGGTACCATAAAAGAATCTTCAGAAATAAAGCGCCTCTGGCCCAGGTTTAATGCTTCTCAAAAGAAGAAAGAGGATTTGTATGCAATCATTAGCTACGAGGACAGAAGCGGATATCTGCGCCTTGCTGTAGATAAAGTCAAAAGAGGAGCCGATATTTTAGGTTCTTATCATCATATTGAAAATGCAAAAGCAGCTTTGAGGCAATTAGTGACCGATTTTTCATTGTGCCCCAAAATGTGCTTTTTGAACGAGGAGTTGTTTGAAGAAAAAGGACACCAATCAGTTTGTCGAGGAGCCTGTACCGGGCAGGAGGCTGCTTCTGATTATAATCTTAGAGTATTGGAGGCTATAGAACAACTCAAAAACCAGCCTTCTTTTGCAATTATTGATAAAGGAGTAGATCCTGAAGAAAAATCGTGCATCCTGGTTTGGAAAGGCAGGTTTTATGGTATGGGTTTTATAGGTTCAGACATACAGATAGAAGATGCAGCCTCTTTTAAAGATTATGTGATTCCGCATAAAGAAAACAGCGCCATTACCAATATGCTTTTCAATTATGCTAAAAGGTACCCTCAAAAAGTTTTGATGTTGCGTCAATAATAGAGCGATAGGCAAGCGTATGACGACCGACACGCCAATGAAATATGACCAATGAAATTGAGAATTTAAAAATGGAAATAATTGACATAGATTTTGACTTTCGACAAGACAGTAAATGTGGCGACCCTGACACGGACAGTCTAAAATTATATGAAACTCATAAATTATTATGGAGTAAAGAATTACCAAATGGAAAAAAATTTACATTGGAAATTAAAGACGACAGTTATGGTAGGTTGCTCATAAAAAACAACTTGACTATGAATTTGTCAAGCGACAGAATGTGCCCTCATTTTGACGGGAAATACAGTAATAAATTTGAAGGTTGGCTTTCAGACAGTGAACGAGAAGAACTAAAACATAAAGTGAGGACAATTGGCGGACATATAATTTTTCCAGCACATAAAAAGAATGGTTTCACTATAAATCAAGCAAGAGGTATAAGCAAAATTATCTGTGACAGATTTGACTTGACACTAGAATGTATTAGACGTTTTTATCAAAATGAGGAAAGCCCGCTTTTCAAGACTTTGATAAACTACAAAGAGTTTTTTGACATATTTGTTGACTTCAAAGGCTATGTTGACTTTTTCTATTTACAAGACTTTATTGACCAAAATGAACGGATTGAATTTTCACTTCCGTTCGACAATTTCAACAGACCACCATTGCCACAGACAATTAGCGAGTATAAAAAGTATAATGAGAATACAATAGACTTAGTGGATAAAAGGAACAAACGAATTTTGAAAAGCATAACAAGTGAACGATAGGAATTTGGCAAATCTATGGAAACAAAAAAGTCAGCCTGTAACGGACAGTTTTGCGTCAGGTGGGTCGAACGCCTCCGTTCGGCACCTTTTCGTAAATTTGAGCTTTGTAGCTCCTTCGGAATTTTCAGTTGAAAATCCCGCCCGAACGCAAAGCCGGTCAGACGCGATAGGCAGTAAAATTGGTTTTTCTGATTATTGACTTTAATAGTAAATAGATGCTAATCACTGAAAATTTGGCATATTCTTACCTTAATAATCATTTCATTATCAATAAAACTGAAAAAATTGCACACAATTTCATTGTGGCACATTATTTAAGGTACATTTGCAGCCCCGATTTTTTGAAGGTTCGGGTTAATTATTCAAATTATAAAAAAACGATACAATTATGGCTAAAAAGATCAATGTTACCCCTTTACACGACAGGGTGATTGTAAAACCGGCTGCCGCTGAAGAAAAAACTGCCGGCGGAATCATTATTCCTGACACTGCTAAAGAAAAACCACAGCGCGGTACTGTAGTAGCTGCAGGTCCGGGCAAGAAAGATGAACCCGTAACCGTGAAACCGGGCGACACTGTACTGTATGGCAAATATGCAGGTACCGAAATTCAGATTGGTAGTGAGGACCTACTGATTATGAGGGAAAGTGATATTCTGGCAATTGTTTAATGCTATAGATTATAGGCTGTATGATTTAAACAATTTGTTATAAACTAAAAATAATAGAATAAATATAATTACAATGGCAAAACAAATATTTTTTAATACCGAAGCGAGGAATAAAATGAAAAAAGGCGTTGACACACTTGCAAACGCCGTAAAAGTTACACTGGGGCCAAAAGGTCGTAATGTAGTTCTTGAGAAAAAATTTGGAGCACCTGCAATTACAAAGGATGGTGTATCTGTAGCAAAAGAAATTGAATTAGAAGACCCAATTGAAAACATGGGTGCTCAGATGGTAAAAGAAGTAGCCAGCAAAACTGCCGATATTGCGGGCGATGGTACTACTACAGGCACCATTTTGGCACAATCTATCATCAGCGAAGGACTGAAAATGGTGGCAGCAGGTGCTAATCCGATGGATTTAAAACGTGGCATTGAAAAAGCAGTTGCAATAGTGGTAGAAAATCTGAAAAGCCAAAGCCAGAAAGTAGGAAATGACAGCAAAAAGATCAAACAGGTAGCTGCTATCTCTGCAAACAATGATGAACAAATCGGCGATTTGATTGCTCAGGCATTTGCCAAAGTGGGCAAAGAGGGTGTAATAACTGTGGAAGAAGCAAAAGGTACCGATACTTATGTAGATGTGGTGGAAGGTATGCAATTTGATCGTGGATATATCTCTCCCTATTTTGTAACCAACAGCGAAAAAATGGAGGCCGAACTTCAAAATCCTTATATCCTGATTTATGATAAAAAAATCAGCACCATGAAGGATATTCTTTCTATTTTGGAAAAAGTAGCACAAAGTGGTCGTCCATTATTGATTATCGCCGAAGATTTGGAAGGAGAAGCATTGGCTACCTTAGTGGTAAACAAACTGCGTGGAACACTGAAAGTAGCAGCCGTAAAAGCGCCTGGTTTTGGAGACAGAAGAAAAGAAATGCTGCAAGACATTGCCATCCTGACAGGTGGTACTGTTATCAGCGAAGATATGGGGCATAAACTGGAAGGAGCCGATATCGCTTCTTTAGGTCAGGCGGCATCTGTTACCATT
>ENA-UOUJ01001630-UOUJ01001630.1-activated-sludge-metagenome-genome-assembly--contig:-NODE-1630-length-11401-cov-5.261854_pt1 | contig 11401 bp, 9 predicted proteins | sample MGYA00249839_ERZ747224 | MGnify/ENA primary metagenome ERZ747224 (study PRJEB28782, sample SAMN03220277) | activated sludge metagenome | biome: wastewater; feature: sewage sludge; material... | reverse complement strand
GCAAAATTACACTGCCGTAGCCTCATAACAATGATGGGGTTCGTCAAAGGGATACTATTTACTGCATAATTTCCATTGGGCAGATTGCTAAAAGTACATTCCACTTTTCCGTTATGAATGTTTACTTTTTCCATTTTGAAATAATTCCTGTACTGCTCATCAGGAATAGAACCATTTTTGTTATACAACGCTATTTGCAAGAGACCTTTAGAATTTCGTAAGTTTTCAACTACTACGGTCAAACTGTAATTTTCGCTGTTAGTAACTTTAAACGAACTCAATAGAAAGACCATTGCAAATATTACCAATACTGGTTTAAAAATTTGACTCATAATTCGTAATTCTTAATTTTTACCCCTTTTTCACCACAAAGAATACGAAATTTTTCATCGCAAAGGCGCAAAGAAAATCCTAAACCTGAAATTAAAACCAGTCAAATTTTCTATATTTTGCAGAGCTAAAACTCAACAAAATATGCACCCGCCACTCAATTCGTAATTCGTAATTCGTAATTTTTAATTCTTAATCCTTAATTCTTAATTTTTCTTTCACGCTATCCACCACATCATAAACCATTGGAACTAAATAAACGGTTAAAGCCAATGACGAAAGTAAACCGCCAATAATCACCCAAGCCAATCCGTTTTTCCATTCGGCTGCTGTACCGCTGGCTAATGCAATGGGCAACATCCCGATTGCCATCGATAAAGTAGTCATCAGGATAGGTCGCATTCTTTCTTTTCCTGCGGTAATCAGTGCTTTTTTATAATGTTTTCCTTCGGCTTTTAATTGGTTTGTAAAGTCCACAATTAAAATAGAATTTTTGGTTACCAAGCCCATCAACATAATCAGCCCAAGCAAAGCAAATAAACTCAAATTGCTTAATGATAAATTCAAAGCTAAAAATGCGCCGATAGCAGCCACCGGAATGGCAAATAAGGCAACAAACGGATAAATATAACTATCGTACAATGCTACCATAATCAGATAAATCAATAAGAAGGAAATCGCTAACACAGACCCCAAAGCCCCAAAACTATCATTTTGTCGTTTAATATCACTCCCCCAGGTCATTTGTATGCCATTAGGCAAAGGATTGTTCTTAATGTAAGCCACCACATCATCAGCCACCGTTCCTGACGGACGACCTAAAGCATCGGCAGTCAATGTAACAGCCGGTTGTCGGTCTTTTCGCTCTAAAAGTGATGGTGAATTGTTCCTTTCTAAATTGGCGATTTGCAAAACTTCAACAGGAACACCCATTGGATTAACGATGTTCAGTTGTTTTACATCGTCTTCATTTTTGCGACTGAATTGATCTAACCATATCCGAACAGGATATTCTGTTCCATTTTCAGTTAAGGTTGCATCGTCATTTCCGGTAAAGGCGGTACGCAAATTCATTCCAACATAGGCCGTATTCAATCCTAATCGTTGCATTTTATCTTTATCGGGAATCACCTTCAACTCGGGGCTCCCTGCTTCTACCGATAACCGAACATTATCAGCCCCCGGGATTTTTTCAATAGCAGAGGACAAGTCATTTCCAGCTTTCAAAACCTGATTTAGATTACTCCCACTCAAAGAAATTTCAATAGGTGCAGAACGAGGCACCAAACCCAATGCCATCATTGAAAAATTAATACCAGAATAATCTTTCTGCAAATCGTTTCTCAATTTTCGCATAAAATCTTCGGTAGAAACCTTCTTTATTCCTGCTTTTTTCAATTCTTCAATCTTCATTTTTAATTGAATGGTGAATTCTGTCTTATTTGCAGAACCTACACCCAAACTCCCAATGCCGGTACTGGGTCCGCCTATGTTGCTGAAAACGGTTGCCACTTCAGGTCGCTTTAAAATATAATTTTCAATTTTTTCAGAAATCAAATTGTTTTGCTGGATAGAAGTACTTTTATCAAACTCTAAGGCAAATCTGAATTTTCCTTGATCGCCTGTTGAAATGAGTTCTTTCCCAATAATTCCCTGTTTCATCATAGCTACTGTTCCCACAAAAAGCAATAAAACAAATGCGATGAAAATGAGTTTGTGGTTGAGTACCCAATTCAACGATTTCCCGTACCAGGAAATGAATTGGTCTAATTGATGTTCGAACCAAAGCAAAAATCGGTTAAATAAATTAGTAGGTTGTAAATCTTCTTGTTTTCCGATACGAGATGCTAACCAAGGCGTTAAAGTGAAGCCCACCAATAAACTTGTTAGAGTAGAGGTGATAACCACTACCGAAAATTGTTTGAGCATATCGGCTACAAAAACCTGTAAAAATAAAATCGGCAAAAACACCACCACATCCACCAAGGTAATAGACAAGGCAGAAAATCCGATTTCCATTCGACCATCCATCGCAGCCGTTCTCTTTTCTTTACCCATATCCAAATGGCGATGGATATTTTCCAAAACTACGGTAGCATCATCAACCAAAATACCGATGATTAAAGACATTGCCAGCAAAGTCATCAGGTTGAGTGTGTAACCCAACAACCACATTACAGCAAAAGCAGTGATTAATGAAGTGGGAATTGCAACCAAAACGATAAGAGAATTTCTAAAACTTCTCAAGAATAATAACATCACTAAAGACACTAAAATCACGGCTAAAATCAAATCAAAAACAACTGAATTTACAGCTGCAATGGTATTGTCGGTACTGTCGTCTGTTACGACAAATTTTACACTCGAACTTGCATTTTGCTTTTCAATAGATTGAAATTTATCCCTGATTAATTTTGACACATCTACAGCATTGGCATCGCCTTGTTTTTTAATCATCAATCCTATTCCTGCTTTTCCATTAAAACGACTGTATGAAGTGATTTCTTTAATTCCATCAGTCACTTCGGCTAAATCTTTTACATAAACCGGGCTGCCCGGAAATGGCATTGCTACTTGCACATTCTGAATGTCATTAATTGTATTGAATTTACCGACTAAGCGAACCGAATTATTTTCTGTATCCGTTTGCAATTTTCCTGCCGGCAAATCAATTCCCGAGCGATTAACCGCTTCCACAATCTGGTACAAAGAAATTTTGTACAATTTCAATTTTTCTTTGTCAACCTTAACCTGAATTTCCCTCTCTTCTCCTCCCAAAATAGTAATTTCAGCCACACCTTTTAATTGCTGTATTTGAGGCAAGAAATCATCTTTCATTTTTTGATAAAACTCGGTTGGTTTTAGATTGCTCGTGGCACTTACAGACATTATCGGCAAATCGTTGGGCGACACCTTACTCATCACCGGATTTTGAATATCCTTCGGTAAATCTTTTCGGATGTTATCAATAAAGCGTTGCGCATCTTGCATCGTTTTATCTAAATCTGTTCCGTATTTGAGATTGGCGATGATGATAGAAGCATTGGGCAAAGACTTTGTAACCAAATAATCCACACCCTCCAAATTGGAAAGTGCATCTTCGATTTTTCGGGAAACTGAAGTTTCCACTTCATTAGGCTCTGCACCGGGGTAAACGGTTCGGATAACGACAACAGGTTGGTTAAAATCGGGCATTAATTCATAACTCAAATTCTTAAAACCGATAATTCCCAAAAGTGCAAATACGCTGAAAAGAACAATAATCAGCGATGGTCGTTTTATTGATATTTCTGTGATGTTCATTTTTCTTTCAATTAAAAATTGTGAATTACGAATTACGGTTTTTGATGGTAATCTGAATTTTACCTAAAATCTTACAAATTTCTTCTGCATCATTCATCAGACTATCTGCTGTTGCATCATCAAAATATTCTGTTGCTTTTAATAATTTAATCCAATAAATAGATTCTCTGGCTTCTTTGTATGCGATGGTTAGTTTATGAAGAAAATCTTTTTCTGAAGCACCACCTATTGACTCTTCAATGTTAGCACCAATACTTGTACCTGAACGTAAGAGCTGTTTCGATAATACAAATTCTTTCTTTTCATTTTGCAAATACTTAAAAGCATTTACCACCCTGATAGCAAAATCAAAACGTTTCTGCTGTATAATATTCTCCTTCATATTCTTAATTTTTAATTCATAATTATTGATTCGTAATTCGTAATTATTGATTCGTAATTACAATGTTAGCATTGTTAAAAAGATTGATAAACCCATTTGTAACGATAATGTCGCCAACATTTAAACCACCTGAAACAATCGTTTTATTTCCAATATTTTTAGAAATTGTAATCGTTTTTAAAACTGCCTTTTCATTTTCTACGACATAAACTTGTGCTTTATTTTCGTTGCTTATAATTACAGAAGAAGGGATAATAATGCCTTGGTTTATTTCGTTATCAGATAATGCAACCTTTCCAAACATGCCTGATTTTATAGTTGATTGTTTGGTGTTCTCTACACGAAATTGTACAGGAAAACTATTTCCCATATTCGCCTTACTTCCAATCATAGATAGTTTTCCATTCAATGATAGTTCAGGAAAAACATCTGCTGAAATACTATAATTTTGATTGGGTTGAAATTGCTTTAATTCACTTTCGGGTACATTTACCGTAAATTTGAGCGTACTTATATCTGTGATTTGCAACAAAGGAATTCCGGGTGCTGCAAAAGCTCCAATTTCGCTTAATTTTGCTGTTACCACACCGCTAAATGGTGCTTTGATAGTTGTTTTATTGATTTGCTCTTGCAAAGTTGCTTTTTGTAATTTGGCAGATTTTAAACCTAATTTTGCTTTTTCTAATTGAACGCCTTGCACGGCATCGGCTTCTGTTAAAATGGTGTAACGATTTACATCGTCTTGCAAACCTTCAATTTGCACGTCAATGGATTGAAGTTGTAGTCGTAATAGTGAATTATCCAATTGAATAACCGTTTGTCCTTGTTGAACATAACTTCCTACATCTGCTAAAACTGCATTGATTTTACCTTGTGTTTCAGCACTGATTTTCACCTCTTTATTAGGTTCAAATGTTCCGGCAAAAACACCTTCGTCATTGATGTATTTCAATTGAATGGTGTCCACACCAACGGAAATAGGTTTTTCCTTATCGAATTGGTAAACCTTACTTTCGGTTGTTTTTTTATTGCTTGCCAATTTGAATATTACCAAACCAACAATTGCAATACCTACTATTATCCAGATTATCTTTTTCATCTTACTTATTTTTAATTCGTAATTCGTAATTTTTAATTCTTAATTTTTAATTGAAATCGTTCCCTTTAGTTTTTTTAATTCCAAATCAGCTTTCAAATAATCAATCACGGCATTCAGGTAGTTCTGTTGTGCTTCACGCAAAGCATTATCAGTCAACAAAACATCAGTCAAACTTGCAGTACCCATTTTTTGTTGTAAAAGCGCTTGATTATAAATTGATTTTGCCAATGCTATCTGACTTTCGGTATTTTTAATGGTTGTTTGTGCAATCGATTTTTGTCGGCTGGCATTTTCAATTTCCACTTTATTCTTGTCAGAAATTAATTGAGCCTGCAGTTCATTATTTTTTATTTCAAAATTCTTTTGGTTAATTTTTCTTTTTGAAATAGCGCCATCAAAAAGAGAATAAGTCAATTGAACTCCGGCAAAGCTTACAGGATAGAATTTCAGGAAACTATTGGGAGATTTGTCATAACCAAAACCCGATATTCCATAAGAAGCAATCAAATTTATATTGGGAAATAATTTAGATTGTTTCAGAGTTTTCAGTTCATTTTTTAAAATTTTATTCTGGGTGTTGATGATTTTTAGATCCAAAAAGTTCAAAGTATTGCTTTCCACTATTGTTTGCTGTTCTATTTTAGAAATCACATTTACATTTTCTTCCAAAGGAATTCCCATATTTAGCTTCAAGGCATTGATAATAGAGAAATATTTATTCTGAATATTCGCTCTCAGGGTTTTTAATTGTTCGGCTTGCAACTTCACTTTATTTACATCAGAACCTATAGCCATAAGTTGATCTTTCAACAGTTGCATATTTTGCAAGAGTTTGTTAGTATTGATTATATTACTATCAATAAAATCAAGCTGATGTTTCAGGATTTGAGCATTATAGTAAAGCGTGGTTACATCAAATAAAACCTGTTCTTCAGTTTTCTGATATTGAAGCTTAGAAAGCTCATTGACAATTTTGGTATTCTCAATTGCTCCGTATAGCTGAGAGTTGTATAAAGGCATAGCTAATGAAATGTTTGAACTGATATTGTGCGGAACACCAAACTGCAAATCTCTGAACTGCCCTTCAGGAGCTTGAGGATTGAGGGCATTCATCGGCATTAATTGCGTGGGCAATTCCATAAAATATCTATAATCTGCATTAGCAGTGATTTTGGGGTTTAAGTTCGCTTTCGCTTCCTTTTGTTTTTCAGAACTCAGGCCGATATTATTTCTGTTGACTTGCAGAGTTTTATTATAAATTTTTGCAGTATCTATGCACTGTTCCAGTGTCCAAGCCTCCTGGGCAACCACAGAATTCCAGCCGATAAATAATATCAGGATTAAAATAAGTTTGCGAATATTCACTAACATAATTGAGTAAATTTTTTTGTTACGACTATACTTTATTAATAAATTTTTTCTTTTTGGAAACTAACCATCCAATTAGGGTCATCATTAGCGTAAAAACAATTCTGAATAACAACGCATATACCGTTTTTTTTTCGTAAACTCCACCATAACTAATATATAATTGAAATACAATAAATGCAATAATCAATAAGAATAAGGAAACGACTAATTCTTTGAAACTAAGTTTAGGGTTTACCCAAATAGTATAAGCGGCTATTAAATATAATATCCCGCATGCCAGATTGGTATAAACAACAAACAATACATAGTTTCCTTCTCTTTCACGAATGCCAAAAAAGTCAAAAATGATAGATACAGTCATGAATACAGTTACTGTACCCAATAAGCTTAAAAGAGAAGTTTGTATAATTTTAAGTACTTTCATCTCCAAACTTGATTTACCAAATTTTTTTATTCAATTTTAGAAAACTCATACCAATTATAAAAACAGATACCGTCATTGTTAAAGCACCTATCAAAACAAAAATGGGTGGAAGACCCAAATATATTTCAGCTAATATGCCAAGCGGCATCAACAAACCAAATAAGGCCATCCAGGAAATTGTTTTTGAATATTGTAAACTGCCTTTAAAATGCAGCAGTAAAAAACCGATTACGATATTTAAAAAAGCAAATAAATTACCATGTACGTGAGCCAACCGAGCCTCAAAGTGTTTACCTATGCTATAAGAATTTGCCCATTCAGTAGCATTGGGTGCAAAATCTCTGAGATAAATTAATAAAAACCCATACAGCATAAATACGCCCATAGTAATAAAACCAATTGCGATATTATTTTTCCCGTTCATAATTTTTCATTATTATTTTAATAAGTATATAATTTAATAGCACTTATTCTTTTGATATCTCCCTTGCCCAATTAATCAGCAACGACTTGTTTTCCTCACTAAGTAGGGCATTACAATGTATCAATGTGTAGGGAAACATCGGCAATTCACTTTTTTCATTTTTGATTTTACTTGATTGATCATTATCTAAATGTTAATTAAAATATTGATGGTATAGATTGTATGAATATTGAATTTTAGAAATAATTTCATGAACCTTTTCTACATTACTTTCATTTTCTAATTCTTTCACTAATTCAAGGTGTGGATGAAGCCATTTATGCAACTCATCGTGACTTTTCCCGTCCATTGTACAACTTTTTATGAGCTGACTGTTTTGGTCTTTGATTTGTTCGGCAATGGTTTTGTAATCCGTTTTTCCTTTCTGAATATAAGTATTAACCAATTCTTCGCCTTTCTGTACAAAAGGTTTCATTTCATCATTTACTTTCCACTTTTCACCATTATTCAGTTCAAGGGCTTCGAAACTTTCTTTGTGCTGGTGTGTAGCATGAGTTTCTTCCTGCTGGGTTGCAGCTGGTTTTTCATTGAAATTATTACAACTCCATAAGATTATACTACTAATTCCAAATACGATTATTTTTTTCATATCTATGTATTTTTTTCTACCATTTTTAAAATACCTTCTAATACTGTTTTACCGTCTTTTACCAAATCCGTTTTATGACCGGATAACTTCCATTTTAAAACAACCATTCTCATTCCCCCAATGATAATCGTAGTTAAAGTATTAGCGCTAATGAGTTTGTTATATTGTCCTAATTCTTGCCCCATGCTGATGTTGGTCTTTACAATATCTTGCATCACTTTCATGATTTCGGAAACTTTTTTGCTCAGATTTTCTTCAAAATGAAATATACTTTCAGCAAAAATAACACTGACAATTGCAGGTTTCCCACTAAAAGTCTGTAATTGGGAGTTAAAAATGCCTCTAAGTTTCTCTCCTTCTGTAGCTGTTGGCTTAAATGAAATGGACTCGATACGCGTTTTCATTTCTGTTATAAAATAATCCAATAAACTCCACAGTATTTGGTTTTTACTTTTGAAATGTCGGTATAAAGCCGGTTCAGAAAGTCCAATATCTTGGGCAAGAGTTTTTATTGTCAAATTCTGAATACCAAACTTCGAAATCCTGTTTGTCGCAGCCTCCATTATCTCTATCTGCCTATCTGTAAATTTTTGCATAATAAAATGAATACAATTTTTGTTAGTTAATATTCACTCACAAAATTAGGAATAATTTTTAATTGACCAACTTTTTTTTTAAAAAAAATATAATTTTAAATAATTTAAGTTCAATTATTCCGGATTCGGAAATCCGATTCCGGACTTTTTCAAATTTAACCAAAGTCTTTCAGATATCTTCATATTAATCATAGCGGTATTAAAACTATTATTTCAGGTCATGTATTGTGCATCATTGAAACAATCTATTTTTTCCGCATGGTACTCGCCAGAAATTTCAGATTCTCGGCATAAAACCGGCTTAGTTTCCATGACTTATACCGCTCCGGCACCGGATACTGTACAATCGCCTCATCCGATAATCCTTTGTCAATACCCTCTCTGACTATTTTCTGCAGGTCTCTGATATAATTCTTCAATTCGGCAATTTCATTTTTGCCGCCCACAGGTCCGTGACCGGGTACATAAACGGCATAATCAGGGTTTTGCTCCAAAGCTTCGAGATGCCTGTACCACTCATCAGGCTTACCATCACTGAAAGAAGGGTGTCGCTCTACAAAAAGCAAATCTCCGCCAAAGACAATGCCTTCTTTGGGTAAAAAAAGCATACAGTCACTCGTAGTATGACCGTCTTTGTATTCCACTATCTTTACGTCGCGATCACTACCGTAAACCCACATTTCACCGTTGAAGGTAACATCGGGTACTACCAGCCGAAGTAGCGGAGCAGAACTTTTAATACCTTCAAAATAGGCAATCCACAATGGTAACTCAGACTCCTCAGGATTTTTCATGGACTTATATTGCTCCTGCAATGAGGTCAGAACCTTATCGGCGATTTTCATTTCTGCTGCCCTTTCCTTCGGCTCATTGATGTTCTGGTCCACCCTGGTCTGATAAGTGCTGATGATTGTTGCTCCGGGTTTGAACAATTGATTCCCTCGGATATGGTCATTGTGATAATGACTGTTGATTACATATTTCACCTCTTTGCCTGTAAGTTTTTTTGCAACTGCCTTAAGGTCGGTAGCAGCATCAATATTCATAAATGGATCAAATATTAATACCTCCCGGTCAAGGTCAACAATACCGGCATTGCAGATGGCGTGGCCATAATGATCATTATTAATGGCAGCCCACACACCCGGGGCAAGCGGCTTGATATCAAAATGTGGAGAAGGTCTATCGGTCTGCGCCTGCAAAGATGAAATAACAAATAGCGCCATTACAGCGGTAAAAAATATGTCTTTCATGTATAACAAATTTTGTGGATATAAATTTACATAAAAAAACAGCTCCAAACGAAAACGCTCCAATAAATTTAAAGAACATAAATTCAATCACACAATGCAACTTTTGGCAGCAATAAGAAGAATTCAAAAAGAACCTATCCATTTGACCCAATTATAAGAAAGTTTGAATTAAGAGATGAAGTGGGTACATAAACAGCGTATCCGGTTTTTTTGATAACATTAAAATAACCGGGCAATTGTATAAGAATATGAGAAACAATGGTTAATATTTATTTTTGGGCAAAATATCTGTCTCAACACCGATTACTCCTTTGGAAAGTTATTTTTATTTAGCCAAACTGTACTATATCATTTCCTTATCTTTGCACACTTTTTAGAAGAAGATATATTGAATATGAACAATATCCGTAATTTTTGCATCATTGCACATATTGACCACGGTAAAAGCACCTTGGCTGACCGCCTTTTGCAAACCACCCAGACTGTGGCAGACAGGGAAATGATGGATCAGGTACTGGATGATATGGACCTCGAAAGAGAAAAAGGCATAACCATTAAAAGTCATGCTGTTCAAATCAATTATATACACAAAGACAAACAACAATATACCCTCAACCTGATAGATACGCCCGGCCACGTTGATTTTAGTTATGAAGTGAGCCGCGCTCTGGCTGCTTGCGAAGGCGCTTTGCTTTTAGTAGATGCAGCGCAAGGTATTCAGGCTCAAACGATTAGCAACCTATATCTTGCTATTGAAAACGACTTGGAAATCATTCCGGTTATCAATAAGATAGATATGGACGGTGCCATGATTGATGAGGTAAAAGACCAGATTATTGAACTGATTGGCTGTAAACCCGAAGACATTCTGCTAGCCAGCGGTCGTACAGGGCTGGGCATTGAGGAAATACTGGAAGCCATAGTTGAACGCATTCCACCACCTAAAGGAGATGAGAACGAGCCTCTTCAAGCGCTTATCTTCGATAGTGTATTTAACAGTTATCGTGGCATTATCGTTTATTTCAGAATCATGAATGGAACGATAAAGAAGGGTGATAAGGTAAAATTTGTGAGTACCGGGCAAGAATATTTGGCTGATGAAATCGGCATCCTGAAGCTAAAAATGATGGAACAACAGGAGTTGAAAGCCGGAAACGTGGGCTATCTGATTACCGGAATAAAAGTGGCGAAAGAAGTGAAAGTAGGTGATACCATCACGCTGGCAAGTAACAATAATCCATTGCCAATCAAAGGTTTTGAGGATGTAAAACCAATGGTTTTTGCCGGTATTTACCCGATTGATACCAAAGATTTTGAGGATCTTAGAGATTGTATGGATAAACTGCAACTCAACGATGCCTCACTCACCTTTGAGCTTGAAACCTCACAGGCGCTTGGCTTTGGCTTTCGTTGCGGATTTTTGGGCCTCTTACATTTAGAAATCATTCAGGAACGGTTAGAGCGCGAATTCAACCAAACGGTTATTACCACCGTACCAAACGTAAGTTTTATTGCTTATACTACCAAGGGAGAAAAGTTAATCATCAACAATCCGGTTGAGTTTCCTGAT
>ENA-UOUJ01001629-UOUJ01001629.1-activated-sludge-metagenome-genome-assembly--contig:-NODE-1629-length-11407-cov-4.439746_pt1 | contig 11407 bp, 5 predicted proteins | sample MGYA00249839_ERZ747224 | MGnify/ENA primary metagenome ERZ747224 (study PRJEB28782, sample SAMN03220277) | activated sludge metagenome | biome: wastewater; feature: sewage sludge; material... | reverse complement strand
CAAGGCGACGGGCGTGCGCGTGGTGCCGGGCGCGGTGGCGCGACGCGGGACGTATTTCGGCCGCGACGTGGTGCTGATGCCGAGCTTCGTCAACATCGGCGCCTACGTCGGCGAGGGCACGATGGTCGATACCTGGGCGACGGTCGGCTCCTGCGCGCAGATCGGCAGGCACGTGCACCTGTCCGGCGGCGCCGGCATCGGCGGCGTGCTCGAGCCGCTGCAGGCCGGCCCGACGATCATCGAGGACCACTGCTTCATCGGCGCACGCTCGGAGGTGGTCGAGGGCGTGGTCGTCGGCCACCACAGCGTGATCGGCATGGGCGTGTTCATCGGCCAGTCGACGCGTATCTACAACCGCGCGACGAAGGAAATCAGCTACGGCTACGTGCCGCCGGGCAGCGTGGTGGTGTCGGGCTCGCTGCCGGCCGCCGATGGCTCGCATTCGCTGTATTGCGCGGTGATCGTCAAGCAGGTCGACGAGAGGACCCGCGGCAAGACCAGCGTCAACGACCTGCTGCGCGGGCTGGCGGACTGAACCATGGCCACGACCATCTACGGCCTCAAGAACTGCGACACCTGCGCGAAGGCGAGGAAGTGGCTCGACCGCTTCGGCGTTGCCTACACGTTCGTCGACTACCGCGACGAGAAGCCGACGCCCGAGACGCTGGTGGAATGGGCCGGCAGGCTCGGCGGCTTCGCGGCGATGGTCAACAAGTCCTCGACGACGTGGCGGCAGCTGCCGGACAACCGCAAGGCTGCCGCCAGCGACGCCGAGTGGAAGCTGCTGCTGCGTGAATACCCTCAGCTGATCCGCCGCCCGGTGGTGGTCACCGACGACGGCGAGATCAGCCAGGGCTTCACCGACAACGGTTTCAAGAAGCGCTTCGGCATCGCGTAGGAGCGCCCCATGGGCGCGACCGGGCCGCGACGGTAGCTGGCGACGCGGGTCGCGGGCATGGCCCGCTCCTACAACGAACGATGCTTTCGTAGGAGCGCCCCATGGGCGCGACCGGTCGCACCGGTGTCGACTGCAGCCCGGTCGCGGGCATGGCCCGCTCCTACAATGTGTCGTCCCGATGGAGTGCCGCGATGAGCGATGTGCTTGAACTGGCCTGCGATCTGATTGCCCGCCCCTCGGTCACGCCGGACGACGCCGGCTGCCAGGCGGTGGTCGCCGAACGCCTGTCGCGTGCCGGCTTCGCGATCGAGCACCTGCGCTTCGGCGCCGTCGACAACCTCTGGGCGACGCACGGCGCGGGCGGCCAGGTATTGGTCCTGCTCGGCCACACCGACGTGGTGCCGCCGGGCCCGCGCGAGGCCTGGACCAGCGATTCGTTCGCGCCGACGATCCGCGACGGCGTGCTGTACGGCCGCGGCGCCGCCGACATGAAGGGCAGCGTGGCCGCGTTCGTGGTCGCGCTGGAGCGCTTCGTCGCCGCGCACCCCGACCACCCCGGCACCGCCGCACTGCTGCTGACCTCGGACGAGGAGGGCGACGCGATCGACGGCGTGCGCCGCGTCGCCGACATGTTCCGCGAGCGCGGCACGCGCATCGACTGGTGCATCACCGGCGAGCCGTCCTCGAGCGAACGCCTGGGTGACCTGCTGCGCGTCGGTCGCCGCGGCAGCCTCTCGGCCACGCTCGCCGTGCGCGGCGTGCAGGGCCACGTCGCCTATCCGCACAAGGCGCGCAACCCGATCCACCTGGCCGCGCCGGCGCTGGCGGAACTCGTTTCGCGTGCGTGGGACGAGGGCTACGACAGCTTTCCACCGACCAGCCTGCAGGTCTCGAACCTCCACGCCGGCACCGGCGCGAACAATGTCATTCCCGGCGAGCTGCAGGTGCTGTTCAACCTGCGCTACAACCCGCACTGGGACGCTCCGCGGCTGGAGGCGGAGGTCGCCGCGCTGCTCGATCGACACGGTCTCGACTACACGCTGGCCTGGCACCGCAGCGGCGAGCCCTTCCACACCCCCGAAGGCCCGCTGCGCGCCGTCGCTCGCGAGGTGCTGGCCGGATTCGCCGGCGCACCGCCGGAGGAAAGCACGGGAGGCGGCACCTCGGATGCGCGCTTCATCGCCCCGCTGGGCGCGCAATGCATCGAGGTGGGTCCGGTCAACGCCAGCATCCACCAGGTCGACGAACACGTGCGCGTGGCCGACCTCGAGGCGCTGCCCGACCTCTACCTGGCCCTGGTCGAACGCCTGCTCAAGTAGGAGCGGGCCATGCCCGCGACCCGCGCAGCCCGGGCATCGTCGCTCGCCGGTCGCGCCCATGGGGCGCTCCTACACTAGCCTGTGCCACGGTTGCCGCTGCAACCGTTGCGCACTGCCGCATGAAGCGTTAGCGTCGCTTCCCATGCACCGCCTCCCGCCCATCGCCAGCAACGCCAACCGCAATAATCGCGGCACGGACCATCGTGCGCGGCTGCGGGCCCGCGCATAGGCGAAGCGACCAGCGCCAGACACCCAAGCCCGCGCCGAAAGGCGCGGGCTTTTTCGTTTCCGAACCCCACGCAAGGATTTTCCCATGTGCTCCATCTTCGGCATCTTCGGCCTGCAGCCGGGCGACGACGTCCAGGCGCTGCGCCGCCAGTCCCTGGAGCTGTCGCAGAAGCAGCGCCATCGCGGTCCGGACTGGAGCGGCGTGTACCTCGACCAGGGCGCGATCCTGGTCCACGAGCGCCTCGCCATCGTCGACCCCGCCGGTGGCGCGCAGCCGCTGCTGTCGGAGGACGGCCGCCTGGCGCTGGCGGTCAACGGCGAGATCTACAACCATCGCGAGCTCAAGCAGGCGCTGCGCCAGCCCTACGCGTTCCAGACCGAGTCGGACTGCGAGGTGATCAGCGCGCTGTACCTGGAAGACGAGCCGGCCTCGTTCCTCAACCGCCTCAACGGCATCTTCGCCTTCGCGCTGTGGGACAAGGCCCGGGGCCGCGCGATCATCGCCCGCGATCCGATCGGCGTGGTGCCGCTGTACTGGGGCCATGACCGAGCGGGCCGCCTGCGCGTGGCCTCGGAAATGAAGGCGCTGGTGGACGACTGCGCCGACGTCGCCCAGTTCCCGCCCGGCCACTGGTACGACACCGCGACCGGCGCACTCACCAGGTACTACGAGCGTCCGTGGCGCGACTACGCTGCGGTCGAAGGCGTCGAGATCACGCCGACCGAGCTGCGCGACGCCTTCGAGGCCGCGGTGCACCGCCAGCTGATGACCGACGTGCCCTACGGCGTGCTGCTCTCCGGCGGCCTCGACTCCTCGCTGGTCGCCGCGGTGGCCGCGCGCTACGCCCGCCACCGCGTCGAGGACGGCGACCGCAGCGAGGCCTGGTGGCCGCGCCTGCACTCCTTCGCCATCGGCCTGAAGGGCTCGCCGGACCTGGCTGCGGCACAGGTCGCCGCCGACATGCTCGGCACCGTCCACCACGGCTTCGAATACACCTTCGAGGAAGGGCTGGACGCGCTGCCGGAGGTGATCCGCCACATCGAGAGCTACGACGTCACCACCATCCGCGCCTCCACCCCGATGTTCCTGCTGGCGCGGCGGATCAAGGCGATGGGCGTGAAGATGGTGCTCTCGGGCGAGGGCAGCGACGAGGTCTTCGGCGGCTACCTGTACTTCCACAAGGCGCCCAATGCGCGCGAGTTCCACGAGGAGCTGGTGCGCAAGCTCGACGCGCTCAACAACTACGACTGCCTGCGCGCCAACAAGTCGATGATGGCCTGGGGCGTCGAGCCGCGCGTGCCCTTCCTCGACCGCGAGTTCCTCGACGTGGCGATGAAGATGGACGCCGCGCACAAGATGGTGGTCAAGGGCAGCGACGGCCCGCAGCGGATCGAGAAGGGCGTGCTGCGCGCCGCGTTCGAGGGCTACCTGCCCGACGAGATCCTGTGGCGGCAGAAGGAGCAGTTCAGCGACGGCGTCGGCTACGGCTGGATCGACGGGCTGAAGGCGCACGCCGAGGCCCAGGTGAGCGACCGCGAGCTGGCCGCCGCCGGCAAGCGCTTCCCGGTCAACCCTCCGCAGAGCAAGGAGGCCTACCTCTACCGCGCGCTGTTCGAGCGCTTCTACCCGACGCCGGCGGCGGCCGAGACCGTGCCCGGCGGCAAGTCAATCGCCTGCTCCTCGCCGGCGGCGATCGCCTGGGACGCCAGCTTCGCGGCGATGGCCGACCCGTCGGGCCGCGCCGTGGCCGGCGTGCACAACGACGCGGTGGCGGCAGGCTGATACCCGTTCACGATCAAAGCGATAAATGCGGGCCATGCCCGCGACCCGCGCAGCCCGGGCTGCCGTCGCTCGCCGGTCGCGCCCATGGGGCGCTCCTACGCCACCCCATCCTTTTGATCACAAGTGGGTATGAGGACCGTGCACGCCCCAGCTTGAACGGTTCCGGACCCGGCGCGCGCCGCCGGGTCGGGGCGCCGGGGGCGCATGCGACAATGCGCCTTGACCTGCCTTTCGCGCCCAGCGCCGAGTCCAGATGCCCCTGAAGCGTAGCCTGCTGCTGTCCCTCCTCTGCGCCGCGAGCCTCTCGGCCTGCGCGCAGGCCCCGTCGTCCGCCGCGGAGGAGCCGACGGAGCAGGCGGCCGCCGCCACGACGCCGGCCGTCGAGCAGATCCAGACCACGCCCGGCACGCCGGAAGATCGCGCCCGCCAGGCGATCGCGTCGATCAACCCGGACATCCACATCGACCGGATCGCGGCCGCGCCGCTGGCCGGTTTCCGCGAGGTCATCGTCGGCGGGCAGACGCTGTACGTCAGCGACGACGGCAGGTACCTGCTGCAGGGCAACCTGTTCGACATCGCCGCGAAGAAGGACATGAGCCAGGCCGGCGTGGCCGAGGTGCGGCGCGAGCTGCTGGCCAAGGTGCCCCGCAGCGAGCGCATCGTCTTTGCCCCGGCGAACCCGAAGTACACGGTCAGCGTGTTCACCGACGTCGAGTGCGGCTACTGCCGCAAACTGCACCAGGACATCGCCGAGTACAACAAGCTCGGCATCGCGATCGAATACCTCGCCTTCCCGCGCATGGGCCCGGGCACGCCGGACTATGACCTGATGGTGTCGGTGTGGTGCTCGGCGGACCGCGGCAAGGCCCTGACCGACGCCAAGAACGGCAGGCGCGTCCCGCCGCGCACCTGCGACAGCCCGGTCGGCCGCCACTACGACCTGGGCCAGCGCATCGGCCTGACCGGCACCCCGATGATCGTCACCGAGAGCGGCGTGCAGATGCCCGGCTACCTGCCGCCGGACGCCCTGCTGTCCGCGCTGCAGCAGGTGGAGGCTTCGTCCACCGTCGCCGCGACGGGCGGCTGAGCACTGCTGGCAGGCCGGGCCTGCCCCGGCAAAACCTTTACAATAGACAGCCCGCCCCAGTGTTCCTCCGGACATGATCGTCCTCGAGGGCCTTCCGGCCCTGTCGCCGTTCCGCCGCGAACGGCTTGAATCCCGCCTGCAGCAGGTTTCGCCCGGGGTCCGGATCGCCGGGACCTGGCACGTCTACTGGATCGAACCCGAGCCCGGGGCGAGCCCGGACCCCGCGACCCTGAAGCGCGTGCTGCAGGCTGGGGACGATCGCTCCGTCGCCGAGGCGGGCGCGGTGACGCGCTTCGTCTCGCCGCGGCTGGGCACGATCTCGCCGTGGGCGAGCAAGGCCACCGACATCCTGCGCGGCGCCGGCCAGCCGGTGCGGCGCGTCGAGCGCGGGACCCGGATCGATCTGCTCGACTGGCCGGAAGATGCCGCGACGCAGGCGGCGCTGGCGAAACTGCTGCACGACCCGATGACGCAGTCGCTGCTGGCCTCGCACGACGCCGGCGCCGGGCTGTTCGCAACGCCGGCGCGCGCCGCGCTCGAGCGGATCCCGCTGGCGGAACTGGAAGGCGCCAATGCGCGCCTTGGCCTGGCCCTGGCCGACGACGAGATCGCGTACCTGCGCGAGCGCTATGCGGAGCTCGACCGCGATCCCTCCGACATCGAGCTGATGATGTTCGCGCAGGCGAACTCGGAGCACTGCCGGCACAAGATCTTCAACGCTTCGTGGACGATCGATGGCGAGGAGCAGGATCACGTCGACGGCATGCCGCCGACACTGTTCCGCATGATCAAGCACACCCACGCGAAGACGCCGCAGCACACGCTGTCGGCGTACAGCGACAACGCCGCGGTGGTGGCGGGCTATCCGGCCAGCCGCTTCCGGCCCGATCCGGACAGCGGCGAGTACCGCGCCGAGCCGGTCGCCGACAGCGCGTTCTGCATCAAGGTCGAGACCCACAACCACCCGACCGCGATCTCGCCGTTCCCGGGCGCCAGCACCGGCGCCGGCGGTGAAATCCGCGACGAGGGCGCGACCGGCCGCGGCGGCAAGCCCAAGGCCGGCCTGACCGGCTTCAGCGTCTCGCACCTGCGCATCCCCACGCTGCCGCAGCCGTGGGAGGGCGAACGCGCGCTCAACCCGCGCATGGCGCCGGCGCTGGAGATCATGCTCGACGGCCCGCTCGGCGGCGCCGCGTTCAACAACGAATTCGGACGTCCGAACCTGCTCGGCTACTTCCGCAGCTTCGAGCTGGCCCAGGACGGCGAGCCGGTGCGCGCCTACGACAAGCCGATCATGCTCGCCGGCGGCCTCGGCGCGATGGACCGGCCGATGGTGGCCAAGCGCACGCTCAAGCCCGGTGACGCGGTGATCGTGCTCGGCGGCCCGGCGATGCTGATCGGCCTCGGCGGTGGCGCCGCCAGTTCGGTGGCTTCGGGCGAGAGCGCCGAGGACCTCGATTTCGCCTCGGTGCAGCGCGAGAACCCGGAGATGGAGCGTCGCTGCCAGGAGGTGATCGACCGCTGCGTCGCGCTCGCCGGGCGCAACCCGATCGTCTCGATCCACGACGTCGGCGCCGGCGGCCTGTCGAACGCCATCCCCGAACTGCTGCACGACTCCGGCGTCGGTGGCGTGATCGACCTCGACCGCGTGCCCAGCGACGACCCGTCACTGTCTCCGATGCAGCTGTGGTGCAACGAATCGCAGGAGCGCTACGTGCTCGGCGTGCCGCAGGACCGGCTGGCCGAGTTCGCCGCCCTGTGCGAACGCGAGCGCTGCCCGTTCGCGGCGGTGGGCGTGGCGACCGAAGCCGAACACCTCGTCGTCGCCCATGGCGCCAGCGTCGGCCACACGCCGGACGATCCGGCGATCGATTTCCCCATGGACGTCCTCTTCGGCAAGGCGCCGAAGATGCACCGCGACACCGCGCGCGTGGCGCCGGTGCGCTGGCGCGGGCTCAACACCAACGTTGTCGATCTGCAGGAGGCCGGCCTGCGCGTGCTGGCGCACCCGACAGTCGCGGCCAAGCAGTTCCTGGTCACCATCGGCGACCGCGCCGTCGGCGGCCTGAGCGTGCGCGACCAGATGGTCGGCCCCTGGCAACTGCCGGTGGCCGACTGCGCGATCACGCTTGCCGGCTTCGACGGCGACGCCGGCGAGGCGATGGCGCTCGGCGAGCGCACGCCGCTGGCGCTGATCGATTCCGCCGCCGCCGCGCGCATGGCCGTGGGCGAGGCGATCACCAACCTGTGCGCGGCACCGGTGGAGGCGCTGGAACGGGTCAAGCTCTCGGCCAACTGGATGGCCGCCGCCGGCCACCCCGGCGAGGACGCGAAGCTGTTCGACGCGGTCCGCGCGGTCGGCATGGCGCTGTGCCCGGAACTCGACCTTAGCATCCCCGTCGGCAAGGATTCACTGTCGATGCAGGCGCAGTGGAGCGACGTGGTCGGTGAAGCGCAGGGCGCACCCGCCACCACGACCAACCACCAACCGCCAACCACCAACCACAAATCCGTCTCGCCCGTTTCCCTGATCGTCACCGCCTTCGCGCCGGTGCCCGATGTCGGCCGCCAGCTCACGCCGCTGATCGAGGACGGCATCGACAGCGAGCTGTGGCTGATCGGCCTGGGCGCGGGCAAGCAGCGCCTCGGCGGTTCGATCCTGGCGCAGTGCTACGACGCCTTCGGCGGCGCCTGCCCGGACCTCGACGAGCCCGAACGCCTGCGCGCCTTCTTCGAACTGATCCGCGACGCGCGCGAGGCCGGCCTGCTGCGCGCCTACCACGACCGTTCCGACGGCGGCACCTTCGCCGCGCTGTGCGAGATGGCGTTCTGCTCGCACAAGGGCCTGGACATCGACCTCGATGGCTGGGGCGAGGACCGCATCGAGAACATGTTCCGCACCCTGTTCGCCGAGGAGCTCGGCGCGGTGGTGCAGATCGCGACCGAGGATCGCGCCGAGTTCGCCGACCTCGTCGCCCGCCACGGCCTGATCGAATGCGCGCAGCGCATCGCGCGCCCCACCGGCGTGGCGAAGATCCGCGTGCTGCAGGACGACGACACCATCGCCGAATGGCGCTGGGAAGAACTGTTCGACGCCTGGTGGTCGGTGACGCACGCCATGCAGCGACTGCGCGACAACCCCGAATGCGCCGACGAGGAGCGCGAGGCCGCGCGCCGGTTCGATGCGCCGGGGATCGTGCCGGAGCTGCGCTTTGATCCAGCGGGCGATGTTGAAGCACCGTACATCGCGAAGGGCGCGCGGCCGAAGGTCGCGATCCTGCGCGAGCAGGGCGTGAACAGCCAGGTGGAGATGGCGGTGGGCTTCGACCGCGCCGGCTTTGCCGCGGTCGACGTGCATATGAGCGACCTGATCGCCGGACGCGCCGCGCTTGACGGCTTCGACGGCCTCGTCGCCTGCGGCGGCTTCAGCTACGGCGACGTGCTCGGCGCCGGCCGCGGCTGGGCCACCTCGATCCTCGAGCGCGAGGCGCTGCGCGCGCAGTTCGCCGCGTTCTTCGCGCGCGCGGACACGTTCTCGCTGGGCGTGTGCAACGGCTGCCAGATGCTGTCGCAGCTCAAGGACATCATTCCCGGCGCCGCCCACTGGCCGCGCTTCCTGCGCAACCGCAGCGAGCAGTTCGAGGCGCGCCTGGGGCAGCTGGAGGTGCTGGAATCACCGTCGCTGTTCCTGTCCGGCATGGCCGGTTCGCGGATCCCGGTGGTCATCGCGCACGGCGAGGGCCGCGCGGAATTCGACCGCGAGGCGGATCGCATGGCGGCGACGGTCGCGCTGCGCTACGTCGAAGGTGACGGTCGCGCGGCGACGGCGTACCCGGCCAATCCCAACGGCTCGACCGACGCCATCGCCGGCCTGGCCAGCGACGACGGCCGCGCCACCATCCTGATGCCGCATCCCGAGCGCACCCTGCGCCGCCACAATTTCAGCTGGGCACCGGCCGACTGGCCCGACGCCTCGCCGTGGCAGCGGATGTTCCGCAACGCGCGGGTCCGGCTGGGCTGACCGGTCTGCCGCCCGGTCGGGGCGGCATCCGTCGCGCAGTGCGTCCCTGGCGTCGTCCGGCGCCGCAGGTCTTGCGGAAGCGCGTGCTGCGACGCATCACACAGCCAGCGGCGTCATCCCCGGCTCCGGGCGATCAAAACTCCCTGAATCTCCGCCGTTCTGGCGCATCCGCGCGTGAAGACGACCTCGCGCGCCGTCGTTTCTTTTCCATTCAGGTCAACTCGTTCTGACCGAAACGCCTCGGTTCGCGTGAATAAAGTAATGCAAGTAATTGATTTTGACGGATCGGCGACTTCTGAAGCGTCATTTTCTGACGCAATGCGGCTAATGGCTTGACGAAAATTGTCACGACTGGCAATTATCGTCACAGTCGCAAGCAATTCGAGGAGCGTTCAGGGATAGCGCTGCCGGGCCGCACATGGATGGCACTCATGCCGAACTTCGCTGCGATCACGCGCCCCGCGCACCACCTGACCCCCTCATGCCGATCAAGCCGGCGACCGCTCCGTGCGGCCGTGGGCTGGGTTTTCCGGTCGTTTCCGCATCCATCCACTTCACGAGGGGATATTCGATGAACCGCATCTACTGCAAGGTCTGGAACCAGTCCACCGGCCAGGTCGCCGTCGCGTCCGAACTGGCCAGGGCCAAGGGCAAGGGCAAGGGCGCACGGTTGATGCAGGCGATCGTGATCGGCAGCGCGATCGCGTTTGCCGGCGCCGCAGTAGCGAGCGGACCCCAGCAGGCGGTGAAGGCGCAACACGCGGCCAAGGCGACAGGCAAGTCCGGCAAGGCGCCGGGGAACTCCGGCAAGGCGGCAAACCCGCACGCGTGCGGCTCGGCGGTCGCCTCGGGCACGGCGTCGGTCGCCTGCGGCGATGGTGCGCTCGCCAGCGGTGCCGGCTCGACCGCGATCGGCGCCGCCGCACGCGCCACCCACGCCAACTCCACCGCGCTGGGCAACAACGCCCGGGCGCAGCAGTCCAACGCGACCGCGGTCGGCTCCAATGCGCTGGCCTCCGGCTCGGCCGCGACCGCACTCGGCGGCGCCACCCAGGCGATCGGCTTGCGCAGCACCGCAGTCGGTTACTCGGCGCAGGCGCATGCCGAAGGCGCGATCGCGATCGGCTTCAACGCCTACACCGGTCCCGCGGCCGTTGGCAGCGTGGCGCTGGGCTACGGCGCACGCGCGACCGAGGCCGGCGTGTTCTCGGTCGGCAACGGCGGCGGCGCGGGCACGGTCGGGCCGGCGACTCGCCGGATCACCAACGTCAGCGACGGCATCGCCGATAGCGACGCGGCGACGGTGGGACAGGTGGGTGAGGTCGCCGATGCCGTGGAGGCAGTGGCGGAGATGGCCGAACACACCGACCGCTACTTCAAGGCCGACGGCGCCGACGACGGCAGCGACGATGCCAGCATCGACGGCGAAGGCGCGGTTGCGGCCGGCGCCAATGCGGTGGCCGACGGCGATGGCGCGACGGCACTGGGCGCGGGCGCGCAGGCGACCAACGCGTATGCGACTGCAGTAGGCAGCGGCGCGATGGCGTCCGGGCTGCAGTCGACGGCGACGGGCTTCAACAGCGAGGCTTCCGGCGCCGGTTCCGCGGCCTACGGCGGCTACAGCGCGGCCAGTGGTTTCGGCACGAGCGCTCTGGGCTACGGTGCCATCGCGATGCTCGATGGCGCGACGGCAGTGGGCTTCGCTGCGTTTGCAGGCGGCTACGATTCGGTGGCGGTGGGCGAGTACGCCATCGCCAGCGGCGAGAACTCGGTGGCGGTGGGCGGCGCGTTCTGGGGCCTGCTGCCGACCGAGGCGGCGGGCGACTTTTCCACCGCGGTCGGCGGCGCGGCCTACGCCGGCGGCTTCAACAGCACCGCCATCGGCAACTTCAGCTCGGCGATCGGCGACCACAGCCTGGCGCTGGGTTCGGACAGCATGGCGGTCGCCGAAGGCAGCGTGGCGCTGGGGCAAGGCTCCTACGCCGACCGTGACTACACCGTGTCCGTGGGCGACGTTGGCGCGGAGCGCAAGGTCGTCAATGTCGCGGCCGGCGCGGTTTCCGCGACCTCG
>ENA-UOUJ01001628-UOUJ01001628.1-activated-sludge-metagenome-genome-assembly--contig:-NODE-1628-length-11409-cov-4.975427_pt1 | contig 11409 bp, 8 predicted proteins | sample MGYA00249839_ERZ747224 | MGnify/ENA primary metagenome ERZ747224 (study PRJEB28782, sample SAMN03220277) | activated sludge metagenome | biome: wastewater; feature: sewage sludge; material... | reverse complement strand
AGCTCGCCCGCGAACGTCACGTAGGCCTTCGCGCCCTTCGAGCCCGGGTCGAATTCGACGCCCGGCATGCCGTAGCTGGGCGCTTCGGCCAGCCGAACGTTGCGCGGGATGATCGTCTTGAAGACCTTGTCGCCGAAGTGCTGCTCGAGCTGCGCCGATACCTGTTGCGACAAGGTCATCCGCGGATCGAACATTACGCGCAACAGCCCGATCACCTGCAGGCGCGTGTTGAAGTTCGCGTGCACCTTTCGGATCGTGTTGACGAGGTCGGATAGACCCTCGAGCGCGTAATACTCGCATTGCATCGGGATGATGACGCCGTTGGCGGCACAGAAGCCGTTGAGCGTAAGCAGCGACAGCGAAGGCGGACAGTCGATCAGCACGAAGTCGTAGCGATCGTCGACCGCGGCGAGCGCGTCGCGCAGCCGCGTCTCGCGGCGTTCGAGGCCGACGAGTTCGAGTTCGGCGCCGGCCAGCTCCCGATTCGCCGGCAGCAGGTCGTAGCCGCCGACGCCGGCCGGCCGCACCGCGTCGGTCAGCGCACCCTGCCCGATCAGCACCTCGTAGACCGAGAGTTCGATCGTGCGCTTGTCGATGCCGCTGCCCATCGTGGCGTTGCCCTGCGGATCGAGATCGACGAGCAGCGTGCGACGGCCCAGTTTCGCGAGCGCAGCAGCCAGGTTTACACTCGTCGTCGTCTTGCCGACGCCGCCCTTCTGGTTGGCGATCACGAATGTCTTGGCCATCTACGGTGCGTTCCGGGCGAATCGGTGCGAGGGTGCGGAGCCGGGTTCGCCGATGCGCTCCAGCATCAGCAGATGTCGCTCCGCTTCGAGTCGCGGCACGTCGAGCCGCAGCGCCTGCTGCAGGCGCCAGTTCTTCGGCAGGCAGGAGATCTCGTCGGCCGGCAACCGGCCTTTCATCGCGGCGACGGTTGTGGTCGGCGAGACGAGCGGGTCCACTCCGGAGACGAAGTCGCTCAGGGACGCAAAAGCCCGACACACGATCAGGTCGGCGTCCAACTCCCGGCGCTCGGCCAGCGACTCGATTCGGGTCATATGGACCTGGAGCCCGGCAAGCCCCAGTTCCGACGCGCACTGCCGCAGGAAGGCAGCCTTCTTGCCGACCGGCTCGACCAGGTGCACGACCGCATCCGGCCAGGCGATCGCAAGGACGACCCCCGGCAGACCGCCGCCGCTGCCCACGTCGACGACGCTGCGAAACGGCCCGCGCGCCGCGAGCGGCGGCACGATGGCAAGGCTGTCGAGCAGGTGCTGGGCCAGCATCGCCTCCGGCTCGCGAACGGCGGTCAGGTTGTAGACCGCGTTCCAGCGGCTCAGCAACGCGAGGTAGTCGATCAGTCGCTCGCGCTGCGACTGCGGCATCGCCATTTGCAGGCCCGCGAGCCCTTCGTCGAGTGCGCCGATCAGGGCGTTCCGATCGAAGGCAGGCGCCGTGCGGAGGACCGCGCCGCGCGGAGCCGGGCGGCTGGGCTTTCCGGCTTCCTTTCGCCCGGCCAAATCAGGCGGCCCGGACGTCGGCCGTGCCCTGGCGACGCTTCTTCAGGTGAACGAGCAGAAGCGAGACGGCCGCTGGCGTGACGCCGGAGACCCGTGCCGCCTGGCCGATGGTCTCCGGGCGTTGCTGCGAGAGCTTCTGTCGGACCTCGAAGGACAGGCCACGCACCTGCGAATAGTCGAGATCCTCGGGAAGTCGCAACTGCTCATTGTTCGCCTGGCGCGCGATCTCGACACGCTGCCGCTCGATGTAGCCAGCGTACTTGATCTGCGTTTCGACCTGGTCCGCGACCTGCGGGTCCTCCACCTTTGGGCCGCCCACCGACTCGATCAGGCGCGCATAGCCGACGCCGGGTCGCCGGAGCAGGTCTGCCAACGAATGCTCGCGTTCGATCGGCTGTCCGATCGCGGCGACCGCGCGTTCGGCGGGAAGCGTTTGCGGATTGACCCAGGTGCGCGCCAAGCGTCGTAGCTCTTCATCGATCGCGTCGCGTTTTTGCGAGAACTTCGCCCATCTCGCATCATCGACGCAACCGAGCTCACGCCCGGCCGCTGTCAGGCGTAGATCGGCGTTGTCTTCCCGAAGGCTCAGCCTGTACTCCGCGCGACTCGTGAACATCCGGTACGGCTCGGAAACGCCCCGCGTGATCAGGTCGTCGACAAGGACACCGATGTACGCCTCGTCGCGACGCGGGCACCAGGCGTCGCGGCCTTGGGCTCGCAGGCTCGCGTTGATGCCCGCCAGCAAGCCCTGTGCGGCCGCCTCTTCGTATCCGGTCGTTCCGTTGATCTGGCCGGCGAAGAACAAACCTTCGATGGCGCGGGTTTCGAGCGAACGCTTGAGGCCCCGCGGATCGAAGTAATCGTATTCGATCGCGTATCCAGGGCGCAGCAAATGAGCCCGCTCCAACCCGGGAATCGAATGCACGAGTTCGATCTGCACATCGAAGGGCAAGCTCGTCGATATGCCGTTGGGGTAGAACTCGTTGGTCGTCAGACCTTCCGGCTCGAGGAAGATCTGATGCGAATCCTTCGAAGCGAAGCGCTGGATCTTGTCTTCGATCGACGGGCAATAGCGCGGCCCCACGCCCCCGATCACCCCGGTATAGAGCGGACTGCGGTCGAGCCCTCCGCGAATGATCTCGTGTGTTCGCGCGTTCGTATGCGTGATCCAGCATGGCACCTGCGGCGGATGTTGCGACGCAGCACCCAGGAACGAGAAGACAGGCACGGGGTCCAGATCGCCGGGTTGTTCTTCGCAGCGAGAGAAATCGATTGACCGGCCGTCGATACGCGGCGGCGTACCCGTCTTCAGCCGGCCTTGCGGTAACTTCAGCTCCTTCAACCTTTCGGCGAGGGACACCGAGGGTGGATCACCGGCACGGCCGGCCGAATGATGCGCCAGACCTACGTGAATCAATCCGTTGAGAAACGTCCCGGCGGTCAGAACGACATTCGGAGCGCGAAAGTGCACCCCCAGTTGGGTTACGGCGCCGGCAACACGATCACCTTCGATCAGCAGATCATCGACGCCTTGCTGAAACAGCCATAGATTCGGCTGATTCTCCAAACGCCGGCGGATCGCCTGCCGATATAGAACCCGGTCGGCTTGAGCACGCGTCGCGCGGACTGCAGGCCCTTTGCTCGAGTTGAGAATCCGGAACTGGATGCCAGCCTCGTCGGTCGCCTCGGCCATCGCGCCTCCCAGCGCGTCCACCTCCTTGACGAGATGTCCCTTTCCGATACCACCGATCGAGGGATTGCAGGACATCTGACCGAGAGTCTCGATGCTGTGCGTAAGCAGCAGCGTACGGCTGCCCATGCGAGCAGCCGCCAGCGCGGCTTCGGTGCCGGCATGGCCGCCACCGACGACGATGACATCGAACTGACCGGGGAACTCCATCGCTACCAGGGATTGCGCCACGGACTGCGCGGCGCAGAAAGGATCGGAGCGCGCGATTATAGGCGCGCGACATGTAAAACAGAAGCGAGAGCGTGTCGGCTTGATGGACTATGACGCGCGGCGCGTGCGCGATACCCGGGCGCGGCCCCCTTGAAGCGATCGAATCGAGGGAAAGTTGTTTCACGTGAAACCCGTAGCTCGCCCCGAGCACTACGATGTTCTAGCTGACGGGGGAAAGGCCAGGCAGCCGCCGCGCGGCACCCGTTGACCGACCGAACGCTGGAGAGATTGCCGACCTCCTTTCCAAACGCCCCTTACGCCGCCTTGCGCGCTCCGATCTCCGTCTCTGTCTGGGGTCCGCCTCATGCTGCGCTCGAGTCTCTCGAACTTCCCGCGAGCCCGCTGTCGACCCCCTCCATGCAGGATTTCATGAGCCATAGCGCCCGCACCGCAGAGTCGATCCGCACGATATACCCGGTTTTCGACCGTCTTGACCTGGATCGGCTTCGCGCAGACGTTGCCGCCTGCCCGCTCGTTCATGTCCCCTCGTCGCGAGCAATGTTCGATGAGGGAGCTTCGTGCGCCGGCTTCCCGCTTCTGCTTGAAGGCGAAGTACGCGTTGCGCGCGCGACTGCGCATGGTCGCGAGATCGAGCTGTACCGCGTCCGGCCAGGCGAGTTCTGCATCGTTTCGGCAGCCTGCTTGTTCGGTGGTCGAGCGCTACCCGCCCGAGCGCATACTGTGCGAGAGTCCAAGGTGATCATCGTTCCACGTGAAACATTTCTACGCTGGACCGACGATCGACAATTTAGAGCCGCTGTGATCGCTTCGCTCGCGGACCGCTTGTCCGATCTGATGAGCCTTATCGACTTGATACTGTCGCAGCGGCTCGACAGCCGGCTGGCAGCAGCTCTCCTACGTCAGGGTCCGGTGCTGACCCATACCCATCAACGGCTCGCGGACGACTTGGGAACTTCGCGTGAAATCGTTTCGAGGCTGCTAAAGCGCCTGGAAGAGCAGGCCCTCGTTCACCTCGGTAGGGGACGCATCGAAGTGCTTGACCCAGCAGGGCTGCGCTCCCTCGCGGGCGCTATGTATCCAGAGTCACAGACTGAGGACCGGCCGTGACCGACGATGAACCATCGATGCATTGCATCTTTCATCATCGGGGAACGAAATGACGAACAACGTCGGCGGAATCGACCGTGCGGCTCGGATCATCATCGGAATCTTGCTCATCACCTTCGCCCTGACCGGCATGATCGGAGCATGGGGTTGGATCGGCCTCGTGCCCTTGGCGACAGGGCTGTTCGGATCCTGCCCGCTTTACCGCATCCTCGGCATCAACACCTGCCCGATTCGCACGAAGCATGGCTGACGCCGGCGCCCATACTGACGAAGCATAGCTGGCGCCGGCGCCTATACTGCTCACCCAGCAAGGGCCGCGGACACTCGATCGGCGATGGCGAGCGATGCCGTCAGGCCCGGCGATTCGATACCGAACACATTGACCAGCCCGGGCACGCCATGCCGCTCGGGCCCATCGATCCGGAAATCGGCGGCCGGTTCTCCGGCCGCGACCAATTTCGGACGTATGCCAGAGTACGCCGGCTGTAACGCTCCATCCGGCAACCCCGGCCAGTAGGTACGGATTTCCTCGTAGAACCCGGCGCAACGCGCCGGGTCGACACGGTAGTCGAGTGCGTCGGTCCATTCGACGTCGGGGCCAAAGCGGCCTTGACCGGCCAGATCCAGTGTCAGATGTACGCCGAGCCCGGCCTCGTTCGGGACCGGATAGATCAATCGCGAAAAAGGGCAGCGCGTGGCGAGCGAGAAATAACTGCCTTTCGCGAGATAGAGCGGAGGTATATGTTCCGGCTCCAGGCCTTCGATCCGCTGCGCAAGTGCATTGGCACCCAGCCCAGCGGCGTTGACCAGTTCCCTGCACGAGAGCTCGTGCAACTCCCCGGCCACCTCGACCCGAAGGATGAACTCACCTCCTCGACACTCAATTTCCGAGACGTGGCTCTTGCGGGCAAGCATGGCACCGTAATCTTCCGCCTCCCCCAGATAAGCGAGCATCAGCCCGTGGCTGTCGATGATCCCGGTGCTCGGAGAAAGTAGCGCATGCTCACACCGAAGCGCTGGCTCGAGTGACTTCGCTTGCGTTGCATCCAGCCAGCGCAGGTTCTCGACTCCGGCATTTTCAGCGCGGTGCGCGACTCGCTCCAGTTCGTCAAGCTGCCCTTGCTCCGACGCTACGATCAGCTTGCCGCAGTTGCGGTACGCGACGTGACGCTCGTCACAATACCCATATAGCCGTTCGCGCCCCTCCACGCAAAGCTTCGCCTTCAACGACCCCGGTGCGTAATAGATTCCCGCGTGGATCACTTCGCTGTTGCGAGAACTCGTTTCGGCACCGACGGCATCGTTTGCCTCGACAATGATCACCTCCCTGCCGCTTCGCGCCAGCGCGCGAGCGACGGCAAGCCCAATTACGCCCGCCCCCACGACGACCGTCTGTATCGATTCCATTGACGATTCCGGAGAATGAATATCGCAGCCCACAGCTCCGCTGCGAAGCGCGAGCAGATTCCGCAACGACGACCGATTCTACGAGTCTCACGTGTTTCACGTGTTTCACGTGAAACGACCCAAGCGACCTGAGCGGCCCGACAAACCGGAACAACCGGACCGCTCTGACCGCTCTGACCGCCCTAATCGATTCGACCGATTCGAGCAGGGCGATCCCGACCACCCAAGCTCGCCTGCTCGCCTGCTCGCCTGCTCGCCTGCTCGCCTGCTCGCCTGCTCGCCGAGCTTGCCGAGCTTGCCGAGCTTGCCGAGCTTGCCGAGCTTGCCGAGCTTGCCGACAGAGCCGACAGAGCCGATGAGCCGACCGGGCCGACCGAGCCCGAAAGGGCTAACGGCCGTGGACGAGGGAAAAAGGATACGGGCGCCAGAACCTGTCGTCCGGCGGCTCACGACACGCGGCGATCGGCGAGGATCATCTCGGCCGCCTTCTCCGCGATCATCAAGGTAGGCGAGTTCGTGTTGCCCGAAGTGATCGTCGGCATCACCGACGCGTCGGCGATCCGCAGTCCGGGCAGATTCCGGCATTGCAGGCGGTGATCGACGACGGCCATCGGATCCGATGCCGGGCCCATCTTGCAGGTACCTACCGGGTGAAAGATCGTGGTGCCGACCTGGCTCGCTGCACTCGCCAGTTCCTCTTCGGTCTGGAAATCGGGGCCTGGCAGGTACTCCTGCGGCTGATACTTCTTCAAAGCATCGGCCGCCACGATCCTGCGAGTAAGGCGGATCGAGGCGGCGGCCACCCGTCTGTCTTCATCGGTCGCAAGGTAGTTCGGCATGATCCTCGGTATCGCGTCGGGGTCGGGTGAAACGATTCGAACCTTGCCTCGAGACGTGGGCCGCAGGTTGCAGACAGACGCGGTGAATGCCGGAAATCGATGCAAGGGTTCACCGAACCGGTCCAGAGACAGCGGCTGCACGTGGTACTCGAGGTCTGCGGAGTCGACACTCGGATCGGACTTGGCGAACGCGCCGAGTTGGCTGGGTGCCATCGTCATAGGCCCCCGACGGCGCAGCAGGTACTCGAACCCCATCCGGGCCTTGCCGAACAGGCTGTTGGCCTGATGATTCAACGTACGCGCATTGCTGACGCGATAGATGAGCCTCAGTTGAAGGTGATCCTGCAGATTCTCGCCAACGCCAGGCAGGTCCACCAACGGCGCCACGCCAGCTTGTTGCAACGCAGCAGATTGACCGATTCCAGACGCCTGCAGGAGGTGCGGGGTGCCGATCGCCCCCGCCGCCAGCACGACCTCGTGCGTGCAATGATAGGAACGGATTTCTCCACTTTCAGCGCCAAGCCTGCACTCGATGCCGACGATCCGCCCGGAACCGTCGTTGCGGCGCAGCAATCGCCGGACGTGAGCGCCGGTCACGATCTTTAGATTCGGCCGTCCTTTCGCTGGTTTCAGGAAGGCCTTTGCCGCATTCCAGCGCACTCCCCCGCGCTGATTGACCTCGAAATAGCCGCAGCCGAAGTTGTCGCCGCGGTTGAAATCGTCGCTCTTCGGGATACCGGTTTCGGCAGCCGCCTGCCGGAACGCGTCAAGCAGGTCCCAACGCAGTCGCTGGCGCTCGACTCGCCACTCTCCACCGTGTCCGTGCAACGGATCGCTGCCGCCGCCGTCGAGCCCGTGCCAGTTCTCGTGCTTTCGAAAATACGGCAGGACTTCATCCCATGACCAGCCCGGGTTGCCCGCCGCCGCCCAGCCGTCGTAGTCGGCACGTTGGCCCCGCATGTAGATCATGCCGTTGATCGACGAGCAGCCGCCAAGCACCTTGCCGCGCGGATAGCCGATCGCCCTCCCGCCCAGACCCGCTTCGGGCTCGGTCTTGAAGAGCCAATCGGTACGCGGGTTGCCGATGCAATACAGGTAGCCGACCGGAATATGGATCCACAGATAGTCGTCCCGGCCGCCGGCTTCGAGCAGCAAGACCCGCACCGAGGGATCGGCCGATAGCCGGTTGGCCAGCAGGCAGCCGGCCGTGCCGGCGCCGACGACGATGTAATCGAACCGTTCGTCCACCGGCGCTCACTCCATCACGATGACCTGGCGGATCGTTTCGCCGCGCGCCAGCCGGTCCAGCGCCGGGTTGATGTCGTCCAGGCGAATGCGCTCGGACAGCAACTTGTCGACCGGCAGCAGGCCCGCCTTGTACATCGCGATGAAGCGCGGGACATCGCGCGAGGGCACGCAGGAACCCACGTAGCTGCCCTTGAGCGTGCGCTCCTCGGCGATCAGCGAAACCGCCTGCAGCTCCCATTTGTGCGCGGGATTCGGAAGCCCCGCCGTGACCGTCGTGCCGCCGCGCGCCGTGATCCGGTAGGCCAGCTCGAGCGCCTTGACGCTGCCGGCCATCTCGAAGGCGTAGTCGACGCCTCCACCGGTCGCAGCCTTGACCTGGTCGATCACCGCCGGATCGGCCGCGTTGAAACACTGCGTCGCCCCCAGTTCGCGCGCCTTCTCGAGCTTGCTGTCGAGCATGTCCACGGCGACCATCTCGACCGCGCCCGCCGCCCGGGCGGCCAGCAACGACGAGAACCCGACGCCGCCAAGACCGACGACGGCGACCTTGGCGCCCGACTCGACTTTCGCCGTGTTGACGACGGCGCCCGCCCCGGTAATGACGGCGCAGCCGAACAGCGCCGCTTCCTCCCAGCTCAGCTCGGGATCGATCTTCACCGCCGAGCGTCGGGACACGGTCGCGTATTCGGCAAACGCCGCGCAGCCGAGGTGGTGGTACAGCGCACTGCCCGGCGTGCCGTCGATGCCGGGGCCGCTCACCGAGCGCAGCCGCTTGTAGCCTCCGAGCAGAGCGCCGGCCGCATTCGATTCCCCGCCCGGAACGCAGAGCGCCGGACGCCCCGTTGCGCAGCTCGGGCAGGAACCGCAGTTCGGCCGGAAGATCAGCACGACGTGATCGCCGACCTTCAGGTCGTCGACGTCTTCGCCGAGTTCGAGCACCTCGGCCGCGGCCTCGTGTCCCGGCACGATCGGCATCGGCCACGGGCGGTCGCCGTTGATTGCCGACAGGTCAGAATGGCAAAGACCGGCGGCGCGGATCTTCACGAGGATCTCGCCGCGCCCCGGCGGCGCGAGCTCGACTTCCTCGATCGACAGCGGGCGGCTCTGCGCATACGGCATCGGCAGCCCCATCTCGCGCAGGACCGCGGCGCGCATCTTCATCGTCATGCTCTCCTCATCCTCTCTCGAACGCCGGCCTTCGGCGGTCAGCCCGGATCAAAGCCCGGCCAGGCACAGATACTTGATTTCGAGGTAATCGTCGATCCCGTACTTCGATCCTTCGCGCCCGAGCCCCGACTGCTTGACGCCGCCGAAGGGCGAGACCTCGTTCGACAGGATGCCGCTGTTGACACAGACCATGCCGGCTTCGATCGCCTCGGCCACCCGGAAAATGCGGCCGACGTCACGCGCATAGAAATAGGCGGCGAGCCCGAACTCGGTGTCGTTGGCCATCGCGACCGCTTCGTCGTCGGTCTTGAAGCGGAACAGCGGCGCCAGCGGGCCGAAGGTTTCCTCGCGTGCGACGACCATCTGCGGCGTGACCTCGGTCAGCACGGTCGGCTGGAAGAACAAGCCGCCCAACTCGTGGCGCTTGCCGCCTTCGATCAGCTTCGCGCCCTTGCCGAGCGCGTCGGCGATGTGCTCTTCGACTTTTTCGACCGCCGATTCCTCGACCAGCGGCCCGACGATGACGCCCGGCTCAGCGCCGTTGCCGACCTTCAGCTGTGCGACCTTGGCCGCGAACTTCTTCGCGAATTCGTCGTAGACGGCGTCCTGGACGTAGATCCGGTTCGCGCAGACGCAGGTCTGGCCCGCGTTGCGGTATTTCGACGCGAGCGCGCCCTCGACGGCCGCATCGAGGTCGGCATCGTCGAAGACGATGAACGGCGCGTTGCCGCCCAGTTCGAGCGACAGCTTCTTGACCGTGTCGGCCGACTGGCGCAACAGAACGCGGCCGACCTCGGTCGAGCCGGTGAAGGAGACCTTGCGCACCAGCGGGTTCGTGCACATCTCCTCGCCGATCGCGCTCGACGAGCGCCCGACGACCATGTTGAAGACCCCCGGCGGGAAGCCCGCCTGCTCGGCCAGCTCGACGAGCGCCAGCGCGCACAGCGGCGTCAGCGTGGCCGGCTTGGCGACGACCGTGCAGCCGGCAGCGAAGGCCGGGGCCACCTTGCGCGTGATCATCGCGATCGGAAAGTTCCACGGCGTGATCGCCGCGCAGACGCCGATGCCCTGCTTCAGCGCGAACAGCCGACGGTCGCCCTGCGTGGTCGGGATCACGTCGCCGTAGGCGCGCTTGCCTTCTTCGGCGAACCACTCGATGAACGAAGCGCCGTAGCTGACCTCGCCACGCGACTCGCCGAGCGGCTTGCCCTGCTCGGTCGTCATCAGCAGCGCCAGGTCTTCGGTATGCGCGATCACAAGGTCGAACCAGCGGCGCATGATCGCCGCCCGCTCCTTCGCGGTGCGCGCGCGCCAGGCGGGCAGCGCACGATCGGCTGCCTCGATCGCGCGACGCGTTTCGGCTGCCCCCATGTCGGCAACTTCGGCGACCGTCTCGCCGGTAGCCGGATTCGTGACCGTGATGCGCTTGCCGCCGTCGCCATCGACCCAGTTGCCGTCGATGTAGCCCTTGGTCTTCAGCAGCGCCATGTCCTTCAGTTGCAGTGTCATCAGTCGCTCCAGGTTTCGGTGCGCGCCGGGCCGTTCGTCCGGCGATGCGCTTATTTCATCGTGGGCATCACGAACTCGGCGCCGGCGCGGATGCCGGTCGGCCAGCGCTGCGTGACGGCCTTGTAGCGAGTGTAGAAGCGCACGCCTTCGGGGCCGTGCATGTGGTGATCGCCGAACAGCGAGGCCTTCCAGCCGCCGAACGAGTGGAAGGCCATCGGCACCGGGATCGGCACGTTGACGCCGACCATGCCGATCTGCACGCGAGTCGCGAACTCGCGCGCCGCGTCGCCGTCGCGCGTGAAGATCGCGCAGCCGTTGCCGAACTCGTGATCGTTGATCAGTTTCAGCGCCTGCTCGAAGTCGGCCGCGCGGACGATGCCGAGCACCGGCCCGAAGATCTCCTCCTGGTAGATGCGCATCTCCGGCTTCACGTCGTCGAACAGACAGCCGCCGAGGAAGAAGCCCCGTTCGCCGCCGGCCACCTTCAGGTCGCGACCGTCGATGACGAGATTCGCACCTTCGGCCACACCGGCATCGACGTATCCGCGCACCTTGTCGAGGTGTGCGCTGGTGACCAGCGGCCCCATCTCGGCTTCGCGGTCCACGCCCGGACCGACCCTGATCTTCGGCACGCGTTCGGCAAGCCGCTCGACCAGCCGGTCGGCAACGTCGCCGACGGCCACCGCGACCG
>ENA-UOUJ01001627-UOUJ01001627.1-activated-sludge-metagenome-genome-assembly--contig:-NODE-1627-length-11410-cov-3.483576_pt1 | contig 11410 bp, 12 predicted proteins | sample MGYA00249839_ERZ747224 | MGnify/ENA primary metagenome ERZ747224 (study PRJEB28782, sample SAMN03220277) | activated sludge metagenome | biome: wastewater; feature: sewage sludge; material... | reverse complement strand
GCGGGTTCGAACGCGACCCCTTGCCATAGTCCGACAGCTTCCTATAGGCTCGGTTCGTCAGACGGATGTCACTGCAGCTTGGCGCCCGCGTCGTCGACGACCTTCGCCCACTTGCGCACTTCGGCGTCGACGAAGCGTGCCATCTCTTCGGGACTCTGGCCGCCGGCGTCGGCGCCGAGCTGCGCCCAGACCTCTTTCAGCTCGCTCGAGGCGCCGGAGAACGCGGCGCTCACGCAGCGCTTCACCGACAGCGCCGACGGCGTGCCGGCCGGCGCCCACATCGCATACCAGGTGCGCGCCTCGTAGCCCTTGACACCGGCTTCGTCGAGCGTCGGGACGTCGGGCAGCGCCGGCGAGCGCTGGGCGCTGGATACGGCCAGCGGCACGATCCGGCCGGTGCGGATATGCGGCATCGAGCTGCCGAGTCCGTCGAACATGAAGTCGACCTGGCCGGCCAGCAGGTCCTGGGTCGCCGGGCCGGCGCCGCGATACGGGATGTGCGCGGCGAAGCTGCGCGTCATCGTCTTCCACAATTCGACCGTCAGGTGATGCGTGGTGCCGCTGCCGGCCGAAGCGTAGTTCAGCTTGCCGGGGTTCGCATGCACGTACTTCTGGAAGTCGGCGAAGTTGCGGCTCGGCACGTTCTTCGGGTTCACCACGACGACGTTCGGCACGTACGAAAGCACGGTGACCGGCGCCAGGTCCTTCTGCAGCTCGTAGCCCAGCTTCGGGTACATGCTCACGGCGATCGTGTGGTGGACGGCGCCGACCAGAAAGGTGTAGCCGTCGGGCGCAGCCTTGGCGGCCAGGTCGGCGCCCAGCGTGCCGCCGGCACCGCCGCGATTGTCGATGATGAACTGCTCGCCCGTCTGCTGCGACAGCAGCTTGGCCAGCGGCCGCGCGAACGCGTCGGTGCCGCCGCCCGCCGGGAACGGTACGATCAGCCGCACCGGCCTCGTCGGCCATTCCTGGGCCTGCGCCAGCGACGGCCCCGTGCCGGCCAAAGCCAGCGTCGAAGCCAGCAGCCCGAGGCCGGCGATCGTCTTGAATCGGGATTTCATGCTTGCTCTCCTCGTTCCTCTTTGGATTTCGGTACCGACTGCGGCCTGCCGACTGCCAACGACTGCGTGCTGCCTGATGTCTGATGCCTGATGCCAGCGATCAAAGCAGCGACAGCACGGCTCGCGACGCACTGACGCTGCCATCGACGAACTTCTGGTGGTTCGTCTCGATCTCGCCGAGATCGTAAAGGTAATTCACCATCAGCCCGTGCGACTGCCGCAAGCCCTTGCGCGACAGGTCGGCAGCCGGATTGATGCGCTCGAGCCGCGCGCCGTTGTTCAGATGAAAACGCGCAACCGGGTCCGACCCGCGTGCGTCGCCGGGGGCCGTATGCAGCAGGTGGAACGCACACAGCCGCCACAACATCCGCCGGTCGGCCTCGATCTGCTTCGCCGGGACCCCGTTGTTCGACGAGTCGTCGCCCGCCGCTGACGCCCCGTTGCCCGACGCTTTGACGGCTGCCGCCTCGGTGCTCGACGCTTCGCCGGCCGACGCCTCGCTGCCCGGCGCGGCACCGACGATCGCCGAGGTCAGCCGAGAGAGATCTTTCCCATGGCGTTCGCGCAGCGAGGCGAGACCGTCACGCAGTTCGGCCAGCACCGCCGGCTTCACGCGCTTCGACTCCAGCGTCTCGACGCGAGCGAGCCAGCCTGAGAAGCCGGGAATCGGCGACAGCGTGCAGAACTGGCGCAGCTTCGGCAGGTCGCCGGCGAGCCGGTCGGCAACCCGCTTGATCAGAAAGTTGCCGAGGTTCACGCCCCGCAGCCCGGGCTGGCAGTTCGAGATCGAATAGAAGGCCGCCACGCGAAACTTGTCGGGATCGAGCTGCGATTCGGTCTTGCGAGCGAGCAGCGGCGCGATCGCCGCCGGCATCTCGGCGAGCAGCGCCACCTCGACGAAAATCAACGGCTCGCCGGGCAGCGCCGGATGGAAGAACGCGAAGCAGCGGCGATCGGGCTCGAGGCGACGGCGCAGGTCGGGCCAGCCGTCGATCTCGTGGACGGCCTCGTGCTTGATGATCTTCTCGAGCAGCTCGGCCGGCGATTTCCAGTCGACTTCGACCAGCTGAAGAAATCCCGGGTTGAACCACGAGGACAGCAGGTGATGAAAGTCGGCGTCGACCGCGCGCAGCGAATCGTCGTGCCGCAAGCGGTCGAGTAGCGCCGTGCGCATCGCGACCAGCGTGCCGGTGCCACCCGGTGCCAGGTTCAGCCGCCGCAACAGGGCCTGGCGCGGCGGGTCGCTGATCTGCGACAGTTCGATCAGCGCATCGGGCGATCGGGTGTCGGCGTACTGCTGGGCGAGCTGCAGCACCTTGACCGGATCGGGGTCGTAGTCTCGTGCCAGCACCTCGAAGAAACCGCGCCGCGACTCCGCGCCAAGCCGGCGGTAGTTGTCGAGTGCGCGCGTCGCAATCGCGATGCTGTTCGACTCGCCGCGCGCCGTAAGCAGCTGCCGACAGTCGTCGAGCAACTGGTCGAGATCGGCGCGTTCGCGCGCGTCCTGCCGTGCCTTCCTGAATCGCTCGAACACGAATCCTCCATACCGGGAGACTGCCTTGTGCTGCCTCTTTTCCTGCCCGTTGTCGCGGCGCCGCCGTGACCGCGGCTCCGCCACCGCACTCAGTCGCCGGCCGCGCGCCGGCTCGCGTGCAGCATCCAGATACCGATCGCGATCATCGGCAGGCACAGCCACTGCCCCATCGTCAGCCCGAACCCGAGCAGGCCCAGGAAGGCATCGGGCTCGCGCGCGAATTCGGCAGCGAAGCGAAGCACGCCGTACCCGATCAGGAACATCGCCGACACCGCGCCGACCGGACGCCGTCGCGACGAATACCACCAAAGGAAGACAAACAGCAACAGGCCTTCCCCGGCGAACTGGTACTGCTGCGACGGATGCCTCGGCAGCGCGTCGGCCTGCGGAAAAACCATCGCCCAGGGCACGCCGCTGGCCCGGCCCCACAGCTCGCCGTTGATGAAGTTGCCCAACCGGCCGGCAGCCAGCCCGAGCGGCACCAGCGGCGCGACGAAATCGGAGATCTGCGCGAAGCGCCATCCGCGCCGGCGTGCGAACAGAGCCATCGCCACGATGACCCCGAGCAGCCCGCCGTGGAACGACATGCCTCCCTGCCAGACGGCCAGCAGCTCGAGCGGATGGCTCAGGTAGTAACCCGGCTTGTAGAACAGCACGTAGCCCAGCCGCCCGCCGAGCACGACGCCGAGCGCTCCCCAGAACACCAGGTCCTCGAGTTCGCGCACGCCGAAGCCCGGCGGCACCGACGGCGCGTTCGCCCTGATCCGGGCGCGTCCGAGCAGGAACAGCGCGAGGAAGGCGACCAGGTACATCAATCCATACCAGCGCACGGCCAGCGGGCCGATGCTGAAGGCGATCGGGTCGAATTGCGGGTGAACGAGCATTCGTCAATCGGACCGGCTGCGGACGAGGCCGGCATTCTGACATGCGATGAAAACCCGGCTTCGGCCGACGGCGCGCGGGCTTCGCTGACGCGCGCGCGCCGGTCGCGCATAATCATCGATTCGACCACCGGAGGCCAGAACAATGAAAGGCGACAAAACTGTCATCGAGTGGCTGAACCGCCAGCTCAAGAACGAGCTGACGGCGATCAACCAGTACTTCCTGCATGCGCGCATCTTCGGCCACTGGGGCCTGCCCGGGCTCGAGAAGATCGAATACGACGAATCCTTCGACGAGATGAGGCATGCCGATTCGCTGATCAAGCGGATCCTGATGCTCGAAGGGCTACCCAACCTGCAGGACCTCGGCAAGCTGAACATCGGCGAGAACACCGAGGAGGTCCTGGCCAGCGACCTGGCGCTGGAGCGCACGGCGCTCGCCACGGTCAAGGGCGGCATCGCACAATGCGAGAAGGTCGGCGACTACGTGTCGCGCGAGATCCTGGTGAAGATCCTGGACGACTCCGAGCAGCACATCGATTTCCTCGAGACGCAGATCGAACTGATCGGCAAGGTCGGCATCCAGAACTACCAGCAGACCTTCATGAACCGCGAAGCGTCCTGAACGAGGCGGGCAGCGATTCCGGAACGCGGTCATCGGTTCCGGCGATCAGCAAGCGTGGGCAGTGAATTGCGGGAGCACACCCGACGGCGTGCCGCGCGCGGCTATTGCGCGACGCCTCGCTCCAGCGATGGGCGAGACTCAGGCGGCGGCGCGCGAAACCTCGCTGGCGACCATCATGCCGACGCGCTCGACGATGAGTTCGCGCGCCTGGCGCGCGCACTTGCCGCAACACTCGCCGATGCCGCACACCGCGCGCACTTCGGCCATCGACCTGGCCCCGGAATCGACAAGAGAATGGATCTCCCGGTCCGAGACGGCCCGGCAAAGGCAGATGATCATCGCTGGTTCCTGACAGCCGATACAGGCGAGACAATCAATACGAATTGTTCGTATTAAGAATAGCCGGATCGCCGGCCGTACGCAAGCGTCGCGAGACGCTTTGCTAAACTGCCCTTTTCCCCGAACCCAGACCGCCGGAACCGCCATGACCGCGAACCGCCGCAGCCGCAACATCACCGAGGGCGTCGCCCGCGCACCGAACCGTTCGATGTACTACGCGCTCGGATACGAGAAGAGCGACTTCTCGAATCCGATGATCGGCATCGCCAACGGCCACAGCACGATCACGCCGTGCAACTCCGGCCTGCAGGCGCTCGCCGATGCGGCGGTCGACGCGGTCAAGGCCGCCGGCGCGAACCCGCAGATCTTCGGCACGCCCACGATCTCCGACGGCATGTCGATGGGCACCGAAGGCATGAAGTACTCGCTGGTTTCGCGCGAGGTCATCGCCGACTGTGTCGAGACTTCGGTGCAAGGCCAGTGGATGGACGGCGTGCTGGTGATCGGCGGCTGCGACAAGAACATGCCGGGCGGCATGATGGGCATCCTGCGCTCCAACGCGCCGGCCATCTATGTCTACGGCGGCACGATCAAGCCCGGCCACTGGAAGGGCCAGGACCTGAACATCGTCTCGGTGTTCGAGGCGGTCGGCGAGTTTTCGCGCGGCCGGATGAGCGAGGAGGATTTCGAGGGCATCGAACGCAACGCGATCCCCGGCACCGGTTCCTGTGGCGGCATGTACACGGCCAACACGATGTCCTCGTCGTTCGAAGCGCTCGGCATGAGCCTGCTCGGCTCGTCGACGATGGCCAACCCCGACGACGAGAAGCGCGAATCCGCGGCCGAGTCGGCGCGCGTGCTGGTCGAGGCGGTCAAGAAGGACCTGAAGCCGCGCGACATCGTCACGAAGAAGTCGATCGAGAACGCGGTCGCGCTGATCATGGCCACCGGCGGTTCGACCAACGCCGTGCTGCACTACCTGGCGATCGCGCACGCCGGCGGCGTCGAGTGGTCGATCGACGACTTCGAGCGGATCCGCAAGCGCGTTCCGGTCATCTGCGACCTGAAACCCTCGGGCAAGTACCTGGCCACCGACCTGCACCGCGCCGGCGGCATCCCGCAGGTGCTGAAGATCCTGCTGAAGGCCGGCCTGATCCACGGCGACTGCATGACGATCACCGGCCGCACGCTTGCGCAGGAGCTCGAGGGGGTGCCCGAGACGCCGCGCGCCGACCAGGACGTCATCCACCCGATCGACAAGCCGCTGTACGCCGAGGGTCACCTGGCGATCCTCAAGGGCAACCTGTCGCCCGAAGGCTGCGTGGCCAAGATCACCGGGCTGAAGAACCCGGTGATCACCGGGCCGGCGCGCGTCTTCGACGACGAGCAGAGCGCGCTGCAGGCGATCCTCGACGGCAAGATCGTCGCCGGCGACGTCATGGTGCTGCGCAATCTCGGACCGAAGGGCGCGCCCGGCATGCCGGAGATGCTTGCACCCACGTCGGCGATCATCGGCGCCGGGCTCGGCGAGTCGGTCGGGCTGATCACCGACGGGCGCTTCTCCGGCGGCACCTGGGGCATGGTCGTCGGCCACGTGGCGCCGGAAGCCGCCGTCGGCGGCCCGATCGCACTGGTGCGCGAGGGCGACACGATCACGATCGACGCGCACGAGCTGCTGCTGCAGCTGGACATCAGCGACGAGGAAATGGCGAAGCGACGCGCCGAATGGAAGCAGCCAGGCCCGCGCTACAAGCGCGGCGTGCTGGCCAAGTTTCACGCGCTGACCGGCAGCGCCAGCCGCGGCGCGGTCCTCGACGACTTCTGATCGAGACCGGCGGCCTCGCTCCTCAGCGGGCGGCGTCGCCGGAGGCCGCCTGGCCGCGCGCCGGACGGCGCCGGACACGGAAATGCGGGAACATGGCCTCGATTCGCTTGCGGCGGGCTTCGGCGATCTCGAGGCCGGGATCGGCCTCGCGACCGAGGCGGAACAACGGCTCCACGACCTCGAACCAGACGAACGCACAGGCAAACGGGGTCAGCACCCAGAGCCAGGGCCAACTTGCGACAGGCTCGATGCCGAGCGCACGCAGAACGAGCAGCAGTAATCCGGTCCAGACGAACGCCATGTGCACTCCCCCCGATTCGTCCCGGCACTTTGCGCCGTCCGGCATCAGCGGTCAGCGCCGGGCGGCCGAACGGCGCCCGTGCCGGCGTGAGCGGCCACTGTCAACTGCACGGCCTCGCCGGCCGTTACCATCCAATGTTGTTGCAGCGCAAGTCCGCGGCCAAGCTGGCGTGATGGAGCAAAGCCCTGCGGTAAACTCGAAGGCGCCGAACATGCGTCTGAGAGTCATCAACTCACCCGGAGAAGTCATGAAAGCAATCCCCATTTCGATCGCCCTCGCGCTTGCCTGTGCCTCGGGCACCGCCATGGCGAGCCTGGAAATGGCCAAGGCCAAGAACTGCACTGCCTGTCATTCGGTCGACAAGAAGCTGATCGGCCCGGCGTACAAGGACGTGGCCGCCAAGTATGCGAACGACGCGAACGCGGTCAAGACGCTGTCGGAGCACGTGCGCAAGGGCAGCAGCGGCATCTGGGGCCCGATCCCGATGCCCGCAAACCCGCAGGTCTCCGAGGCCGACGCGGAAACGCTGGTCAAGTGGATCCTCGAGCAGAAGTGAACCGAGGGTCCGGCCGCACGGGTGCCGCATACTGGCACCCGCGCGAAGGGGCGCCATCCGGCGCCCTTTTTTTCGCCTGCGCGCCGCCCGTCGGGGTTGGGTCGCCGACGGTCGCAGTCCACGTGCACCCGCCATCGAGCCGGCCCACAGTGAGCCCGTAGTTTTCCTCCCTGGCTGGTTTGCCCCGGTTTCCACCGGGGCATTTTTTTTGCGCGCGCGGCGCAGGCGCGCTGCGCGGCCTCCCTTCTGCGCTCGGAATTTGGTTAGAATTCGCGCCGCTTTGTGCTTTTCGGAACGAGGCGTCATCGAAGCGCAAGCCCGGCACCCGCAACGACTCGGGCGTCGTCGACGGGACCCACGCGGTCCGGGACGGAGACAGACATCTTGTTCAGCTTCGACACCCTGCTCCAGCAGATCCTGAACGGCCTCGTGCTCGGCAGCGTGTACGCGCTCGTGGCGCTCGGCTACACGATGGTCTACGGGATCCTGCAGCTGATCAACTTCGCGCATGGCGAGGTGCTGATGATCGGCGCGATGGTCGCCGTCACGCTGGCGCCCAAGCTGCTGGCCGCCGGCGTGCCGGCGCCGCTGGTCCTGGTGATCATCGTGCTCGCGGCGATCCCGGTCTGCATGCTGCTGTCGGTCACGATCGAACGCGTGGCCTACCGGCCGCTGCGCAATGCGCCGCGGCTGGCGCCGCTGATCACCGCGATCGGGATGTCGATCGTGCTGCAGACGGTGGCGATGATCATCTGGAAACCGAGCCCGATCGTCTTTCCCGACCTGCTGCCCAACGATCCGGTGCCGATCTTCGGCGCGTCGCTGGCGCCGAAGCAGATCCTGATCCTGGTCGTGGCCTCCAGCCTGATGGCTGGGCTGGTGCTGCTGGTGAACCGCACGAAGCTCGGGCGCGCAATGCGCGCGACAGCCGAGAACCCGCGCATCGCCGGACTGATGGGCGTGAACGCGAACCGGATCGTCGCCGCCACCTTCGCGATCGGAGCGGCACTGGCTGCGGTCGCCGGCGTGCTGGTGGCGATGAACTACAACATCGTCCACTTCTCGATGGGCTTCATCCCGGGACTGAAGGCGTTCACGGCAGCCGTACTCGGCGGCATCGGCAACATCGCCGGCGCGATGCTCGGCGGCCTGCTGCTGGGCATCATCGAGAGCCTGGGCGCCGGCTACATCGGCGATCTGACCGGCGGCTTCCTGGGCAGCCACTACCAGGACATCTTCGCATTCGCCGTGCTGATCCTGGTGCTGCTGTTCCGCCCGTCGGGAATCATGGGCGAGCGCGTCGCCGATCGGGCCTGAGGCGGGGCGCCGATGAAATCCTTCTTCCCGTCGCTGCACGACCGGCCCAAGGCCGCCCTGGCCGCGACCGTCGTGATCGCGATCGTGCTGGCGGTGCTGCCGTTCGTGCTCGGCATGCACGGCAATCGCTGGATCCGGATGGCCGACTTCGCGCTGCTGTACGTGATGCTGGCGCTCGGACTGAACATCGTCGTCGGCTACGCCGGGCTGCTCGACCTCGGTTACGTGGCCTTCTACGCGGTCGGCGCCTACATGTACGCGCTGCTCGCGTCGCCGCACCTGATGAGCAACTTCGAGTGGATCGCGGCGACCTTCCCGAACGGCCTGCACAGCTCGATCTGGCTCGTCGTGCCGCTGGGGGCGGCGATCGCGGCCTTCTTCGGCTTGCTGCTCGGCGCGCCGGTGCTGCGGCTGCGCGGCGACTACCTGGCGATCGTCACGCTCGGTTTCGGCGAGATCATCCGGATCTTCCTGAACAACCTGAACGCGCCGATCAACCTGACCAACGGACCGCAGGGCATCAGCAACATCGATCCGGTTCGCATCGCCGGCATCGACTTCTCACGACCGCTGCGCTTCGACGGCTTCACGATCCCGTCGGTCACGCTCTACTACTACCTGTTCCTGGTGCTGACGATCATCGTGATCGTCGTGTCGATCCGGCTGCAGGACTCACGGATCGGCCGCGCCTGGATGGCGATCCGCGAAGACGAGATCGCCGCCAAGTCGATGGGCATCAACGTGCGCAACATGAAGCTGCTCGCGTTCGCGATGGGCGCATCGTTCGGCGGCGTCTCGGGGGCGATGTTCGCCGCCTTCCAGGGCTTCGTGTCGCCGGAGAGCTTCATCCTGATGGAGTCGATCGTCATCGTGGCGATGGTCGTGCTCGGCGGCATGGGGCACGTGCCCGGCGTCGTGCTCGGCGCGATCCTGCTCTACGCGATTCCGGAGACGCTGCGCGAAGTCGCCAAGCCGGCGCAGCTCGCGCTGTTCGGCGAGGAGTGGATTGCGCCCGAAGCGCTGCGGATGCTGCTGTTCGGCGGTTCGCTGGTCGTGATCATGCTGTTCCGGCCGACCGGCCTGTGGCCGGCGCCCAGGCACGGCATCCGGCCCACGCGCGGCACCGTGCCGACCGACCTGCAACCCGAAGCGGCCGCCCTCGCCGGCACGCGTCCCGACGCCCCGCCGAACGCGCCGACCGCCAGCATGCCGGCGATCGACCCGAGTTCGGCCGCCGGGCCCGCCAATAGATAGGAGGCTCGGACTATGGCAAGGGGTCGCGTGCGATGACGGACATCCTGCTGTCGGTCAAGGGAGTCAACAAGCGCTTCGGCGGGCTGCAGGCGCTGTCGGACGTCGGACTCGAGATCCGGCACGGCCAGATCTACGGGCTGATCGGCCCGAACGGCGCCGGCAAGACGACCTTCTTCAACGTCGTCACCGGCCTCTACGCTCCGGATTCCGGCGTCTTCGAGCTGGGGGGCAAGCGCTACGAGCCGACCGCCGTGCATCGGGTGGCCGAGGCCGGCATCGCCCGCACCTTCCAGAACATCCGACTGTTCGGCGACATGACGGCGATCGAGAACGTGATGGTCGGCCGCCACGTCCGCACCAGGTCCGGCGTCTTCGGCGCGGTGTTCCGCACGCCGGGGCAGCGCCATGAGGAAGAGGCGATCCGCAAGCGCTCGCTCGAACTGCTCGACTACGTCGGCATCGCACGCTACGCCGACTTCCAGGCGCGCACGCTGTCCTACGGCGACCAGCGCCGGCTCGAGATCGCACGCGCGCTCGCCACCGAACCGAAGCTGCTGGCGCTCGACGAACCGGCCGCCGGCATGAACGCCACCGAGAAGCTGACGCTGCGTGCGCTGCTATCGAGCATCAGCCGCGACGGCGTGACGATCCTGCTGATCGAGCACGATGTGAAGCTCGTGATGGGCCTGTGCAACCGCGTGACCGTGCTCGACTACGGCAAGGTGATCGCCGAGGGGCTGCCTGCCGAAGTCCAGCGCAACCCGGCGGTCATCGAGGCCTACCTCGGCACCTCGGCCACCCACTGAACGCGCGGCGCGCAGCGAGAAAGCCATGGCCGAAACGGTCCTCGACATCCGCGGCCTGCAGGTCGCCTACGGCGGCATCCAGGCGGTCAAGGGCATCGACATCGAGGTTCGCGAAGGCGAACTGGTCGCGCTGATCGGTGCCAACGGCGCCGGCAAGACGACGACGCTGAAGGCGGTGACCGGCACGCTGCACTGGGCCGGCGGCGACGTGCGGTATCGCGGCCAATCGATCCGCGGCCTGGGCTCCTATGCGCTGGTCGCGCGCGGGCTGGCGATGGTGCCCGAGGGGCGCGGCGTCTTCGCCCGGATGACGATCACCGAAAACCTGCAGATGGGCGCGTATACGCGCAGCGACGCGGCCGGCGTGCGCGAGGACATCGAACGGATGTTCGAAGCGTTCCCGCGCCTGAAGGAGCGCGCCGACCAGCTCGCCGGCACGATGTCAGGCGGCGAGCAGCAGATGCTGGCGATGGCGCGCGCGCTGATGAGCCGCCCGCGCCTGCTGCTGCTCGACGAACCGTCGATGGGCCTGTCGCCGATCATGGTCGACAGGATCTTCGAAGTCGTGCGCGAAGTCTCGGCGCGCGGCACGACGATCCTGCTCGTCGAGCAGAACGCGCGGCTCGCACTCGAATGCGCAACGCGCGGCTACGTGATGGATTCGGGGCTGATCACGATGAGCGGGCCGGCACGGCAGATGCTTGACGATCCGGGGGTGCGGGCGGCGTATCTGGGCGAGGAAGCGGCCGGCTGAGCGGCACAGGCGCGGCCGGGGAGCTTCGCGGCGACAGTGCTTGCTTGCCCGCCGCTTTCAGCGCGACGGGACCTGTTGGCGGGTGTTAGGCAAGAACGCCGTCGCCAGTCCCAGCAGGGGCAGGAAGGACACGGCGTGGTAGACCCAGACGATTCCG
>ENA-UOUJ01001626-UOUJ01001626.1-activated-sludge-metagenome-genome-assembly--contig:-NODE-1626-length-11420-cov-11.694237_pt1 | contig 11420 bp, 10 predicted proteins | sample MGYA00249839_ERZ747224 | MGnify/ENA primary metagenome ERZ747224 (study PRJEB28782, sample SAMN03220277) | activated sludge metagenome | biome: wastewater; feature: sewage sludge; material... | reverse complement strand
TGCGCCTCGTTCTTTCCAGTTGAGCTTATCCAGAAAGGCGGAGGGACTGGCCCTGCGAAGCCTTGGCAACCATACGGCAGGTCACTGCTGGACAGGTGCTAAATCCAGTCCCGCCAAACGGAACGTTCCGGGCGGCGGGAGAAGATGAGCCGTGATCGAGCCCTGTGCTTCCCGCGAAGCATTGCACCTCATCCGGACCATCGGGTGGGGTTTTTTGTTTTTCTGGAAATGCGTGAAGAGGTGATGAGGAGAAGAAGTGAGGAAGCAGACTTCCTCGCCTCTTTGCTTCTTCTCTTCCTCACGCATCAAGCGACCGGGAAGCACGCAAATACGAGTACGCAATGACCGACCTCGAACGCATCGCACAACAACGCATCCTCATCCTGGACGGCGCCATGGGCACCATGATCCAGCGCCTGAAGCTGCAGGAGGAGGACTTCCATCCGAAGGGCATGGAGCACCACCCTGTTCTGCTGCAAGGCAACAACGACCTGCTCTCGCTCTCGCGGCCCGAGGCCATCACGCGCATCCACGAGCAATACCTGGAAGCCGGTGCCGACATCATCGAGACCAACACCTTCAGCGGAACCAGCATCGCGCAGGCCGAGCACAAGTGCGAGCATTTGGTGTACGACATCAATCTGCGTTCCGCGCAGCTGGCGAAGGCCGCATGCGCGAAGTTCACGGCGATGGACCTGGGAAAACCGCGCTTCGTGGCCGGTTCCATCGGCCCTACGAACCGCACGGCCTCGCTCTCGCCGGATGTAAACGACCCCGGTTTCCGCGCCGTGACCTTTGATGAATTGGTGATCGCCTACACGGAACAGGTGGACGCGCTGATGGAAGGCGGCGTGGACCTACTGCTGGTGGAAACCATCTTTGACACGCTCAACGCCAAGGCCGCCTTCTATGCCATCGAGGAAGTCTTCGACAAGCGCGGCACACGGCTTCCGCTCATGTGCAGCGTCACCATCACCGATGCCAGCGGGCGCACCCTCAGCGGCCAAACGGTGGATGCCTTCCTGATCAGCATGGGCCACGTGCCGCTCTTCAGCATCGGCCTCAACTGCGCGCTTGGCGCGGCCCAGATGCGGCCCTACCTGCAAGTGCTCGCCGAACAGGCACCTTGCTTAGTGAGCGTCTACCCCAACGCCGGCCTGCCGGACCAGATGGGCGAATACCGCGAAACGCCGGAAGTGACGGCCCGCTTGGTAGGCGAGTTCATGAAGGACGGCTTAGTGAACATCGTGGGCGGCTGCTGCGGCACCACGCCGGAGCATATCGCGGCGCTATCTACCGAAGCAAAGAATTTCAAACCACGGCCATTCCCAGCATCTGTACAGTCGACCCATTGGGTCGACGCGACAGATGCATCCAGTGCGAACAACGCATCATCGGGGAATCTCCACAGGCACTCATGAGCATCCCCACCTTCTCCGGCCTTGAGCCCCTCCGCCTTTCTCTTGTCCGCTTTCCGCTGCATGTCCGCACGCGTCATTCCTCCCCGCTTGGGGGCTTTCCGCTGCAATCGCTCACGCAAGAATTGCCCGCAAATCAATAGATCATGTGTAGGTATGCGATGAAGCAATACAAGGGACACTACGCCTGTTTTGATTGCCGTAAGACCTTCAAGAGAAGGCGAGTAGAGGATATCAATGGCAAAAGCGGGAGTGACACAGTCGCCAAGTGTCAGCAATGTGGAGGACCGATGGCTGACATGGGGCTGGACTTTGAGTCTCCCATGTCATCGGACATGAAGACATGGTCTCATATCAACGATCTTTATTCAGTTGGGATCACCTTTCACTCATGTGGCTGCTCTGGTCCGGGATATATTCCCAAGGACTCCCAAGCACTTCTCAAATACTTGGAAGACTGTCGCAACGCATATTCCCAGCATCTGAAGTTCTGGAGAGATCACCAGGAGCCATCCAGTGAATCGGACCTTCAAAAGGATTGGAACAAGAACGCCGCCATCCTAAGTCAGGTCCCGAGTGAGCTTTGGAAAAGAGAGTCCATTCGGGCCAAATCGTTTCCGCCGAACAATGTCGAAGCCGTGAACTATTGGATCAGTCGCCTTCATGACATTGATGAGCGGATCAAAATGATTTCCTGAGTAAAGCAGTCGAATCGTTATTCAACCTCGATGAGCATTTCCACTTACTCTGGTCTCGAGCCCCTCCACATTTCTCTTGTCCGATTTCCGCTGCAATCGCCCACTCGCATGCTCCTGCTCCTTTCAATCTTCTTGATCAGTTGTGATCGATCCATACCCTTCGAGAAAAGTGGATGGCAGGAAAAGTTTGACGGTGCATATCCGAACCGTGATGCAATGGTCGAGGACCTGATGCACAATCACATGTTGGTAGGACTAACCACACGTTCGGTCTCTGATCTCTTGGGTGAAGAAGATCGTGTTGAGTTGGTGGGAAAACCAAAGGTCGATGGAAGGAACTACATGACCTATCAAGTTCTGGAGGACTTCGGGTGGGATATAGATCCAGTGCACACGAAGTATCTCGTTCTTGAATTCAACCAGGATTCAATCGTTACAAAAACCGAGCTGCTGGAATGGAAGCAGCGATAAGCCACAAAGAGTCATTCAACTCTCTGTGCCCTCCGTGCCTCTGTGGTGAACAACCCCTGAAATGAGCATCCCGACATATAGCGGCCTCGAGCCCCTCCGCATCTTCCCCGGTGCCAACTTCATCAACATCGGTGAGCGCACCAACGTCACCGGCAGTGCGCAGTTCCGGCGGCTGATCAAGGACGGCAACTACGCCGAGGCCGTGCGCGTGGCCCGCCAGCAGGTGGAGAACGGCGCGCAGATGATCGACGTGAACCTCGACGAGGGCCTCATCGACGGCGTGCAGGCCATGCGCACCTTCCTCAACCTCATCGCCGCCGAGCCCGACATCGCCCGCGTGCCCGTGATGGTGGACAGCAGCAAGTTCGCCGTGATCGAGACCGGCCTGAAATGCCTGCAAGGCAAAGGCATCGCCAACAGCATCAGCCTCAAGGAAGGCGAACAGGAATTCCTCGACCATGCCCGCATCGTGAAGCGCCTCGGCGCGGCGGCCGTGGTGATGTGCTTCGACGAGACCGGCCAGGCCGACAGCTACCAACGGCGGATCGAGATCTCGCAACGCGTGTACGACCTGCTCACGCAGAAGGTCGGCTTCGCCCCGCACGACATCATCATCGACCCCAACATCCTCACCGTGGCCACGGGCATGGCCGAGCATGCGCGCTACGCCATCGACTACATCGCGGCGGTGAAGTGGATCAAGCAGAACCTGCCGGGCGTGCTGGTGAGCGGCGGCGTGAGCAACATCAGCTTCAGCTTCCGCGGCAACGAGCCCGTGCGCGAGGCCATGCACACCGCCTTCCTTTACCACGCCATCCAGGCGGGCATGGACATGGGCATCGTGAACGCGGGGCAGATCGGCGTGTATGACGAGATCCCCAAGGAACTGCTGGAACACGTGGAGGACGTGCTCTTCGACCGCAGGCCCGATGCCACGGAACGCTTGGTGACGCTCGCCGAGAGCTTCCGGGGCGACGGCAAGCAGGCCAAGGTGCAGGACCTCGCCTGGCGCAAGGAGCCCGTGAACGACCGCCTGCGGCACGCGCTGGTGCATGGCATCACCGACTTCATCGTGGAGGACACCGAGGAAGCGCGCCAGGAACTGCTGGACCCCGTGAAGGTGATCGAAGGTCCGCTGATGGCGGGCATGACCGTGGTGGGCGACCTCTTCGGGGCGGGGAAAATGTTCCTGCCCCAAGTGGTGAAGAGCGCCCGCGTGATGAAGAAGGCCGTGGCCTACTTGGAACCCTTCTTGGAGGAATACAAGAAGAACAACCCCGCGGAAACGGAGGTGGTGAAGGACAGCTTCGGCGTGCCCATCCAAACCACGCGGGACGGCGGGCCGAAGAAGGTGCTGTTGGCCACCGTGAAGGGCGACGTGCACGACATCGGCAAGAACATCGTGGGCGTGATCCTGGCCTGCAACGGCTGGCAGGTGATCGACCTCGGCGTGATGGTCCACAGTGCCACCATCCTGAAGACCGCGCGCGAAATGAAAGTGGACGTGATCGGCCTCAGCGGATTGATCACGCCTTCGCTGGACGAGATGGCCAGCGTGGCCAAGGACATGGAGCGCGAAGGCTTCGACCTGCCGCTGCTGATCGGCGGGGCCACCACCAGCCGCGTGCATACCGCCGTGCGCATCGCGCCGCATTACAGCAAGCCCGTGGTGCACATCATCGATGCCAGCCGGTGCGTGCCCGCCGTGAGCGAGCTGCTCAGCCCCGCCACGCACGATGCCTATGTGAAGCGCATCGCGGAGGAGTACGAGACCGTGCGTGAACACTACGCCAATTCGCAGCGCGAAAAGGAGATCATCCCCATCGCCGAAGCGCGCGAAAAGCACTTCGCCATCGACTGGAAGGCCGAGCCGCCGGTGGCACCGCGCAGCACCGGCCTCTTCACGTTCCGCAACTTCCCGCTCCCGGACCTGATACCATACCTCGACTGGACGCCCTTCTTCCAGGCGTGGGAGTTGGCGGGCAAGTATCCGAAGATCCTCACCGACCCCGTGGTGGGCGCCGAAGCCTCCAAGCTCCACGCCGATGCCGTGAAGCTGCTGGACCGCATCGTGAAGGAGCGCTGGTTCACCGCACACGGCGTGGTGGGCATCTGGCCGGCCAACGCCATCGGCGACGACATCGAGGTGTACAAGGATGAAAAGCGCAAAGAGGTGATCGGCACCTTCCACACCCTGCGCCAGCAATCGAAAAAGGCACCGGGCGTGCCCTACACGGGCAATGCGGATTTCATCGCGCCAAAGGGCAGCGGCGTGCCGGACTGGATCGGGGCCTTTGCCGTCACCACGGGCCATGGCGTGGAGGAGAAGGCGCAGGAGCTGGAAGCAGCCGGCGACGATTACGGGGCCATCATGTGCAAGGCCTTGGGCGATCGCTTGGCCGAGGCCTTTGCCGAGAAGATGCACGAAACGGTGCGCAAGGAACTGTGGGGCTACGCGCACACCGAGGCACTCAGTAACGAAGAGCTCATCAAGGAAAAGTACGAAGGCGTGCGGCCGGCCGCCGGCTATCCCGCTTGCCCGGACCACACCGAGAAGCCGGAGATCTTCCGCCTGCTGGACGCCACCAAGCATACGGGCATCGAGCTCACCGAGGGCCTGGCCATGTACCCCACGGCTGCGGTGAGCGGCTGGTACTTCGCCCATCCGCGCAGCAAGTACTTCGGCGTGGGCCGGGTGGGGAAGGACCAGATCGGGGATCTGGCGCGGCGCAAGGGGCAGACCACGGAATGGATGGAGCATTGGCTGGGGAGTAACCTCAGCTACACGCCTGCGTAGGAAGGAAGCCAAATCTCCCCCCGGTGCGAAGGATATTCGAAATTCAACTCGTGATCATTGCTGTGGCGTGGCCTGCATCGATGGCGTGGAGCCAATCCCGCCCCGCAGACCCAGGTGATTGTTTGGACGCCATCCACATCAAGGACTCCATCGTGGTGTGTGAGCGCCCCGGGCGCGGCTTTGGTAATGTGCTGGAGGTGAAGGAGAATCCGCCAGCCGACCTGAAGTGGCTTGAGCGTGAGCACCATTCCGCATGGTTCCTGTTCCGCTCACCCGCGAAAACGACGCTCACCTTTGACATCATCCCGAGCGACCCGGCGGACGATATCGATTTTCTGCTTTTCCCGGGTAACATCCCTGATGTTTGCCGAAAGATCCCCACCAAGGAGGTGGAGCCGGTCCGCAGCAACATTTCACGCAATGATCCGGCCATGAACTCCATGTGCGGATTGAGCAAGGATGCCACGGAGGATTACGTGCGCTCCGGGGTGGGCAGCTCCTACAGCCGGGCCATTGACGTGGAGGAGGGCGACCTCTACTACTTGCTGGTGGATTATCCCCAACGGCCCAGAGCGGGCTTTACCGTCCATTTCCATTACGACCCGCCGCCGCCCCTGCCCCCGGTGAAGGAGCTGCCGCAGACCTTGGTGGTGGAGGTGGCTGATGGGGTTACGGGTGCACCATTGGAGGCTTCGCTTTCGGTGGAGGGCATGGTGTTCGACTCCATCGTGCAGGCTAAGGGAGCGAGCCGATATGAGTTCAAAATGGACAACTACCGCAACCTGCGGATCAATTGCCTGCGGAAGGGGTACATGTTCCTCTCGGAACGTGTGAAGGCCAGTGGCGATACCGAGGTGAAGGTGCAATTGAAGCTCATGCCCATCGCCCCCGGTGCAAAGGTGGCTCTGGACGATATCCGCTTCGTTGGCAACGACAGCAAGGTGATGCGCAACTCCGAAGGGTCGCTGTACATGCTGCTGCACTTCATGGAACAGAACGCCACGGCCCGGATCGAGATCCAAGGGCATGTGAACGGCCCCTCGGTGAAAAAGAGCCTGAACACCGAACTGGTGGAGTTGAGCGCCGAGCGCGCCCAAACCGTGTTCAACTTCCTGCTGGTGAACGATGTGGACCCGGCCCGGATGGGCTACGTCGGGTTGGGGAACAGCGAGATGCTGTATCCGAACCCCAAAAACAAGGCAGAGAGCGATGCGAACCGGCGGGTAGAGGTACGCATCACCAGCTACGATGAGCTTGCCACGCCATCCGGCCCCGCATCAGGCCGCCCATCCCATTGATCCAAGGCCCACGTGGGGCCGCCCTTAGTTTTGTGCGGCAAGCCCAAGCTCTGCCACACCGGATGCGGCCCGCCCTGTTATTCCTTTCCACCACCCTTGCCGTTGCTGCGGCCGGGCAACAGCCATGGTCGTTGGAGCAATGCCTGCAACGGGCCCAAGAAAGAAACTTGGATTTGCGCAATGCCGGTTTGGAGGCCGACCTGGCGGACAGGGCCCATGAACAGGCCTACTGGTCCTTCCTGCCCAACCTCAACGGCGCGGCTACGCATGGCTATAATTGGGGGAAAACCATCGACCAGTACACCAACACCTTCGCCACGGACAGGGTGCGCACCAACAACTTCTACCTCAGCAGCGATGTGGCGCTCTTCCAAGGCTTGCGCAAGCAGCATACACTGAAGCAGACGGCCCTTGACCAGCACGCTGCGGAGAAAGGGTTGGAAGCCGCGCGCAACGACGTCAGCATCGCCGTGGTACGGGCCTTCTTGGACCTCGCCGGGCTGAATGAACAGGTTGTTGCCGCCGAAACGCAGGCACAAGCCACCAAGGACCAGGAAACCACCACCCAAGCCTTGTACGAAGCCGGGCGCTTGGCCCGGGCAGACCTGCTGGACATCCAAGCCCAGCTGGCTCAGGACCAATACACGGTGGAGAACCTGGAGATACAGGCCGACAAGGCCAGGCTCACCCTGGCACAACTGATGTTCCTGGGACCGGAGGAGATCGCCTCCTTCCGGATAGCGGCACCGTCCATTGGCGAGCTGGCCATTGCCGAGCCTACGGCCACCGTGCCGGAGGTACTGGCCAAGGTGATAGCCTCCAATCCGGCCTATGCCCAAGCGGAACTAAGCCTGCAAAGCGCGGACCGCGGCATCGCCGTTGCGCGCTCCAACGCCTTGCCGTCCCTGTCCTTCAATGCATCGTTGGGCACGGGTTATTCGGGAAGGAATTACGAAGCCGTGGGCGCGCCGGTACCGAACGGCCAATACCTGATCGGGGCCACACAGGGCGGCGAGGCCGTGTATGCGCCGAACTACACGCAGAACACCCGGGTCAAATCACTTTCCCAACAGCTGAACGACAACCTGAACGAATCCGTGGGCTTTACCCTCAGCGTGCCCATCTTCAACAACATGGCCAACAAGTACACGGTGGACAGGGCCCGCATCCAATACGAACAAGCCAAGACCAATTTGGACAAGCGGCACAACGCCCTGCAAGTGGACGTGCAAAACGCATTGACGGCCCAGCGCGGGGCCTACCGCCAATACATCAGCGCCAAGCTCGCCGTGGACGCTGCCGAGGAATCGGTGCGCATGGCCAATGAACGCTATGCCCAGCGTGCCATCACTGTCACGGACCTCAATGTCGCCAAGGCCCGTCTGCAGAACAGCACTTCGCAGCTGATCAATGCCAAGTACAGCTACCTCATGGCGGAGAAGGCCCTGGACATCCTCCAAGGGCTGCCGGTGGCGCTCTGACCATGGCACTGGTGCTTTCCTTTGATACCGCCACGCCCCACCTGGCGGTGGTGCTTGCCATGGACGGCCGCCCGATAGCCTGGCGGGAGGACGCCACCAAGGCGCTTTCCCATGCGGAAAGGCTGAACGTCTTTCTTGCCGAAGTCATGCAGGACGGCGGGCACAAACTGGAGGACCTGGATGCCGTGGCCGTAGGCACCGGGCCCGGCTCCTATACCGGCCTGCGCATTGGCCTGTCCGCGGCCAAGGGACTCTGCTTCGCCTTGGACAAGCCGCTGATCGGCATGGGCACCTTGGAGGTGCTGATAGCCGAGAAGCTTGCCGCCGGTCCACCTGAGGAAGGGGCGGTGTTGATGCCCATGGTGGACGCGCGGCGGATGGAGGTGTACACGCGGCCCTTTTCCCCTGCCGGGGAACCCGGTGGAGCCACGGCTCCCTTGGTGCTGGACATGGCCTGGTGCGAAACTCGGAAAGGCGGGGGACCCACCGTGGTGTTCGGGGATGGGGCGGACAAGGCCGCCCAGTTGTGGCAAGCGGCCCCTTGGATCGAGCACCAGCAAGGCATCCGGCCCGGGGTGAACGGCTTGGCCCGGTGCGCCCATCGGCACTTCCTGCTGGGCAGGTTCAGCGACTTGGCTTATTTGGTGCCCGAATACGGCAAGCCGGCCAACGTGGCCCAGCAACGGGGGCGGGGAAGCGGAACTCCCTGACGGGCAACCGGCCGCCGCGGTCGGCTAGGGCAGCCTTATTTCAGGTTCCTTCAACAACGCATTGTTGGTTTTCACGAAGATGGCATTACCTTCGCGCCCCCTAAGTAGGGAACATCTCATCTAATACCCCCACGACCGTGGCATCCACGACCCATACCACATCCATGGCCAACGCGGCCTCCACGCAGAAGGAATGGCTTCTGGTGGATGCCGAGAACGAGGTCATCGGCCGCGTCGCCAGCAAGATTGCCATGCTGGTGCGCGGAAAGCACAAGCCAACCTTCACCTCCCACGTGGACACCGGCGACCATGTGATCGTGGTGAACGCCGAAAAGGTGCGCCTTACCGGCAACAAAATGGCCGACAAGGAATACCAGCGCTACAGCATGTACCCTGGCGGCCAGCGGCGGGAGCCGGCCGGCAAGCTGCTGGCGCGCAAGCCCGAAGCCCTGCTGGAGCACGCCGTGCGCGGCATGCTGCCCAAGACCCGCCTGGGCCGTGCGCAGTTCGGCAACCTCCACGTGGTGGTGGGCACCGAGCACAAGCACAGCGCCCAGCAACCCCGCAAGATCGACCTTAACACCATCAAGTGAGCATGGAGCCCATCATCAGCCTTGGCCGCCGCAAAACCTCCGTGGCACGCGTCGTCCTCAACGAAGGCAACGGCACTGTCATCGTCAACGGCGTGGACGGGAAGGAGTACTTCCCCATCCTCACCCAGCAGTTCAAAATGTTGCAACCCTTCAAGCTCACCGGCACTGAAGGGAAGTACGACGCCACTATCAACGTGAACGGTGGCGGCATTACCGGCCAGGTGGAAGCCGTGCGCTTGGGCATTGCCCGCGCCTTGGTGGAAGTGGATGAAGCCCACAAGCCCCTCCTCAAGGCCGAGGAACTGATGACGCGGAACCCGCGCGAAGTAGAACGCAAGAAATACGGCCGCCGCAAGGCGCGCAAACTTAGCCAGTTCAGCAAGCGTTGATCTCCCGCGCTTGTTGGGGACCCTGGCCTTCCGGGGTTCAGCATCCAATTCGGCCAGACCCGGGAGTCCGATGGTCATCGGACCGGCTACCGCGCCGAATGCCTGCACAACGGGAAAAAGGAAAGTGAACCCAAACAACAAAGTCCTCCATGGCACGCATCGATTTCAATACCCTGCTTGACGCAGGAGTGCACTTCGGCCACCTGCGCCGCAAGTGGAACCCCAACATGGCCCCCTACATCTTCGCCGAGAAGAAGGGGATCCACGTCATCGACCTCAACAAAACCGCCGTCAAGCTCGAGGAAGCCTCCAACGCCCTGCGGCAAGTGGCCAGAAGCGGCAAGAAGGTGCTGTTCGTGGCCACGAAGAAGCAGGCCAAGGATATTGTTGCCGACAAGGTGAAGCCCGTCGGCATGCCGTACGTCACCGAGCGGTGGAGCGGTGGGATGCTCACCAACTTCGGCACCATCCGCCGGGCCATCAAGAAGATGTCCAACATCGACCGCATGAAGGTCGATGGCACCTTCGACAACATGAGCAAGCGTGAGCGCCTGCAAGTGAGCCGCCAGCGCGAAAAGCTGGAAAAAAACCTCGGCAGCATTGCCGACCTCACCCGACTGCCCAGCGCCCTGTTCATCGTGGACATCGTGAAGGAGCACATCGCCTTGGCCGAAGCCCGCAAGCTGGGCATCCCCACCTTTGCCATGGTGGACACCAACAGCGACCCCACCTTGGTCGATTTCCCCATTCCCGCCAATGACGATGCCACCAAGAGCATTGAACTGATCGTGGACACCATGGTGGCTGCGGTCAGGGAAGGTCTGGAAGAGCGCAAGCGCGACAAGGACAGCGGCACCGCCACGCCCGATGAGGACGCCGAGGAGGAAAGCGCGGATGCCACCACCGGAAAGTCTGCGGACGGCAAGGCTGGCACTGAACGGACGGAGGGAGAGCCCGTGGCGGCCGATACGGCCCCTGGCGAACCGGAAGCCTGATCGCGAAGCCCCGAGGGGCACGGAAGGTTTTTAATGACAACAAATCAGCATGAGTACGACCATGGCCATTACAGCCTCTGAAGTGAACAAGCTGCGCCAAATGACCGGCGCGGGCATGATGGATTGCAAGAAGGCCCTCACCGAGGCCAATGGCGACTTCGATGCCGCCATTGACCTGCTGCGCAAGAAGGGCCAGAAGGTGGCCGCCAACCGCGCCGACCGCGCCGCCTCGGAGGGTCTGGTGCTGGCCAAGACCAGCGCCGACGCAAAGAAGGGCGTGTTGGTGAGCGTGAACTGCGAAACCGACTTCGTGGCCAAGAACGCCGACTTCGGCAAAATGGCCGAGACCATCACCGACATTGCGCTGCAACACATGGCCGCGGATGCGGACGCACTGAAGTCGCTGCCTTTCGGCAACGGCCTCACCGTGGCCGAAAAGCTCACGGAGCAAACCGGGGTGATCGGTGAGAAGATCGACGTGAACTATTGCGGCACCCTCAACGCCGAGTACGTGTACGCCTACAACCATCCGGGCAACCGCGTGGCCAGCATGGTGGGCCTGAACAAGGC
>ENA-UOUJ01001625-UOUJ01001625.1-activated-sludge-metagenome-genome-assembly--contig:-NODE-1625-length-11437-cov-3.998946_pt1 | contig 11437 bp, 11 predicted proteins | sample MGYA00249839_ERZ747224 | MGnify/ENA primary metagenome ERZ747224 (study PRJEB28782, sample SAMN03220277) | activated sludge metagenome | biome: wastewater; feature: sewage sludge; material... | reverse complement strand
GCCGGCTCGGCGAACGGCTGGGCCTGACGCCCGAGCGCGGCGACGGAGACACGCCGCGCGAGCAGCCGAAGCCGCTGGACCTGCTGCGCGACCTGCTGAAACGGTGACACGCGTTATCCTTGACGATCGATCGACCGGGTTCGCACGTCGGACCCAAAACATGGCGTCACAGATGGAATCCACTGCCGGCGAACGGTTCGCTTTCACTCCGAAGTCGAGTTACGACTATGACGACCTGATTGCCTGTGGTCACGGCAAGCTGTTCGGCCCCGGCAACGCGAAGCTGCCACTGCCGCCGATGCTGATGTTCGACCGGATCACCGAGATCTCGGCCGACGGCGGTGCGCACGGCAAGGGGGTAGTGCGCGCGGAGTTCGACATCCGGCCTGACCTCTGGTTCTTCGACTGCCATTTCGAGGGCGACCCGGTGATGCCGGGCTGTCTCGGCCTCGATTCGCTGTGGCAGATGCTCGGCTTCTATCTCGGCTGGACCGGCGCGCCGGGATCCGGACGCGCGCTCGGGCTGGGCCAATTGAAGTTCACCGGCCAGATCCTGCCGGAGACGAAACTCGTCAAGTACCGGATCGACATCAAGCGAATCATCAACCGCCGCCTGGTTCTCGGCGTCGCCGACGGCGAAGTCAGCGCCGATGGCGTCGTCATCTACGAAGCCACCGACCTGCAGGTCGGCCTTTTCAAGAACCCGAAGACTCTCTGATCGCAGCCATCCGGCCAAGGAAGCCCGAAAGCATGACCGCATCAGCCAAGACCCGCCGCGTCGTCGTTACCGGAATGGGCATCGTTTCCTGCATCGGACTCGACAAGCAGCAGGTGCTCGAGTCGCTGCGTGCCGGCAGGTCGGGGATCACGGCCATGCCGGAATACGCGGAACTCGGCTTTCGCAGCCGTGTCGCCGGCCGTCCCGACATCGATCTCGACGCAGTGATCGATCGCAAGCTCAAGCGCTTCATGGGCGACGGCGCGGCCTATCTGCATCTGTCGATGGAGCAGGCGATCGCCGACGCCGGCCTCGGCGAAGGCGATGTCGTCAACGAACGCACCGGCATCATCGTCGGATCGGGCGGCCCGTCCACGCGCAACCAGGTGGAGGCTGCGGCGATCTGCAAGGAGAAGGGACCGAAGCGCGTCGGCCCCTACATGGTGCCGCGCTGCATGTCGTCGACGACCTCGGCGACCGCGGCCACGAACTTCCGGATCAAGGGCGTCAACTACACGATCTCGTCGGCCTGCTCCACGTCGGCGCACTGCATCGGCAACGCCAGCGAACTGATCCAGTGGGGCAAGCAGGACATCGTGTTCGCCGGCGGCGGCGAAGAGCTCGACTGGACGCTGTCGGTACTGTTCGACGCGATGGGCGCGATGTCGTCGAAGTACAACGACCGGCCCGAGACGGCCTCGCGCGCCTACGACGCGAACCGCGACGGCTTCGTCATCGCCGGCGGCGGCGGCGTGCTGGTGCTCGAGGAACTCGAACATGCGAAGGCGCGCGGCGCCCGGATCTACGCCGAGATCACCGGCTACGGTGCCACTTCCGACGGCGACGACATGGTCGCCCCCAGCGGCGAAGGCGCGATTCGCTGCATGCGCAATGCGCTGTCCACCGTCAGCACGCCGGTGACCTACATCAACACGCACGGCACCAGCACGCCGGCCGGCGACATCGTCGAGCTGAACGCGATCCGCAAGGTGTTCGATCGTGCCGACGAGGACCTGCCGGCGATCTCGTCGACCAAGTCGATGACCGGGCACTCGCTCGGCGCCACCGGCGTGCAGGAGGCGATCTACTGCCTGCTGATGATGGAGAACGATTTCGTCGCCCCCAGCATCAACATCGAAACGCTCGACGAGGGCGCCGGCGCGATCCCGATCGCCCGCACGCGCATCGACGGCGTGAAGCACCAGACCGTACTGTCGAACAGCTTCGGCTTCGGCGGCACGAACTGCACGCTGGCGATGTCGCGTTACGAGGACTGACGAATCTTCGACACGCCTGCGCAGCTTCGGTAGACAGCCGCCGCCACCAGGCCGAACACCAGGTGCGCGACCAGTGTCGCCCCGCCGCGCGACTGGACGAACCACGGATACCAGGCCGTGAAACCGTGCAGGTTCACCGCATAGACCGCGAGCCCGAACGCGGCGCCGTACAGCAGGCTTGCAGTACGCCGCGTGCGCCGGATCAGCCAGCCGAGCATGCAACCATAGGCGAGCGACAGCGCGAAATGAATGCAGCTCGCAACGGTCATCACGATCAAATCGAAGCCGTACGGCTCGCCAAGCAGGCCAACGCCCATCACGATCGCCGCCGTCAGCGCGGCATCGCGCAGCAGCGTTGCGACGACCGGTTCGCCGCCCGCCCACCAGATCGCCATCTGCGCAAAGGTCGCGACGATACCGGCGACGAAACCGGCCCATAGCCCGGCGGCGAGGTCGAAACCTGCGCGCGAGGCGGCAGCCATCGGCGCGACGCCGAGCCGGCGCGCCAGGCCGCGCTCCCCGCGGCGCATCACGACCGCATGGTTCCACTCGAAGAGCGGACGCGCGACCGGGGCCAGCAGGTTCATCCAGCGCCGAGTCGTCCGTACCCGCCAGTCGTGCCTGACCGTCGTGGACGTCGCATCGCCGGAGAAGGCCCATGAGCCGACACCCTCGACCTGCCCGCTCACGACCGCTTCGAGCGCACGCAGCGACTCGACGCGCGTGACCCGCAGTGCGAACCGCAGCCGGTAGGGCAGCGGACCCTTCCAGACGTGACGCTGCACGCGGCCGACGCCGCTGTCCTCGCCCTGCTCGATGTCGACCACGCGCTCGACGCCACGCCACCAGGCAGGCCAGTCGCCGGACTCGCGAAGCGTTCGGTAGACCCGGTCGATCGGGGCTGCGATCCGCCAGGTGCTGGTCAACCGGTACTCGGCCATCGGCGGCCGATCGCTGGCTGCGGGCGGGCGCACGGCAGGTCCGGAGGTCACGGCGCGAAGAAACTGTCCGGAAAGCGCACGCCGACCTCGAGCCCGGCAAGTCTCGTGGTCTCGAGCAGTCGCTGGTGCGGATCCCGACTCTCGGCCTGCAGCGGAAACAGGTCTTCGATCCTGAGCCACAGGTCGTAGCGCCGGACGCCGTCGACCTCGAGTCCGGGGGCCCCGGTCACGGCCAGATGCACCGCACGACGCCCGTCGATCGATTCTTCGCCGACGACTTCGACCTTCCCCGTCCGGCCGAGCCGCTCGGCGCTGGCCAACAGCACGCCGACGTCGGAGCGATCGACGGTATGGCCGCGCGAACCGCGAATCAGCCGGTTGCCGGGAGCGAGATCCAGCCGCGGAAAGGCGCCGACGCCGAACGGCCACAAGGTCGCGCGGCCGGTCTTCGGATCGTGGACGAGCACCGCGCCGGCATGCGGATCGATGAAGTCCATCCTGACGAATCCGGGCCGGCGCCACGCGTAGCGCACGAGCTGGGGACCGGCCTCTTCGCTCCAGGCATGCAGCGTGGCCCGATACGCGTCGACTTCGCCGAAGGCCGCGATCGCGGCTGCAAGCGGCTGGGTCGCCAATGCGCTCGCCATCAGTATTGCAGCCATCATTCGTTCGGCCAGCGCATGTTCGATCGATGTCTGCAGACAATGCTACGCCGAAGCTTTCGTCTGCGGTAAGATTTGATGACCGCTCGGTCAGTAATCACCAGCCCCGCTGACCGGATCCTGCGACCGCGTTTCGTTGTCCGCCCTTTCGTCGTCCGCCCATGTCCGCCGTCTCGAGTCATTCACCCCGCTGGACGCGCCGCAAGGAGGCGCGTCCCGGCGAACTGCTCGAAGCCGCACTCGAACTGTTCGTCGAGCGAGGCTTCGCATCGACGCGTCTCGACGAGGTCGCCGCCCGCGCCGGTGTCAGCAAGGGCACGCTGTACCTGTATTTCGCCAGCAAGGAAGACCTTTTCAAGGCCGTCGTGCGGCAAAACATCGTGCCGCTGATCGAAGCCTTCGAACGCGACGTCGCGGCCTCGCAGGCGGCCAGCCCCGACCTGCTGCGCGAATTCTTCGATGCCTGGTGGACGCGCTTCGGCGGCACGAAACTCGCCGGAATCGCGAAGCTGGTCGTCGGCGAGGCGGGGAACTTCCCGGAACTCGCTCAGTTCTTCCAGCAGGAGGTCGTCTCGCGCAACCTGCAACTGCTGCGCTCGATCATCGAGCGCGGCATCGCCCGCGAGGAGTTCGCCCCGGTCGACCTCGACGCCTGCGTGAACCTGTGGATCTCGCCGCTCGTCATGCGAGCGATCTGGGAACACTCGATCGGCCCCTGCTGCCCGTCCGGAACCGTTGTGCCGGTCGAACGCTTCCTCGAGGCCCACCTGCGCTCGATATTGTCGATGCTGGCGGTGCGGGCCGCGGCGACGCGCGCCCATCATCCGACCGCGTGCCCATGGCAGCCCCCTGCCGGCGGCCTTGGCTAGAATCCTCACTTCACTGCACTCCGGAATCCCACGATGGACATCGAACGTGCCCGCTTCAACATGGTCGAGCAGCAGATCCGCCCTTGGGACGTGCTCGATCAGGACGTGCTCGACCTGCTCTTCGTCGTAAGGCGCGAGGAATACGTGCCCCCCGCCTATCGCTCGCTGGCCTTCACCGACATGGAGATCCCGCTGACGGTCGACGGCGTCGCCACCGGCGAAGTCATGCTCTCGCCGACGGTCGAGGCGCGCCTGCTGCAGGCGGCCGACGTGCGCCGGCACGAGGCGGTGCTCGAGATCGGCGCCGGCTCGGGGTACATGGCTGCGCTGCTCGGACACCGGGCGCGCCGCGTGGTCACATGCGAACTGCGCCCGGAGCTGTCCGCCTTCGCAAGCGCGAACCTCGCTCGCGGGGGCGTCGGCAACGTCACCGCCCATCAAGGCGATGGCCTCGAATTCGCAGACAGCGGGAGCTGGGATCTGATCATGCTGTCCGGTTCGGTGCCTTTCGTGCCGGAATCGCTGCTGCAAAGACTCAACGTCGACGGGCGCCTGGTCGGTATCGTCGGCGAACTTCCCGTCATGGTCGCGCAGGTCATCACCCGCGTCGACGAACGCGAGTTTTCGGTGCAGAACGTGTTCGACACGGTGGCACCGCCGCTGCTGGGTTTTCCGCAGCGCGAGAAGTTCCGGTTCTGATCGCCGACCGCGCCGATGCAGCAGATCCAGCCGCACGAACTCGCCGAGTGGCTAGAGCAGCATGGGCGCGACGGCGACGACACAGGCACCCCGCTCGTGCTCGACGTGCGCGAGGACTGGGAAGTACGGATCTGCCGGATCGACGGCAGCCTGCACGTGCCCATGCAGCAGATCGTCGAGCGCCTCGACGAGATCGACCGAACCCGCCCCATCGTCTGCGTCTGCCACCACGGGATGCGCAGCTTCCAGGTCGGGATGTTCCTGCAGCAGCGCGGTGCAGCGCAGATCTACAATCTGGCCGGCGGCATCGATGCCTGGGCCCGGCAGGTCGATCCGGCCTGCGCGCTCTACTGATCGAACCTGCCCCTGCACGCCGCCCCCTCTCGTCGCGGAACCTTCCAATGAGCTACGGACCCCTGGTCGCCGTCCTTGCCGCGATCGCAGGCCTGGCCGCGGCCACGCCGGCCGCCGCGCTCGACCTGATGCAGGCCTGGCGCGACGCGCTGGCCAACGACACTCAGGTCGCGAGCGCGCGCGCACAACTCGAGGCGATCCGCGAACGCGTGCCGCAGGCGCGCGCGGCGCTGTTGCCGCAGGTCGGCGCCGGCGCGACCGTCGCCGAGCAGTACGTGGATACCAACGTCGCACCGGCCCGCGACTTCACCAGCCAGAACTACGCGATTCAGCTCAGCTATCCGCTGTACCGGCGACCCGACGTCGAACTGCTCGAACAGAGCAAGCTGCAGGCGGTGCTCGGCGAGGCGCAGTTCGCACAAGTCCAGCAGGACCTGATCGTCCGCGTCGCGCAGGCATATTTCGACACGCTGGCCGCGCAGGACAACGTCACGACGATCCGCGCGCAGAAGCGCGCGATCAGCGAGCAACTGGCTGCGGCAAAGCGCAACTTCGAAGTCGGCACTGCAACGATCACCGACCAGCAGGAGGCGCAGGCGCGCTACGACCTGACCGTTGCCCAGGAGATCGCCGCGCTCAATGAACTCGAGGTGCGCCGGGCCGCGCTCGCGCAACTGATCGGCAGACCGGTCGGCGAGCTCGACGTGCTGCGGCCGGGCGTCACGCTGCAAGGCGCGCAGCCGAGCCGCGAGGCCGACTGGACCGAAGGGGCTCGCCGCGACAACCATGCGGTCCGGCAGGCGCAGATCGCCAGCGAGATCGCGCGCCGCGAGATCGACAGGCAGCGCTTCGCGCGGCATCCGACCGTCGACGTGGTCGGCTCGGTCGGACATGCGCGAAACAGCTCGGTGAACTTCGTCGGCGTGCGTTCGAACTCCGCAACCGTCGGCCTGCAGCTGGCGATCCCGATCTATACCGGCGGCGCGATAGACGCACGGGAGCGCGAAGCGGCGGCGCTGCACTCGCAGTCGCTGGCCGACCTGGAGACGACGCGCCGCGCGGCCGAACAGGGCGCTCGACAGGCCTTCCTCGGTCTGAACAGCGGCCTCGGACAGGTGCGCGCGCTCGAGGCGGCCGAACGCTCGAGCCAGCTCGCCCTCGATTCGAACCTGCTCGGCTACCAGGTCGGCGTGCGCATCAACATCGACGTGCTGAACGCGCAGCAGCAGCTCTTCTCCACGCGGCGCGACCTTGCGCGCGCGCGCTACGACGTGCTGGTCAACGGTCTGCAGCTGAAGGCCACGGCGGGCACGCTCGATGAAGAGGATCTTCGCAAGGTCGACGCGCTGCTCGTGCCGGTCGCTTCGGCGCCGCCCGAACCCCAGCCGTCGCCTGCTCGCCCGTCGGGCGAGCGCCGGCCCGGATCGACGCCGCGCCGCTGAGACGGCTTCGCATCAGACGTCGCGCGGCGTCTCGTTGACTCCGTAGGGACTTTCTCCGGGAATAGCGCCGTCGCCGATCGGCAGTTCCTCGATGGCCAGCGCCTGGTAGTGCAGCGCCTTCTTGATCGGGTAACGCGCACCGACCCGCAACAGCAGTTCTTTCTGCGCGTCGTCTTCGAGGCGCACGATCAGGAACCGGCAGCCCGTTTCGGCCAGCTGCAGCAGGATCTCCATCTGCTTGAGTTCCGAGGCAACCATCTGTGCAAGCAGGCCGGCCTCCTCCGAGGTTCGACGCAGGAACGCCGCCATCGTGGCCGGCGACGCGTCCCAGAGCGTGTCCGCGGAGAATCCGGAGCGGAGGAGTTCGTCGCGCAGACGGACGGCGTCTTCACCGTCGGCCATCGCGATGACGGCATGGTGGTTCGGATAGTAGACCCCCATCCGGGTCGCGAAGAATTCGGACGGCAGGTCTGAGGGCGCTGGCATCGGATACCTCCGTGCTTCAGGTGGGCTCCCGAAGACCTCGCAACCCGCGTACCCGCCGCGCCGCCTCAGCCGTGGTAGCCGTGCCCGGCGCGCACCTTGCCGCGAAAGACCCAGTAGGACCAGCAGACGTAGAGCAGGATCACCGGCAGCAGGAACATCGTGCCGACCAGCAGGAAGCCCTGCGCACGCGGCTCGGCTGCCGCCTCCCAAAGGGTGATCGACGGCAGCACGATGTAAGGCCAAAGGCTGATCACCAGACCGGTGAACGACAGGAAGAACAGGCCGAATGCGCAGAGGAACGGGAGCAGCTCGCGACCGCTGCGCAGCGCTCGATACAGGGTCAACGCCAGCGCCGCCGTCAGCACGGGCACCGGCGAAAACCAGAGCAGGTTCGGGAAGCTGAACCAGCGCTCGGCGATGCGCGGTTCGCTCATCGGCGTCCAGACGCTCATCAGCACGATAAAGGCCAGGACACCCCAGAGCGCGCGCTGCGACATCTGCCGCGCCCAGGCCTGCAGTTCCCCGTCGGTCTTCAGAACGAGCCAGGTCGCACCGAGCAGCAGGTAGCCGAACACCAGGCCGACCCCGGTGAGCAGCGGGAACGGCGAGATCCAGTCCCAACTGCTGCCGGCGAAGTTGCGTCCGGCGACCTCGAAGCCCTGGATGAAATTGCCGAGGATCACGCCCTGCATCAGCGTGGCGGCCAGCGAACCGAGCACGAAACCGGTGTCCCAGATCCAGCGTCGCGCCCCTTCGACCTCTCGGAATTCGAAGGCCACGCCGCGGAAGACGAGGCCCAGCAGCATCACGAGGATCGGGAAGTACAGCGCCGGAATCACGATCGCGAAAGCCAGCGGAAATATCGCCATCAGTCCGACGCCGCCCAATACCAGCCAGGTCTCGTTGAAGTCCCAGACCGGCGCGACCGATGCGACCATCAGGTCACGGTCCTGCGGATCGCTGCGCAGTCCGAACAGCATGCCGACGCCCAGATCGAAGCCGTCGAGCAGCACGTACATGAAGACACCGAGCGCCAGGATCCCGGCCCACAGCGGTACGAGTTCGAGCGAGGTCATCTGCGCTCCTCCGTGCCGGATCCGGGCCGCGAATCGCGGTCGGCATCGGGCTTGCGCGCCGCCGACAGCGGACGTGCCGCTCGCGATTCGGGGTCGACGAAGCCGCCCAGCACGCCACGGCTGCCGCCGGCTGCCGCAGCACCGGCCGCCGTCGCGCCCGCCGGCGTCGGTCCGGCGGCTCCGGGCAGACCGGCCGCTGCTCCTGCATCGACGCGCCTGCCACCCGCCGGTCTGCGCGGTCGGGCCAGCGCCCCTGCTTCGGCCGACTGCTGCTGCGCCTCGGCCACCTCGGCGGCCGGGGGACCGCTCTGGACCATGCGCCGCAACAGCACGTAGCCACCGCCGAACATGAACAGGTAGGACACGATGTAGGCGGCCAGCGACAGGGCGACGTCGCCGGTCTGCAGCGACGGCGAGACCGCATCGGCGGTGCGCATCAGGCCGTAGACGACCCAAGGCTGCCGACCGACTTCGGTCACCGTCCAGCCGGCCAGCACGGCGACGAAGCCGAGCGGGATGCTCCACTTCGACAAGCGCAGGAAGCCGGGCGCCGAATACAAGCGGCCACGCCGATGTGCGAGCCAGCCCATCACGACAATCAGCAGCATCAGCAATCCGATGCCGACCATGACCCGGAATGCGAAGTAGACGATCGCGACCGGAGGGCGCTCGTCGGCCGGAAAAGCCTTCAGCCCCTGGACCTCGACGTCAAAACCGTGCGTCAGGTACAGGCTGCCCACCGCCGGGATCGCCAGCTCGAAGCGGTTGGTCTCGGCCTGCTGGTCCGGAATCGCGAACAGCGACAGCGGCACGTGCGTGGTGCTCTCCCACAGCCCTTCCATCGCCGCGAGCTTGGCCGGCTGGTGGCGCAGCGTATTGATCCCGTGCAGGTCGCCGAGGACGATCTGCAGCGGCACCATCACGGTCAGGAACACCAGCGACATCTTGACCATGACCTGGCTTTCGACGATGTGGCGTCCGTGCAGCAGATAGCCGGCCGCCACGCCGAGCACGACGAAGCCGGTCGTGATCATGAACGCGACCACGGTGTGCATCAGCCGATACGGGAACGACGGCGTAAAGATCACGGCCATCATGTCGACCGTATAGAAGCGCCCGTCGATCAGTTCGTGGCCGGCCGGCGTCTGCATCCAGCTATTGGCCGCCAGGATCCAGAACGAGGACAGCAGCGTGCCGAGCGCCACCATCAGCGCCGAGAACACGTGCGCCCATTGCGGGACCAGCTTGCGGCCGAACAGCAGCACGCCGAGGAAGGCGGCTTCGAGGAAAAACGCGGTCAACACCTCGTAGGCCATCAGGCCGCCGACCACGTTGGCCGTCGAGTCGATGTACCGGCTCCAGTTCGTGCCGAACTGAAAGGGCATGACGATCCCCGATACGACGCCCATTCCGAAGGAGACGGCGAAGATCCGTATCCAGAAAGCGGACAGGCGCCGGTAGACGTCGTCCTTCTTCAGCCACCAGAGCGTCTCGAGCGTGGCGATGTAACAGGCCAGACCGACCGTGAAAGCCGGCAGCAGGATGTGCCAGGCGATCACCCACGCGAACTGGATCCTGGACAACAGCAGTGCGTCCACGCGACCTCCTCGACGTCGGCGCCCGGTCGGGAACCGGGGAAAGCGGTCAGGCTCTGCAGCCGCCTGGGAGGCGGGGCAGCCTCCTGGATCCGGGCGAGATCAGGGTAAGCGCTCGTCGACGAGCTTTGCCAAAGCCCCCATCGTCCGTGCAGTTGCACCACGGTGGCGGGTAGCGAAGGCCAGCGCGCGTTCGCCCATCGTTTCGCGCCGCACCGGGTCGGCGACGATGGCCAGCGCCGTGCGCAGCGCCGCAGCCGGATCGGGAGCGCGCAGCGCGGCATCCTCGGCGATCGCCTGGTCGGTCGCCGACTCGAAATTGAACATGTGCGGACCCACGACGACCGGCACGCCGGCGGCACAGGCCTCGATCAGGTTCTGCCCGCCGAAGGGCAGCAGCGAACCGCCGATGATCGCGGCATCGGCCATTGCGTAGTACGCGAACATCTCGCCCATCGAGTCGCCCAGCAGCACGTCGGCGGCGCGATCGGGCGGCGGCGGCTTGCGCTCGCCCCAGTGACTGCGGCGCACCAGCCTCAGCCCGCGCGACGTGATCGCGCGGGCGACGTCGCCGAAACGCTGTGGATGGCGCGGGACGATCACCAGCAGCGGAGGCCAGGGCATGCCTTCGGCGGGGGCCGGCGAAGCGCCTGAGCCACTTTCGGGCATTTCGGTCTCTCGCCATTCGATCCAGGCGTCGAGCAGCAGCGACTCTTCGCCATCGCGCGTGCTCGCCAGCAGCACGGTGGGCCGGTGCCGCTGTCCGGCCTCGCCCGCCAGCAGTCCGAGACGCCAGGCGTGCCCAAGCGCTTCCATCTTCGGCATCGGCGCGACGTCGAACTTCAGGTTGCCGACGACCGGAACGTCTTCGCGCCCCAGTTGCGCGAGCCGCTGCGCATCGGCCTCGGTCTGCGCAAGCACGAGATCGAGCCCGGCGAGCGCCGGACGCATCAACCAGCTCCAGCGCAGCCCCTTGCGCAGGGAACGCGCCGACAGCCGCCCGCTGACCAGCGCGAGCGGCACGCCTTGGCGGCGCGACTGCGCAACCAGGTTCGGCCACAGTTCGGTCTCCATGATCACGCCGACCGACGGACGCCAGGCGCGCAGGAACCGGCGCATCGCGAACGGATAGTCCCAGGGCAGCAGCGCCTGCAGCACGCGCGGCTCGCCGCCCTCCATCAGCGGACCGAACAGCTCGCGCCCGGTATCGAGTCCGGTCGGCGTCATGTGCGTGAGCAGCAGGCGATGGCGCGGGTAACGCGCCAGCAGTTCGCGCACCAGCGGCTGTGCGGCGCGCGTCTCGCCGACCGACACCGCA
>ENA-UOUJ01001624-UOUJ01001624.1-activated-sludge-metagenome-genome-assembly--contig:-NODE-1624-length-11442-cov-3.628524_pt1 | contig 11442 bp, 11 predicted proteins | sample MGYA00249839_ERZ747224 | MGnify/ENA primary metagenome ERZ747224 (study PRJEB28782, sample SAMN03220277) | activated sludge metagenome | biome: wastewater; feature: sewage sludge; material... | reverse complement strand
TGGTTCTGTCTACCACATATTCCACGCGGTATTCTTCGTCAATAACGCCACCTTCATCGGTAATTTTATGATTGCGGTTAAAGCCGGTGGCCAGAATCTGCTCTTTTGTGGCATCGGGCATCAGATCACCCGCCAACTGCCAGGTGATGAATTTATCATATGGTAAGTTTTCATTAAAAGCATAGATCACCCAGTCGCGCCAGGGCCATTGCGACCTGTAAAAATCATCCGTGTAGCCGCCCGAATCGGCAAACCTTGCCGCATCCAGCCAGGGGATAGCCATCCTTTCGCCGTAGGAAGGCTGCTGCAGCAGGGCATCGATCATTTTTTCATAAGCATTGGGGTCTGTGCTTTTTGTAAAGCTGTCTGTCATGCCCGGCGTTGGCGGAAGCCCGGTAATATCCAGCGCAATACGCCTCAGCAATCTTTCTTTGTCTGCTTCTTCATTGGGAGCAAGTCCGTGTTCCTCCATTTTGCTCAGAACGAAATGATCAATTTCATTTCTTGGCCATGCTTTGTTTTTTACTTTGGGGAGCGGTGATTTTTGGGGAGGCACAAAAGCCCAGTGGGGCTCATATTTAGCGCCTTCTTCGATCCATTTTTTTATGATGGCAACCTCGTCTTCGGTAAGCGTGGGAAGATTGCTGGAGGCAGGCGGCATCCTGACAGCGGTATCGGTAGTGGATACGCGGAGATATACCTCGGAGAGGTTGGGCTTCCCGGGCACAATGGCATGTGCTTCGGGGTTATCCTTTAATGCTTTGTAAGCTTCTTCCTCAATATCCAGCCGCAGTCCGGCTTCGCGTTTGTTGGCATCCGGCCCGTGGCAGGCATAGCATTTATCGGACAGGATGGGGCGTACCTGGAAATTATAGCTGATGGCATCCGCACCTGTATCATTACCCGTGCTTTCGTTTGAAAAGTAAATGAAACTGAATAACACTGCTGCCCCTATCAAACAAAGCAGAGCAACTATATAGAACTTCTTCATAATGCAAGTTTAACAACCGTTTTTCCAAAGTTGTTCAGGATCACCTCAATTGCCGGTATTCCTTAATATGGTTTAGGGTAAATTATTATAGTAATATAATAGTGCTTCCTAAGTGTGCCCTAAAGTTAAAGAATCTTTACAGTATCATCGCGATTTTTAAATAACTTATGGTCATTTCGCGGTCATTGCAACAATTACTTATACAACTTATGTCTTTGTAATGGCTTCTGCCATATTGTATATTACCTGAACCAGCCGTACCAATGCAGCTATTTCCGGGGCAGGCTTATTTTTCATTTCATATTCTCCAGCTTTTGTAACTTTTATCACAGTTTCGGGATTGTCCTTAAAATACGCTTCCTGTTCTTTATAATATTGCATTAAAATATCAAATTCCTGCTTATCGGGCTGCCGGTTAATGATGCGCACAAAAGCATTGGTAACAGCCGCCTGCGGACCCGGTTGCTTCCCTGTCAGGTTATCCGCGAGCGCCACCGATGCTTCCAGAACAGTAGGGTCATTCATCATGATCAGGGCCTGCAGGGGTGTATTGGTCCTGGATCTTTTTACTTAGCACTGATCGCGGTTGCTGGCGCCAAAGATCAGCATGGCAGGCGGCGGTACGGTTCGCTTAATAAAAGTATATATTCCTCTCCGGTATAGCTGCTCCCCATGGTCCTGTTTGTATATCGTTAACGTTCCCCTGCCTGCAGTAGCCAGTTCCCACAAGCCCGGCGGCTGGTAGGGCTTAACGCTGGGCCCGCCTATTATGGGTTGTAATAGCCCACTGCTTGCCAGTACCAGGTCGCGGATCATTTCGGCATTCATACGGATACGCGGCGCGTAGGACAGATAAATATTCTGCGGATCGGCTTTGAGTTTTTCGGGCGATATGACTGAGGATTGCCGGTACGTTGCCGACATATATATTTGCTTCACCAGCCTTTTGATGTTCCACCCGTTTTCGCGGAAATCCACTGCCAGCCAGTCTAACAATTTGGGATTGGCAGGCAGGCCGCCCTGCATGACAAAATCGTTGGCAGACTTTACAATACCCCTTCCAAAGATCTCCTGCCATATCCTGTTCACAAAAACCCTCGCTGTAAGGGGGTGTTTTGCATCAAAAAGCCATTGAGACAGCCCCAGCCGGTTTTTAGGAAGATCATCGGGGAAAGCCATGATGGATCTTGGTGTGCCGGCCTGCACCTCCTCTGCATGCTGATCGTATGCGCCACGCGAAAGGACATAGGTCTTTCGGATCGTATCCATATCTTTCATTACAGACACCTGTAATCCTGCCGTATCCCTGGAAGTGGTTATAAAGCTCAATACCCCCTGCAGATCTTCCCGGGTTATATCCATGCGGGGATTCTTGGCAGGAGCTATGGCATCCAGCCCTACTTCCTTAATATTGTTGAAAAAGGCAGAGAGCTGGTAAAATTCTTTTTGTGAAACAGGGTCATATTTGTGGTCATGGCACCTGGCACATTCTATGGTCATACCCAGTATTGCAGTACCCAGGGTGTTGGTTCTGTCTACCACATATTCCACGCGGTATTCTTCGTCAATAACGCCACCTTCATCGGTAATTTTATGATTGCGGTTAAAGCCGGTGGCCAGAATCTGCTCTTTTGTGGCATCGGGCATCAGATCACCCGCCAACTGCCAGGTGATGAATTTATCATATGGTAAGTTTTCATTAAAAGCATAGATCACCCAGTCGCGCCAGGGCCATTGCGACCTGTAAAAATCATCCGTGTAGCCGCCCGAATCGGCAAACCTTGCCGCATCCAGCCAGGGGATAGCCATCCTTTCGCCGTAGGAAGGCTGCTGCAGCAGGGCATCGATCATTTTTTCATAAGCATTGGGGTCTGTGCTTTTTGTAAAGCTGTCTGTCATGCCCGGCGTTGGCGGAAGCCCGGTAATATCCAGCGCAATACGCCTCAGCAATCTTTCTTTGTCTGCTTCTTCATTGGGAGCAAGTCCGTGTTCCTCCATTTTGCTCAGAACGAAATGATCAATTTCATTTCTTGGCCATGCTTTGTTTTTTACTTTGGGGAGCGGTGATTTTTGGGGAGGCACAAAAGCCCAGTGGGGCTCATATTTAGCGCCTTCTTCGATCCATTTTTTTATGATGGCAACCTCGTCTTCGGTAAGCGTGGGAAGATTGCTGGAGGCAGGCGGCATCCTGACAGCGGTATCGGTAGTGGATACGCGGAGATATACCTCGGAGAGGTTGGGCTTCCCGGGCACAATGGCATGTGCTTCGGGGTTATCCTTTAATGCTTTGTAAGCTTCTTCCTCAATATCCAGCCGCAGTCCGGCTTCGCGTTTGTTGGCATCCGGCCCGTGGCAGGCATAGCATTTATCGGACAGGATAGGGCGTACCTGGAAATTATAACTGATGGCATCCGGCTTATTAAAGTTGCCGGATTTTTCCCCGGAAATATATATGAAAGCAAACAATATACCACCTGCCGAACAAGAAAGTATAAGTATATAGAGTTTTTTCATAATGCAATTTTCATAATCGTTGTCCGGGTTGTTTAAAAATACTACATGTTGATCATTGGTGAGTTCAGGCATTTAAGGCTTTGAAGCTGAATTTAAAGTTAAAGAAATCTATGCATTGTGCAGGAGCTTTGAAGGGGGTTATATAATCAAATAAAAAACAATAACAATGTAATCTTTTTGTTTTGGATGCAACACTATTTTGTTGCGTTCTGTCAGAAAGAATGCAATACCATTTCGGCATAAATAAAAAGCCAAAAATGTATACCAGGATAGCCGCGCCGGCAACATGGAACAGTAATTGATGCCCCAAAAATGAGAGATCCCTGTTCACACTGCCATAGGGTTGTCAGCGGCCCGTTTTATGTTTGCATGGTGCATTTCACAAATGCAAATTATCGTACCGGAACCCGGGAATGTTTTTGCCTGATTTTAAAAAATACTAAACAATGCAACAGTTGGTAGAAGTATTCAAGACAAATGTTGAACAGGAAGCGCAAGCGGCCAAATTACTGGCCGCATTGGTTGATTATTTCCCGGCATATAAGATCAATTTCGATCTTCAGGATTGCGATAAGATCTTACGTGTAGAAAGCCGGAATGGCGCTATAGACAATCGCCGGATAATTGAAACAATTGGCGATTTCGGATATGCTATCGAAGAATTGCCGGATTAAAGAATTTGAGATTTGGGATTTGAAATTGGATCTCGCTTCGGATTTCGAATTTATTAACCTCGAGCTTACTCTACTTCCGGCACTCCTGCTTTATACAGTACAGCCCTTGTTTTTGTACTGATGGTATAATTTTCACCGGCACCTGCTATTACAGATTCACCCTTTTTTAGCTGAAGTGTTTGTACAGGATTTGCTATATCCGCTTCTCCTTCTGCGACCAGTAATATTTCTGCCGAAAAAGCGGTATGTGTAAATGGTGTTTGTTTGCCGGGCATGATCTTGCTTATTTCAAAATCGGGAACAGGGCAGTGATATATCCTTTCCGGTCCTCTCTCTTCTCCATTTATAATTTGCGGAACGATGCCTTCAAATAATGTATGTTTTAACAGCTCGGGTACATCTATATGCTTGGGTGTTAAACCGCCGCGCAATACATTGTCAGAATTAGACATCAGTTCAACATTCTGTCCTTCCAGGTAGGCATGTGGCACACCCGCACCCTGGAATATAGCCTGGCCGGGATGCAGTTGTACAATATTAAAAAAATAAATGGAAAATATCCCGCGGTCAATACCGGTATAATTGCCGGCGTATGGTGCTGCTGCTTTACAGGCCCAGTACGCAGGGTCCGACTTTGATAGCTGGTTGGACTTATACAGCGGCTCTGATTTGTAAAGCAATGGTTCGAGCATGCCATTAACCGTAGCCTGCGGCAGTTCCATTACCTGTTTGTACAATCCATAATACCCTTCTTTTTCAAATACAGGCAACAGTATTTTAAATGCTTCTGTTTGCTGTAAGGTTTGCAGCAACAATTTCTTTTCTTTAAAGCCATGCAATAGCCAAAACTCGCTCAATGCCAGCATCACTTCAGGCTTGTGGTTATCATCCTTATAATTGCGGTGCGGCGCATCAAGCGGGATGCCGGCTTCATTTTCCCGTGCGAATCCCTTTTCGGCTTCAGCTTTGGAAGGATGCACCTGTATGGAAAGCATATCTTTTACATCCAATACTTTAAAAAGGTAAGGCAAAGTGCCAAACTGCCCGGCAACTTTTTCCCCGAGCCACCCATTCGTATCTTCTTTGATCAGTTCATTTAATGCTATGCCTTTGTTTTCATTCCATTGAACGATGGAGGGGTTGCTGTTATGCGCACCCATCCAGTATTCGGCATAAGGTTGCTGCGTTATATTGTCTATACCCAATAATGCCGGTATATATCCGGTTCCGCCCCATGCATAGTGTTGTACTTTGCCTGTGAGTTTGTACATCGCGTTCTTTTTATAGATGATCAATCCTGTTCTTTTTCATAGGCTTCATCAATCAGCAAATTTTTTCCGTCGGCTGCTGCCGTGGCCAATTCATCGCAACGGTTATTGTAGGGATTGTCGGCATGGCCTTTTACCCATACAAATTGTATACTGTGTTTTTGGGAAAGCAGGTAAAAGCGCTTCCACAGGTCTTAGTTTTTTTTGCCCCCTTTAAAATCTGTGGCTATCCATTTTTTCAGCCAGCCTTCTTTTACCGCCTTTACGATGTACTGACTATCTGAATATATGATCACAGACATATGCTCTTTTTTTATTGCTTCCAGTGCGGCAATCACTGCCATCAGTTCCATCCGGTTATTGGTGGTGAGCCGGTAACCCTGCGACAATTCCTTTTCCGCAGATCCCCATTTTAAAATAGCGCCATATCCGCCGGGGCCGGGATTACCCCGTGCCGCGCCATCGGTATAAATAATTAATGTTTGATGAGACATAGTTGTTGCCCGAAGCCCGAAGTATTTAAATTCGAATTTCGAATTTAAATACTTCGGATTTTATACTATAATTTCTCCTTTCATATACGTAACAGCATAGCCGCTCATTAACACCCGGTTGCCGGATAGTTCACAATCCAGGTACCCCCTTCTTGCAGAAAGTTGTATAGCTGTAAGCCTGTTCCTGCCGAGTGTCCCGGCCCAATAGGGTGTGAGCAAAGTATGCGCCGACCCCGTAACAGGATCTTCGTCAATGCCGCTTTGCGGGAAAAAGCAGCGTGAAACAAAATCCGACTCTTTGCCGGGTGCAGTTACCAGCACACCCCTGCTTTTAACAGTAGCAAGTGTTTTAAAGTCGGGCTGCAGGTTTTCAACGGTTTGCTGGCTGTTGGCAACTACCATGTAATCAAACCTTCCTTTGTATACCTCAGTTACATCTATCTTCAGTCCTTCTTCTATTGCCGGTGGTATAGCCGTTGCCTTTTCAAAATGATCACAGGGGAAATCCAGTGTAAGCTGACCGTTTTTTTGCCGGATCACTTTTAGCAGTCCGCTTTTTGAATGAAAGCCGATCTCTTTTTGTTTGTACTGTAAATGGTTAAAAAAAATATGCGCAGCGGCCAGTGTAGCATGCCCGCATAAGTCGACCTCAACCGTTGGTGTGAACCACCGGATACGATAGCCATTGTTTTCCGCTACAATAAATGCGGTTTCAGCAAGATTGTTCTCCAATGCTATATTTTGCATGAGTGCATCAGGCAGCCATTCTTTTAAAGAGCAAACAGCGGCGGGGTTGCCGCCAAAAGTTTTTTCTGTGAATGCATCTGCCTGGTATATCGGGATTGTCATGTTGATTGGTTGGGGTGATCGTTGATTGGTTGTTCGTTTACTGCTCAATGCCGGCACCTCACACCTGAAAAACGCCAAGGCTAAAATCTTCTCTCTTATTTTTGTGATTGGCTGCTGCTATTCCCTCAGCGATCAGTTTGCGGGTATCTGCCGGGTCAATGATATCGTCTACCCATAGCCTTGCAGCGGCATAATAAGGTGTTGTTTGCTTTTCGTAGCGTCCTTTAATTTCATCCAGTAATTTTTTTTCTTCTTCAGGATCAATTGTTTTGCCCTTAGCTTTTAATGAACTTACCTGTATCTGGAGTAATGTTTGAGCAGCCTGTTCTCCGCCCATTACGGCTATTTTTGCCGAAGGCCACGCGTAAATGAACCGGGGATCATTCGCTTTTCCGCCCATGGCGTAATTTCCTGCACCATATGAGTTGCCGATGATGACCGTAATTTTTGGTACAACCGAATTGGCTACCGCATTCACCATCTTGGCGCCGTCTTTAATAATGCCGGAATGTTCGCTGCGCGTACCCACCATAAAACCGGTTACATCCTGTAAAAATACAAGGGGGATATTCTTCTGGTTGCAATTCATTATAAAACGGGCAGCCTTATCTGCGCTGTCATTATAGATCACTCCTCCCATCTGCATTTCACCTTTTTGGGTTTTTATTGTTTTCCGCTGGTTGGCTACAATGCCTACAGCCCAGCCTTCAATGCGGGCATACCCGCACAATATGGTTTGCCCGTAATCCCGCTTATACTGGTCAAACTCAGATCCGTCTGTTATTCTTTCAATGATATGGAGCATATCATACGGCTTTGCTGCGTCTGAAGGCAGAATGCCATATATTTCTGCCGGGTCTTTTTGGGGAAGCCGGGGCTTTATTCTGTTAAATCCCGCGTTGTCTTTTGTTCCCAGCCTGCCGCAGATCTTTTTTATTTCATCGAGGCATTCGTGTTCGGTATCAAATTTATAATCGGCAATGCCGCTTATTTCGGTATGCGTAACAGCACCGCCCAAACTTTCGGCATCCACCTCCTCGCCAATGGCGGCTTTTACCAGATAAGGCCCGGCAAGAAAAATAGAGCCGTTGTTTTTTACCATTAATGTTTCATCGCTCATAACGGGAAGGTAGGCGCCGCCGGCAACACAGGCGCCCATCACCGCTGCGATCTGGGGAATGCCCATGGCGCTCATCCGTGCGTTGTTGCGGAATATCCGTCCAAAATGTTCTTTATCGGGAAAAATTTCATCCTGCATGGGTAAAAACACGCCGGCGCTGTCTACCAGGTAAATCACCGGAAGGTTATTTTCCATTGCAATTTCCTGCATGCGCAGATTTTTTTTGCCTGTGACCGGGAACCAGGCCCCTGCTTTTACGGTTTGGTCGTTGGCCACAATTACACATTGCCTGCCGCTTATATAACCTATGCCGGCAACCGTTCCGCCTGCCGGGCAACCACCATACGCATCATACATTTCATAACCGGCAAAAACACCAATTTCAATAAACGGTTTCCCTGCATCAACCAAATATTCTATGCGTTCCCTTGGAAGCAACTTGTTTTTTTCTCTTTGCCTTTCTTTTGCTTTTTTGCCTCCCCCCGCATGGATCTCTTCCCGGATCTGTTTTACCTGGCTCAGCGCCAGCTTGAGGGTATCTTCATTTTTATTATTTTCCAGCGTCATATCAGCAGCATAATTTCATAATTTATTAATCGCTGTTTAATCCTTTGTCCAGTAGTCTATCACCAGAACTTTATCCAGGTAAGGCTTCAGAATATTGCCGAATGCTTTATGCGCGGGATGAGGCAGATATGCTGCCCTGTCTTCCTCACTTTTAAAGCTCAGGAAAAAGCAATGGGTGAATCCCTGCGCCAGGTTTTCGGGGCTATTATTGGTTCCCCATTCAAATCCTTTAATTTCTTTGATCTTTGATGGCAGCGCCCTGAATGCATCCTCTACCTTTTTTACATCTTCGGGGCTGGCGTCGTCTTTAAATTTAAATACAACAACGTGTCTGAGCATTTTCTGTTCTTTATTGGTGGCTGAAATAATTGTTGCTGCAATAATGCAGGCGGCGACAATAGCAATTACATTTTTCATTTTGATCTGTTTTAGATGTTGTATTCAATAGCTGTTTTAAATACTGGTCAAATATAATCTATAGATTACATTTTTCTCTTTCCGCGATTTTATCGTTTAGAGGATATGCCACCAGGCCTCAAAACACAAAGTTCCGGATCTTCACTGCAATACCCTGCGGTATCAGTGAAAACCTTGCGGCCATTTGAAAATGTAATCCTTTGAATAAATGCAAATAGCAATAAGCAATTTCATTATACCTGAGCATAACCGGTGGCCAATGACGTAAGAAAGCGTTTTCAACCGTTGGAGAATGGGTGTTATAAAGCACAAAAGCGATATGTATGCACATATCGCTTTCGTATTGTGTTTAGCTTAGACTACTCATTCATTACAATGAAATTAGTGTTCTGCTATTGTTCCAGTTTAATTTCGCCTATATCTGTTGCCTCGCCTTCCTTTACTTCCACACCATCTTTAGAGGCATTTTTGTAAGGAGCGTTGGCTTCAATGATTACCTGGTACATTCCCGGTTTGGCATCAGTTATTTCAAATGCACCGTTTGCAATATCAGCTTTGAGCGTATCGGTGCCTGAAATGGCCCATGCTCTAACAGCAGCATCCGGTGGACTAACTGTGCCTTTTACCGATCCGTTCGTAATCACATTGAATGCGAATAATCCTGCGGCAACTATACTTAATGCTGCCAATGTGAGCCTTGCTTTTTTCATAACGCTGGAATTTATTGATTATGTAATTGGTTACAACTTTTTATCGTATTCCAGGAAAAGTGAATCAGGCGGGATATGCTACTTAAGACAACTACTATGCCAAAAAATAAAAACAGCTTCTGTTAAAATGGTTTTAACAGAGTTGGAGCAGACGGATTTTCAATGGCTTGTTTTTAAAAATGATGGAATGAAAATACCGGATGTAAACTTTACCAATGGTGGTTTATGCACAGGGGTGCATATTCTGCTTGCAGCCTCTGATTTCGTTTTATTATATTTGCGGCGTTCTGCAAATACTAAAATAATTAGTATGATTTGCAGGTGGTAAAATACTTTTGAACAATAGAAAATATGGCTGAAGCGAAACAAAATCTGTTTGACTACACGGAAGATTCAATCAAATCATTAGACTGGCGCGAACATATCCGTTTGCGCCCGGGAATGTATATAGGAAAACTGGGAGATGGCAGCAGTCCCGATGACGGAATATACGTATTGCTTAAAGAGGTGCTTGATAATTGCATTGACGAGCATATGATGGGGTACGGGAGGCAGGTAGATATTGTGGTGGAAGGTAAAACAGTAACGGTTCGCGATTTTGGCAGAGGCATACCTTTGGGCAAGGTGGTGGACGTGGTAAGTAAGATAAACACCGGCGCCAAATACGACAGCAAGGCTTTTCAGAAGTCGGTTGGACTGAATGGAGTAGGTACCAAAGCGGTAAATGCGTTGAGCAGCTATTTTAAGGTTATGGCTGTGAGGGAAAGCAAGCAAAAAACAGCAGAATTTGAAAGAGGTGTATTGATAAAAGAATATAAAGAAGCAAAAACGGATGAAACAAATGGAACGCTGGTAACCTTTATACCCGACGATACGGTGTTTCGCAATTTTCATTTTCATCCCGAATATATTGATAACCTGCTGTGGAATTACTGTTACCTCAATGCAGGTTTGGTAATAACATTCAACGGGAAAAAATACGTTAGCAAAAATGGATTGCTCGATCTGCTGCAGCGCAAAACCAACGAAGACGAGATCCGCTATCCCATCATACACCTCAAAGGAGAGGATATAGAACTGGCGATCACCCACAACAACGATTACGGTGAAGAGATATTCAGTTTTGTAAATGGCCAGTATACCACGCAGGGCGGAACGCATCAGCAGGCCTTTCGCGAAGCTTTTGTAAAAGTGGTAAGAGATTTTTATAAAAAAGATTATGATTTTACCGATATCCGTCAAAGCATTGTGGCAGCAGTAGCCGTTAGGGTGGTTGAACCGGTGTTTGAAAGCCAAACCAAAACCAAGCTGGGTTCCCTGTACATGGAGGAAGGTGGCATTAGCATGAAGAATTTTGTACATGAATTCCTCTCAAGGGATCTGGATAATTTCCTGCATAAAAATCCGGCAATAGCCGAAGCGTTAAAGAAACGGATAGAGCAAAGTGAAAGAGAACGTAAAGAGTTGGCCGGTATAAAAAAATTAGCCAGTGAAAGGGCAAAAAAAGCCAACCTGCATAACCGGAAGCTGCGCGACTGCCGCATTCATTTTAACGATGAACCTCCGAACTCAAGGAACAAAGAGGATTTTCATGAGCGCCGGTTAGAGAGTACCATTTTTATTACCGAAGGCGATTCGGCAAGCGGTTCCATTACCAAGGCCCGCAATGTGGAAACCCAGGCAGTGTTCAGCCTCAGGGGTAAGCCGTTGAACTGTTACGGGCTCACCAAAAAAGTAGTGTACGAAAATGAAGAATTCAACCTGCTGCAGCATGCTTTAAATATTGAGGAAGGCATTGAAGGATTAAGATACAATAATATAGTAGTGGCAACGGATGC
>ENA-UOUJ01001623-UOUJ01001623.1-activated-sludge-metagenome-genome-assembly--contig:-NODE-1623-length-11444-cov-3.063658_pt1 | contig 11444 bp, 12 predicted proteins | sample MGYA00249839_ERZ747224 | MGnify/ENA primary metagenome ERZ747224 (study PRJEB28782, sample SAMN03220277) | activated sludge metagenome | biome: wastewater; feature: sewage sludge; material... | reverse complement strand
CATCGGGTGGTCGATCTTTCCGTTCGCGCCGCCGAGCTTGGCCAGGATCGGCCGCTGGCGCGTGAACTGGCGCTGGTCAAGGTGTCCGGGACCGGAGAGGCCAGGGTCGAGGCGCTGCGGCTGGCCGGGGCGTTCCGGGCCAATGTCATCGACGCCAATACCGAGCATTTCATCTTCGAGATCACCGGCAAGGTCTCGAAGGTCGAGCAGTTCATCGCCATCATGAAGCCATTGGGGCTGGTGGAGGTGTGCCGTACCGGCGTGGCAGCGATGAACCGCGGCCCGCAGGGTATGTAGCTGTTGAACATATGTGGCCCTGTCGTATCTACATCGGATATACGAAAGGCTTTGATCATGGCACGGGTGCAAATCGCTCAATGGGGCAACAGTTCCGCCATCAGGCTGCCGAAGGCTATTCTTGATGAACTCGGCCTGAAGCCCGGGCAAGGCGTTGAACTGAGCGTCAAAGACGGGAAGGGCATAATAGAGCCGGTGGAACTCAGGAAGGTCACCCTGGACTGGATCGTCGCGGAGACCATCAGGCTCGGAACTGAAAATGTGCCGGAGACTGTCGACTGGGGATGTGACCTCGACGAAAAATCTATCGATGATGACTACTCCCGCGAGGAACTGACCCTTGGTGACAGCCGTAAAGGCCGGTGACATCGTTTGGGTCGTTTTCGATCCGGTCGTCGGTAGCGAGCAGAGTGGGCGTCGACCTGGAATCGTCCTGTCAGAAACCGACTACAACTCGCTTTATCCGCGCTCGTTAATATGTCCGATAACCAGCAATTTGACGCCTTGGCCCACCAAGGTGCTACTGCCGTCCGGCATGAAAACGGTGGGCGCGGTTCTTGCCGATCAGCCGCGCACTGTTCATCGCCAGGGGCGCGGCTTCTGATTCATCGAAAGCGCGCCGAAACGGGTGCTGGCTGATGTCCGGGAGATCGTCGGCGCCATTCTTGGCATAAGCGGCTGATCACTCATGGAACGGTGCCTGTTGCTCCACCATCTGTCATTATAGGGCAGTATTACTGACATAAATTGGTGCCCATGCCTGCCGAAACATTTCTCGCATTGCTGGTCTATGCCTTCGTGACCTCGATCACGCCCGGACCGAACAATCTCATGCTGCTGGCTTCGGGGGTGAATTTCGGCTTCATCCGCACCGTGCCGCATATGCTGGGCATCGGCTTCGGCTTCCTGCTGCTCCTGCTTGGCGTAGGCTTCGGGCTGGGGGCGGTGCTGAGCGCGTTTCCGGCTTTCCATCTGCTGCTCAAGATCGCTGGCGGCGCCTATCTGCTCTATCTTTCCTGGCGCGTGGCCATGTCGCGCTCGATGGACAATGGCGACAGCGGCGGCGCCAGGCCGATGTCGTTCTGGGAGGCGGTGGCTTTCCAGTGGGTCAATCCCAAGGCATGGGTGATGGCCTTCACGGCGATGGCCGTCTACACCAGCCCGGAAGCGCCCTTTATTTCGATGCTGCTGATTTCGGCGGCTTTTGCGCTGGTCAATTTGCCCTGCGTATCCTCCTGGGCTGGCTTCGGCACCGCCTTGCGCCAGTTTCTTGCGGATCCCGCCCGCCTCAAATGGTTCAACATTGCCATGGGGTTGATGCTGGCGGCGACTGTCTGGCCGATGCTGCGCTGAATCGCCCGCGCCGGCTTGCCCGACTGGTCAGGCGAGCGGCTTCAATTCGCCAAGCACGGTCGGGATCAGTTCCGAGACGGTCGGATGTATCGGCATGGCGCGCTGGATTGCGGTGTAGGGTGCCTTGGCATGGATGATGTCGATGAGCCCATGAATGGCCTCGTCGCCGCCGGTGCCAAGGATGGCAGCACCGAGGATCGCCTCGCTGTCGGCATCGACAAGCACTTTCATCAGGCCTTGCGTCTCGCCTTTTTCGATGGCGCGGCTGACACGGCTCATCGGCCGCGTGCCGACGAGAACCCGCCGGCCTGATTTTCGCGCTTCGGCCTCGCTCATGCCGACCCGCCCTAGCGGCGGGTCGATGTAAAGCGCATAGGCCATTGTGCGGTCGCTGACGCGGCGCAGATCATGGTCCAGAAGATTGGCCGCGACGATCTCGAAATCATTATAGGCCGTGTGGGTGAAGGCTCCGCGCCCGTTGCAATCGCCAAGCGCCCAGATACCGGGGACATTGGTGCGCAATTGATCGTCGACGGCGATATAGCCGCGCTTGTCGGTTTCGATGCCGGCCTTGTCCAAGTCCAGATCGTCGGTATTCGGGCGGCGCCCGACGGCAAGCAGCACGTGGGAGCCGGTGACTTCGGGGTCTCCGGCGGTGCAATCGACGCCGACGCCGATCCGCGTGCCCTTGGGAGTGAAACTGATGCATTCAGCATCGAGACGGATCTCTATTCGCTCCTTCTGCAGGATATCCCGGATTGCGTCGGAGATTTCCGGATCCTCGCGGCCGATCAGGCGCGGGCCTTTCTCGACGATGGTGACCTCGCTGCCGAAGCGGCGATATATCTGGGCGAATTCCAGCCCGATATAGCTGCCGCCGACAATGACCAGATGCGGGGGCAGCGTGTCGAGTTCGAGGATCGAACTATTGGTGAGAAACTTCACCTCGTCGATGCCGGGCAGGTCGGGCACGGCGGCACGGCCGCCGACATTGAGGAAGATGCGTCCGGAAGCGAGGATTTCGTCGCCGACGATGATTTCCTGCGGCGAGCGGAAGCGCGCATGGCCCTGGATGACTGTGCATTTGTCCATGCTTCTCAGCCAGCTTTCGACATTGCGGCGACTGCTGCCGGAAACCGCATCCATGCGTGCTTTGACCGCCTTCATGTCGACGCCGATCGACCCGCCGATGGTGACGCCGTAGTCGGCTGCGCGGCGCGCCAGATGCGTGGCATAGGCGCTGGCGACCAGCGTCTTGGTGGGCGTGCAGCCGGTGTTCACGCAGGTTCCGCCGAGCAGTCTGCGCTCGATCAATGCGACGGTCATGCCCGCTTCGGTGAGACGCCCAGCCAGCGGCGGCCCGGCCTGGCCGGCACCGATGATGATGGCGTCGAAGGTCATGCTCATGCGACTGCCGATACGACAAGGAGCGCGCCGATGATGGCGACGGCGTCTTCCAGTATGGCGATCGGGAAATCCCTGCCACCGGTTGCAAGGACCAGGCGCTTGCGAGCCTCATAGCCGCCGAGCGTGCCGATCGCCGCGCCGACGGCGCCCGCTATCAGCCCACCGACCCACGCCCCTGCGGGCATGCCCAGGATCGCCCCGCAGAAAGCGCCGCTGACGATGCGCGCACCGAATTGCTGCGGCACCTTGCGGCTCGGCGTGCCCGGCAACTGGTCCGTGACGAGTTCGATGAGTGCGAGAGCGGTAAAGACATAGGGCGTGAAGCGATAGCCCATGAATGCCGCCCAACTGCCTTCCAGCGGCAGCCAGCCCAGATGGGCGGCCCAGCTGACCGCCGCCGGCGCAGTCATGGCGCGCAGGCCGGCGATGACGCCGATCAGCAGGGCAAAGAGATAGATCGACATGACAGCCCTCCGGAAGTCGGTCCGTTCCGGTGCGATGGCACCCGCAGGCAATTCAGGCGATGAAGGGGCATGACAAGCCATCGAATGGGCGCTGTCAAGCATTGCCCTTCGGGGATACAGGAGATGTTCGCCTTGTGTTCTGTTTTCGGATAGGCCAGTATCCCCTACGTTTGGTTCAAGCGCCTTGCCCTTCCGGCGCGAATCCTGTCTGTCGAAGCCATGGAATTCTCACCTCAACAGGACGAAGCGCTGCAGGCGGTGGCGCGCTGGCCGAAAGCCGGAAGACCGCAGGTTTTTCGCCTGTTCGGCTATGCCGGAACCGGCAAGACAACGCTGGCACGGTATTTTGCCGAGCATGTGGACGGGCAGGTGCAATTCGCTGCCTTCACCGGCAAGGCGGCACAGGTGCTGCGCTCGAAGGGCGCACTGAATGCGCGCACCATCCATTCGCTGATCTACAGGCCACGCGGCGAAGAGGCGGTCGAGGACGAGACGACGGGCAAGACCTCGATGTCGCCGACATTCTCGCTCAACCGGCAAAGCCCGATCTCCAAAGCGGCCCTGGTCATCATCGACGAATGCTCAATGGTCGACGAAGCGCTGGGACGAGACCTGCTCTCCTTCGGCACGCCGATCCTGGTGCTGGGCGATCCGGGGCAGCTGCCGCCCATTTCCGGCGGCGGTTTCTTCACCGAACATGAGCCGGACTATCTGCTGACCGAAATCCACCGGCAGGCGCGCGACAATCCGATCATCCGGCTGGCACTGGACGTGCGCGAGGGGCGCGAGTTCATGCGGGGCGACTATGGCACCGCGCGTGTGATCGGCAAGGAAGAGGTGACGCAGGAGCTTGTGCTGCAGGCGGACCAGGTGCTGGTGGGCACCAACCGGACGCGCAAGCGCTACACTCATCGGCTGCGCGAACTCAAAGGCTTCACCGCAAGCTATCCGCAGGCCGGCGACAAGCTGGTGTGCCTGCGCAATGATCCGGCCAAGGGGCTGCTCAACGGCTCGCTGTGGAAGGTGATGACCTCGTCGCGCGAGACGGTGAAGCCAGGCATCAATCTGCTCGTCTCTCCGGAGGAGGATGATCCGGATCGGGGCGTGGCCAAGATCAAGCTGCTCAAGGCAGCCTTCGAAGACCCCGAGGCCGAAATCTCGTGGCAGCAAAAGAAGCGTTTCGACGATTTCGACTATGGCTATGCGCTGACGGTCCACAAGGCGCAGGGCTCGCAATGGAATGACGTTGTTCTTTTCGACGAGAGCTACGCCTTCAAGGAGACGCGACAGCGCTGGCTCTATACGGCGATCACCCGTGCGGCAGAGAGGCTGACCGTGGTGCGATAGCGCCTTTTGCGCGCCTGTCCTTGAGTTGTAATAACGCCGGCACGCAAGCCGGGTGCCGGCGTCGGTATGGAGGAAAATCCGCGTTACAGGCCGACGCGACCGATCCATTGGTTGGAATCATATTTTTCCTGGTACTTGTCGGCGCCAAGCTGCTCCAGGATCGAAGTATCGTAACCTTCCAAGGAGGGCGCTTCCTTCTGCGTCACGCCAGCCTGGAGATAGGTCTTGCTGAACAGGTCCCAGGTTCCGATCGCATGACCCGCCTCGCAGTCCTTGCCGCCGAACAGCACTCCCCAGCCCTTTGTATCAGTGGGCGCCTTGGGCGCTTCGGGCGGCAGGCTTTCGCAAAGCGGCTTGGCGCCGGCCAGACCAAAGGCGCCGAGATTCTGGCTGAGATTGAGCATGATGGCACCGCCCTGGTTGAGGCGGACGTCCGCCTCCGGCCAGCCCAGCCCCTTGGCGACGATGGCGTTGCCCTCGGCCGGATTCTGCTTCCACCAATTCACCGCTTCGAACCAGGCTCTGATCAATTCCTTGGCGACTTCCGGCTTTTCCGCCAGCCACTGCTCATTGCAGGCGATGGCATCTGAAATCAGGCCGCGCTCCCAGGTACGGTCGTCGAGGCTGGACTTGAAGGTCCTCGCGCCAGCCCGCTTGAGCGACTGTGACACAAAGGGCTCGTAATTCACGTCGATGTCGAGGCCGCCGCTGGTAAAGGCGGCCGCACTCTCCTGCGGAAGCAGCACGACATGCTGCAGTTCTGCCGGATCGATGCCGGCGCGCTGCAGGGTGAGAAGCATCCACATGTGATTGAGGAAGCCGAAATCGGCGCCGAAGGTCTTGCCCTTGAAATCCTCGACGGTGTTGATGCCTTCGGTCACGACCATCTTGTCGAGCCCGTAGGACATGTTGGAAAAGGCGACGACCTTGACCGGAAGGTCGCCGGAGCGGGCGACGACCATGCTGTCCAGCGTATTGTTCATGCACTGGACCTGTCCGGACGTGAGGGCGGCGTTCTTCTCGGTGATGCCCTCTATGATGCTGACATTGAGGTCGATCTCCGGAGCGAGGTTCTTCTCCTTGACGATGTACCAGGCCGAATAGGGCGAGAAGGAAATGATCGCCACGCTGACCTGTTCCTTGGCTTGAACCGGCCCGGCGGCGCAAAAAACGCCCAGAAGCAAGGCGGAGAGTGAACGCAAAATCTTGGTCGGCATAGTCGCTCCTCCTTAAATTCGCTTGTGCCTTTCGTCAGGCAGCCGCCGCCCGGATTTCTTCGCGCATCATGGCAAAGAGGTGCCGTTCGAGTTCGGAGTAGCCGGGCTGTGCCAGCAGGTCCTCCTTTTTCGGGAAGCGGCGGCCCCGCTTGAATTCGATCTGGATATCGGCCTTCACGCGGCCCGGCTGGGCACTGAAGAATACAATGCGGTCAGCCAGATAGATCGCCTCCTCGATGTCATGGGTGACGGCGACGACGGTCTTGCGTTCGCGCTCCATGAGCTCGATCATGAGTTCCTGCATTTCCCAGCGAACTTGCGCGTCGAGGGCGCCGAACGGCTCGTCCATCAGCAGCACGCTCGGATTCTGGGCAAGGGTCCTTGCCAGGGCCACGCGCTGCTTCATGCCGCCGGAAAAACCGCCGGGATATTTGTCGGCCACCTTCTCAAGCCGCACCAGGCGGAGAAATTCCATGGCGCGCGCCTCGCGCTCCGCCTTGGGCACGCCGAGGAGCTTCATGCCGTACTCGACATTCCTGCGCGCGGTGAGCCAGGGAAAGGAGGTGTAGGCCTGGAACAGCATGCCACGTTCAGGGCCCGGTCCCGTCACGGTGGTTCCGTTCATGGTGACGCGACCGCGTGTCGGATGTTCGAGGCCTGCAATGATGCGAAGCATCGTCGTCTTGCCGCAGCCGGAGGGACCCACAAAGGCAGTGAACTCGTTTTCCCGCAGATCGATGGAAACGTCCCTCAGAGCGGTAATCGTGCCATTTCCGAACTGCTTATAGATTCTGCTTGCCTGAATGACCGGAACGGCAGGCTTAACCATTTGCATTGCGTTCATCTCCGCCACCTTCAGCGCTTGAAGGCCCAGGGCATGGAAAGCCTCGTAACCGTGCGAAACAGAATATCGGTGAATACGCCGAGGATGCCGATCATCAGGATGCCGGCCATGATGATGTCGACCTTGAGGAAGCGGCCGGCCCGCATCATGACAGCACCAATGCCGTCCTGGGCTCCCACGATCTCGGCGATGACAAGATAGGTCCAGCTGACCGCGATCATGTTGCGTAGCGAGTCCATGATGGCGGGAGCTGCAGCCGGAATAATGATGTCGGTCAGTGTCTTGCGGCGGCTTGCTCCCATGGTGAGACCGGCTTCGACGAATTCATTCGGAACAGCCTCCGTATTGTCGACGACAAGCGCGATGAGGAAAAAGATAACCCCGAGGAAGAGGAGCGCCAGTTTCGATACGTCGTTCGGTCCGAACCATACAAGCAGGAGCGGGATGAAGGAGGCGGCGGGCAGATAGCGCCAGGCCGAGACAAGGGGGCCGAGCAGAGCCCGCACCGGCTTGAAGGATCCCATAAGCAGGCCCACCGGCACGGCAACCAGCGACGCCAGGGCAAAGCTCACGAAGACGCGGTAACAGCTCTTCAGCACATCCGCGAGAAAATTATTGGTCGCAAAGAGCGTGTACAGCGCGGTCAGGACCTGGATCGGCGACGGAAAGAATTTCTGGTTCACCGCCGAGCTGAAGGAATGGCCGAGCTGCCAGATGAGAAAGAACGTGCCCAAGCCTGCTGCGGCGAGAACCGTGGCGCGGGTGGTGCTGAGCCTGCTGCGGAATTCGAACATGCGCGCCCGGGGCGCCACATATAGGGGCGATTCATCGAGTTCAGAACCGGCCCTGGTGTCGGTCGGATGCTCCAAATCCGCATCCTGCACAGTCGAGGCACTCATCGCACGCTCCTGTATTCCAGCTGAACTGCGATGAAGACTGGCCGCGTGCCGGAGAGGGTACAACTCCCATTCCGCCGGTTCTCTTCATTGATTCAGTTAATGGTGCGAAGCGTCAAAGTCCGGTCGAGAGGATCTCCTGTACCAGATGGTCGCGCGCCAGATGGCGATGGGCGGCAGGGTTCGTGATCACGAAAACGCTGAGCCGCGGAGCGGAATCGACGCTCAGAAGCGGTGTGAGCTGGCCCTGCGCCACCGCATCGGCTGCCAGTCCCTCGGGCAGGAAGCAAATGCCAAGGCCGAGCTTTGCAAGGCGCATCGCCTCTTCCGGAGAATCCGAGAGCCCGGCGATGTGAGCGCCGAGGCCATGCGCGATTCGATAGGCAGTGAGCTCGTCAGGCTCATCGTTGCCCGTCAGCACGAAGGCGTGGTTGCGCAGTTCGGAGGTATCATCAAAGGTGCGGCCGAAAAGTGGATGGCCTCTGCCGCAATAAGGCCGATGGATTTCGTCGAAAAGGAGATTGTATTCGAGATCGGCGCGAAAATGGCGCACCGGCGACAGGCCGATGTCCGACGCCTCGCGCAGCAGCGCGCCGGCGACCACGTCCCAGGTGCAGATGTCGAGGCTGATCTGCACCTGCGGATGCTGCGCATGGAATTTCCCGATTGCGGCATCGAGCTTGTCGCAGACGATGTTTCCAATCATCTTGATATTGATGTGGCCGACCAGTTGATCGGCTCGCTTTTCGATTTTGCCCGGCACGCCGGAGACGATAGCGTGCAGCACTTCGCACGTCTCGGCGACGATCAAGCCTTCGTCCGTGAGGGAGAAACCGCCTGGTCCGCGGTTGCAAAGCTTGACACCGAGATGGTTCTCAAGCCGCTTGAGGGCAAGGCTCACCGCCGACTGTTTGCGGGCGATCTCCTCCGCGGCCCGCGTTACGCCCTCCGCGAGGACGATTTCCCGAAAGGTGCGAAACAGGTTCCAGTCAATCCTGCGATGAAAACCGGAGCCGTCGCTCGTCACCATCGGCATGCAATCATTTGCCGAATGCCAGCCAACGCCTTCCCCTCCTCAAAGTCCCGTTTTTAACGGGACAATGAGGTGCATCAGGTGGATCGTCAAGGACAACGCGCCGGCCGAAATATCAGCCCGAGCCGTTGCGGCCGGCTGCTGCGGCAGCCGAATTCCGGGCGCTATCGGACCGGGATCATAGGGCGTGCCCGGCCACATGACATAAGGCTGCTTGGTGTCCGGCTTGGCCTCGGTCGGATAGCCCTGCATGAGGTCCGTCGCATTGACGATCATCACATGCGGCCCGGTCTCGATCCAGTTGTTGCCTTCCTCCGGCTTGGTGGCATACGGGTCGGTGTTGCTGCCATCCGTGCCGCCCGAAAGCATATACATGAAGCCGACCTTGCCCTTGGGCGGGTCCGTCTTGCCCAGCCACGCCATCGCCCATTCCATCGAATTGGCATCGCCGCACATCGGATCGGGGCCGGGTGTCTCGGTATTGTCGGGCATGCACCAGAAGCCATTCGTGCCTTCCCGCAAAGTGCGCATCTTGCCGTCCTTCTCCATGGCGTAGATGGTGGCGCCGGCTCCGACGGCGGCAGGGGCCGCAGATTCGGCACTCTTGATCAGGGCAGCATCATCCGCATTGGCGCCCAAGGGCGCAAACAGGGTGCCTGCCGCCAATAAGGCAGCAGTCATCGAAAGCCGTCTCATGGCTGTTCTCCCAGCTGATGGATCTCTTGTGCATGATGTCCGGCCTGCGGCCATTCAGGGCCGTTTCCACCGGTCGGGAAATTTTACGCCTGGGGGCTGGGGGCGACAATGACGGCAGGCGCAATGCGTCTACCAAATAAGACGTAGCCCTTCATCCGAAGGGCTATTGCATCATTTCTGCAGTGGCCGGCCGCCGATCCAGAGCCATGCATCGCTTTCCAGCTCGATGTCGAAATGCCGGGTTTCGACAGAGGTCAAGGGGCCGAAAATGCCGATCATGACCTTCATCCAGCCGGGTCCGCCGACAACCGCATATTTGCGGATGTGGCGCAAAGCCTGGGTCTTGCCGCGAATGGTCGCCTCGTTGAAGGCCGCTCCCCAGTCGAAGCCGTCATAATGGCTTATGCGCAGGAGGAGATCGATCTTCTCATGCTCGGCATAGGCGCCCTCCAGCAATCCATAGGCATTTTCCAGATCGGCGGCGGTGAAATGGCCGACGATCTCGAGTCCGCACAGATCGTCACGGTCGGTTTCGATGCGGCGGATTGCCGGTACGGAATCAAGCGGATGCATGGATTTTCCTCCGGGAAGATTTGACTGGAACACATGAATAGGCCTGTCTGTTCCCGCAAGAGACGCTATAGGGTCTGCCTGAAGCCGTTTGTCTGTGCGAAAACGAGGCCCCGCCCCATGCCCGCCAAGCTGTCCGTAAATCTCAACGCGATCGCCATGCTGCGCAACCGCCGCGACCTGCCATGGCCAAGCGTTACGGCATTGGGGCGCATCGCGCTGGCAGCCGGTGCGCACGGGCTGACTGTGCATCCGCGCCCCGACCAGCGCCATACCCGCTTTTCCGACCTCGCCGAGATCAGGGCACTGATCGACGACGAGTTTCCTCAAGCTGAATTTAACATAGAAGGCTATCCGACGGAGGAATTCCTGCAATTGGTGGAAAGGAACGAGCCCGACCAGGTGACGCTGGTGCCGGACGATCCGGCGCAGGCCACATCCGATCACGGCTGGGATTTCGTCGAGCATGCCGCGTTCCTGAAGGCAACGGTGGCGCGGCTGAAGCGGAGCGGCTTGCGCGTCTCGCTGTTTGCCGATCCGGATCCGGCGCAGATGGATGCGGCGCGTGACGCCGGCACCGACCGGGTGGAACTCTATACGGGTCCTTATGGCAGTTACCATTCCGATTCTGAAAAGGCGGCCAAGGAGCTGGAAAAGCTCGCAAAAACAGCGGAGGCAGCCTTCGCTGCCGGGCTCGCGGTGAATGCCGGGCATGACCTCGTCGTGGCCAATCTGCCGCCTCTGATTGCGCGTATTCCTGGACTGGCGGAAGTGTCTATCGGTCATGGCCTGACTGCGGACGCGCTGGAGCATGGCATGGCCGGAACCGTGCGCCGCTTCCTTGCCGCATGCGGCTGGTAGCCCCATGACCGGAGCCGGCGGCGTGCGAATTGGCACGCGCCGGCCGCTTGCTATTGCACTGCAACAGGAGTAGAGCACCGCGCCTCATTTGGAGTCGCTGAAAATGCCGCAAGCCAACTCTGGCCCCGAAGCGGAGTTTTTGCAGTCCGAGGACGTGAGTTCGGACACCCACAACATCAAGGCGCTTATGCTCGGTGCGCTCGGTGTCGTCTATGGCGATATCGGCACCAGCCCGATCTATGCCTTCCGTGAGGCGTTGGTTGCCGCGTCGGGCGGCGGCACGGCCTCGCGCGAAGCGGTGCTTGGCGTGCTCTCCCTCATCATCTGGGCGCTGACCATCATCGTCACGGTCAAATATATCCTGTTCGTGCTTCGCGCCGACAACAGGGGCGAGGGCGGCACGCTGTCGCTGATGGCGCTGGCGCGGGGCAGCTTCAAAAAGCCGTCGCTTTTCATCCT
>ENA-UOUJ01001621-UOUJ01001621.1-activated-sludge-metagenome-genome-assembly--contig:-NODE-1621-length-11456-cov-16.241207_pt1 | contig 11456 bp, 10 predicted proteins | sample MGYA00249839_ERZ747224 | MGnify/ENA primary metagenome ERZ747224 (study PRJEB28782, sample SAMN03220277) | activated sludge metagenome | biome: wastewater; feature: sewage sludge; material... | reverse complement strand
ACCCAATAGTGCAATAACGTGAGGTAGTGAATAATAAACCCTGCCTCATTCAATATCCATTCAATAGTTTTTGCCATGTCGCATTTACTGGCTCGTAAAAACACGAAACCAGGACGGGATACCCAAAACTCACTTTAATTATTTTAGACACCAAAGCCTTACACCCTACACCTTATACCCTACACCTTACACCTTATACCTTATACCTCCACCCCCGCCACAACAGCACAGGCGGTGTTTACCATAGCCGGCGTAACATCCAGATGCAGCACCATACGTATACGCGTAGGCGAAATAGCGTATACCAGCATATTGCGCTCTTTTAATTTTTGGGTAAGCTGCAGGGCGGTATAGGGAGGGTTTACTTCAAAAATGATGATATTGGTTTCCACAGGCATAATGCTTTTTACAAAATCCCTTTCCTGCAACGTTTTTGCTATTTGCCGCGCATGCGCATGGTCTTCGCTCAGCCTGCTCACATGATGCTGCAATGCATACAGGCCACCGGCAGCGAGATACCCCGCCTGGCGCATACCCCCGCCTAAGATCTTTCTTATACGCCGTGCTTTATATATAAATTCCTTTTTACCCAGCAAAACACTGCCCACCGGTGCGCCCAAACCTTTGCTCAGGCAAATGGAAATACTGTCAAATAACCTCCCGTATGCCTCCGGCGTTTCATTGCGGGCAATTAATGCATTAAACAACCTGGCGCCATCTAAATGCAATTGCAGTTTTTCGCGGTTGCATAATTCCCTGATCTTTTCTATCTCCCTTATGTCATAACAGCTTCCCCCGCCCCGGTTAGAGGTGTTTTCAAGGCTTATCAGCCTGCTGGGCGCCTTGTGTATATCCTGGGGGTTGACAACAGCGCTGATCTCATCTGCAGTTATCCGTCCCCGGTTGCCATCAACCAGCTTTACCTGGCATCCCGAATTAAAAGCTATACCGCCGCCTTCATACTGGTAGATATGCGACTGGCTTTCACAAATCACTTCATCAGCCGGTTGTGTATGACATTTTATCGCAATTTGGTTGGTCATGGTACCGCTGGCACAAAAAATACCGGCTTCCATGCCAAACATACCCGCTGCAAAAGCCTCCAGCGCGTTCACCGCTTCATCTTCTCCAAAAACATCGTCTCCAACATCTGCCTTTATCATGGCTTCCAGCATACCCGGCGTTGGCCGGGTAACCGTATCTGAACGAAAATCTATAATCATATCACGAATATACAATGACTGTTAGCTTTTGTGGCGTATAAACCCCAATAGCAAATAATGATTGCATAGTAAGAAGAAAGCCCCCTCAACTGTATTGCTAAAGAAAAGTTAAATACCGGCTCTGCCCCGATAAGCCAACCAAGATGCTACAGGATGCGGGCAGCTACACAATCGTTTGCATTCAACAAAAATGTTAATTATACATTTTATTTTGCTTTTTTTATGTTCTTTTCGTATAAATCATTATGAGATGAAAATTTTGCGTATTACCTTTACCAATCGTCTCAGGCACAGTCTCGGGAATAAATAACATATCGTTTGCACCCATATTGCAACTCTTTAGCCCGCAAACCTGTCTCTATCCAGACGCACTGGCAATTTAGCTATTTCGTTTTCAATACGTAAAATACTTGTAAAAATAATTATATATTAATTAAAAGGATATGAGACAACTAAAAATTGCAACACAAATCACCAACCGCGATTCACAGGCGGTGGAAAAGTATCTGCAGGAAATATCTAAAATTTCTATGATCACACCGGAGGAAGAAACCGTGCTGGCCCAGCGTATTAAAATGGGTGATCAGAGAGCTTTGGATAAATTAGTGCAGGCTAACCTCAGGTTTGTTGTTTCCGTTGCAAAACAATACCAGCACCAGGGATTATCGCTGAGTGATCTGATCAATGAAGGAAACCTGGGCTTAATTAAAGCCGCACAACGGTTTGATGAAACCAAGGGCTTTAAATTTATTTCTTACGCTGTATGGTGGATCCGGCAGTCTATTTTACAGGCATTGGCAGAGCAGGGTCGTTTGGTACGTTTACCTCAAAATAAAATTGGCACCTACAATAAGGCCAATAAGGCCTATATGGCATTTGAGCAGGAGCACGAACGTGAACCAAGCACTGAAGAACTGGCCGAGCTGCTGGAAATGAGCGAAACAGAGATCAACAATATTTTCCAAAGCAACACCCGCCATACCTCTTTGGATGCACCTGTGCATGAGGCGGAAGATGTAGCCATGGGCGATTTGCTGGAAGGTGGCTCAGAAACAGATGATGATGTAATGAAAGACTCTTTGCGCAATGAAATTCGCAGGGTGCTGAAGTCATTGAGTCCACGCGAAGCTGAAATTGTAAATGCCTATTTTGGCCTGGATGGCGAAAATGGCGTAACCATTGAGCAGATAGGTCAAAAATACGACCTCACCAAGGAACGCATCCGCCAGATCAAAGAAAGAGCGATCAAACGCCTGCAAAAAGCGCGCTACAGCAGCTCGCTGAAAGCATACTTAGGATAAAGATTGATTACAGATTATAAGAATAAGCGAGAAAATATTCCCGGCATCTGAAAATTCAGATGCCGGGACTTTTTTTATTAAGCCTCATCATAACAATAACATTACCGGAGCAATACGCTGGTTATTCACATGATATTCAATGCTTATTACAAGCGCTGCCATCAATTGGATAAATACAGTTAATTTTGCAGGATTTATTGCTAATAAAAGACATGTGGTTTATAACACATAGCAAAATGGTTAAAAGGAAGCATTATGGAGAATACAGCAACGGAAAAAGTACATTGTTTAATTATAGGTTCAGGCCCGGCCGGATATACAGCAGCTATTTACGCGGCGCGCGCTAATCTGAAACCCGTTCTTTACCAGGGCATTCAGCCTGGCGGACAGCTTACCATTACCACTGAAGTAGAAAACTACCCCGGCTATGCCGATGGTGTGCAGGGACCTGAAATGATGGTTGATTTTGAGAAACAGGCCACACGCATGGGCGCGGATATTCGTTTTGGACTGGCAACTAAAGTTGATTTTTCAGCACATCCGCATAAAGTATGGATAGATGATGAAAAATTAATAGAAGCCGATGCAGTGATCATCGCTACGGGGGCCTCCGCCAAATGGCTGGGGTTAAAAAGTGAAGAACGCCTGAATGGCTTTGGTGTAAGCGCCTGTGCAGTATGTGACGGGTTTTTCTTCCGCGGGAAAGAAGTGGCGATAGTAGGCGCCGGCGATACCGCAGCTGAAGAAGCCCTGTACCTTTCCAAGCTATGCTCGGCTGTACATATGTTTGTTCGGCGTAATGAGATGCGTGCCTCAAAAGTAATGCAGGAAAGGGTTTTTAAAACACCTAACATTAAAATATACTGGAATACCGAAACGGAGGAAATAGTGGGAGAGCACAAAACAGAAGCCGTGCGTATCAGGAATACAAAAACCGGAGAAACACAGACTATCCCCGTTAGCGGATTTTTTGTGGCCATAGGACATGAACCCAATTCCGCTATATTTAAGGGATGGCTCGAAATGGATGAAGCAGGTTACCTGAAAACCATACCGGGTACCACCAAAACCAATGTAGCGGGCGTGTTTGCCGCCGGAGACGTGCAGGATAAAGTATACCGGCAGGCCGTAACAGCCGCAGGCACCGGTTGTATGGCTGCATTAGATGCAGAACGATGGCTGGGCGAAAAAGGATTGCACTGAGAATGGTGAATAAGTGAATGGTGAAAAGTGATGGTGAATAAAGAAGACGTACCATGCCCATCATTAACAATTTTAACTGTACCACCCCACACCTTACACCCCACACCTTACACCTTACACCTTACACCTCATACCTCTATGCTAAAGATTTCCCTCCATCACCTGAAATTTCATGCTTTTCACGGCTTGTATAAAGAAGAAAAGGCTACCGGAAACGATTTCGAAGTAAATTTAGACGTATATTTTACTGAGCCGGTGGATATGATCATTAAGCTGCAGGATACCATCAATTATGCCGTATTATACCAATTGGTAAAAGAGAGGATGAATATTCCCGAGCCGCTGCTGGAAACCATTGCAATGGATATTGCGCACCAGGTTAAAAAGCAATTCCCTGTAGTATGTGAAATTAACGTTTCTGTAAGCAAAATTAACCCGCCCATCCTTAATTTTCAGGGTGAAACCAGCGTTACCTATCACAAACAGTATTTCAACTAATATAATATCTATGCACATCATCCAAAAAGAAGTTTGTTTATGAAATACGGCGTTTTATCTGTAATGGCATTGCTGTTTGCCTGTATTGTATATACGCAGGATATGGGGCCGCTTATAGAGGAGGCCGCAAAGCTGGAAAAGAATTTAAAAGAAACGGAAGCATTAGATACTTATCAATCGGTATTGAAGATACAGCCCGGTAATATTACCGCCTTATGTAAAGCGGCAGAGCTAACAGGAAGACTTGGCAGCAGGCTTAAAGATAATGGCCAGAAAACCACCTGGTTTACTACCGCAAAGGCTTACGCCGAAACAGCGTTGAAACAAAAACAAAATTACGCAGATGCCTATTATGTGATGGCCTACACCACTATGAAGCTCGCTACGGTAACAAAAGGCAAAGAGAGAGCAGCAAACCTAAGAGATATGAAGTATTACGCTGATTCTGCCCTCCTCTTCAATCCCGCACATGCCGGTGCGTTATATATTTCCGGTAAATGGAATACCGAAATTTATAATTTAAATGCAGGAGAAAAAGCCGCCGTTAAAGTATTATTTGGAGGAATGCCTAAGGCTTCTCTTGAAACCGCCATCCTGGATTTTGAAAAAGCCCGTACTGCCAATCCGTGGATGCTGGTTAATTACTTAGACCTGGCGAATACCTATGTACAAAATCGCAGCACCGGTAAGGCCATAGAAGTGCTCAATAAAATGGTAAAGATGCCACCCCGCACCGGCGATGACGAATCGCTGAAAGCAGAGGGGAGGTCCCTGCTGGCGTCGTTACAATAATATACCATATACTATTGTTAAATCAAGCAAAACAAAAAGTTGATAATGAAGAAAACTATATTGACAGTAACCGTAATGTTAGCATTTACAGGGCTAATTGCCCAGGTAGCGCCCGGCACAGGCCCTGGCTTTGACTATCATAGCCTTTTTTCGCCGCTCTTTTATACCTATAACGGTAACGAATACCGTGCGGCAAACGGGGCGCCGGGTCCCGCCTACTGGCAAAACAGGCCCAACTACCAGATTAACGCCCAGTTAAACGACAGTAAAAATGAAGTAACGGCCACGGTTATACTCGACTATGAAAATAACAGTCCGCAACAGCTTTCCTATATATGGCTGCAGCTAGATCAGAATTTGTTTAACGACAGTTCCAGAGGACATGCGAAAATGCCGGCAACCGGGCATAGCCGTTATGGAGACGCGAACAGTGACTTTAAAGGCGGTTTCAGGTTTCAATCTGTTACACTTGTTAACGGACAAACAGAAACCAACGCAAACTATATGATAACGGATACGCGTATGCAGGTACGGTTAAACAAACCTGTTGCTGCAAAGGGCGGCGAGCTGAAGCTGAAAATGACCTACACGTATACCATACCGCAATATGGTGCAGACAGAACCGGTATTTTACCCACACGCAACGGGGCTATTTTTTCTGTAGCCCAATGGTACCCCCGCATGTGCGTATTCGACGATATAAGAGGATGGAACACCGATCCTTATCTTGGCGCAGGTGAATTTTACCTGGAATATGGCGATTTTGATGTAAACATCACTGCTCCTTCCGGCATGATCGTAGCAGGCTCGGGTGAATTACAGAACCCTAAAGAAGTGCTGACAGCACAACAATTAGAACGCTATAACCGTGCAAAGGAAAGCGACAAAACGGTGATCATTCGCGGAAAAGATGACGTTACTAACCCCAAAGCACAACCGCAAAAAGCAATGCTTACCTGGAATTTTAAGATCAGCAATGCACGTGATTTTGCATGGGCTGCCTCCCGGTCATTTATATGGGACGGGGCAAAAATGAATCTTCCCGGCGGTAAAAAAGGATTGGCCATGTCGGTATATCCTGCCGAATCAGACGGAAAGAATGCCTGGGGCAGATCTACAGAATATACCAAAGCCGCTGTAGAAAACTATTCCAGGCGCTGGTTCCCTTACCCTTATTATTCAGCGGTAAATGTGGCCAGCAATGTAGGCGGCATGGAATATCCTGCTATTGTTTTTTGCGGGGCAAGAGCCACCGCCTCCGGGTTGTGGGGGGTAACTGATCATGAGTTCGGCCATACCTGGTTCCCAATGATCGTGGGCAGTAATGAAAGAAGGTACGGCTGGATGGATGAAGGCTTCACCACTTTTATCAATGGTATATCTACGTCTGAATTTAATAACGGCGAATATCAGTCGCGAAAAAGAGATCCGCACCAGACCGGCTATATGTTTGGCCCGCAGTCGGAAGCCGTTTACAATACCCCCGATGCCATGAAAGAAAGAAATATCGGTAATCTGCTCTACTATAAACCCGGTTACGCGCTGGAGCTATTGCGCAACCAGATTTTGGGACAGGACAGGTTTGACTATGCATTTAAAAACTATATCAGCGACTGGGCATATAAGCATCCCACACCCTGGGATTTTTTCCGCAGTATGGAAAACAGCGCCGGTGAAGATTTAGCCTGGTTCTGGAAGGGTATGATCCTTAGCAATTATGCATTAGATCAGGTCGTCACGAACGTGGAATATATAAATGGCGATCCTAAGCAGGGAGCATTGATAAGCATAGAGAACGCGGCACAAATGGCAATGCCTGTTATAGTAGAATATACTACTGTTACCGGCAAAACAGCCCGGAAAACACTCCCCGTTGAAATCTGGCAGAATAACAATGCATGGACATTTAAAGTAAATTCTAATGAAGCTTTAAATAAAGTGGTTATTGACCCTGATCATGTCTTTCCGGATGTTGATAGCTCCAATAATACCTGGACAAAATGATTAGTGTGAATTTGGGATGTTTGTAAATAGGAGCCTGTTTGTTCAAAGAAAACACATAGACACAATAGAAGCACAATAGGATACAAACCTGTGTGTACCTATGTGCCTATGCTCCTATGTGTTCAAAAAACATAGGCATAGCAGAAACACGGCAGAAGAAAAGGAACCTACACACAATAAGTACGAAAAGGGCTTTGCTATAGAACAGATGAAGCATGTCGTTTCAATCTGCTTTCAGCTCGTGTTCGGGGCAGTCTATCCGGAGGTCTGTAACATGCAAATTTTGATTTAGTAATTTACAAAAATGCTTTTGCCCGTTGCCGGACGACTCATAATAGGTGCAGGTCATACACATGCGCGGAATGGTAATAATGCCGGCCTTGTTTAAATGCCTGATGATATTGAGCAGGCTCAGCAGCAGGTTCTCTTTATCATCAGCGTGTAATTTATCAATTGGAGCATGGATCTCCCGTGTGAAAAGTGAGGTTTCAGTGGCTATTTCCCTGCCCCTTTCCGTTAAGTGAATGATATAGCTCCTGGTGTCTTCCGGTTCATAGGCTTTCGCTATCAGGCCTTTTTGGTCAAGCGCTTTTACCGTGTCGCTGATAGTGGCTTTCGTCATGTTAAATTCGCCTGCCAGGTAGCTTACTTTTCTTTTTTCTTCGCTGTGATGCAGCAAAAAAATCAATACCTGCACCTGTATCGGGCTTAATGAAAATTCCCTGCTTTCCTGCCAGAGCAAAACACGGAAAGCCTGTGATATTTTTTCCAGAGAAGCCACTATCCTGCTTTCCATGCTCTGGTTCTGGTGTTCCAGATCAAAATCTGATTCTTTCATCCGTTACCATTTTCCATTTCATAAATGTAATATCTTATTCTTAAATATCCGGGGCGCTACTTTCATTAAAAAAACAAGAATGGCCAGGATCATAATAAGAGATCCTAACCATTCAAGGTAAAAATTTTAGCCTTTAACGTCAGCTATAGAAGCCCCAAAGTTGATGTGGAGCACATTTCCGCCGGGTGTTAGCAAAGCGGGAACGGATTGTATACCTGCTTTTTCAGCTTCCTCAATCCGGCTCCTGTCTTCGCCAATATGAACCACTTCCACATTGTCTTTGCCGATAAGGTTAATAATGTCGTATTCCGCGCTTACACAAACAGGGCATCCTGCGTGATAAAAAATGGGTTTGTTCATTTTTTTTCATATTATATTAATTATGGCAATATCGCCAGATCAAATATAGTTAGGATTCCTAACTATATAAAATTTAAACTAACATTTTTTGAATTCCCTTTTTAATAATGTAACCGGTACCCGGCGAAAGGAGGGTCAGACCGCACATTATGCCAGGTGTTCCCATAAAAAAATCCGTCATGCTTTTAACATGACGGATTTATGTTATTTCCTAACGGGGCAATTACTCTGCCGCCGGTGTTTCTCCGGGGGCTTCACTTCCGCCCTGCTCCATCTTTTTCTTCAGCTCTGCCAGTACGCCAAGATCACCTAAGGTTGTTTTTTCAACTTTACCCTGTATATCTTTTACGGCTTTCTTAGTTTTAGCGGCCTCTACTTTCTTTTCTTTATTCTCCGCTTCTTTTTCATCGGCTTTTGCCTGTTCCCAAATGCGGGTGTGGCTGAGCACAATGCGTTTCTCGTTCCTGTCGAATTCAATCACTACAAACTGGCTGGTTTCATCGGCAACAACCGTCTTACCATCTTCTTTAAACAGGTGACGGTTGGGGGCAAAACCTTCCAGCCCGTAAGGCAATTGAACGATAGCGCCTTTTTCATCTTTGCGGGTTACAGCACCTTCGTGAACAGAACCTACCGCGAAAGTATCCTGCAGCGCATTCCATGGATCTTCTTCCAGTTGCTTATGTCCTAACTGAAGCTTACGGTTATCTTTGTCAATACCCAGGATCATTACATCAATATCCGCCCCTACTTTAGTATACTCTCCCGGATGGTTAAAGCGTTTCAGCCAGCTCAGGTCGCTGATATGGATCATTCCGCCAATACCGGGTTCCAGCTCAACAAATACGCCGTAAGGTGTGATGTTCTTTACCAGTCCTTTATGACGGCTGTCAACCGGGTACTTGTTTTCAATTTCATTCCAGGGATCGGGCGTAAGCTGCTTAATAGACAGGCTCATCTTCCTGGAATCTTTATCAAGCGTTACAATTTTAGCTTCATGTTCATCGCCCAGCTTAAAGAATTCCTTGGCATTTATAGGTGTATTAGCCCATGTAATTTCACTTACATGCACCAGGCCTTCCACGCCAGGTAATATTTCAAGGAAAGCGCCATAATCTTCAATATTCACTACTTTGCCTTTCACCACTTTGCCTTCACCTACCGCTTCAGGCAGTGTATCCCACGGATGCGGCGTAAGTTGTTTCAGTCCCAGGCTGATACGCTTTTTGTCGTCATCAAAATCAAGCACAACCACATTCAGCTTCTGGTCCATTTTCAGCACTTCGCTGGGATGGCTGATACGTCCCCAACTGATGTCGGTGATGTACAACAATCCATCCAGCCCGCCAAGATCCAGGAACGCGCCAAAGTCTGTAATGTTTTTAATTGTTCCTTCCAGCACCTGGCCTTTTTCCAGCTTGCTGATAATTTCTGCACGTTGCGCTTCAATATCACTTTCAATAAGCGCTTTATGAGATACAACAGCGTTTTTAATGGTTTCGTTGATCTTAACCACTTTAAATTCCATGGTTTTACCCACAAACTGATCATAATCCGTAACGGGTTTCACGTCTATCTGCGAACCGGGCAGGAAGGTTTCCATGCCAAATACGTCTACGATCAGGCCACCTTTGGTTTTGCTGGTAACAATGCCGGTTACCACTTCTCCTGTTTTATGTATTTCTACAATACGTTCCCATGCGCGTGTAATACGTGCCTGCTTACGGCTAAGGTGCAGATGTCCTTCCCTGTCTTCCTTTTCCACAACCATTACTTCCACTACATCGCCCACTTTTAATCCGGCTAAATCGCGGAATTCATTTAAAGAGACCAAGCCGTCACTTTTAAAACCAATATTGATTACAACATCGGTTTTGGTAACGCCAACCACAATGCCTTCCACCATTTCATTATCCGAAATAGCTTTGAAAGTGCCTTCATAAACGGTATCATACTTTTCTTTTTCTTCTTTACTATAAGAAGAAACATTCCGTTTGTCTATGCTCCAGTCAAAATCGTCATGCGCAGTTACCGGCTCTTCGGCTACGGTTTCTGCTTTTACAGGTTCATTTGTTGTCGCTGCAGGCTCATGGGCAACCTCCTGTATATCAGCGTTTGTGCCTGCTTCGCCGGCAGGCTGGTTAATAATTTGATTTTCTTCAGACATGATAAATAAACCCAACGGTTTTAAATTGGGTCGGCAAAGTTAGTACATAATGCTGCAACAGGCAAGGATTTCACCTTTTTTTTCCTCGTATGCTGAAATACGAATAACAGGTATGCAGCGCTTTATCAAAAGATTAATTAAAATTTGTTACCGGATTTTAAAAAAGAAAATTCAAATTTGCACGGCCATATCAATGGAGGTAAGGGCTTTTGAGCAAAAGGGAACATCCTGTACTTACGATATTAGGGCAGTTTCCGGACGCTGATTGAACAATATGAAATGTACTATAATTTTTTAAGCTAAAGCCCGTTTGCCCAAAGACATGGTACAGGATTTGATAGCGAAACACGCCGAAATAAAATTTTTTTAAACCAGCAACGTTTGTATCTCACAACATAATCAAGTATGATCACCAAACATCTTATCCCGCTTTTTCAGAAAGATCTCGACAAGCTAAAGGAAGAAATCAGCCTTTATCCGAAAGACGAACAGCTATGGCAGATAAAGGAAGGCATCAGTAACAGCGGAGGAAATCTCTGCCTGCATCTCACCGGTAATCTCCAGCATTACATAGGGTCGGTATTAGGTGATTCCGGTTACGTACGCAACAGGGACGCCGAGTTCAGGGTAAAAAACATTCCGCGCAGCAAACTGTTAGAAGATATAGATACTACCCGTTCTGTTGTAACAGATACCCTGGAGCAACTTTCTAAAATTGATTTACAAAAAGATTATATACTGCCGGTATTAGATGAAAAAACAAATACCAGCTACTTTCTCATCTATCTCCTTTCCCACTTAAATTATCATATCGGACAAATTAATTACCACCGCCGGATCATAACCGGAGCTTCCATTTCAACTGTTTGAAATTAATTGTAACGCATTTTATAGCCTTCTCTGAAAACAGCCCTGATATGACCAAGGATTAGCAAGTGCATTTTGCTTCTCAACCGAATCTGTGGGTGGCGTTTGTGCCGCAGGTTTGTATATTTTATCTGCCCATTCACTATGGCTTTTATTATGCAAAGCCCAATTGCCGTACTGCAATATAAGCCATGAGCCCGGTG
>ENA-UOUJ01001618-UOUJ01001618.1-activated-sludge-metagenome-genome-assembly--contig:-NODE-1618-length-11462-cov-3.385027_pt1 | contig 11462 bp, 12 predicted proteins | sample MGYA00249839_ERZ747224 | MGnify/ENA primary metagenome ERZ747224 (study PRJEB28782, sample SAMN03220277) | activated sludge metagenome | biome: wastewater; feature: sewage sludge; material... | reverse complement strand
CGATGCGGCAGATATGGGCCATCTCGCTGCCGGCTTCCTCCAGCAGCATCTTGATATTTGCCATCGTCTTGGCCGTCTGTGCGCCGGCATCGCCGACATGCAGGCACTCACGGGTTTCGAGGTCCTGGGAAACCTGGCCACGCAGGAAGACCATGGTGCCGCGGGCGACCACGCCCTGCGAGAGGTCGTTGTCGAGCTTCTGCTCGGGATAGGTCTCACGGGTATTGAACGGACGAAGACGCTTATGGTTCTTTCACTGGGAAAAAGTCAGCCCGTGCGGCCGAGATGGCGCGCACAGGCCAAGGGGGGTCATTTCGCTACGGCCGGCTGCTTCTGGGTGCCGTAGATGCGATCGGACAGTCCGGCGGATTCCTTGGTGAAGCGAAGCGGCTCGCTCCAGTCAAAGTTGTTGTAGACGGCCGCCAGATGCGCGAAGGGCGGGGCCTGCGCGAAGAGCTGAAAGGTCACGCGGTGCCCCGCATAGTCGGAATTCAGCAGGTCGCGCGCGAAGGCGAGAAGCTTGCGCCGATCCTCGGCCTGCCAATTGTCGTTCAGCGTATAGTATTTGTTCAGCCACTCACCCGCCTCCGGGTCGCGGAAGCTGGCCACATCCGGCGTGATGCAGATCTGGCCGCCGCACAGTTCGCGCGCTAAGTGCATCATATTATGCAACTGCGAGCAGGCGAGCACGCGCCCGGTCATCAGCAGCGACTGGTTCGGCATCAGAAGGCCCGCCGGGCTGGGCTCGGCATTGGCGATCGCCGCCGTCAGATGGGCGTTGATGCCCTCGCGGTAACAGGCAAGCTGCGCAAGCTTTTCCTGAACCGCCGGCTGCTTTTCAAGGCCCGTCTGGCGCACATTCCAGAGTGCCGCGCCGATCATCAGGTCGGCAAGCTTCAGGTTGCGCTGGACGAAGGCGAAGGCCGAGTAGCGATGCAAGGTCGAACGGATGAACTGCGCCGCCTTGGTGTACTGGTAGAACAGCACGTTTTCCCAAGGGATCAGCACATCGTCATAGATGACCAGCGCGTCGATCTCGTCAACGCGGTTCGCCAGCGGGTAGTCCTCGGCCGAAGCCCGGCCTGCAAAGCCGGTGCGGGCGATGAAGCGCAAATTGGGCGAGGAAAAATCGCAGATGAAACCCACTGCGTAGTCCGACAGCTTCTCGTCGCCCCAGTTGGCGATGGTCGGCTTGGTGAAGGCCTGGTTGGCATAGGCCGCCGCGGTCTCGTATTTGGCGCCGCGCACGATGATGCCGGCATCCGTCTCCTTGACCACATGCAGGAGCATGTCCGGGTCCTGGTCCTGCGGGCGCTTCGAGCGGTCGCCCTTCGGGTCGGTGTTGGCCGACACGTGGAAGGGATCGTTGCGCAGCACCGTATTGATGTGGCGCTCGATGTTCTCGGCAAAGCGCGGGTCGACCTCGTTGAGCATGTCGCGGCCGTCGAACAGCGACCACATCTCGCCGACGGTCTCGTCGCCAACCCGGGTGACGATGCCCTTCACTTCATCGAGCACGGTATCGGTGGCGCGGCGCTTGTCGTGCCAGTCCTGCTGCGTATGCGGCAGCTTCAGGCCGACGGCGAAACGCTCGCCGCCCTCTTCATAGCTCATGATCGAGCTGTATTGCGCATCATGCGCCATATCGTAGATGCGGGCACGGATATCGACGATGGGCTTGAACATCGGGTGCGTGGTGACGTCCTTGACGCGCTCCCCGTTGATCCAGATCCGTCGGCCATCCCGGATCGAATCCCGATATTGATTACCGGTCCTAATCATTGAAATGCCTTCCGTTTGATAAACTCAAAAAGCTGGAAATCGCTCAATTGGCCACCGGCAGCGCGGCCGGATGACAATAGGTGCGCCGGCAATGGGCCAGCGGGGCGCTCTCGGTGGCAGTCACTTCCACCACGCGCCCGACGAAGATCGTGTGGGTGCCGGCGTCCTGGCTGCTATGGAGAACGCAATCGAAGGTGCTGGCCGCATCCGGCAGGCGCGCGGCGCCGGTGACGGTCGTCTGCCATTCGGCACAACGAAAATCGAAGGCTTCTCCCTCGCGCGGGTGCCCGGCGAAGACATCGGAAATGTCATGCTGGTTGGCGGCCAGAAGATTGACGCAGAACACGCCGTTCTCCTTGATCGCCGCGCAGGCAGGGCTACGACGGTTGACGCAGACCAGAAGCATCGGAGGATCGGCCGACACCGAAGCCATGGCGCTGACCGTCACGCCGAATATACCGGCCAAGCCGTCGGTAGTAACGACATTGACGCTGGTGACCGCACCGCTCATGGCGGAAACGAATGCATCCCGTTCTACTGTCGGCAGCGTCGCCGTAACGCCCCTGAAGGCAGGCAATGCTTGGGAGGTTGCTTCCAGTATCGGCATATTCGGACCTCGCGACTTGCTCATTGACTACTCGCTGTCTGAATTAGTGCGGCAAAAAGCTTCTTTTGTATAATAAATCTTCGGGATTTCTAAGCTCAGGATTTCCGATCCAACTCCGCCTCACGCAAGGTACGCACCACCGCCTCGACCGCGACCTCGTACCCCTTGGGGCCGAGCCCGATCAGGCAGCCGGTGACGGCTTGCGAGATGGGGGAGTGATGGCGGAACGGCTCGCGTTTGAAGACGTTGCTGACATGCACCTGGAAGCTCGGTCCGCTGAAGCTTGCCAGCGCGTCCATCAAGCCAATGGACGTGTAGGAAAGACTGCCGCCATTGATGACGATGCCGTCGGCCCTACCGCGCGCCTCGTGTATCCAGTCTATCAGCTCACCCTCGACGCTGGACTGGCGAAAACCCAGCGTGGCGCCCAGCGCTTCCGCTTTTTTCCGGCAAAGCGCTTCTATATCGGCAAGAGTGAGCGTGCCGTAAGGACCGCTCGGATCAAGCCCATAAAGATTGGTGTTGGGACCGTTGAGAATTTCGATATGCATAGCCATCATCCCCGCTTGCCGTCGCCATTGGAATTGGCGGCCGGGCGGCTGGGCGCCTGCTCGCGCGGACGGGTCGCCGCCATCGCCGGGCGATTGTCGAATTCGGCGAACCAGGCCTCGGCTGCCGGGCGGCGCTTGCGCCATTCCAACTCCGGGAAGCGGAAATCGAGATAGCCGAGCGCGCAGCCGAAGGTGACCGTGCCGATGGTCACCTCCTCCCCGATCGTCGGCAACATGGCCTCGATGCGGTCAAGCGCGGTGGCAACCTTCAGCAGCTGGGCGTCGCGCCACTCCTCGCTGCGCTTATCCTCCGGTCGCATCAGGAGTTCGTAGCGGGCCAGAAGCGCTGCATCGAGGAGGCCGTCGCCCAAGGCCTGCTGGGCCAGAACTTCCCATCGCCGCGGCTCGGCGCGCGGAAAAAGCCTGTCATCTCCGGCCCTGGCGGCGAGATATTCGCAAATCACCCTGCTGTCGAAAAGGCAGCCGGCTTCCTTGGTAACCAAGGCCGGGATCTTGCCGAGCGGATTGAACGGCCGCAAATCTCCATCGCCGACGAGCGGCGTGGTGCTGCTGAACAGCAATTCGATCTGATCGGCAAGACCGGTTTCATGCGCCACCGCCATGACCTTGCGGACATAGGGCGACGTGGGTGCGTAAAATAGCTTCAAGGTAGCGCCTTCTATTCTGGCCAAGGACGTCCGGCCCTTCAGCCGACGGCCGCAGGCGGAGCATCGATCCGGTGATCTTCAGATGCGCGACGCGCACGCACCGAATTGAATTGGAGTCAGGGCTTCTGGTCTTCTGCGCCGATGCCGGCGAGAGCGGCGCGCGCCACTTCGACATCCTGCGCGCCCGTGCCCGACCCGACCCCGACAGCCCCGACACACTGCACGTCGATGACGATCGGCAATCCGCCTTCCAGATTGGTCAGCCGCCCGCCACCGGCGATGGCGAGCTTGATCTCGTAATTCGGGTCGAGACGCGAAGTCGGCTGCCGATGCGAGGCGGCGGTGATCGCCTTGGACATGGAGGTTTCGCGCGACAGCAATTTGGCGCCATCCATCCGCACGAAGGCGAGCAGATTGCCGCCATCATCAACGATGGTGATGTTCTGGGGAACGCCAAGCGCTTCGGCCTTTTCGACGGCGCTGGCGAGCGCCTTCAGCGCCCCGGCGTGGGTGAGTTTCAATACCGGCCTGGTTGTCATGCCTCTCCTCCAGCAGGCCAGCCGGAGCGAGCCGGCCAGCGCAATGCAACTGCACGGGACTATCCGGTCGCCGGACCGCAACTGTAAAATAATATTGCTCGTCGCATTGGTTCGAGTTTTTCTATCCTCATCCGGACCAGGCTCAGGCCCGACCTAGAAAATCGACGAAAACAGGCGAACGGCCGAGGCTTTCGCCCGAGTTCAGAGAAAGCTTCACCGAAACAGGTGAAACCGCGGCGATGCCGGAAGACGACCATCCAGTCTCGGCATCGACAACTATTACCCGATACTCGCCGCAGCCGGGCTTCATCACCGCCTTCGGCCAAACCACCGACCCGTCGTATGATGCACGAAGTTCGACGCTCCAGACATCGCCCAGCAAGGCATTGGCGGCGTCGATGTCGCCAGCTGCCAGATGGTCGCGAACAAGCGTGGAAGAGTATCGCGCCCCATCCTGCTCGATTTCCTGGACCGCAGTCACGCCAAAGCCGCTTTGCGCGCCGTAGCGCTGCAGCAGGTCCACGTCACCGCGGCGCTGTCGACCAAAGCGGAAGTCGCTTCCCACGACGATCCTGGATACGGCCAGACCTTCCACCAGCACCTTTTCGATAAATCGCTCCGGTTCCTGATTGGCGAAGGCGCGGTCAAAGCGCGGGCTATAGAGGAAATCCAGACCAAGGCGGCTGAATGTCCGGATTTTGGTCGCCAGAGTGGAGAGCCGGAACGGATCGGATTGCGGCGCGAAGAACTGTCGCGGATGCGGCTCTACCGACATGGCACCCAGCGGCGCGCCGCGTGACAAGGACTCGGCCCTGGCTGCCGCAAGCAGGGCCCGGTGCCCACGATGGAAGCCGTCGAAATTGCCGAGAAGCATGATGCCCCGCTTCAGCCGGCGGGGCATTACCGCCGAATTCGTCAAAAGCTGAAGTTCGTCATTTCCGACGACGGGAGGCAGGCGCTTGCGGATATCATTCATGGCGCGCGCCAGAAGATCCGCCGGCAGGACTCGATCCGGCGAGGGTGAAGCGGGTTCTCGAATGACGGCCATGGTGTTCATGACAGGAAGATAGCGCGCCGCCCTGCATCGCAAAAATACTAAAGAAAAAGGACTTGCATCGGCATTTCCGAGGCAAGTGGCGCTATCCGGCCTGTTCCTGCGAAATCACCGCAACCAGACAGGCACCGTCATCATCTGCCGCAACCAGCACATCAACCAGATCTTCGACTATGGCTGTGTCGCCTTCGGCAACCTTCCTGCCCGCCACGGTACAACTGCCCTTTGCCGCATGCACGACGACCATGCCGCCTGAAGGTATTTCCTGCCGTTGCCGATCTGCCCGCAGCACCGACACCGTCGAGCGCCAGCGACCGCGCCGGGTCATGACATTCATGACCCGCGAGGCCCCGGCGGGCAGCCGCGAAGCAGGGGCCAGCGCGCTGTCGAAACTTACAGGCGACAGATAGGCAAGCTCGGTTTCGCTGCCATCGGCAAAGCACAGGGTGAGCGGATTTTCGCCAAGCCGCGTGATCGTGCGGTCGATGCCGTGAAAGACCGAAAACCGCGATTCATCGACAATCGGCGCGCGGCTGATTCGGATCTCGAAATCCTCATGCGAACTGCCCGGCGGCAGCAGCAGCACATCCTCCGTCACCCCGCCGCCATTCTTCCAGGGCGTCTTGCGATAATCCTGCGAGGTAAGAAGTCTCATCGAGCGGGCTCCGTTGATGGGAAAGCCTCGCCGGCCGGCCGGCGAGGCTTGATCCAGGCTTGGGTTGCAGTCAGGCGCTCAAGCCGCGGTGTCGGGAAGCAGCACCACCTCGGCAAGGTCGAAGGCGATATCGGTCTTCAGCCCGACCGGTATGCGGCCGACAACATCGCCACCGGGGAGCCGCATCTCGATCTGGCCGAGGCCATCCACATGCAGCCGGGTGATGGTGTGCGACCCTTGATAGATGTGGGTGAGCACCTCGCCGGTGACGACATTGCGCCCGGCATCGGCGGGACCGGCGATCCGGATATGCTCGGGACGCACAAAGGCCTTGACCGGACGGCCGGACGCCACCTGCCATTCCGCGCGGCGCGGGGCGACCAGCCGGACGTCGCCGATATCGAGCGCCACTTCCTGGGAAGTGACGCTGCATGAGGCCGAAGGCAGGGCATTGATCTCGCCGATGAAGGAGGCGACGAAACCATTGGCCGGATTGCGGTAGAGATCGATCGGCTCGGTCACCTGCTGGATCTGGCCCTTGCTCATCACCACGATCCGGTCCGAAAGGCTCAGCGCCTCGCCCTGGTCGTGGGTGACGAATATGGTCGTCAGGCCGGTGTTGCGGTGCAATTCGATAAGCTCGACCTGCATCTGGGCACGCAGGCTCTTGTCGAGGGCCGACAGCGGCTCATCGAGCAGGAGCACCTTGGGCTGGATGACGATGGCGCGTGCCAGCGCCACGCGCTGCTGCTGGCCGCCCGACAATTGCGAGATGCGGCGCTGCTCCATCCCGGAGAGGCTCATCATCTCGATCGCCTGCATGACCTTGGCAGAAATCTCGGCTTTCGAGAATTTCCGCTGCCGAAGGCCGAAAGCGACATTGTCGAAGACATTCATATGCGGAAACAGCGCATAGCTTTGGAAGACCATGCCAGTGTCGCGCAAGTGCACCGGAACATCGGTGACATCCCTGCCGCCGATGTGGATCGCGCCCGAGCTCGGATTGATGAAGCCGGCGACCATGTTGAGCAATGTCGTCTTGCCGCAGCCGCTCGGCCCCAGCAGGGTGATGAATTCGCCGTTGCGGATGGACAGCGACACGTCGCTGACGGCCTGGACGGCGCCGAACACCCGGCTGACATGTTTGATCTCGACAGCGCTGTCATCGGATTGCAGGGCGGCCATTTTCTGATGGATCATGGGCTTTGGACCTTCTGGTGCATCAGCCATTGTCGATTCCGAGGATGCGACGAAGACCGAGGAAATGATTGGCCAGGATCATGATGATCGTGGTCGACAGGATGAGCAGCGCCGAGATCGCCGAGATGGTCGGGTCGGCATATTCGCGAATGTAGTTGTACATGGCGACCGGAAGCGTCTGGGTGCGGCTTGCGGTGACATAGAGCGAGGCGGTGAATTCCGTCAGCGAAAGGATCGCTGCGATGAGCCAGCCGCCCAGCATGCCCGGAAGCACCAGAGGCAGCGTCACCTTGAACAACACCCCGCTCGGCGTGGCGCCAAGATTGGCCGCCGCCCGGGAATAGTTTGCGTCCACATTGCTCAGTGAAACGAATACTGCGCGTGTCACGAAAGGCGTTACCAGAAGCAGGTGGGCCATGACGATGACGGCGTAGCCCTGGGTCAGATTGAGATGGCTGCCCAGGAGAAGGAAGCCGAAGCCGGTAGTGAAGTGCGGGATGATCAGCGGCGACCAGAGCGCGGCTTCGAGCAGGCCCCGACCTCGAAAGTTGTAATGGAAGATCAGGAAGGCAAAGGTCGACCCCAGCAGCGTCGCCAATGTGGAGGCCAGAGCCATGACGATCAGGCTGGATCTGAACGCCGTCTGGAAATCGGGATAGGTCAGCGCCTTCTCATACCACCGCAGCGAAAAGCCCGTGGGCGGGAAAGCCATAAGCTCGGTCGGATTGACGGAGGTCGCCACCACGACCACCGCCGGCAGCGTCATATAGACGAGGATTGCGGCGACGAGGGACCAGAACAGGACGCTTCGCATAGTGGTGCTCCGGCTCATGCTGTTGCCAGGTTGCGCTCGAAGCGCGCGGTCGCAAGCTTCATCAGGCCAAGGCTGCCCAGGGCTGCGCCAAGCGCGATCAGGCTGAGCACGGCGGCGAAGGGCAGGTTGAAGGAGGAGAAGCCCTGCAGATAGACGACATTGGAGATCATCAGCACCTTGCCGCCGCCGATCAGTTGCGGCGTGGAAAAGGCGCTCATCGTCCAGGCGAACACGACGACGAAGCCGGACAGGATGCCGGGCATCGTCAGCGGGATGGTGACGCGCCAGAACACCGTGTTCGGCGTCGCGCCGAGATTGGCCGCCGCCTTTTCGCAGTCACGCTTGACCTGGCTGATGGCGGTGGCAAGCAGGATGATCATCACCGGCATGGCAAACTGCACCAGCGCAATGACCACGCCGGCGCGCGTATACATGATCGGTATCGATGCATCGATGAGGCTGAGCGCCTTCAGCGTATTGTTGACGACACCATCGGTGCCGAGCACCAGCATCCAGGAATAGGTGCGCACGATCTCACCGGTGAAGAGCGGCGTGATCGCCAGAACGACAAGCACCGAGCGCACCCAGTTCTTTTCCGCTCGCACCAGCGCAAAGGAAATCGGATAACTCAGTACCAGGGCGAAGAAGGCGGTGGCGAAGCTCAGCAGGAAGGTGTCGAGCAGTACCCAGTAATAGACCGGGCGATTGATGCGGGTGAAGTTGTCCAGCGTGAAGCCGCCGACCTCCACCGAACCCGGGATGAATTCGAGGAAGCTGTACTGGAAGACATTGAACATCGCCGCGGCGAAGATCACCGCCACGAGGACCGCCGGCACCAGGAAAGGAACGAAGAAAGGACGCTGTTGGGTCATCATCATTGGGCGGCGCTGCGGCGCCGCCCACCCTGTCTGGAGTTGCCGGCTAATGCATCATGTTTTCGGTAAACCAGATCTTCCACAGCGGAAGCAGCTTGGCATAGGTCTCGTCGTCGAGGACGATCGCCTCCTTTTCCCACTGCTCAGGGGTGGTGAAGATGCCCGGCAGTTTGGCCAGTTCAGGGGAAACCTTGGCCTTCTGGTTCATCGGCGAGCATTTGTGGAACTCGCAGAGCTGCTCCTGGATGGCAGGATCGAGGGCCACATTGATGAACTCATGCGCGGCATCGAGCTTCTTGGTCCCGGCATTGATGCCGAGCGCACCGATGCCGACCACGGCCCCTTCGCTCGGAATGTCGATCTCGATCGGAACGCCCTGCTCGATCAGGTGGTAGCCATTGATGGACAAGAGCACCTGCACCGGCGTCTCGCCCGTGCGGATCAGGTCCTGGCTGGTCGCATCTGACTGGTAGAAAGCCTTGATGCTCGGCTTGAGGGCCTCGAGCTTGTCGGTAACGCTCTCCCAATCCGACGGCGTCTTGCCCTCCATGATCGACGATGCGATCACGATATGGCTGGGATCGAAATCCGGCAGGCCGAGCTTGCCTTCCATGCTCTTGTCCCAGAGCACCTTCCAGGAATCGACCTTGAAGCCTTCCGGCATCAGATCCGTGCGGAAGGCGGGCGTATAGACATAGGAGTAGACGCCCATCTCATATCCACCGCGATCGCCAGCCGGATAAAGATCCGCGGCGTTCGGGATCTTGCTCATGTCGAGCTTCTCGAAAAGATTGTCGGACTGGTAGAGATAGCCGACATGAGACGTGGTGTAGGTGACGTCGGATTCCGGATTGTCCTTGGCGACTTTCGCCTTGGCCAGGCGGTCGAGCGTGCCGCCGGTGATGAACTCCACCTCCATGCCGGTGCGCTTGGTGAATTCCTTGGCGATGATGCCGGCGCCGTCCTTCCAATTTCCGCCCCAGGTGCTGACGATCAGCTTTTCCTGGGCGCTTGAAGGCGTAACGGCAAAGGCCATGGCCAACGCGCCCAGCCCGATAACAACTCTTTTCATTGGACCCTCCTCATTTTTGGATTTCGTTCGCTCCTCGGGGTCTGCCTGACTCCCAAAGCCTCGGCAGGCCTCGTGCCCGGATCGCCCTGCCTCACCTCGAAGACAGATTGGCGAGCCATCGCCCTCTTCATGCATCCGTCCTGCAGATGCACGGATCCTCAATAGCCTCGCTCCGGATCGACCTTGTGCAGCGGTTCCTCGCCTCGCCGCACACGCCTGATGCTTTCGGCGACGTTGCGGACCGCAAGCGCCGGTATGGTTATGCTCGCCAGATGCGGAGTGACGAGGACATTATCCAGGTCCCAGAAAGGATGGCCGCTCGGCAAAGGCTCGACACTGAAGACGTCCAGTGTCGCCTCGCCGATCGCGCCTGAACGAAGGGCTGCAAGAAGCGCCTCCTCATCCACGATCGAGCTGCGTGAGGCATTTATGAATTTCGTGCCATGCGGCATCAGCGCCAGTTCGCGGGCGCCCAGCAGGGCGCGCGTATCGCCCGTCGCCGGCAGCAGCGAGACGATGATCTCGCATTGGGGGAGCAAGGCATCGAGTGCTTCGCGCCCGGCCGAACAGGCTACGCCATCGATATCCTTGAGGGTTCGCGACCAGCCACGGACATCAAAACCCATTTGGTCCTTGCCGCTCAGCGTGCCCTGCAGTTGCAGGGTCTGCGCGGCGTGGGCGCCAAGTTCACCGAGCCCAAGCACGCCCACCGTGATCTCCGACAGCGAGCGCGGATGGACATATTGCCATTCGCCGCGGCGCGTGGCCCGCTCGAAAATATGCATGTCACGGGCGTAACGGGTGACGGCAAAGACGACATAGCTCGTCATCAACGAGACCATGCCGGGATCGGACAGGCGCGTGATCGGAACCGGCATCAGGTCGTCCCGGTTCAACAGGGCATCGGCGCCGGCGCCAAGATTGGTGACGAGTTTCAGATTGCGGAAGCGCTGGAAAAAGCCCTTCGGCGGCAGCCAGGTAAGTGCGAAGCTGATCTCGTCCGGGTCCCCGACATCGGGATCTACGCGAAAATCGATCTCCGGCAGTTCCGTGGCAAACGCCTTGCGCCACGCCTTTGGATCATCGACCGGACTGTAGAAAACCAATGCTTCAGACGTCATGCAGGCATGCCCTCGCTTCAACACGATCGACTGGCCGCAAGCCAGAGTCCCGTGCCTCCAATCGGATGCAAGGATGCTCCAACCCCTTGATTGAGCATATGTTTCTTCCGAAAACCGTTGCCCGCTCTTCGGTCTGATGCTCTAGCCAGGCCTCGACCGCTGTCGACACTGTCTGGATTTCGAGTGAGCTTGAGGCGGGGAGCGAAAATTGAAAAGCATTATTGTTCGCTCTTTTGGATTGGCGAATCCGATCCAGGCATAAGCATTTCCAATGCCATGGCGAATGGCCGTCCAATCGGGACGCCAGGCAATATCGGGAGCCGAACTGCGACGCGAGCCGCTTTGCAATGCTATGGGCCGGAAAGCCCGCTCAACGCTTCTTGAGAGCCTCGGCCAGGGCCGCGCCGAAGGAGCCCTGCGAGGCAGGTTTGTCCGGACGGGTCCCGGCATTGCGGGGCGCGCCCTGCCTTCTCTTGTCGTCACGCGGCGCGGAGTTGGCCACAGCAGCATCCGCATCCCGCCGC